>ERZ1673736.3721-NODE-3721-length-13789-cov-4.544707_pt1 | contig 13789 bp, 11 predicted proteins | sample MGYA00580212_ERZ1673736 | MGnify/ENA primary metagenome ERZ1673736 (study PRJEB41218, sample SAMN15661752) | gut metagenome | host: Homo sapiens | place: Canada: London | collected 2015-08-20/2019-03-30 | study: EMG produced TPA metagenomics assembly of...
CCAGATTCTGTTCCATTGTCGGCAACTCAAGCATGGTAGCCTCTTCCAGATCTTTTCGTACAGCCAACTGTTTCTCTTCTTTCGACAGCGTATCACATGATGACACTTGCGAATAAGTAGACAGCGATGCCTTGATCACGTTTGCCACGGTACCTCTCTGTTCATCACAAGCCTGACGGACAGCCTCTATATTTCCCTCCTCAAGATCACTCTTCACCTTGGTCACGAATCGTTGCAAATTCCTTTTTCCTTTTGCTCTTTTCAAAGCAATCAATCGCTCCACGCTTAACGTCAATACCGTGAACAACAAAGTCTGGATAACCGGAACAATAATACCCCCCTTGTAAATTGTACCCAGCAAATTCCCTTGAACCGGGTGATTATTCGGGTCATTATTTATAAAATTAGTTGGATTACCATACACGAAATGATAAATAACCATTGCCAATATAAAACACAGAATGATTATCGGAAATGCAGAAATACTAAAACTTCTCTTTGTTCCTTCTTTTATTGTAGCCTTTTTCATAGAAATATCTTATTTATATTTAATACCTTAAATTATTACAATGCCACGTATAGTGCCAAGAAACCCAATCCCAATAGGATCGACATGATTACGATTGGGTAATAACTCGTCCACCAGTATCCGAAGAAAGATATCACAATCACATGAATTACCCGTGTACCGGTATGTCATATCAAAGCACGCTTTCAGACGAGCAAGCACAACCCACCGATACCACATGCGTGATACTGGACAGCACAAATCAAAGAATGGCTAAATAATAATTTTGCACAAATCGAACACGTAAAAACCTTGAAGATGTCGAAGCCCCAACAGATCGGAAAAATACTTGTAGTTTTTTCCTTCTAACGTTTGGAATTCGCTTTTACGTGATATAAGTTCTGTTCTTTTATGAAATGAAAGAGAAAATTGTATCCGACTACTACTAGCAACGACTTGCCGACTTGAAAATTCCAGCGATCGTTCAAAGATCCCATGTTGATCGAATGGGTTCATCGAAACCTGAAATTTATCCGATGCTTTTTCTATATTCTCCTTATCTGGAACAGGAATCTCCCCTTTGGAATTTTCACTTCCAAAGAGATTAACCCCAATTACCAAAAAGAGGAATAACAACGAAAAATATCGAAAAATCAGTCTTTTCATGTCACTCTGTTTACACTATCAAAAATACACATATTTTCTAATTCTCGCAATTTTTTGACTTAATATATAGTTAAATTTCTCAAATTTTTGCGTTTCATTTATTCGTTATACGGAAACGATGACGAACTTAGTTGCATTTTATAAAAGTATTTGAACATTTTTATTTATGCCAATAAATGTACATCTTTGTCCCCGTTTTTAAAATCTAAGTCATGAGAATTAACTCGCTGTATTACAAACAGAACATCAATATCGCATTCCCGATCATGCTATCATTAGCCGGTCAGGCGATCGTACAAATGGCAGATAACATCATGGTCGGACAACTCGGGGCCCCGGAATTGGCAGCCGTGTCATTAGCGGGAGCAATTATCATGAACACCATGGTAGTCGGCATGGGTATTGCCACCGGCCTTACCCCACTCGTGGGCCAGGCTCACGCGCTCGATGACAAAGAACGTATCGCGGGATTTTTCCAAAACTCACTTTTACTGAACACGACCGTGTCACTCGTACTCACCCTTTTCCTATTCCTGCTCATGCCCTACCTTACCATGATGGGCCAACCCGCAGAAGTTGTGGAACTATGCAAAGGATATTATATTCTGACTTCATTCTCGGTCGTCCCGTTTATTCTGTTCATGACATTCAAACAATACATGGAAGGAGTTGAAAACACGAAAGTAGCCATGGTTATCACGATTTCATGCAACGTGTTGAACATTTTATTAAACTACATATTTATATATGGCAAATTTGGCGCACCATTCCTCGGGGTTGCAGGTGCGGGACTAGCCACGCTAATCTCCCGTTTGATGATGCCTGTTGCTTTTTTTCTATACATCCATCGCTCCCAAATATATAGCCCAGTATTCCGCTTCTTCCGATTTAGCAACACAAGTAGCCGGAAAATCAAACAACTATTACAAGTCGGCTACCCCATTGCCGGACAAATGGTCGTGGAATTTCTATCCCTCAGCCTCATCACCGTCATGATGGGCTGGCTAGGCACCATTGCCCTCGCTGCAAACCAAATTGTCATGTCCATGATTTCACTTACCTTCATGATTTCCAGTGGCATCGCCGGAGCCTCGACCATACTTGTAAGTCATGAATTCGGACGGGGAAATATCGGTAAAATGCGCCGGTACGCCCATGCCTCTTTCCGCCTTGCCGTCATTTTTATGGCAGGAGCGGCGGTAATTTACGCTCTTTTCGGAGCATCCATTGCATCCATTTTCACCCCGGATCCCGAAGTGATAAAAGTAGCCCGCAACCTATTCTTCGTGGTTGCCGTGTTTGAAATTTTCGACGGGTTACAGGTAACCGCGCTCGGAGCCTTGCGAGGTATCACCGATGTGCAGCGTCCCATGATCTATGCCCTCGTCTCCTATTTATTTGTCGCCGTACCACTAGCCTATATTGCCGGAATCCTACTCGATTTCGGGGCTCCCGGACTGCTATCAGGCTTCTGTGGCGGCCTCATGTTTGCTGCCACCCTCTTCATCCGTAGATTCAACAAATCAGTGAGCAACACTCGCTTGCGACGAGAATCTTAAATCATAAATCTCAAATCATAAATCGGTAACGGGTTTAACTTTTTTTCTTGTTTATATCATGAATAAACTGTAAATTGCATCGTATAAACAGGCACGAACTAGTTACATATAACCATGAAAATAGAAGCATACAAAACTGCCGATGAAGCACTACGTTCAATGACCGGAACTTTGATATCGGTAATTAAGAAAAGTAAATCGAAACCTTTCCACATCGCCTTGTCCGGAGGGTCTACGGCACAACAACTCTTCAAATTATGGGTAAAAGAATACCGGAATGACATTCCGTGGGACATTCTTCGCTTTTACTGGGTAGACGAACGATGCGTATCGCCGGAAGACGACGAGAGCAATTTCAAACATGCCGACCGTCTCCTTTTCATGCCCTTGGATATACCTCAAGATCACATCCATCGCATCTGGGGAGAACAAGAACCTAAAGTCGAAGCAGAACGATATTCGGAAATGGTAAAATGGGAACTTCCCGGCTACTCGAACATGCCTCGTTTCGACTGTACAATACTAGGCATTGGGACCGACGGACACGTGGCCTCCATATTCAACGATTCGATGGATCTACTAACAGACCCGCGAGTTTACGCGGTTTCACAGCACCCGAAGACCGGACAACAAAGAATCACAATGACAGGAACCGCAATCTTAAAAAGTTCGGCCATATTAATTCCTGTTATTGGAGCAGATAAACAGGAAATCATGGAACATCTCATCCATAAACAAGGAGTATATCCAGCATCCTACATCTTATCTCGCTCATCTACAGCAACCCTCTTTACGGATCGGATTATAGAATAAAAGAGGCGGTCTAACAAATCTATTTTTTAACGACTACCTCCCCTAACCCCTCCTTACACAGGAGGGGAAACCGCTTGGTAATCAACCCTCCCCCTGTGCAAGGGGGAGTTGGAGGGGGTAGCTCGTGATACAGAATAAGACTTACTTTCTCCCCTCTTCTATATCCAAAATATTTTTAGAATTTTTTCTCGAAACCACGGCCACCACCATTACCGCGACGATCACGACCGCCACCGTTACGGTTAAAACCTCCGCGACCACCGGCAGGACGATCAGTTCTCGGTTTTGCAACATTCACGTTGATCACCTTTCCATCGTATTCAGCTTGATTCAATTCATCGATAGCTTTTTGTCCTTGCGCATCATCAGACATTTCCACGAATCCGAAACCTCTTGACTTTCCGGTTTCTCTATCCATGATAACTTTAGCTGAAGAAACTTCACCGTACTCTTCGAATAACTCTCTTAAGTCACTATCATTCACGTCGTAACTTAAATTTGAAATGTAAATGTTCATTAATACAAACTTTAAAATTAATAATTTAAATACTTGAGGTCGGATATTGTCTAGAAAAGTCTGCTTAACGATACATTAATAATACGACGAAGGCAAACGCTCTGTAGCGATCAAATCAAAACTCAAAATCGTGACAAATCTACGATAATATTCTTTATAAACAAATAATCCACGTCGTAAAAACAACACGAGGGTAATAAAAATATATTACCCTCGAAAACAGCTACTAAATCAGTGACATATCCTTCTTCTCGGATGCCTTTTAGCTTCCCGTTTCTCGAATTCGGTCTTGTCAAATTGTTCTTGTTGCATCTGTTGCTCACCAACCCAACTTTTGTCTTGTTTTGAAGGAATATCCCGGGCTCGTCGATCATCACTCGCCACTTTCTTCTTCTTTTCTTCACGTTCTCTCATAACCTTCTAATTTATTATTAATCCATGGGATAAATTTCCCACACGATCTAGTTCGTATACGTTCTCGAAAATAAAGGGTTACATCCTATACTTCCCTTTTATATACCAGAACTCGGGAAATGACCTATAGGGAGTTCCATATTTACTATAAACCAGGGATTTCCAATTACGGATTCACTATTTTTAGGGATTGTTCCGTTCTTCCCGGAGTTGTAATTTTGTTTAAAACAAAATTCATATTACCACATGACGAAGGAAAAAACGAAAAGATATCATGAATACATTAAAAAAACTTCAGCAATACATGGGTAATCGAAAAGCACTTTTACCCGTATCCATGACATTATCTGCCCTTAGTGCACTGACAGGGATGTTGCCGTATATACTGATCTGGTTTATAGTAAGAGAATTACTCGTCCCTGGTGAAACTATCGTATCCGACAACACGACAACTTACGCGTGGTGGGCTGTTGGTCTGGCCGTGGGTAGCGTGATTCTTTACTTTGCAGCCCTGATGGCCTCGCATCTGGCTGCGTTCCGTGTCGAATCCAACCTGCGTCGCGAAGCCATGCATAAAATCGTACACATGCCTCTCGGTTTTTTCGATAGCAACACCAGCGGACGCATCCGCAAAATTATTGATGACAACGCGGGAATCACCCACAGTTTTCTAGCCCACCAGATGCCCGATCTGGCAGCCACGTTCCTCGTCCCTCTCGTCGCGGCCATACTCATCTTTTCATTCGACTGGCAACTCGGCCTTGCCTGCATATTTCCCGTCATCATATCCATGGCCGTGATGGGATTCATGATGGGTACAAAAGGGCGGCAATTCATGCAAAACTACATGACTGCCCTTGAAGAAATGAACACGGAAGCCGTGGAATACGTGAGAGGAATTCCCGTGGTAAAAGTTTTCCAGCAAACCATCTACTCGTTCAAAAACTTCCACAAAAGCATTCAAAACTATAATAAGATGGTATTCGGCTACACCCGAATGTGGGAAAAACCCATGTCATTCTACACCGTCATTATCAATGGTTTCGTGTTCTTTCTAGCCCCGTTGGCCATCCTATTGATCGGACACGCGGGAAACCCGACACCGGTACTGCTTAACTTTTTCCTATTCGTTCTCATTACTCCCGTCTTCTCGCAAAGCATCATGAAAAGCATGTATTTAAACCAAGCTCTAGGACAGGCTAGTGAGGCCATCGGACGTCTCGAAGACCTACTCTCTTACGAAAGCCTCCCCGTCCCGTCCTCCCCTAAAACGTTAAAAGACTTCAGTATTCAATTTAACCGGGTATCATTCCGCTATCCGGGGACGACACAAAAAGCGATAGACGGGATCAGTTTCAAGATTCCCCAAGGAAAAAGAGTGGCCCTCGTCGGAGCATCAGGTGGAGGCAAAACCACCTTGGCCCGACTCGTTCCCCGCTTCTGGGAAACCACGGAAGGAGAAGTGATGATAGGTAACATCAACGTGAAAGATATCGCCCCGAACGAATTGATGCGAAATATATCATTTGTATTCCAAAACACGAAATTATTCAAAACGACCTTACTTGAAAACATTAAATACGGCAATCCCACGGCCACACTACCCGAAATCGAGAAAGCCGTGAACATGGCTCAATGTCGGGAAATCATCGATAAACTTCCCCTGGGACTAAACACGAAAATCGGCTCGGAAGGGACATACCTTTCCGGAGGAGAACAACAACGTATCGTACTAGCCCGCACCTTCTTGAAAAATGCTCCTATCATCGTGCTCGACGAGGCTACCGCTTTTGCCGACCCGGAAAACGAACACTTGATACAACAAGCCCTGAAAGAATTGACCAAAGGAAAAACCGTGCTGATGATCGCTCACCGCTTGTCGAGCATAACCGATGCCGACAATATTCTGGTCATAGATAAAGGAAAAGTAGCAGAACAAGGAACACATGCCAAATTAATCCAACAACAAGGAATTTACAATCACATGTGGAACGAATACCTGCAATCCGTTCGCTGGACCATAGGAAAGGAGGTCGCCCATGCTTAACACGATAAAAAAACGTTTCGCCCTTTCAACACAAGGAGCGAAAGACTTCTGCAAAGGAACATTTTTCACCGTTCTGCTTGACATCGCGCTGATGTTGCCAGCCGTTTTCGTATTCTTGTTTCTCGAAGACTATCTCCGTCCGGTATTTACTCCATCGGCATCCGTAACACACGACATTCTCTATTACAGCCTTCTAGGAATTTTCTTCATGATCGTCATGTACATCATCGCCGTTTTACAGTATCGTGCCACCTACACCACGGTCTACGATGAAAGCGCCAACCGACGGATCTCCTTGGCTGAAAAACTGCGTAAACTACCTTTGGCATTTTTCGGGGAGAAAAACCTTTCCGACTTAACCGCCACGATCATGGACGACTGCACGGATTTGGAACACACGTTCTCTCATGCCGTCCCCCAACTGTTTGCCTCGCTCATCAGCCTGTTACTGATTGCTATCGGAATGGCTTTCTACAACTGGCAACTAACCCTCTCCCTATTCTGGGTAGTCCCATTGGCTATAGCCATTATCCTCTTCTCGAAAAATGCTATTCTCAAAAGTAACAAAACCAATTATCTGAAAAAACGAGCCGTAACCGAACATATACAGGAAGGGCTGGACACGATTCAAGAGATTAAGTCCTACAACCAAGAGCGTGATTACCTGGAAAAACTGGACACGAGAATCGATTCCTACGAGAAGATGCTGACTCTCAACGAATTAACCCTCGGTATCTTAGTAAACGGTTCTCAAAGTATCCTGAAACTCGGGCTGGCAAGCGTGATCATCGTGGGGGCCGACATGCTGGCAAACGGTAGTATCGACCTGTTCACCTACTTGATATTCATGGTGATCGGTTCACGGATTTACAACCCGTTAAATGAAGTCATGAACAATCTCACTGCCTTGTTCTATCTGGATGTCCGTATCAACCGGATGAATGAAATGGAAGCACTCCCCATCCAACAAGGAGACACGAACTTTAAACCTGAAAATTTCAATATCGAATTCCGAGAAGTTGACTTCTCGTATGAGCAAGGTAAACCCATCTTAAATAAAGTTTCTTTCACGGCAAAACAAGGAGAAAAGACGGCTCTGGTAGGCCCATCCGGTAGCGGTAAAAGCACCGCTGCCAAACTGGCTGCCCGTTTTTGGGACATACAATCGGGAAAAATAACCTTAGGTGGACAGGATATCAGTCGAATCGATCCGGAAACCTTGTTGAAAAACTACTCCGTTGTGTTCCAAGACGTGGTTCTTTTCAACGCCTCCATCATGGACAACATCCGTATAGGGAAACGGGATGCCAGTGATGAGGAAGTACTACGTGCCGCACGGCTTGCCCAATGTGATGAATTCGTCAGCAAGATGCCTAAAGGCTATCAAACCATTATCGGAGAAAATGGAGAAACTCTATCCGGAGGAGAACGCCAGCGTATCTCTATCGCCCGCGCCCTGCTGAAAGATGCCCCGATCATCCTGCTTGACGAGGCCACCGCCTCCCTCGACGTGGAAAACGAAACCAAGATTCAAGCCGGGATATCCGAACTCGTACGGGATAAAACAGTACTGATTATCGCCCACCGGATGCGTACCGTGGTCAATGCCGATAACATAATCGTACTGAAAGACGGTCAGGTAGTGGAACGTGGATCGGCGGAATATTTGAAAAAGCAAAAAGGAATATTTGCAAAATTACTCCATCCAATTAACTTATAATAAAAACCAAGGGAAATCCTACTGAAATACTAGGGAAATAATCCCCCTTATTCGTTGCTCAACCAATGCGCATACGTTGCTCAACCGTTCCGGAACGGTTGAGCTTCGGGTGGACTTCAAATGATCTCTGGGTAAGTGGGATTATTTGGGTTTGTTTACTACTTTATTTGGGTAAGATTTGAGTAATAATACGGAAGTAAATTTGCATAACGATTCTGCTCATGCTTTATTCCGGAATTGTAAAACATGTGGTACTTGGAAAATGTACAGGTGTATCCACCATAGATTCAATCTTTCCCACCTCCTTTTGCAGTCTTTTTACAAACATCTATTTTAGTAACTTTTGTTTTCCCTTCTTTTCCAAGGCGACTTGAGAGCTATTGTCAAATATAATTTAGGAGATAAAATGTTTATCTTTGTAAAGTTCATTTTACAAATGGTTGGCTATGGAATTGAAGGAAATAATTAAATCAAAATCATTTAGTTTTGATTATGATCGATATGCTGGAAATCTTGATTTTCCAACTTCTCTTGTAGTATATCTTGAGACTGCTTTTTCTCCGAATCTGAATAAAGTTATTCAGAAAAACTTGCCTGCTATTGAAAAAATATATGCAGATGCAGGTAAAACTTTTGTGTATCTTCCTGCCCTTTTACTGGAGATGACGGATTTGTTACCCTATTTTAAGCCTCTTGCGGTTATTGATGAAACAGTCACAAGTCAGAATATAACGTCGATCGTTACTGCTAAATTATTTGCAGAATTGAATATTTCTACAGATTGCCAAGGAGGGATGCTACTTACTCGGACAGGTAATGGAAATACAATGACGCTTACGCCATTGATGGTGAAAGGTTTTACAATGAAAGCATTTTTAATAGAGCATGCGTCATTATCTAAAATTTGGGATAATCGTAAATATAGTACGGTTCTTACCGATGATAGATGGCCTGATATGGATGATTCCCCATCCAAGGATCCGGAACTACATTTTAATAAAGATATTGCACGCGTTGTTTCTGAAATTGATGAGAGAATACGTTATTTGAAAGAGAAGGGATTATTCCATTTGCTCTCCGAGACAATTGCCCCCATGCTGTTGCCACAACTGAGTCGCTTGCATATTACCGATGATTACAGGATATTCCTTCCCGATTATCGGAATATGGAAATAAAAATGAATCCTTTGTCCAAGACGGTATATTTCCTTTTCCTGTGTAATCCCTGGGGTATTTCCCTGAATAGTTTATCGTATTATCATTGTGAATTGACAGAAATCTATAGATTGGTGTCAGGACGGAGCAATTTAGATGATATGGCCGAAAGCATTAGACGTTTGGCTGACCCGTCCGACAATTCTATCTACGAGAAATGTTCACGTATCAAGCGAGCCTTTTTACAAGATTTGTCGGATGATATTGCAAAAAACTATTATGTTTTCGGAGAAATCAATGAACCTAAACGCGTCTCTCTTTCTCGTTCATTGGTCGAGATTCCCGAGACTTTAAAAAATATATCTAATAATCAGCGAATTACAAGACAAAACATGGATATAATATCGGCTCTGATAAAAGGAACACATAGTATATAGATATTATTAAACTTTTGCAAGTCTTGCAAAAAATATAGATGAAAACTGTTATACGCTATCTTTGTCTGCTGATATAAACAGTCACCTGATAAAGTTTGTGCTGTATTGAAAAATTGTTTATACTTGTAGTGTCGTTGGCAAGATGATTTTCCAGCGGCAGACATATTGAATAATGAAGCGTTTAGCTTATCCTTGATAGAAAATTCGCCAAAATTTTAATAGAAGGATAACAGTACAAACGTTCATGCTTGCCATATAGGTAGTTCTTACCATATATCGGTTAAGCGTGGGTGACTGTTTATTTCTATAAGGTGTTTGGCGATACCTCTATCAGATAAACAAGAAGTTCCCACGCTTTTCGCATTTTTATTAACCTGCCTCGTTCGGGAGTTGAGGGCAAAGAAGAAGTTATTTGAAATGAATACAGGCAATTTTGAAAGAATGGATATGATTGATTTGGAACAATATACCCTAAATCACCCATATGACAATCATTATAAAAACAAAAATGCTTGGTATGTCTATGGCTGTCGCCTACTTGACGGCAGGGGATGCCCGAAGGATCCAGAAAAAGCTTTGGACCATTTCGAAGAAATCTCCTGTAAGGACTCAAGAGCTGCATTGCAAGCCGGATTTTGCTATTATAATGGTGTTGGCACTTCGCAAGATATGGAAGAGGCACTGAAATATTTTAGACGTGTCAGCGATGTTTTGGGGATAATTTCAAGGGAAGGATATTTGTGGATGGGCAAATGCCTCTTGAAGATACAGAAGGGACAAGAAGCAATAGCGTGTTTAAAGAAGGTGATGGAAAATGTAAAAGTGCTTAACAAAATTGTACATGCAAAGCCTGAGATAGAAAAGGAAGCGAAATGCTTATTGGGCATGTGCCATTATTATGGAATCGAAGTGAAAGAGAACAAGGAAATTGCTTTGCAATATTTCAAAGAAGCATCTTTAGGAGAGCGAGCAAACCTAATAGCGCAATATTATCTTTCCCATTGCTATCAAAAAGGCATCGGAACAAAAGTGAATCCTAAAAGGGCTGAACATTGGCGATCTATATGTTTCGAGCAAGATTATAAGGGATTGGTAAATGAAATGAAAAACATGGTGGGAGTAACTTCGGAAAAAGCGTAAACAAAGAATATTACACAATAAAAACAATAGATTTATTTATAAATAAAATTTTAAAATATGAGTCAAGTTTTAACTAGTCCAGATTGGGAAATGAATCCTTCTAAAGAAACAAAAACTGAATATCATGAGATGTGCATGATATTGATAATGAAACTAAAAAATAAATCATTGCGAGAACAAACGGAAAGCGAATTGAATAATATTGTTGAGTTTTTGAACGCCATTATCGATATAATTCAAACGTATCCCCAAGAGCAAACGTTTAAACGAGATGCAAAGAAAATGTTGGTTCTCAGGATGAAAGCTAATTATTTGCTACGCCATTATAATAAAGCGGAAACAGATTGTTTAACAATATTACATATGTTGGAAGCAGAAAAGGAATCATTTTCATATTATGATGAAAAGTATGGCGGAATCGGGGCTTTATTGGGGGCAAACGATTATTTGAATGAAGAGATCAAGAATATTAAAAACCTATTAAACGATATTCGTTCACACTTTTAATTTTGAATAAATTATGAATCTTCACGATTTTATTTTTTATAATAGGTCACCACTACCGCTTTGAGAATGACACTAAAGTCGGTGCCGGAGCTACCAAGCATGCAGTCCGGATTGAAGAAATCACTCAGTACAAGTTTGATAAAAATATTGATTATAAATTATAGATTATACCATCATGACATTTGAAGAACTATCGCAAGCTGCAAAACAAGGAGATGCAGATGCTCAAGCACAGTTAGGGCGTCTCCTAATACAGAGGCATTATTTTCAAGTAGGAATACATTACATGTTAGAGAGTGTTTCTCAAACTAAAAACCTGGAACATATTTTTTATATTAATGTCGCTATAAATAATGTAACTTCGACGGAAGAGAAAAGAAAAATTTTGGAAGAATTGCATGAACGGGCAGAGGCGAATGAATGCATTGCATCTTATATTTTAGGAGGATGTTACGAGGATAGCTATTTATTGCCGAAAGATTACGAGCAAAGTATCTATTATTATACACGTAGTGCTGCATGTGGTTTTTTCCCTGCTGCAGAAAAATTAGGTGCTTATTATTTACAAATAAAAGAGGATGCCAATGAAGGATTATTATGGTATTTCAGGGCGGCAGAAATGGGGTCTGATGATGCGTGGCGTCCAATAGGATTAAATATCTTCATAACACAAGCTATTATGGGAACAACTGCATATGATTTACGAACAGATGAGAATGTTGTTGATATTTTAACTTATTGTGCTGAAAAAGGTGCTATTTTTGCACAATTTCTTTTGGCCCGTCGTTATGAAAAAGGAAATGGTGTTCCTTTAGATATCTCAAAAGCACAGTATTGGTACGATAAAATAAAATATTATGGCAATAATTTAAGTGACATAGCCAATGCAATAGAAGGCAATATGTATGTGACTTTTGGATATATTCCTAAATACTGATTATTAGTAATTCTAAAATTCAATTTCATGCAGATATTACTGATTTAATCACCAGACATCTTGATAAGAAGTTCGTTTGTGATTCCCAATAGTTTTTTATTTTATAGATTACAAGGATATAAGGAGTATATACAGGGTAAATTCCATGTGTTAAAAAGAAGTGAAATAACCACCCATAGAAACGGGAATAGTTGAAAATCTATACCCCATCTTAAAACTGATAAGCAATGAAACGAATCATCACAACATTTCTATACCTATCATTGGGTTGTCTCTTTCTTCACGCCGAGAGAGACAACCACATCCACGGAACACTGGAAAAGCAACCGGAATTTATAACCGGATTCAAATACCTTCCTCCCGGATTCGAATGCTTTGCAGACATGTTTAAATATAAAATCATAGATTTCCCCGGTTTCTCGAAACAGGACACCCTGTATTTCAAAAAATACACGCAACCCATAAACGGTTACATGGTCAAGGAAATACATGCACTGAACGATGATTGCTGTAACGCGTATGTCTTATGTTTTGAAAAAGGGAACAAAAAATTCTTTGTCGGAGGAGATGGTTACAGGCATGCAGAGATATGTACGAAAAACAAAGCACTCACGGTCGACAGCATGGATTATGAGGGAGTTCCCGGCGGAAACATCATTACCCCCCACTCCTTTAAACTCTTGAAAGAATCGCGAGACAGTCTTTGCCTCAAGGCCTACAACTTGCATTTTGATTCCGCCAAAGAATATATAGACTACGGAAATTCTATGCGTCTTACTTTTTGTTTCATCGACATAGATGTGGACGGGAAAGACGAATTGATTATTTTCTCTCCTTATTGGGGTACTTGTGGATTCCGAATCTATGATATACGGGAAACTTCCCGAAAAATTCAATTAAAATCCATCTCGAAAGAAAAATTAGACCAAGCAATACGACTTTTAATCGCACCGAAAGAAGGTGTTCTTCTTTGTTGGTGGAGGAACTCTATCTATAAATACAAAATTCTTAAAAATGCAGCCCGTTCAATTATCAAACTCAAGGAGGTTGACAATGTGTGGTCCGAAATAACTGATCTTTTCCTGTCCTATCTACCGAAGAGCCAGAACCGTGAGCCCCAAAATCACTCCTGTGGTGCGAATTACACAAAGAAAAATCCCAAAGAACTAATTTTCAATTCTTTGGGATTTACTTTTGCGGTCTGGACGGGACTCGAACCCGCGACCCCATGCGTGACAGGCATGTATTCTAACCAGCTGAACTACCAGACCAAAATATTTTCAAAAAAAGCGGTTCGGACGGGACTCGAACCCGCGACCCCATGCGTGACAGGCATGTATTCTAACCAGCTGAACTACCAGACCAAAAT
>ERZ1673736.3724-NODE-3724-length-13787-cov-4.921060_pt1 | contig 13787 bp, 17 predicted proteins | sample MGYA00580212_ERZ1673736 | MGnify/ENA primary metagenome ERZ1673736 (study PRJEB41218, sample SAMN15661752) | gut metagenome | host: Homo sapiens | place: Canada: London | collected 2015-08-20/2019-03-30 | study: EMG produced TPA metagenomics assembly of...
GTGTGGCTATCTTTATTTTTTATTGTGTTACTTTACCGCACATGAGCATTTGCGCCGGGGTTGTCGTTGCCATAGCCTTCGAGCAGGTTGATTGCACCCCAGATGCCGAGACCTGCGCCGAGAGCGATAACGAGGGTCTGAAGAACGGTTACTGCGCTGTTGAAAAATGCCATATACTTTTCCTCCTGATATTTGAATTGGATTTTGAAATGAAAAAAGCCCTCCACAATACCGGAGAGCCGGTCGGAGGGCAGAAACAAAGGAACTATTTCATGCAATCATATATATCACCACCACCTTTCTTGGCAAAAAGAAAAGCCCTGACCGAAGTTACACTTCACTCAGAGCAAAATCCTTGTAGACCATTTCATTTTTACTGCGTTTTCTTCCCACACTTTCCGTAGGGGCAAGATCAGGGTAGATCGCCTGTACCTTCTGTCTGCTTCTGCGAACGGTTTCAAATCCCGGAAAACTGTGATTATCCAGTTCCTTCAAAAACACGGGAACCGGCATAGAGCAAATGTCGATTCCACGCAGACCGGAATAGTGTTCCAACACTTTCAGATACAGATGATTGTCTGTATTTCTTGCCTTGGTGTCATGCTCCAAAATGTTCTTAACCAGAGCAGATACCGTTTTCAGATTTTCCAAATGCAAACCTCCTTCGTTAATCGACATCAACGACTACAAATTCATCACCTGCCTTTAATTTCAGCCTGCGGCTCAGAAACTGTTCAATGTTGAACTCATTCTTTTTGTCATAGTCTGATGTGTACTTATAGTTCGGATGCTGTGTCAGATCGTACTTGTCAGACAGAAACGGTCGCACACCACGCAGCTGCAAGATACACTTGCCACCATCCAGAACTGCCAGCTCATCCACGGTAGCAAGGTCTTTGCCCAGCTTCTGATAATTCATGCCGTAGGACGGGCTGTTTCCTCTGGTATTCGAGGTGTTGTAGGTGTCGATGGTTTCTTTCCCAAGCGCCTGATTCAGCTCTTTCAGCGTGGTCGGCTCAGAACCGCCGAGGAAAATACGGGAATCCATGTTGCCGATGATGGTGTCCGAGTTGTCCTTATAAATAGCTTTCAGCTGAGACTGTGCCTGAAGGACAAGGCAGGCAGAGATTTCACGGCTTCGGATGGTCGCAACCAACTTTTCCAGATTGGGAATCTGACCGATATTTGCTGCTTCATCAATCAGACAGCGTACATGAACCGGCAGTCTGCCGCCATACACATCATCTGCTTTTTCGCAGAGCAGGTTGAACAGCTGGGTATAAATCATTGAGATCAGAAAATTAAAGGTCGCATCCGTATCCGACATAATCAGGAACAGCGCCGTTTTCCTATCTCCAAGAGTATCTAACTGCAATTCGTCATAGGCTGTAATGTCCCGGACTTCCTGAATGTCAAAGGGAGCAAGTCTTGCACCGCAGGAAATCAGAATACTCTTTGCCGTTTTGCCGGCAGCCAGCTTATACTTCTTGTACTGACGAACCGCAAAATGATTTGGATTTTTCTTTTCCAGAGCCTCAAACATCAGATCAACCGGATTCTGGAACTCCTCGTCATCCTCACGCACCTCCATTGCGTTTAAGAACTCAATCAGAGTTGAGAAGTTCTGTTCCTCAACCGGGGCTTCGTAATGGATATAGCCAATCAGGGCGCAGTACAGAAGGGTTTCTGCTTTCGTCCAGAACTCATCACCGGCTTTCCCGTCGCCTTTGGTGTTGGCAATCAATGTCGTCACCAGCTTCAGAATGTCTTTTTCTGAATGGATATAGGCGAATGGATTGTAGTGCATCGACTTCTTAAAGTTGATGGTGTTGAAAATCTTGATGTTATAGCCATGCTTCAACAGGGCATTGCCGCACTCAATGACAATGCTGCCTTTCGGGTCTGTGACAACATAGCTGGAGTGCATCTGGAGAAGATTTGGTTTCAGCCAGAACCTTGTCTTTCCTGAACCTGAACCACCGATAATCAGAACATTCTTGTTTCTGGCATTGGCTGGATTCTTCGGTCGGTTGGACATCATCAGCCGTTCTGTTTTCGTCAGGATGATGTTGTCCTCAAACTTTGGAGCAGTGAACGGTTCCATGTCTTTTGCTGTACCCCAACGGGCAGAACCATACTCCACATTGTGCCGGTACTTCTTGGCGTTTTTGCTTTTCAGATAAACCGCAAGCCGAAGCCCTGCGCCACAGGCAATTCCCACCAGCAAATCCAGCGGGTAAAAGCTGGGAAGTGGATTGCCCAGAGCAATCGGAAGGGCATAAAAAAAACTGAGGATTTTTGCAGAAGAATCTGCACCCTCAGCCAATCGCCATGCTTCCCCAAAATTCGTTGCAAACAATCCCACCAGCATATACGGGATGTTCAAAATCAGGAGCTTTTTTAAATTGATTTTGCTCATCACAAATCACGCTCCTGTTTCTTTTCCCGAACCTTCCTGGGGATAGCTGCTACCATCTCTTTGAACTTCTTCAGCTGTGTCAGAACGCTCGGTTTCTTATCCTTCGTTAATGACCTTGCCTGATGTTCCTTACAGATAGCATCCAGGGCATCTGCATCCTTGGAACGGACAAAGACCAGATAACGGGGAGGATCAACGGACTTATCTTTTCTTACGGCAAAGTCCACACCGTATTTCTTGGCGAGCCTTTCAAAATCCCGAATACCATCCTTATCAATTTCCACATTGGTGGCACCCTGATTCTGTCCCAGCAGCTGCTTCACGGACTGTTTTCCGTGAACTGCCGTATCTCGGATTCCTTTTCTCGCCTTGACCTTTTCCCGGTGCTGCAAATACTTGCGAATACCGGCAATGACACTTCGAGCTGTCAGCCGTGTCGTGCTGATTGCCAGATTTATTGTCCTGTTTTCAACTTCTTCCTGCATGAATCATCACCTCCTGCAAGCAGTAGAGTGAACATCATCGTGCCATATCTCTGCGGTCGTAGTACAGATTTCCTCTGGCGACATTGGCATGGCTGATAATCTTGATATTACCGGCTTTCTGATTATCCAGAGCTTTCTGATACCCGGCTTCGCCCAGATACAGGCGGTTCCTTTCGCCTTTCCATCCAACAGGGGATTCGTTGGTCAGCACATCAAAGATAATCATGTGCTTTGTAGCTTCATCGAATCGTGCCAAGTCCATATAGGTGTGACCCTTGTACTCCTTGGCTCCTGCCTGGATTCTTCGGCGCTCCATCAGTTCTGCAATCGTTGAGCTTCTTTCCATGAAAACCTCCTTACAGAGAATCCCTATCAGGGCTGCTCTTGCGTGGAGCGGGGTCAGCCTTGATAGGCGCATCTTCTTTTTTGACCATATCATCGGGCAACGGCAAAGCCATAATACTGCGCCCCATGCGGACGAAGGTTTCAGGCTGATGGAAGTGTTCCTCAAACTGTTTCATCAGCTCCGGGGAAAGGGAAGAAAAATCCTCCTCACCCAAACCAACGACCAGAAAGTCACCGGCGATAATGTCATAGATCTCGCCGTCCTCGTCCCGCAAGGCACGATTCAGGTCTTTCCCCATGATTTTTCCCTCATCGTGCATCACCAATGCGACAGGCTCATTAAATGGGTAAACGGCTTCAATGTCGCCACCAACAGCTTTCTGCATATCCTCCAAATCGCAACCGATCTGAACCTGCTGGGGATACATATGGGGCTTTACCAGAAGCACCGTCATGGTTTCTGCCTGTTCCTGCTGAATCTCACGTTCCTCGGTAATACCAAACTGAACGCCGGTAAAGTTTTCGGAGTCCAGAATATACTCGGAATTGTAGTAGGCTGATCTAACCTGATCTTCTGCATCAGCACGGGACTTGGCTTCCACCGTTACCGTCTTTTCCAGTGTCTCGGTGATCTTTACGTCATATTCCTTCAAACCTCATTACCTCCATTTCCTCAGATATAAGAAAAGCGGCCATCCATGAACCTGTTACAGTTCATAAATAGTCGCTTCATGTTCCCACTGGGGGACACACATAGATTCCAGTTCCTCGATCAGTTCCTCCGGGGAAAAGAACAAATCTTCCGCACTTTTCAAAATCTTTTTGAAAGCCCGGTACTCCGTCACATAGCCAGTATCGTCAGAGCCGATCAGCATTGACACACAGCGGACAATGGCAAAGTTCATATCCTCCATAAGCCACAGCTCGGTTTCATAGGTGGTTTTGATTTCATCTAAAACCGCCTGTTCCACATCGGAAATAATGAGGCAGGCACGCTGGTCAAACAGTTCCATGCCACGGTAATCGAAGCATTTCTCATAGCCACCGGCTACGGAATACTGATATACCGTCTGTGCCGCACCTCGTAATGCGGTGCAAACCACCGGCAGACACAAACCACCGGCATAGCCGATCTCATCTTCATCATACCCCTCATAATCTTCGGGCGAAAACAGCTCGAACAGCCAGTCGATTGCTTTGCTCATTTCTCTTTCGTTAAACATCGGGATTCACCTTACCTTTCCATAGATTTCTCTCGTTTCTTCTGCCATTGCTCCAGTAGCTGAATGATTTTATCCTCCATCTGCTTGCTGGTATAGGACTTCGGAAAGTATTTCCGCAAGGAGTCGGTTTTGAATGTCACTCTATCCAGCTCGCCCTTTTTGACCTCATTCATAATCTCGCACATAGCGTCCAGAGTACACTCGCCCTCCTGTGCGAGTTTTTTGATTCTCTGCGCCTGCGAAAGAGAAGGAGCAGCCTGGGCATAGTCCATTGCGGAAAGAAAATCCTGCTGTTCTTCTCTTGCGAGATACGAAAGCTCCACGGCAGGATTAAATTTGATCTGACCGTTATCCACCATATCCAGAATTTCGGGGATAAGCTCGGTCAGACGGATATAACGAAAAATCTGGTTTTTACTTGTTCCCATTTCCTCTGCCATTATTTCACTGGATTTCCTTCCCTCTAACTTGTTCCCAACTTGGGAACAAGTTAAATCCGTTCTTGAACCCTGATGGTTCATAGCATCCAGTTTCATCTTATAAGCGTAGGCTCTTTCACTCGGCAGAATGGTTTCTCGCTGTAAATTCGCATCCACCATTAAAATTATTGCGGCATCATCATCCAAATCACGGACGATAGCGGGCATGGTTTCTTTCCCGGCAAGCTCTGATGCACGGTGTCGCCTGTGACCGGAGATAATCTCAAAACCGCCATCCGGGTCGGGACGGACAATCGCCGGGGTGAGAACGCCGAAGTCACGGACGCTCTCAACCGTTTTCATCATATCATCATCGTCTACCACTCGGAACGGATGTCCCTCAAAGGGGTGCAATTCAGAAAGCGGAATTTCCTGCACACGCTCCTGCTGGGCTTCAGCTCGTGACTGATCGGTAGAGAAAATATCATCGTACCCCTTCAAGCCGATGTTTGCGCCTTTTTTCTGCATTGTTTAACACCTCCTTTGTCAGAACTCGGTAGGCATCAGCGACTTTGCCCTTGGGGTCGTGTTTAAAGATACTGGCTCCTTCCGCACTGATTTCCTCCGCACGGACGGAACGGGGAATATCGGTCTTGTAGACTTTCAGCTTTCCACCATAGCTCTCACGAATCAGATTGCTGATGTCCTTGGAATAATTGGTTCTGCTGTCCACCATCGTCAGGAGAATACCCTCGATTTTCAATTTTGGGTTGATTTGCCGTCTGACCTTGTTGATGGTTTCAAGCAGCTGTTCCAAGCCCTTTGCCGGAAGATATGCCGCCTGAACAGGTATCAGCACATTATCCGCAGCTGCCAACGCATTGACTGTCAGCATACCCAAAGAGGGCATACAATCCAGAAGAATGTAGTCATAATTCTGCTTGACCGTATCCAGGTACTGACGGAGAATGGTCTCCCGGCTCATTGCATTGACCAGGGAAACCTCTAAGCCTGACAGTTCAATATTGGCGGGCATCAAATCTACACCTTCCGGGTGATGAAGAATGCCTTCGCCGGGCGCAATCGGCTTTTCCATCATAATCTTTCCCATCATGTCGGAAAGAGTGGGAGACAACGTATCCGGGAACGGATTTCCCAGACTGATTGTTAAAGAAGCCTGCGGGTCTGTATCTACCAACAGAACCTTTTTGCCCTCCATTGCCAGTCCCACACCCAGATTTTCCGTGGTTGTGGTCTTGCCCGTACCGCCTTTCTGGTTGACTACGGCGATAACTGTCGCTTTTTTCGCCAAAATTCATCACCTCGCATTCTTTCATGTGTGTGCTTCATGTTTACCACCTCCCTCCAAGTTTTCCTGAAGCCATATCGTGCCTGACCTTTGCATCATAATGGGCACTTATGGTGTATGGGGCGTTGTATATCGAAGCAAGTAGATACTGCTTGATATTACGAACATCGGTTGTGTTCTCTTTGAAAGAACTCATTACAAATCTGATGTGTTCAGAATCCAGCTTCATAAAACTGCTTTTGACGATTTCAATCGGCTTATCATCACTGGCAATTCGTATTTGCCTTCGATTACTGCACATGACTTCAACAATCAGATGCAGTATCAGATCGAGTATCTCATGGTCATACGGATAATCCTGTTTCAGATAGTCCATGGAAAGCTGTTCGTAAAAATACTGATAATATCGGGTAAATTCGTCAGTCCCATCGACTTCCTTTCCACAAAAACCGGAAGGAAAGAAAGGATCAGTATCACTCAAATCAATATAATTAGTATCAGTATTATTACCTTGTGCTTTTGACAGTTCTTGAATTGTGTTTTTGACAACTCCAGAATTGTCCTTTTGACAATTCAAGAATTGTCTTTCCACAGAACCGGAAATGAAGTTCTTCACATAGATCAGGTTCGGTTTCCCAAGTCCCTGTCGCTTGCGTTCTATCAGACCGCATTTCTTTTCCAACTCATCCAGCAGCTTCACCGCTTTCTTTTCGGCACAGCCTAACACACCTTTGATTTCTTCAATGGTGAAGATGATATATACACGGCCTTCCTCGTCCAGCCAACCGTTCCGGGCTGACAGGTTCATACGGTCAAGCAGTATACCGTAAAGCAGCTTGGCATCGGTTGATACATTCCAAAAGCAATCCTCGGTGAACAACACCTTTGGAACACGGTAGAATGTGAACATCTCCGCTTGCTGACCATAGAAATAATCATACGTCACTCATCCTCACCACCTCTTTCTGCGGGAAATGCTCTTTTTTCAGAGGGGTTCTGCGGAAAGTCGTATCCTTCATCTTGTACGGACAGCGGACAAAAAAGCAGAAGCGATACTTCCATCGGGGTTGATAATACTCGCAGTCTTTGCAGTATTTTGGCTTGTCACGGCGATTGCGTTCATACTCATACATATCAACGCACCCCCACTTCCTTCATAATCTTCCTGGTACACCAGCCGATGCAGGGATGATCCCGCCCATATGGACAACCTTCACATTCCGACTTCGCCTTTGGGGGTACGGAGATTAAGTAGTAACAATTTTCTTCGCCCAGACAGCAGCCCGCTTTATTGTTTTTCCAAAAATGACAGTAACGGCAGTCGTTTGGCTTGTCTGGGGAATAGGCAATCTTACTCAAAAATCAAACCTCCAATCATTCATATTTACCCATGAATTTTGGGCATAAAAAAAGAGCGTCTATCCATCCCCGATACAGGGGCAAATAGACGCTCTATGTACATGGTAATATTCAATTTTATTTCTTATAACGGCGTAGAACTCGGAACATCCGCCTTTTGTTTTAGCAGGGTTTTTAGCACGATTTTTCGCCTGATTAGCAGGAGGGGCATTTTCATTAGCAAAAACCGCCCTTTTTCAGCTAATGATTAGCAGTAATTTTTGTCTTATCACAGCAGTTCGATTTTTTATGGCTTGTCAAAAATCAGAATTTGAAGTGAAATTCAGAACCATAATTCAGTCTCCGTAATCACACCGGGATTTGTTAAAAAAAGCCGAAAACCCTTGAAAACAAAGGCTTTCGGCGTTGTTTGCTGGCGTCGCTAAGAGGATTTGAACCTCCGGCCTACCGCTTAGGAGGCGGTCGCTCTATCCAACTGAGCTATAGCGACGTATGGTCATCTATGATTATAGCCCGACGAAAGTCGAACTGCAATCCCATATTCAATTTTTCTCCGGTGGCCGTTGTAACGTAACCTTAGGAGGCGCTTGTTTTATCCGTTAAACTAAGAGGACATCACCGATTTTTTGCTTACCTCGCTTTTCTCAATCACTTTGTTCTAATTATCTCACGTTTATTTATTCTACCATTTTATAACCAGAAAATCAATAGGAGACGAGTAAATTTTCCCGTCTCCTATTATCCTAAAGTTATTAGTCGTTACCATTCACATCTTAAAAGTTTAATCGTCCCTGAAGCCAAATATTCCCTTTAAATCGACGTCCTACAGCAGGTTCCCCTATTACATTTTTTATAGGAACACACACATCAAATTCCAGTTCATTAACTTCTAGTCTCATAACATACAATTCTTCTCCTGTATCTTCGTTCTGAATTGTATGCATTTCCAATATTTCTCCTAAGATGGAATATCGATCACATTCTATCCCGTACGGCATAAAATATGTATCCACAATACTGAAAACATCTTCTGTAATTAATCTCTGAGAAACTTTTGAATAAGTATCAATATCTTCAAGCGTAAGACTTTCCATCGCAACCTGGTCGCCATTCTTAGCAGCACTCAGCAGCATCTTCCTATTCTTCAGTTCCTTTTTTCGCATTTTTTCTTGCTCTTCATTCTTCATAATCGGCAGTAAAATAGTACCCCCGTTACAAAGTCCCGCAAAAGTTACGGACACAGGAGCAACCTCCCGGGAATGAAATCTGCTTTCAATTAAATATTCTAATGTATTCTGCAGATAAAAAATCAGGCTGATTCCCACTTTCAAATCTTCACAAATTCCTACATACGCATCTCTGTCCATTCGACGTTCTACAATTACATCTGCAAATGTTGTAATTCCGCTTCCTATAAAGTAGGGAGAATAATACTGTCTTTCAAAATTATCGCGAATATCAAGACTTCCGCACAAATTGATTCCAATCCCGGCGCCACATTCTTTCTGATACTCACAAAAATCCAATTCTTCTTCCATTGCTACTATTTCATGATTGGAAAATGTCTCCTCTGCTTTTTTTAGAAATTCATTCAACTGTTTTTGTGAAGTGATGTTGCCATATCCAATAGCTTTTAAATATTTATGCATACGCTTTTCCTTAAAATATGAATTTATTTTTTCTTTTCAATTTTACTCATTCCACCCATATATGGTTGAAGAACCTTTGGAATCAATACAGAACCATCTTCCTGAAGATTATTTTCCAAAAATGCAATCAACATTCTCGGTGGAGCAACTACTGTATTGTTAAGGGTATGTGCAAAATATTTGCTTCCATCTTCGCCTTTTACACGGATTCCCAGTCTTCTTGCCTGTGCATCTCCTAAATTGGAACAACTTCCTACTTCAAAGTATTTCTTCTGTCTTGGTGACCATGCTTCTACGTCACAGGATTTTACTTTCAGGTCTGCCAAATCTCCGGAACAACACTCTAAAGTACGTACCGGAATGTCCAGGGAACGGAACAAGTCTACGGTATTCTGCCATAATTTATCATACCAAATTTTACTTTCTTCCGGCTTACATACAACAATCATCTCTTGTTTTTCAAATTGATGAATTCGGTATACCCCTCGTTCTTCAATACCATGGGCTCCTTTTTCTTTTCTAAAACAAGGAGAATAACTTGTTAAAGTCTGCGGAAGCTGATCTTCTGTAAGCATCGTATCAATGAATTTACCAATCATAGAATGCTCACTTGTGCCTATTAAATACAGGTCTTCTCCTTCAATCTTATACATCATTGCATCCATCTCTGCAAAGCTCATAACACCTGTTACGACATTACTTCTAATCATAAAAGGAGGAACGCAATAAGTAAATCCCCTGTCAATCATAAAATCACGTGCATAGGAAATAACCGCTGAATGAAGTCTCGCAATATCTCCCATCAGATAATAGAATCCATTTCCCGCTACTTTTCCGGCACTTTCAAGATCAATTCCATTAAAAGATTCCATGATTTCTGTATGATATGGAATTTCATATTCCGGCACTACCGGCTCGCCGAATTTCTCAATTTCCACATTTTCACTGTCATCTTTTCCGATTGGAACAGAAGGATCAATAATATTGGGAATCGTCATCATGATTTTCTTAATTCTTGCTTCTACATCTTTTTCTTCAGCCGACAATGTTTCTACACGGTCAGCATTTGCCTGCACCTGTTTTTTCAGTTCTTCAGCTTCTTCTTTCTTTCCCTGTGCCATGCATGCACCAATCTGCTTAGAAATCTTATTTCTATCTGCCCGAAGTGCTTCAACTTCCTGCTTTATATCTCTATTCTTCTGATCTAATTCCAATACCTCGTCCACTAATGGAAGTTTATCATCCTGGAATTTCTTTTTAATATTTTCTTTTACCACATCCGGATTCATTCTAACAAATTTAATATCTAACATTTTTCCACCTCATACTCATTCTTTTTTAATCTATCGTGTCTTTTACTTCCATATCATATGCCTCGCTGAAAATGGCTCTGTCTAATGCTTCTGACTCTTCCTCAGACAATTCGACATAACTTTCGCCACCCACAATTTCTTTCATATATGTGTAACAACCTTCCCGGCTATGCATGGCATTCATTATATACCCATTATTTTTTCCATCCAATATTGCTATTGCAAAACTTAACTTTCCACCCATTTCATTAAAAGCGTCATACTTTACAATTCCTACTTTCTGTAAAGTATTATTGAATTTACGGCTGCATTCTTTTACTTCCTGACGATTCTGTTTTGTAATCTTAGCAAGTGTATCTATTTCAACAAACCTGTCTAAAATACTTTCCTCTAAATTCTTACCATTTTTCCCTTTCATAAACGCGCCGTAGCTATTTTTTAATCTATCATATTTTAATGATAGATTTACGTATAATACAAATAAAATAATAATCAACGCTATTAAAAAAAGGAAAATATACGCTGGATCAAATCCAAGCTTTGCAAGTATACTACTTTCCATATATTCTATTCTCCTTTCTGAAGTGACATAATCATTTCAAACATTCTTTCTAATTCTGCATCAGAATAATATTCTATCTGAATTCTGCCTTTACCATTTCCTTTCGCCAATACATTTACTTTAGTTCCAAGTACTTGTTTCATCTTATCTTCCAAATCTTCATATATAAATGCATTCTTTACCATTTTCTTTTGCTTTGGTTCTTTTGGGTTCTTTATTGATTTTACCAGACTTTCCGTCTCACGTACACTTAATTTTTCATCAAAAATTTTATTAGCAAGATTGTATTGTAATTCTGGATCTTCAATTGCTAAAAGTGCCCTGGCATGCCCGGTTGTAATCATATCATCAATAACCATCTGCTGCACTTTTTCGGCCAATTTCAAAAGACGCATAGAATTTGTGACCGCCGTCCTACTCTTAGAGACACGTTCCGCTACTTCATCTTGTTTTAAATTAAATTCAGTCAGAAGTCTTTTAAATGCCATTGCCTCTTCAATCGGATTAAGATCTTCTCTCTGTATATTTTCAATCAGGGCTATTTCTAATACTTCTTGCTCCGTAAAGTCTTTAATGATAACCGGAATTTCTTTAACTCCTGCCATTTTAGCTGCACGCCAGCGTCGTTCTCCGGCAATGATTTCATAATAGTCTTTTCTCTTTCTTACAATTAAAGGTTGTAATACACCAAACTGCTTAATTGAATCGGCGAGTTCTAATAAAGAATCTTCTTCAAAATTTCTTCTGGGTTGTTCTCTGTTAGGCTCAACCATGTTTATTTTCATCATTTGCTCGCCACCGGCATTTGGGACAGATGTCTTAACTTCTATTTTATTATCAGGAATCAAACTGTCAAGTCCTTTTCCCAAACCTTTCTTTTTTACTGCCATATTATATCCTCCGAATTTACTATTTATTTATCACTTCTTCCGCCAATCTTCTGTAGCTATCAGCCCCTGTTGATTTTGAATCATATTTGTTAATCGGCATTCCATAACTTGGTGCTTCTGCTAATCTTATATTTCTTGGAATAATAGTCTTATAAATAGTTTGATTTAGATTATCTTTGACATTTTCGACCACTTGTAATGACAGATTCGTTCTTGCATCATACATAGTAAACACAACCCCTTCCATTTCTAATCCGGGATTTAAGCGCTCTTTCACTAATTCAATTGTATGAATCAACTGACTTAATCCCTCCAACGCGTAATATTCACATTGAATTGGAACTAACACTGTATCTGCCGTAGTCATTGCGTTGATTGTCAGTACACTTAATGACGGAGGACAGTCAATAATAATAAAATCATATTCTTCTTTCACCTTATGTACTTCATTTCTTATAATAAACTCCTTATTATCTGTACCAATCAATTCAATTTCTGCCCCGGATAAATTAATATCCGTTGGTAATATATCAAGATTTTCTATTACCTCTTTATATATTACATCTTCGATTGTTGCTTCGCCAATCATCAAATCATATATAGTTTTATCAACTGCTTCTTTTTCCAGTCCAAGGCCACTTGTCATATTTCCTTGTGGATCGATATCAACAGCTAAAACTTTTTGTCCCTTTTCAGCTAAACATGCCGATAAGTTTATTGCGGTAGTAGTCTTTCCCACTCCGCCCTTTTGATTGGCAATTGCTATAATCCTTCCCATATTATACTCACCTTTCAAGCTTTATTTTCTTTGTTTTTATTGCCACCATTCTATTATAGCACTTCTTAACGATAATATCTACTAAATGTTTCACGTGAAACATTTTTAAAATATCAGCCATGCACAAAGTTGTAAAAATCTAATTCCGATGTTTCACGTGAAACATTAAAAAAGAGCCATTGTTATTATGACAATGGCTCTTTTGCCGGTAAACCAGCTTTACGTGGATATTTATTCTTTGTTGCAGATGTTTTTCTTATTTTCACAAAAGATCGATGAATATCTGTCTCAGGAAGACTGAATTTCACGACATCCTCTACTCTTCCTCCAAGTATCTGAATTGATTTATAAGAAATGAATACCCCTTCTTTTTTTACGTAAGGAAGACAATATTCAGACAAAGTAGATAAATTAGAAACAGCTCTGGAAACACATAAATCATAATTTTCCCTATATTGCTCCTTCCTTGCATAATCTTCGGCCCGACCATGAATTGTTTCTATCTCTTCTAATTTTAATTCATCTATCACAGCATCCAGAAATTTTATTCTTTTATTTAATGAATCCAATAATGTAACTTTCAAATGTGGAAATGCAATTTTTAATGGCATTCCAGGAAAACCGGCACCAGTTCCTATATCAATTATTTTATCAATTTTAGACATATCTATAACTTTTACAATTGACAGGCTATCGATAAAATGTTTTTCATTTACTTCTTCATATTCTGTTATTCCAGTAAGATTCATTACCTTATTCCATTCTGTCAGCATTTCATAATAAATATCAAACTGACGCTTCATATTATCCGTAAGTTCAACACCTAATTCATTTAACTTTCTTTCAAATATTTTACTCATATAACTTTTCCTGTTACTATTCACAGCACCCCACCAACATGCGCACTCGTCGCATCATCGATGCTCCAGTCTCGCTCCTGAAGGAGCTAAGACTGCTTATGCGAGTGGGGTAACTGCTCCACAGTCCTGATTTGAAATCCAATATATCTTCTTACGTGCAAGCACGACGAATCCAT
>ERZ1673736.3725-NODE-3725-length-13786-cov-7.736217_pt1 | contig 13786 bp, 9 predicted proteins | sample MGYA00580212_ERZ1673736 | MGnify/ENA primary metagenome ERZ1673736 (study PRJEB41218, sample SAMN15661752) | gut metagenome | host: Homo sapiens | place: Canada: London | collected 2015-08-20/2019-03-30 | study: EMG produced TPA metagenomics assembly of...
GCGCCTACTCGCTCATCGGCGGCGGCGACTCGGTAGCCTGCATCAACAAGTTCGGACTGGCCGACAAGGTTTCCTATGTCTCGACGGGCGGCGGCGCCCTGCTGGAGTACATGGAGGGCAAGGAGCTTCCGGGCGTTGCGGCCATCCGCAAATAAGCCGGGCTTCCGAACGAGATACGAACAGACAGGGGTGCTCCGGCAAGTACGGACACCCCTGTCGTCACTAAAAACCCGAACCTATGAAAAAGATTTTCATTTTTGCAGCAACAGTAGCTTGTATGGCAAGTTGTCAGAATACATCCAAGACGCCGGCTATCGACATGGCCAATTTCGACCTTTCGGTCGCTCCCGACGCCGATTTTTACCAGTACGCCACGGGCGGATGGCAGAAGAACAACCCGCTGAAGCCCGAATATTCGCGTTACGGCTCGTTCGACGTGCTGCGCGACAACAACGAGAAGCGCATCAACGAGCTTTTCTCGGAGATGACCAAGATCAGCGCCGCACCGGGAAGCGTCGAGCAGAAGATTTCGGACCTCTACAAGATGGGTCTCGATTCTACGCGCCTGAACGCCGAGGGCGCCGCGCCGCTGAAGAGCGCCGTCGGGGAGATCCTCTCCGTCGAGGACCGCGGACAGCTGACCGGCATCGTGGCCAAACTCCACACGACGGTAGCCAATCCGTTCTTCGGCGTGGGCGTGCAGGCCGATCTGATGAACAGCGACATCAACGCCCTCTATATCTCGCAGTCGGGGCTGACGATGGGCAACCGCGACTACTACCTCGATCCTGAGAACGAGCATATCCGCAAGGGCTACAAGGAGTATCTGGGCAGGATATTCCGTTTTGCGGGCATTCCCGAAGCCGACGTCGAAAAGGCGGTCGCCGGCGTGATGAACGTCGAGATGAAGCTGGCCGAGAAGTCGTGGTCGAACGTCGAGCTGCGCAACATTCCCGCGCAGTACAACCCCACGGCGAAGGCCGATTTCGAGAAGATTTACGACGCCGTAGACTGGGAGGCCTACTATAAGGCTATGGGCATCGGCGACTTCGAGACGATCATCGTCACCACGCCGTCGGCCGTCGCCAACGCCAACGACCTGCTGAAAAACGCCCCGCTGGAGGATATCCGCTACTACCTCGCGGCGCAGTATATCGACGCTGCGGCACCCTACCTGAGCGACGACTTCCAGCAGGCGTCGTTCGACTTCTACGGCAAGGTGATGTCGGGCCAGCAGGAGATGAAACCCCGCTGGAAGCGCGCGATGTCGGTGCCCAACGGCACGTTGTCGGAGGCTGTCGGCGAGATGTACGTCGCCAAATACTTCCCCGCCAAGGACAAGGAGCGCATGCTGACGCTGGTGAAGAACCTGCAGACGGCGCTCGGCCAGCACATCGCGGCGCTCGACTGGATGTCGGACGCCACCAAGGCCAAGGCGCAGGAGAAGCTGGCCGCCTTTACGGTGAAGATCGGCTATCCCGACAAGTGGAAGGACTATTCGACGCTGGAGATCGACCCCTCGAAGAGCTATTGGGAGAACATCGTCAATGCCAACCGCTGGTATACGGCCGACAATATCTCGGAACTCGGCAAGCCCGTGGATAAGGAGAAGTGGCACATGTCGCCCCAGACGGTGAACGCCTACTACAACCCCACGACCAACGAGATCTGCTTCCCGGCCGCCATTCTCCAGCCGCCGTTCTACAACCCCGACGCCGACGACGCGGTGAACTACGGCGCCATCGGCGTGGTGATCGGCCACGAGATGACCCACGGATTCGACGATCAGGGCCGCAACTTCGACAAGGACGGCAACATGAACAACTGGTGGACCGAGGCGGATGCCGAGGCGTTCAAGGCCAAGACCGATATTCTCGTGAAACAGTTCGATGCGATCGAGGTGCTGCCCGCCAAGGAGGGCCAGCCTGTCGTCATGGCCAACGGTTCGCTCAGTCTGGGCGAGAACATCGCCGATCAGGGCGGCCTGCGCGTGGCGTACACGGCGTTCCACAACTCGCTGAACGGCGCGGAGCCTGCGCCGATCGACAACTTCACGGCCGACCAGCGTTTCTATCTGGCCTATGCGGCCTTGTGGGCACAGAACATCCGCGACGAGGAGATCGCCCGTCTCACCAAGATCGACGTGCACTCGCTGGGCAAGTGGCGCGTGAACGCCACGCTGCGCAACCTGCAGACGTTCTACGATGCGTTCGACATTACCGACGGGGCCATGTTCATGCCCGAACAGGAGCGTGTGATCGTCTGGTAGGGTATCGTCCGGCGGGATGAAACATCCTGCGATCGAAGGCGGCCGGGACTCCCGGCCGCCTTTTTTATAGGGATTTTAGGGATTTCTTTTACAGAGGGGCTGGCCGGTCTCTCCGGTCCGCCGCCTTGTGGCGGGCGGGTATGCGGCGGATGTGAATTATCGAAAAACGATAAATATTTTTTGATATTCAAAAATTGTTGTTATATTTGTCGCTGAACAAACCCCAAAAATAACTCGCAGCGACTATGGATTTACTTACAGTAGAACATGTCACCAAGCAGTACGCCGGGCACAAGGCCCTCGACGACGTATCGCTTGCCATCCCCAAGGGTTCGGTATACGGCCTGCTCGGTCCCAACGGCGCCGGAAAGACGACCCTGATCCGCATCATCAACCGCATTACGGCGCCCGACAGCGGTCGTGTGATGTTCGGCGGCCGCGAAATTTCGCCTGAGGATGTTTACCGCATCGGCTACCTGCCTGAGGAGCGCGGACTTTACAAGAAGATGAAGGTCGGCGAACAGGCCGTCTTCTTCGCCCGGCTGAAGGGCCTTTCGCGCCGCGAGGCCGTCGTACGGCTCAAGCAGTGGTTCGTGAAGTTCGGCATTCAGGACTGGTGGGACAAAAAGATCGAGGAGTTGTCGAAGGGCATGGCCCAGAAGGTGCAGTTCATCGTCACGGTGCTGCACGAACCCGAACTGCTGATCTTCGACGAGCCTTTTTCGGGTTTCGACCCGATCAACGCCAACCTGCTGAAGGACGAGATACTGGCGCTGTGCGACAAGGGGGCGACGATCATCTTCTCGACGCACAACATGTCGTCCGTCGAGGAGATCTGTGACCATATCACGCTGATAAACAAGTCTCGCAATATCCTTTCGGGCCGTGTGGACGACATTCGCCGCCGTCACGGAAGCAACATCTTCGAAGTGTTCTACCGCGGCGACGAACAGGCGCTGCGCAATGCCGTAGACGGCCGTTGCGAGATTCTGGAAGGCTCGCAGGCGCAGGCGGTCTACACCTCGCTCAAACTGCACGTCGAGCGCGACGAAGAGGTGCGCGGAGTGATCGCCGCGGTGAACGACGCCGTCGAACTGCGCTCGTTTCAGGAGATCATTCCCTCGATGAACGATATTTTCATCCGCGCCGTAAACGGAAACCTTTAAAACGATACGATCATGTCACAAGTCAGCATTATCATAGGGCGCGAATTCAACGAGCGCGTCCGCAAAAAATCCTTCATCATCACCACGCTGCTGATGCCGCTGCTGATGGTCGGCCTGATGTTCGCCCCGATGCTCATCATGAAGTATTCGGGCGGCGACGAGAAACATATCGCCGTGATCGACGAGAGCGGGCTGATAGCCCCCAGGCTGCAAAGCGGCAAGGAGCTGATATTCGAGCCCACCGACCTTTCGACCGAGGCCGCGCGTAAGGAATTGACCGACAAGTTCGGCGTGCTCTACATCGGTTCGGACATCCTCACCAACCCCAACAACGTGAAACTGTATGCCAATTCGTCGTCGTCGCTGTCGGTCGAAAGCAACATCACGGGGCAGATCGAGGATATCATAGAGGCCGAGAAACTCAAATCGTATAACATCGAAAACCTGTCGCAGATACTTCAGGAGGTGAAGACCCGCGTCGGTATGCAGACTTTCCGCAACGACGAGTCGCAGGAAGAGGAGGCGCACGCCAAATCGTCGGTGGTAGCCACGGGGACGGGCTTCGTGCTGGGCATGATCCTCTACATGTTCCTGCTGATCTACGGTTCGATGGTCATGCAGTCGGTCATCGAGGAGAAGAACAGCCGCGTGCTGGAGGTGATGGTGTCGTCGGTGCGGCCCTTCGACCTGATGCTGGGCAAGATACTCGGCGTGGCTTCGGTGGCCGTGGTGCAGGTGCTGATCTGGGGCGTGCTCTGCGCCGTCGGCGCGGCCGTGGCGGTGCACATGATGCCGGCCGACGTGCTGGCCGGGGTGCAGGCCATGCAGCACGGGGTTCCCGACGCCGCGGCGTCGATAGACATGAATCCGGAGATGCTGCAGGTGATGGCCGCCGTGACCGATTTCGGCTATATCCTCCGTATCTTCGCCTACCTGCTGCTGTTCGTCTTCGGCGGATACCTCTTCTACTCGGCGATGTTCGCCGCCGTGGGTTCGGCCGTGGACAGCATTCAGGACGCCCAGCAGCTGCAGACGCCGATCACCATTCCGATCATCCTCGCCCTGCTGGTGATGATAACCGTCATCAACGACCCCAATTCACAGATGGCCTTCTGGTTCTCGATGATCCCTTTCACCTCGCCCGTGGTGATGATGGCGCGTATTCCGTACGGCATTCCCCTCTGGGAGGTGATCCTTTCGCTGGCGATCCTTTACGCCTCGTTTACCGCGATGGTGTGGCTGGCGGCCAAGATCTACCGCGTGGGAATCTTCATGTACGGCAAAAAGCCGACGTTCAAGGAGCTTTACAAGTGGATTCGGTACAAGTACTAGTCCGCACCGCGATCGCTGAAAATACCGGGCCGTACGACGTCGTACGGCCCGGTTTGTTTTCGGGGCGGGACGGATTTGCGATCCGGGAACGAAAGAGATTCCGGATTCGCGGGTTTTTCGTATCTTTGTCCGGAAGGGTCCGGCGATCGGGGAGTGTGCAAACGTAGATTTCCGCCGAATGTCGCTCCGCATCCTTTGTCTTTGAAGGCATGAAAGAGTCGAAATTCGTCAAAACCAAGATTTTCGCGGGATATGCGATCCTGATCGCGGTCTGCGTCCTTTCGGTAGGCTATGTCTACCGGACGGTGGTGCGTTTTTCGACTCCCGACGGCAGCTATTCCCTGCTCCATACCAAACGCAGCGTCGCGGGACAGGCGCTCTACCATCTTTATCAGGCCGAGAGTTACGGCCAGCTGATGATCGCCGGATACCAGTCCTACGAGTCCCGCTACAAACGCGAACTGCGCACCGTGCGCGGCCTGATCGACTCGCTGCGGGGGCTGACCGCTGCGGAGGATTCGCTGCAGACGATGCGTCTGGACAGCATCGTGCGTCTTTTGGCCGACAAGGAGCGGCGGACGATGAGCCTGCGGCGGACGATCCGTTCGGCCGCCACGTCCAGCCTGCTGGACAAGAATATCCGCGAGCTGATCGGTCCGGCGGACAGCGCGGCGCACGGGGACAGCGTCGTCGTACGGGCGGCGGACACCGTCGCTTCGCGCGTGGTCGTGCAGGATACGGTGACCGTCCCGCGGCGCAAGCGCAAGTTCTTCCGCCGCTTCGCCGACCTGTTCAGCCCGCCGAAGGAGGAGGCCGGGATGATCATTTCCCGTCACGAACGGGTCGTGGATTCGCTGCCTGCGCCGGAGGTGAAGGATACGATCGCGGTGGTGCTGCGGACGCTGCAGGACCGGGTGACCAGCGACCGCATCGGCATCTACGACCGGGCGTGGAACGAAGGGATGCGCCTGCGGTACAGCAACGAGCTGGTGAACACGAAGATATACCGCCTTATCATGGATTTCGAAGCCGAGGATACGGCTTTTCTGATGAACCGCTTCGAGCAGACGGAGGCCATCCGCCGCCGTTCGTCGCTGACGCTGGGCGTGATCGCCGTCGCGGCCGTGGTGCTCATGCTGCTGTTCGTCGGCATCCTGTGGCGCGACATCAACCGCAGCAACCGCTACCGGCGGGCGCTGGAGCGGGCCAACCGCGACAACGAAGCGCTGCTGGCGGCGCGCGAGAAGCTGATGCTGGCCATCACGCACGACATCAAGGCGCCGCTGGGTTCGGTGATGGGCTATATCGACCTGCTTTCGCGCCTGACCGGCGACAAGCGCGAGGAGCTGTACCTGCATAACATGAAGGAGTCGTCGGAACATCTGCTGGCGCTGGTGAACAGCCTGCTGGACTTCTACCGCCTCGATATCAACAAGGTGGACGTCGATAAGGTCGCGTTCTGCCCGGCGCAGCTGTTCGAAACGATCCGCGCCGGATTTGCGGCGCAGGCCGGGGCGAAGGGCATCGGGCTGACGCTCGACGTCGAACCGGCGGCCGGGCGCGAGGTGGCGGGCGATCCGTTCCGTATCCGGCAGATCGCCGACAACCTGATCTCCAACGCGCTGAAATTTACTGACGAAGGCTCGGTGACGATCCGTGTCGATGTGGTGCAGGGCCGGCTCGTCTTCTCGGTCCGCGATACGGGACGCGGCATCGGACGCGAAGAGAAGGAGCGGATTTTTCAGGAATTCGTGCGTCTGCGCTCGGCGCAGGGCGTCGATGGATTCGGACTGGGGCTGTCGATCGTCGATCGGCTCGTGAAACTGCTGAAGGGGACCATATCGCTCGAAAGCCGTTTGGGCGAAGGGAGCAAATTCATCGTTTCGATCCCGGTGGGACCCGTTTCGGGCGGAGAGGGCCGCAAACTGCGGCCTGCGGAAGCGTGCGTGCCGGCGGTGCGTGGCGGCGTGAAGGCGCTGCTGATCGACGACGATCCTCTGCAGCTCGAAATGACCGCCGCGATGTGCCGTCAGGCGGGTGTCGGAGCCGAGTGCTGTCAGTACCCCGAATATGCCGCGAAACTGGTCGCGGACGGCGGCTTCGACGTGGTGCTGACCGATATACAGATGCCGTCGGCCGACGGTTTCAGCGTCCTTGCGGCGGTGCGCGGCGTGAATTCCGCGCTTCCCGTGGTGGCGGTTTCGGCACGCGGGGAGTTGGAAGCCGGGGATTTCTCGGACCGCGGCTTTGCGGGATGCCTGCGCAAGCCCTTTACGGCTAACGAGCTGATTGCCGTGCTGGACGCCGTTTGCGGCGCGGGAAAGGCCCGAAGCGCAGAGGATGCGGAAGGCGCGGAGAAGAGCGGCGCTGCGGGAATTGTCGTCGGCGCGGGAGAACCCGTCAGTGCGGGGAAGCATCTCGGCAAGAGGGGAGCGGACGGTGCGGCGGACAATGCGGCGGTGGTTTCGGAGGACGGTGTGAATTTCGGCCCCCTGACGGCCTATGCGGGCGACGATGCGGAAGCGGCGCGTGGGATTCTGGAATCCTTCGCCGAACAGAGCGCCGCGAATTGCCGGCTGCTCGAAGAGGCGCTCGGCAGCGGCGACATTGCCGCGCTGAAAGCCGTGGCGCACAAGATGCTGCCGATCTTCACGATGCTGGGGGCGGCCGGCATTGCCGCGACGCTGCGCACGGCCGAAAGCTGGGAAGGTCCGTTGACCGACGCCCTGCGCGGCGAGATCGGCGCGGCGGCGGAAAATATCCGCGCGATTGTCGCGGAAGCGCAAAAAAAGGTATCTTTGCCCTGAGTATGGAACGGATTTTAATCATAGACGACGATATTACCTTCGCCCTGATGCTCAAGACGTGGCTCTCGAAAAAGGGCTTCCGGACCGAGACGGCGGCGAGCGTCGCGGCGGCCCGCACGGCGCTCGCGGAGGGCGGATTCTCGCTCGTGCTGAGCGATATGCGCCTGCCCGACGAGGACGGCATCGCCCTGCTGCAGTGGATGTCCGGGCAGCATATGGAGATTCCGGTGATCGTGATGACGAGCTACGCCGAGATACAGAACGCCGTGCGCTGCATGAAGCTCGGCGCGCGGGATTACGTGGCCAAGCCGGTCAATCCCGACGAACTGCTGAAAAAGATCCGCGAAGCGCTCGACGTCCCGGCTGCCGGCAGTGAGAAGCCTCCCGTTCCCGCCGCTTCGGCGAAGAAACCGCGGGAGGAGCGTCCCAATTACATCGAGGGCCGCAGCGATGCCGCGCAGCGGCTTTACGAATATGTCCGGCTCGTTGCGCCGACCAACATGTCGGTGCTGGTGACCGGCGCCAGCGGCACGGGCAAGGAGCATGTGGCCCAGCTGATTCACCGCGAAAGCAGGCGCGCCGGAAAGCCTTTCGTAGCCGTGGACTGCGGCGCGATTGGGCGCGAACTGGCCGCCTCTGAGTTTTTCGGCCACGTCAAGGGTTCGTTTACGGGAGCCGTGGGCGACAAGACGGGCGCCTTCGAAGCCGCGAACGGCGGCACGCTCTTTCTGGACGAGGTCGGCAACCTGAGCTATGAAACGCAGGTGCAGCTGCTCCGCGCCCTGCAGGAGCGGCGCATCCGTCCTGTGGGCGGCAGCCGCGAAATTCCGGTCGATATCCGGCTGATCGCCGCGACGAACGAGGACCTCGAAGCCGCCATCGCGCGCGGCGCGTTCCGCGCCGATCTCTATCACCGCATCAACGAATTCACGCTCCGCATGCCCGAACTGCGGCAGATGCGCGGGGACATCATGCTTTTCGCCGACTTCTTTCTCGACGCGGCGAACCGGGAGCTGGACAAGCGGATCGTGGGCTTCGATCCGCAGGCCGCCGCGGCCATGACCCGCTACGACTGGCCCGGAAACCTGCGGCAGATGAAGAACGCGGTGATGTCCGCGACGCTGCTCTGCACGGGGGATTACATCACCTGCCGCGAACTGCCCGCCGAGTTGTCCGAGGCCCCCGAAACTCCTGCGGTGCCGCTGCGCAATCCGGCCGGCGAGGAGGAGCAGATCCGGCGCGCGCTGGCGATGGCCGGGGGCAACAAGTCGCAGGCAGCCAAACTGCTCGGCATCGATCGCAAGACCCTCTACAACAAGTTGCATCTTTACGGCATCGAATAGCCGCCGGGTGTGGATTATTTCCACACCTTGTAGCGCGATTCCACACCTTTCCACACTCCGGACGATTCCGGCGTGCCTTGCCGACCGCTGTCTATCAGCGGTTTGCCGTTTTTTATCCGGATGGCACGCCACTTGAACTCCATTTTATCAGAACGGTTGGCGAGACATATCCGAACCGAAGAAGTGAAAAGGAACCTTTTAATTTTAAAAGCGATGAAAAAGACAATTGTAACGATGGCAGCTTTGCTGCTGATGGCTGGCGGAGCGATGGCTTGCGCCCAGCAGCCCGAAAAGAGAGAGGCGACCGAAGCTGCGGCTCCGGCTGCCGACACGCAGGAGAAATCGGCGGCTGACGATGCGGAAAAGACGGATTCGACTGCCGGAGAATCCGCAAAGGAGGAGAGTAAGGTTGAGAGTGAAGGGTCAAGTGAGGGTAACTCCTCCTCCGCATCGGAAGCACCGGCTTCGTCCGCCGAATAGGCTTCCGGGATAATCATCAGTTAAACAATTGTTTGCCGGGGTGCCCCGCCTGTTTTCAGGCGGGGCGCTTTCCTTTTGTGCCGGCAGGTTCGGCGTTTGGCCGGGGGCGGGCGGTTTTCGGGGTATATTGCAGGATGTCGGCTTTTTGTGGTTCTGGTGCCCGGCAGGTCCGGAAAATCAGGGCCCGGCGGGTTTTTCCGGGATATGATAACGAATCGGGTTGCACCCTTTCCCTCGCAGGCATGAAAAAACGGAGACCCGATCGGGTCTCCGTCGTGCGGGGAGAGCGGATGATTCTCCGCCGGATGCTATTCCTCGATAAAATCGATGTTCACCTGCCGCTGGAACGCTTCCTGCAGCGAGATCTGGGTCTCGGTCGAGGAGACGCCCTGAATGCGCAGGATGCCGTCGAAAATCGTGCGCATGAGGTGCTCGTTGTCCACGCAGTAGAGCTTCACGAGGATATTGCCCGAACCGGTGATGAAGTGCGCCTCCACGATTTCGGGAATCTCCTTGAGCTGTTCCACGGTTTGCTTGAGCAGCTGCGGGTCCTTGAGCGTGATGCTGATGTGGGCGCAGACGTCGAAACCCATCATTTTGGGATCGACGATCAGCCGGCTGCCCAGAATCACGCCCGAATCGTCGAGCTTGCGGATGCGCTGATGGATCGCGGCGCCTGAGATGCCGCATTCGCGGGCGATCTCAAGAAAGGGCATGCGGGCGTTCTTGATCAGGTATTTGAGGATTTTGCGGTCGATCGCGTCTAAGGATGTTTTCGGCATAGGCTTGAGGGTTTTATTTGATGACATTCAATTCTTTGCCGACCTTGATGAAGGCGGCGATGCAGCGGTCGAGCTGTTCGGTCGTGTGGCCTGCGGAGACCTGCACGCGGATGCGGGCCTGACCCTTCGGCACGACCGGATAGTAGAAGCCCGTCACGAAAACCCCTTCGTCCTGCAACCGGGCGGCGAAGTCCTGCGACAGCTTGGCGTCGTAGAGCATCACGGCGCAGATGGCCGACTGCGTGGGTTTGATGTCGAAACCTGCGGCCATCATGCCTTCGCGGAAGTGCTCCACGTTGGCCACCAGACGGTCGTGCAGTTCGTTGCTTTCGCCCAGCATGCGGAACATTTCGATTCCGGCGCCGACGACGGCAGGGGGCAGCGAGTTGGAGAAGAGGTAGGGGCGCGAACGCTGGCGGAGCATCTCGATAATCTCCCTGCGGCCCGTCGTGAAGCCGCCTACGGCGCCGCCGAAGGCTTTGCCGAGCGTGCCGGTGAGGATGTCCACCTGACCGCGCAGGTCGTAGAGTTCGGTGATGCCGCGGCCGGTTTTGCCCAGCACGCCCGCCGAGTGGCACTCGTCCACCATCACCAGCGCGTCGTATTTCTCGGCCAGCGCGCAGATCTTGTCCAGCGGCGCGGCATTGCCGTCCATCGAGAAGACCCCATCTGTGCAGATGATGCGGAAACGCTGCGCCTGCGCTTGCTTGAGACACTCCTCCAGCTCGGCCATGTCGGCGTTGGCGTAGCGGTAGCGCACGGCCTTGCACAAACGCACGCCGTCGATGATCGACGCATGGTTCAGCGAGTCGGAGATAATGGCGTCCTCCTGACCGAAAATCGGTTCGAAGACGCCTCCGTTGGCGTCGAAGCAGGCGGCGTAGAGGATCGTGTCCTCGGTGCCGAAGTAGTCGGCTATGGCTTTTTCGAGCTGTTTGTGGATGTCCTGACAGCCGCAGATGAAACGCACCGACGACATGCCGTAGCCGCGGTTGTCCATGGCCCGTTTCGCGGCTTCGATCAGCCGCGGGTTGTCCGAAAGTCCGAGGTAGTTGTTGGCGCAGAAATTAAGTACCTTACGACCTGCAACTTCGATCTCCGCGCGCTGCGGCGATTCGATGACCCGTTCGCTCTTGTAGAGCCCTGCAGCCTTGATTTCGGCAAGTTCCTGCTGCAGATGTTCTTTGATTTTTCCGTACATATCCGTTTATGGTTTGATGAATTTCCGGTGCGGGAGGTGTCAATCTGTTAGCAAATATACGATTAATTTCTGAAAACAGACATTCTTCCGCGCTCTTTTTCACGATTTGGGTTACGAATTGTTAGTCCGCTTCGTCTTGCGGCCTCCGCCGGGCCTGCGCAGCCCCTCATTTCACTCCTTCCGTGCGGCGGGGCCGAGGTTTTTTGTGCGGCGGATCTCCCGTACTCCCGGCGATTTTCGGGTCCGGATTTGCTTATTTTTTCGTATTCTTTCCCGTTCTCTTGTTTTTTCGTACCTTTACTACCGTTTTTCGCCCCGGTAGGCCCCACTCCAACGATGCGAGACACCTTCGCCGTCGTTCGCCCTCCGGTGCAACGTCCGTAAAAACCGCAATGGATTATGATGAAAAAAAGTGCAATTCTGCTGCTTCTGCTCTTCGCCGCGCTGGCGGCCGGGGCGCAGCCCTTCTACCGCAAACCCGTCGCCCCGGTGCGCAACGTCATCGTGATGATTCCCGACGGAACCTCTACGAGCGTCCTCGCCGCGGCGCGCTGGTATAAATTCTACAACGACCCTTCGCAGCGGACGCTCAACCTCGATTCCTGCCTTTGCGGGCTGGTCGGGACGTTCTCGTCCGATTCGCCGATCCCCTGCTCGGCCCCGGCCATGTCGGCCTACATGACGGGCATGCCCCAGCAGGCGGGCAACGTTTCGGTCTATCCGGCGGCCAATCCCGCGCAGGATATCGTCGAGGTCGAATCCGGACGGGCCTGTCAGCCGCTGGCGACGCTGCTCGAAGCGGCCAAGCACGACCGGGGGAAGGCTACGGGACTCGTCGTGACGGCCGATTTCTGTCATGCGACGCCCGCCGCCTGTGCGGCGCATCACTACTCCCGCCACGCCTATCCCGCGCTGGCGGCCCAGATGGCGGGCAACGACTTGGACGTGATGTTCGGCGGCGGCCGCAAGCAGGTCACGGACGCCATGCGGGCGTATCTGCGCGGCAGCGGCGCGACGCTTATCGAGCAGGATGCCGCGGCGTTCCGCGCCTACGAGGGCAAAGGCCCCGTGTGGTCGCTCTTCGCGCAGGGGAACATGAGTTACGACCTCGACCGGAACGATGCCGAACAGCCGTCGCTGGCCGAGATGACGGCCAAGGCGCTGGAGGTGCTGGACAGGCATAAAAACGGCTTTTTCCTGATGGTCGAGGGCAGCCGCGTCGATATGGCGGCGCATGCCAAGGACCCCGTGGGGGTGATTACCGAGATGCTGGCCTTCGACAAGGCCGTGGGCGTGGCGCTCGATTTCGCCCGCCGCGACGGGCGGACGGCCGTTGTCATCATGCCCGACCACGGCACTTCGGGGCTGAGTTTCGGCGACGGGGCCTATAAGGATTACGCCTCCAAGGGACTCGATTCGACCTATATGAATATCTCGAAGGTGCGCCGCACGGCTTCGGGGCTGGAAAAAATACTGCTCAAGGCGCGGCCGGAACAGATCCGGCCCCTGTTCCGCGAATACACGGGCATCGAGCTTACGGACGATGAACTGGCCCTGCTCCGGAGTTCGCGCAACTATACCGAGGCCGACTACATGAAGGTCGCCAACAGCGTGAACATGGTGTCGAGCATTGCCCGCATCGTGACCTCCCGGACCCATTTCGGGTTCCTCAGCGGCAGCCATACCGCCGAAGACGTCTTTCTGGCGGCTTACCACCCGGAGGGCAACCTGCCCGTGGGGCGCAATACCAATACGGAGATCCATGCCTACATGGCCGACCTGCTCGGTTTGGAGCGTCCGTTGGCTGAATTGACCGGCGAACTGTTCGCGCCGCATACCGAGGTGTTCCGCGGCGCGAAGTGCTCGATTTCGGCGGCCGAAGGGCAGATGCCCTGCCTGACGGTCCGCAAGGGGCGCCGTACGCTGCGCGTACCGGCCTACGGTTCGGTCGCCTACCTCGACGGCAAGCCCCTGAAACTGCGCTCGGCAGTGGTCTATATCGACCGCAACGACACGTTCTACCTGCCGCGCGAGCTGGGCGAAAAATTCTGACCCGGCAAACTCTTCCGGCGGTCGGCGCGCATTGGGACGGTGTCCGGCACACATTTGGGCGGCGTCCGGCAAACTCTTCCGGCGGTCGGCGCGCATTGGGACGGTGTCCGGCACACATTTGGGCGGCGTCCGGCAAACTCTTCCGGCGGCTTTCGGGACCCCTTCCGGATTTATACGGCCCGCTCCGGACTTCGGTGAGAAGTCCCGGAGCGGTTTTTTTCGGGGCGGAGGTTTAGGATTTCGGGCGGTTTTGAGGGATAACCGCTTTTTCTTGTTATATTTGTGACTCAAATAAAAACCTCAACTTATGAAAAAATCGTGTGTTTTGGTCAGCGGCGGCGCCGGTTATATCGG
>ERZ1673736.3727-NODE-3727-length-13779-cov-4.591008_pt1 | contig 13779 bp, 9 predicted proteins | sample MGYA00580212_ERZ1673736 | MGnify/ENA primary metagenome ERZ1673736 (study PRJEB41218, sample SAMN15661752) | gut metagenome | host: Homo sapiens | place: Canada: London | collected 2015-08-20/2019-03-30 | study: EMG produced TPA metagenomics assembly of...
AGGGAAAACGGTTTCGAGGCTTCTTGGGGCCTTGTGGCGTTATGCCGGGCCATGTCCGGGATGCCGGACCGTTCCGGCCATGAAAAAAGGGGAGGCGCCTGCCTCCCCGTACGTTCGGAACAGCGGGATCGTCCGCTGCTTTAATCGTTGGCCAGACGGGCGGCGTCGGCGCGACGGCGCATGCGGGCCACGCGTTCGCGCAGACCGGCGCGGTAGGCGTCCAGATCATCGATGCGGGCGCGGGCCACGCCGCTTTCCATGGCGGCACGGGCCACGGCGGGCGTCACCCATTCGATGATGCGCGGATCCAGCGGGCTGGGGATGATGTAGTCGGGGCCGAAGCTGAACTTCTTGCCGCCGTAGGCCTTGCTCACTTCTTCGGGCACGTCTTCGCGGGCCAGCATGGCCAGGGCCTCGGCAGCGGCCAGCTTCATGGCTTCGTTGATCTCCGTGGCCTGTACGTCCAGGGCGCCGCGGAAGATGAAGGGGAAGCCGGACACATTGTTGATCTGGTTGGGGCAGTCGGAGCGGCCGGTGCCCATGAGCAGGTCGTCACGGGCGGCCTTGGCTTCGGCGTAGGTGATCTCGGGCACGGGGTTGGCGCAGGCAAAGATCACGGGATGCGAGGCCATGCTGCGCACCATGTCCTGCGTGACCAGACCGGGCTTGGACAGGCCCAGGAACACATGGGCGCCCTGCATGGCTTCGGCCAGGGTGGCGTCCTTTTCCTGCGCGAAGGCGGCCTTGGTGGGATGCAGCTTGTCCTGGCGGCCCTTGTGGATCAGGCCCTTGCTGTCGAACATCCAGATGTTCTCGCGCTTGACGCCCAGGCTGACGTAGAAGTTGGCGCAGGCGATGCCGGCGGCACCGGCGCCCACCACCACGACCTTCATGTCTTCCATCTTGCGGCCGGCGATGTGGGCCGCGTTGATGAGGCCCGCGCCGGAGATGACGGCGGTGCCGTGCTGGTCGTCATGGAAGACGGGGATGTTCATGATCTCCTTGAGCTTCTGTTCGATGTAGAAGCACTCGGGGGCCTTGATGTCTTCCAGGTTGATGCCGCCGAAGGTGGGCTCCAGGGTCTTGACCACGTTGATGAGCTCGTCGGGATCGGTGGTGGCCAGCTCCAGGTCGAAGACGTCCACGTCGGCGAACATCTTGAAGAGCATGCCCTTGCCTTCCATGACGGGCTTGCCCGCCAGGGGGCCGATGTTGCCCAGGCCCAGCACGGCCGTACCGTTGCTGACCACGGCCACCAGATTGCTGCGGGCGGTGAGGCTGGCCGCGGCGGCGGGATCGGCCTCGATGGCGCGGCAGGCATCGGCCACGCCGGGCGAATAGGCCAGGGTCAGGTCGTCCTGGGTCTCGCCCCGCTTGGAGGGCAGCACTTCCACCTTACCGGGGCGGGGCTCCGCATGATATTTCCAGACATCTTTCTTGGTATAGCTCATAGTATCCTCTGCTGCTCGGCTGGAGCGGTGAGATAGTGAAAAACGGGCCCGGACAGGCGTGGGGGACAGCGTTTTCCTGTTTGCGTGGCTCCTTGATCGGAGCGGGGAGGAACGCGCGCTCTCGCGCCGTGACGGGCGTTTTCGGCCCCGGGCCGCGGGACATGGCCGTATGCCATGCGATCGCCCGGCCAACACATGAGTATAAAAATCCGTTGCCGCTTTCGCAAGTGCGGGCAGGGGGGCGGACGTGGCTGGTTTCAGAAGGATGGACGGGTGGTGTGGCGCGGCAGACTGCGGCCTCTGATGGTCCCCCGGTACTGTGGGAGAGGGGCAATGGAAAATATGGCGGGATGCCCGCTACTTCCGCAGGGTGTAGGGAGTAGGTCGCCTATGGAGCGGGGACGGGAAGAGAACGGCCGATGTCCCTAGGTGCGCCGTTTTGTTCCGGCATGCGGGCTGGGCCATCAGCGGGGCAGGGGAGGGAGGAGCGCCGTCAGACGGGCTCCTTGTGCGGCCTTTTTGAAGGCTGGAGAAGACACGAGGGGAAGGGGAGATTTTCCACCGGAGGCGGTCGTAGGGCCATGCCCGTCATGACGCGGTCGCTCCGGACATCGGCAGCGCGATGGCGTCCCCTTCCCCTCTGGTAAAAGAACTGTCTAGCCGATCCATTCCTGGCCGGTGGCCATGTCCATGATGACGAATTCCGTGCCGTCGCCCTTGGCGGCCACGCGGTATTCCAGCTTCTCGGCCACACGGTTGGGCAGCTCGCCGCTCTGGTCGAAGGTCAGCACCCGGCAGGAGAAGCCGTCGTGATAGTCGCTGACGGGGATCTCGCGGGAAGAGGCCACGATGATCTCGTCGCCCACCTGACAGGTACGGGCCGCGGCGCCGTTGAGGCAGACCACGCCGCTGCCGCGCGGGCCGGGCAGCACATAGGTCTCGATGCGGGAACCGCTGTGCTTGTTCCAGATGTAGACGTATTCCAGCGGCAGCAGATGGGCCGCTTCGAGGATGTCGGTGTCGATGGTGATGGAGCCGTGGTAGTTGAGCTTGGATTCCGTGACCACGATACCGTGCAGCTTGGCGCCTACGACGCGGATGGTGCCCTGCCCTTGGGGCTGGACACCCACCAGCATACGGGTGACTTCTTTTCTTTCCATGTGGTTCCCCTTGGGGGACCTGTCCGTCATGCGGCAGAACGTACCGCCGGGCAGGGTCTGGAGGAGCCGTCGGGCTCCTTGTGGACGATTTTGAAGAATGGGGGAGCATGAAGGGGGAAGGGGACTTTCCCCACGGAAAACGTTCCCTTCCCCCCTCATATCATTTCATCGTCATCATTCTCGTCTAGCACTGGACGATGCGCACGTCGCCGCGGGTCTCGTTGGCGCGGCGGCGGAAGCGCTGGCGGCGGTCCTCACCGTCCACCTGGTTGGCCAGCCATTCCAGCACGTGCAGCACGGGGTGCTTTTCCTTGAGCTGGATGAGGCAGCGGGCGATGCCGATCTTGCAGGAGGGGCAGCCCACCAGGATGGGCCCCGCGTAGCAGGCGCCGGTCTGCGGCTGGGGCTCGAAGGCCTGGGCCAGGCGTTCCTTTTTGCGGGCGCGCAGCAGGTTGTAGATGGTGGGGGAGGTCACGGCGCCCATGCCGGACTCGCCGCAGCAGCCGGGGATGGTGGAGACCTTGACCTTGCAGAGCTGTTCCAGGGCGCCGGTAAGCTGGGCCTGTCCCTTGAGGGTGGGCACGCCCGCCCATTCGCAGTGGCAGGCCGCGTGATAGAGCACATTGGTGCCGGGGGCCACCGGGGCTTCCATGCCCTCGTGCTGCAGCAGGGGCAGGACGATCTGGCTCACGTCCTTCTGTTCCAGCTGCGGGAACTGCTCGTTGAGCTTCATGCGGGCCAGGCTGTCGCGGCAGGAACCGCAGGCCGTGGCCAGATAGCGCACATCGAAGCCCTGCTTGATGAGGTTGCGCAGCATGGAGGCCAGATACTGGCGGTTCTGGGCCATGTTGTCTTCGTATTCGGTATCCATGCCCGCGGCCAGCAGGGGATAGCCGCAGCACAAATGGCGCGGCGGCACGGCCACGGCGTGGCCGGTGTGCAGCAGCAGCATGATGGCGGCCAGACCGATGCGGTCATAGAAGAGCGAACCGCCGCAGCCGGGGAAGTAGAGCACGCAGGGCATGCCCGGCGTCACTTCCCTGGGCGCGAACACGGAACCGCGGTGCAGGCGCAGGGATTCGTACAGGTTGGTGTAGCCCATCTTGGGGCCGCTGCCCGCAAAGATGGGGCTCTGCATGCGCTTCTTCCACACGGAGGGCACCACGCCCAGCAGCTTGTTCTGCACCTTCTGGCCCAGCGAGGCCATCTTGGCCGCCTTGGGCACGCGGGACGAAACGTCATGCACCAGCCATTCCAGGGCACGCTTCTTGATGGGATGACCGCCGGCGTTCTCGTGTTCCAGCAGGGAGCGCAGGGTCAGGGCCACCTCGCCGGACGGGATCTTGACCGGGCAGTTGGCCAGGCAGCGGCCGCAGGCCGTGCAGTGTTCCACCAGGTCGCGCAGCCAGCGCAGCAGGTTGTCGTCGATGGCGCCCTTGTTGACCTGCGAGTAATAGACGGCTTCCAGCAGCATGCCCAGCACCATGTTCTTGTTGCGGGGGTGGTACTGCATGGAACGCTCGGGGTAGCACATGGAGCAGACCTGCTTGCACTTGCCGCAGCGGGTGCAGACCTGCACCGTGGACAGCAGGCTGATGAGCTTTTCCTTGTCCGGCAGACCGCTGGCGTGGATGTCGTTGATGAGCCGGTTGAAGGAGAAGGTGAAGGGACGCACGGGCAGTTCGCGATGCACCAGCTTGGCCGGGTTCATGACGTCGCGGGGGTCCACGCGTTCCTTGAAGGCGCGCAGGGCGTCCATCTTGCTCTTGCCGAGGAAGGAGATCTTGGTGATGCCGATGCCGTGCTCGCCGGAGACCTCGCCGCCCATCTCCTGGCATTCGGCCATGACGCGGGCCGCGGTCTCTTCGGCCTCTTCCAGCATGTGGGCGTCGTTGGAGTTGACCGGGATGTTCACATGGCAGTTGCCGTCACCGGCATGCATGTGGCTGGCCACCACGATGCGGCTGGCTTCCATGTAATCGCGGATTTTGCCGATCTTCTTGTCCAGATGGGCGTACTTCTGGCCCATGCCGGCCAAAAAGGCCTCGGCGCGCTTCCAGAGCTCGGTATCGGAAAGCTCGGCCTGCGGGTTGTCGCCGGACGCCACCTTGGAGGCAAAGGAGAACTCGCGGTTGAATTCCTTGTCTTCCATGGGGAAGCCGGGCAGGCGGCCCACTTCCTGCAGGGCGTGGCGGTAGGCCTGGGCCGTGCATTCCAGGTTGAGCTGTTCGAGGAAGAGGGCGAAGTCCGGGATGCGGTCCATGGGGATGACCACGTCCTCGTTGAGCTTGAAGCCGGAGGTGCGCTTGGCGATGGCCGACAGGCGGTGCCGGTCTTCCCAGAAGCGTTCGCCTTCCTTGTCGTCCTGGGCCACGATGATGTCCACGTTGTCCTGTTCTTCCACCACGCAGACGATGTCGTTGACGCACTTGTCCAGCAGGTAGGGGTCGTCACCGTCCACCTGGAGGATGATGACCGAGATGGGCAGGCCCTCATACTTCTGGGACTTGCGCTTGTACTCGATGGCCTGCACGTACTTGGCGTTGAATTCTTCCAGGGCGGACAGATGGGCGTAGTCGCCTTCCTGACGGATGCGGTTGCGCAGGCCCACCAGCTCGCGCACCACCACGGCGGCGGGGTGCATGGAGCGGCCGAAGAATTCCAGTACCATGACGCGCTTGAACTTGGGCTTGGGATGGATGATGAAGCAGGCCTCGGTGATGATGCCGTCCACGCCTTCCTTCTGCATGCCGGGCAGGCCGCCCAGGGCCTTGTTGGTCACGTCCTTGCCCAGGCCGGGCAGGCGGATCTCGTCGCCGCGCAGGTGGATGACGTTGCGCACGCCGCCGCTGATGTCCTTGACCACGAACACGGCCGTTTCTTCGGGCAGGATCTTGTGGCGGGGATGGTTCTCGCGTTCCACGCTGATGATCTCGCCCGTGGGGGTGACCATGCGCCACCAGAGCAGGTTGTCCAGGGTGGTGCCGTATTCGAAGGCGCTGGGGCCGCCGGCGTTTTCGGAGACGTTGCCGCCGATGGACGAGGCCTGTTTGGAGGCCGGGTCCACGGAGAAGAGCGCCCCGGCCGCGTCCACGGCCTTGATGACGTTCTGGGTGATGGCGCCGGCTTCCACGGTGACGGTCATGTTCTCAAGGTCGATGGGGCCGATCTTGGTCAGACGGGTGAGGCTGACGATGACCGTACGCTTGCGGGCCGGCACGGCGCCGCCGGTCATGCCGGAGCCGCCGCCGCGCGGGATGAGGGCAAACTTCATGTCATTGGCCAGCTTCACCAGGGCAGCCACCTGCTCGGCGCTGTCGGGTTCCACCACCAGCAGGGGCAGTTCCATGCGCAGGTCCGTGGCGTCCGTGGCCGAGGCCACCAGGGCGGAGGGCGAGGAAAGGATGCACTCGTTGGGCAGGATGTTGCGCAGGGCGGAGATCAGCTCTTCGCGGAAGCTGCGTTCGGCCTCGTAAGCGGACCAGAACATGGTGATGCCTTCGCCGATGGCGTTGGCGAAATAGTGGGCCAGGGCCATGGATTCCCGTTCGAAGCGGGCGTGCACGCTGTTGCGCACGGTCTCCACGTTGATGAAGGGGTTGTAGGCCACCAGGAACAGTTCTTCGGCAATGGCAATGGCCAGATGCCGCACAGACTCGGGCCACTCCGCGAAGTCGTCGATATTGATACGCAGGATGCGGTTGACCACATAGTCAGGTGAGATGGATATGTGCGGACCCTTGTGAGCCATGGCGTAGGTACCTCGTTGTCTTCTGCATTTTCCTTGTGCACGGGCCCGGCGGGCCGGATGCACAAGTGGAGAAACCTTGTTTTTTACTGCTATTGGCCGCGCAAGGCAAGCACGCCCCCATACTGGGGCCACTGTCTTCGCCAGAGAGGAAAAAAAGCGTCAGGAACGATTCCTGTCATGCCTATCATGCCTTGTCCTCTTTACATTTTCCCGAACTTGAAAGATGCTGTGCGCCACACACGATCCCCGGAAAGGAGACTCCACATGCTGCTCAAGCTGCAATGGCTTACAGATATTTTTGACTGGTTGCACCACAATTGGGAGCGGACCCACGTCCAGCGCAAGGTGGCGCTGGTCATCTTCTGGATCTACGTGGCGGCCCTGTGCTGCGTGGAGCTCAAACGCCAGGGCATGCTGCCGCCCGCACTGGCCCAGCTGACGCCCCACAGCCATTTCAGCGCCATCCAGCTGGCCTTCACCCTGATCCTGGGCCTGGAGGTCATGAGCCTGATCTTCATCATCTCCACATCCTTTTCACGGTCCGTGGGCAAGCAGTTCGAGATCCTGGCGCTGATCCTGCTGCGCAATGCCTTCAAGGAGCTGGCGCACCTGCCCGAGCCGGTGAGCATCGCCGGCAACCTCGACCCCGTCATCCATATCGCGGTCACGGCGCTGGGGGCCCTGGGCATCTTCGTGGCCCTGGGCATCTACGGGAAGCTGGCCTCCAGCTATGCCTACATCCAGAGCCCGGAGATGCGCATGCGTTTCGTCATCAGCAAAAAGCTGCTTTCGTTGACGCTGTTCGTCATCTTTTTGGGCATCGGCATCCGGGATGCCTGGATCCACATCCACACCGGCGAGGACATGCGCTTTTTCGAGACCATCTATACGGTGCTGATCTTCGCCGACATCGCGCTGGTCCTCATTTCGCAGCGCTACATGCCGTCCTTCCATGCGGTGTTCCGCAACTCCGGCTTCGTCATCGGCACGCTGATGATGCGTCTGGCCCTTTCGGCCACCCCGCCGTGGGACACGGCCGCCAGCCTGTTCGCGGCCGCCTACGTGCTGGCCCTGACCTGGGCCACCAGATACTTCCGGCCCGCGGCCCTGCGCGGCCCCCAGCTGCCTGCCTCGTCCCGCGAGACGGAGCACCTGCCCCCGTCCTACGGCAAGGTGCCGGAGCCCGCGGAACCGCGTGAGGGCGTGCTCTACGGCAAGCCGCATCTGGAAGCCTGGCGGCAGCGCCGCAAGACCCGGGAGGCGGCCCTGCCCGTGGCGCGGGAGGAATGCGTGTTCGGCGCTGCGGAGCGCCGCGCCCGGCGCACGATGCCCCGTCCTCCGGCCGGAAAGAAGAAAGCCGCCAGCTGACGGACCGGCCGGGAGGGATGGGCGCCGGACAGCGAGCGCTTCTCCGGCTCCGGTGCCGTCCTGTCGTGATGCATGAAAAAAGGCCACCCTGCGGGGTGGCCTTTTTACGTCCGTACAAAAGCGGTTTATTCGTCGCCCACCTTGAGGGCGGCCAGGAAGGCTTCCTGCGGCAGCTCCACGTTGCCCATGCGCTTCATGCGCTTTTTGCCTTCCTTCTGCTTTTCCAGCAGCTTGCGCTTACGGGTGATGTCACCGCCGTAGCACTTGGCGGTCACGTCCTTGCGGAAGGCGGACACCGTCTCGCGGGCGATGATCTTCTGGCCGATGGCCGCCTGGATGGCCACCTGGAAGAGCTGGCGCGGGATGGTGCGCTTGAGCTTGAGGGCCAGCGAACGGCCGTAGGTGTAGGCGCGGTCGCGGTGCACGATGACGGCCAGGGCGTCCACGGGCTCGCTGTTGAGCAGGATGTCCAGACGCACCAGGTCGGACTCGCGGTAGTCGATGGGCTGGTAGTCCATGCTGGCGTAGCCGCGCGTGCAGGACTTGAGTCGGTCGAAGAAGTCATAGACGATCTCGGCGAAGGGCAGCTCGTAGGTCACCACCACGCGGTTGGCGGCCAGGTAGTGCAGGTTCTTCTGGGTGCCGCGCTTGTCCTCGCAGAGCTTCATGACGTTGCCCACGTATTCGTTGGGCACGTGGATGTCCATGCTCACATAGGGCTCGTAAAGGGCCTTGATCTTGGTGGAGTCGGGCAGATGGGCCGGGTTGTCGATCTCCAGCGTCTTGCCGTCGGTGGTGTCCACCCGGTAGATGACCGAGGGCGCCGTGGCGATGAGGTCCACCTCGAATTCGCGTTCCAGGCGTTCCTGGATGATCTCCATGTGGAGCAGGCCCAGGAAGCCGCAGCGGAAGCCGAAGCCCAGGGCCTGGGAGGTCTCAGGCTCGAAGCTGAAGGCGGCGTCGTTGAGCTGGAGCTTTTCCAGCGCGGCCTTGAGGTTCTCGTAATCGTCGGATTCCGAGGGATAGAGACCGCAGAACACCATGGGCTTCACTTCCTTGAAGCCGGGCACGGGCTCGGTGGCCGGATTGGCCGCCAGGGTGATGGTATCGCCCACGCGGGCATCGCCCAGAGACTTGATGCTGCCGCAAAGGAAGCCCACCTCACCGGCGTGCAGTTCCTTCACGTCCGTAGCCTCAGGCGAGAACACGCCCAGGCGCAGCACTTCATATTCCTTGCCGGTGCTCATGAGGCGAACCATGTCGCCCAGTTTCACCCGGCCGTCCACCACGCGGAAGAGCACCACCACGCCCTGGTAGCTGTCGTACCAGGAGTCGAAGATCAGGGCCTTAAGGGGGGCGTCCAGATCGCCGCCCGGCGCGGGCAGACGGTTGACGATGGCTTCCAGCACGGCGTCCACGCCCAGACCGGTCTTGGCGGACACGGGCAGGGCGTCGGTGCAGTCCAGGCCGATGGCTTCCTCGATCTCTTCCTTGACGCGATCCACCTCGGCGCTGGGCAGGTCGATCTTGTTCAGCACGGGCACGATCTCGTGGTCGTGGTCCAGGGCCAGATAGACGTTGGCCAGGGTCTGGGCCTCCACGCCCTGGGTGGCGTCCACCACCAGCAGCGCGCCTTCGCAGGCGGCCAGGGAGCGCGACACTTCGTAGTTGAAATCCACGTGTCCGGGCGTGTCGATGAGGTTCAGCTCATATTCCTCTCCGTTGGCAGCCACATAGGGGATGCGCACGGTCTGCGCCTTGATGGTGATGCCGCGCTCGCGTTCCAGATCCATCTTGTCCAAGTATTGCTGGCGGGCCTCGCGCTGGCTGACGACCTTGGTCAGCTCAAGGATGCGGTCGGCAAGGGTGGACTTGCCGTGGTCGATATGGGCGATGATGCAGAAATTGCGAATATGATCCAGACTGGGCATGGTATATCCTGCATTGGGTTACGAAGATTGAAAAGTATCTTAATAAGCCAAAACAGGGCCAAAGTCCATGCTGCCCGCCCGTGCCCGCCCGGAGGGAGGGGAGAAGGAGCCTGTCCGGGAAACGGAGTTGTGCGGAACCGTTCCCGGACAGGCCGGTCTCATGCCGGCGGGGTCACCGCCTGCATGCGATACCGCGGATCTCGACCTCTGCTCCCGGGCAGAGCCCCCGGACCTCGACGAACAGCCGTGCCGGCTTGTAGGCGGGGAAGTAGGTGGAATAGATGGCGTTGAAGTCCTCAAAGTTGCGCATGTCCGTCACAAAGACATCGACCTGGGCCATGTTGTCGAGCGTCATGCCGGCCGCGGCAAGCACGGCTTTCAGGTTTTCGAGAGCCTGGATGGTCTGGGCCTTGAAGCCGGTGACGATCTGCCCGCTGGCGGGGTCCTGGCCGATCTGGCCGCTCAGATAGACGGTGCTGCCGGTATCCACGGCCTGCGAATAGGGACCGATGGCCGCCGGGGCCCCTGTGCTCTGGATCATGTCCATATGGTTACTCCTCGATATGACGGGCAAGGGTGCGCGGCCAGATGTCCAGCGCATTGTCCAGGTCTTCCGCATGCCAGATGGCCTCCCGCATGCGGGCGCATTCCTGCTCACCGAAGACGGGGGCGGTCAGGCGGGTGAACTTGTCCAGCAGCTCTTCATCGGAGGGGCTGTCGGCGGGTTCCCACTGGGGCTCCAGTTCCCCGGACCGCAGCTCCCTGCCGTCCGTGGTGGTGATGCAGACTTCGGAGAACGTCCGGGCCGGGAAGCGCTCTTCGAAGCGCTCTTCCACCACCACTTCGATCATGTCGGCAAGCTCCAGGACATCCTTGTCGAAGAAGCGCGGCGGCAGGACCTGGGCCCCGCTGATCTGGCCGTCCAGCAGGGCGACAGCGATGGGATAGGTGATGTTGTACTGGGCCGCGTCCGTATGCGTGGGGTGTTCGCGGCTGAGCGAGGCCGCCTTGGAGAAGGTGTGGATGACAAGACGGCGGATGTCGCTGACGGCAAGGTGGTTTTCCCTGACGATCTTGAGGGCGCCTGCGATGGAGGCCTGGGCCCAGCGGCAGCAGCAGTAGGGCTTGAAGTACAGGTCCGCCATGCGCCAGCGGCTTCCCAGTTCTTCGGCCAGCGCGGCGTCGAAATCCAGCAGGGGGGAGGTGAACCCGGCCTGTGCCAGCAGGATGGACATCATGGCCGTATGGGCCCCCCAGCCGACGCCGTCCTTGGCCATGCAGGGGGTGGCCACACCGCGGGCGATGAAGCCTACCGGGCCGTGGTAATCGGCGCAGTTCAGCGCCTGGAGCAGGACGTCTTCCTTCAGGCCGAGGATGCGGCCGGCGGCGGCCACGGCGCCGATGGCGCCCCAGAGGCCGGAAGTGTAGACGCGGGCATGATCCCGGTTCCAGTACATGCCGGAGCGCATCCCCACCTCGTAGCCGACGGCCACGGCAGCCAGCATATCCGTGCCCGAGGGAGGCGTTTCCGCCATCTCGGCGGCAGCCAGCATCACCGGCGTCAGGGCCGCACCGGGGCGTCCCTGGGCGGGCCGGTAGCCGTGCTCCACATCAAGGGCATTGGAGGCGAAACCGTTGGCCATGCTGGCCCCCAGGGGGGAGACCTTCCTGCCGCTGGAGATCAGGGTGCATTCCCCGCCCTGGAAAAAACGTTCGGCCGTGCGGGCGGTCAGGCGGGCCAGCGGCGTGACCGCACCGGCGGACAGGGCGCCCATGCTGTCCAGCAGGCAGCGCTTTGCCTGATGGCGGATCGGTTCGGGAAGATCGGCATAGCTCTGCCTGAGGATGAAATCCGTAAGGAGGTTAGCGGGAGACGGCATCATTTTGCTCCTTGGAAGAAAGACCTTGGGTCGGTATCCGCTTCTGCCATCCCGTGATGGCGGAAAGGAAAAGGACGAGCAGCAGGGCCCAGGCGTAGGGCATGAGGAGCGCGGAGGTGATGGGCGGGCTGACAAGGCCGTATTCGGCGGCGGCGTGGCTGACCGTATTGAACCAGAGCGCACAGACGATATGCCAGGGCAGCATATAGAAGATCGTACAGGCCGAGCAGCACAGCAGGTCGGCGGCGCGTTCGGGAGCTATGCCGAAACGCTGGGAGAGGGGCTTGACGAAGGTCGTACCCAGCAGGACTTCCGCAGGGACGTTGGCGGAAATGGGGATGGTGATCAGCACCGTGGAGGCGATGATCGTGATCTCGGCCTGACGGGCCGTCTTGATGAAGGTCTTCTGCACCCAGTTGACGATATCTTCCATGATGCCGCTTTCCATGACGAGCTGGATCACGCCAAGGATGAAGAGGATGAAGATGATGACCCCCGTGACGCCGCTCACGCCGTTCTCGAGCAGGCCGCTGCTCATGCCGCCGGTGGTGACGGGATGGAGCAGATCCGACAGGCTGAGGCGGCCTATGGCAAGGCCGATGACGATGGCCGCGGCAATGCCCCAGGTGAGGGATTCGATGATATGGCGCCCAAGGAGCGAGGCCACGATGACGATCCCGAAGGCAAGCAGGAGCAGCAGGCAGGTGGGCGACATGGAGGCCGCGAACTGGGGCGGCGTGGAGACCGTGCCGCCACCGCCGAAGCAGGCAAAGACGATGGCGGAGATGGCGGCGGCCGTGAAGACCAGGGGCGCGCGGGTCCGGGTTATCTTCTGGATGTCAGCGTCCTGGGTGAAGGCGACGGTGATGTTGGAAGAGGAGATGGGGGAATAGCTGTCCCCCAGGGCACCGCCGGAGAGGATGGCCACGGCCAGGAAGGCGGGGTCCGCCCCAAGGAAGACACCGGCCGGGAACATGACGGGCGTCAGCGCCAGGATGGTGCCGTTGGCGGTGCCGGTACCCAGTGAGAACAGCATGGCCGCCAGGAAGGTGATGACGGTGAACACACTGCCCTGGGCCCCTACGTTGAGCCCGAACCAGAGCAGCCCCTCGATGATGCCGCCGGCCTGCATGATCTGGCCGAAGACACTGGCAAAGATCCAGGAGGCACACAGCACGCCGACGCTCTTGTTGTTGAACCCGCGCAGGACGGTCGCGCAGTATTCCTTGGGCGTCTTGGAGAGGAAAAGGCCGATGCAGATGGCGGCAAAGCCGATGCTCCAGAAGTTCTTTGGCGTGGCCGGCCCGTGCAGGGACAACCATAAGAGGCCGCAGATGAGCAGGAGCAGGGGGATGGCTGCCCCCCACTTTCCCCCCCACATCTTGAGGGCAGCGTTGTATTCGCTCTCGGGGCGGTTCGGGACTGACATGAAGTACCTCCAGTAAATGTTTACGTGGAGCAGTCCTCCACATGTTATGAAGGCAATTCCGGATCTTGCGGGCCGTTGGCCGGGCCCTGGCGGCACGCTTTGCGATAGCTGTAGAGCGTATATTTGGAGATGCCCATGATGGAGGCGATATGTTCGACCATGCCCTTGAAGCGGAAGGCTCCGTGCTGGTCGAACTGGGCTATCAGGGCGATGCGTTCTTCCCTGTCCAGCTCTGTGGGAAGCTTGCCGAATTGCTGCAGTACCTTGCGGACGATGGCTTCCATGGTCTCTTCCGAGGTGGCGGCAAAGGTCTCCTGGGTACCGTCATTGCGGCTGTCTTCGGCGGGGGCCGTGCGTATCTGGTCTTCCAGGGCGGCGATGGCGGCCATCTGGCGGGAGATGTTCTGGTTGATGCACATGGCGAAGACAGGCACGCCCTTGTCGTCCTTGATGTAGACCAGTGATCCGCGCAGGGGTTCGCCATGGCGGCCCTGGGCGCGGTAGGGGCGCACGTCCGGTGCATCGGCGCCATAGCGGCTCAGGTGGTTGATGAGGAAATCGGTTGCCGGAGCTCCGGGGGCTCTTTTGGTCACTTCGCCGGCGATATGGGCCAGGGAGGATTCGAGACGGCTGAGGTCGTGGATGGCGATCTCGTAGTCACGCCCCCAAAAAGCGACCAGCCCGTCGGCGATCCTGCACAAATTTTCCAGAAGAGTTTTCTTGTCCATGTGGAACTCCATGAGGTGAATATACGGGGTGGCTCTCGATTTGTAAACTATTTTTTGTACGACAAAAAATTTTTTGTATAA
>ERZ1673736.3740-NODE-3740-length-13739-cov-8.076586_pt1 | contig 13739 bp, 9 predicted proteins | sample MGYA00580212_ERZ1673736 | MGnify/ENA primary metagenome ERZ1673736 (study PRJEB41218, sample SAMN15661752) | gut metagenome | host: Homo sapiens | place: Canada: London | collected 2015-08-20/2019-03-30 | study: EMG produced TPA metagenomics assembly of...
CAGAACTCAAGGCTGCTTTTTCGTTTACACCAACTCCGATTGTTTCCTTAACAGATTAGGTAATGGGGCATATGATTATGTTTCTCTGGGAGATAATGAAGTTCCGGAATTTATACCAAAAGACACAGAGTTGAAAGAGATATTATTAAATGATATTGACGGATTCAAGCCATCACCCTATGGCCTATATGAAACAGCTGCAACTGTAAATAACAGTTGGGGATACTGTGCATGGGATCAGAACTGGAAATCTGCAAAAAAAATAGCGGATATTAAACATAAATTGAATAATATGGGTATCAATTATTTGCTAAATGTAGGCCCTGATGGACTTGGAAGAATTCCAGCAGAGTGCAGAAAAATATTACAAAATGTAGCAAAATATGATTAATTTGGATTTGAAGGCGGCAGGAAAGGAATTTTTTGCTGCCTTTTTTCTTTGAAAACGTATTTGGGGGAGAATAAGAAATGGGTAAGCGTTTAAAGATATTTAACAACATTTCTATTTTGAAAAAAATTTTGCTTGTAAATTTTACTATTATATTGATTATGTTTATTTTACTTGGAATTTCCAATTATTTTATATCAAAAAGAATGCTGTCAGAAGGATATATTGATTCGTCAAAAAAAATAATTTTGCAACTTGGACAGAATTTGGATGTGAGAATTAAACAATTTAATGAGTTTGTTGTGAAAGAGTCTTTTGAGTCGGATATCTATAAAGCGTTGAATCCTATATATAATGAACGAAGATTGGAGGCTCAGAAACGAATACAGTCTTTTAGCACAAATATTATGAACTATAATAAATATGTAGAAGTAGTTTTGGTGATGGATGATCATGGAAATCATTATAAATATGCTAACTTTCCAAAACGAGCAAATAAATATGTCCAGGAAGATTTAACAGATATTGAAAAGACCAAGGAAATGTGTGGAAAGGCATATTGGACTCCATACAATAATAAATTGGTGTTTTGCAGTAGATTAGTATTCGATAAAAATACTATGCTACCCGTCGGGGTTTTAACTATTGGATTGAACATAGACTTTTTTCAAAATATTTATAACGATATAACAACAGAAGAAAATGATATTCTTGTATTAAATTGTAATCAGCAGGTATTGATAGAATCAGAGCAAAACATAGGAAAAATTGTTAAAAGTATTAACCATATGGATGTACAAGAACAAGGAGTTTTTTATAAAGACAAAGAATATTTGGTTACGTATAAAATACTTGAAAAAAGTGGGATATGTATTATAAATCTCATTGATACAAAAAACATTTCAAATAAAGCAGGGAAAATGCTTATATCAACTTGGTATGTGATTGTTGTGGCAATCATATTATCTATATTACTAGCATTATGGCTTTATAAGGAAGTAGAATCTAGTCTTAAAATATTATCGGCAAGAATCGCGGATGTTAAAAAAGGTGATTTTTCACCAAAAAATACAGTCGTTACTCAAGATGAGATAGGTTCCGTAATAAATGCTTTTGATCAAATGGTTATAAAAATAGAGGAACTGATGGATAATGTCGCCAAAGAAACAACACAGAGAAAGAATGCACAACTAAAAGCCTTACAATTTGAATATGATGCTCTTCAATCAAAATTGAATCCGCATTTTTTATATAACACTTTGGAAAGTATCAATAGCCTTGCAAAATTGAATCATGATGATATTGTTGCTGACAGTATTAATCTTCTTGGAAATTATTTAAGGGAAACTATCAGCAACCGTGGAAGATATGTAATGTTAAGAGAAGAAATAATGAATGTTAGACATTATATTATTCTTCAAAATATGTCATTTGGAGGGAGAATACATCTTGATTTTGATCTGGATCCTATTCTCATGGATACAATTGTGCCAAAATTAATTTTACAACCGTTGGTCGAAAATTCAATTGTTCATGGAATAGAGCCTAGAGCTGGTTATGGATATATTTGCATTGAAGCAAGATGTTCTGGCAAGGATATGGAAATAACAATTGAAGACAATGGTATAGGTATTTCAGAAGAATGGATCAAAGGGAATATTGTTGATGAAAATCGAGAGAACAAACATACCAGGGTTGGGTTGGAGGCTGTTCATAAGCGGCTTAAAATATTATATGGAGAAAAATATGGAATTAAGATTAGACGTGGAAACATATCGGGAACAATCGTAACTCTAAAAATGCCAATTGTATTTAAAGGAGAAGATCTAGATGAGATATAAGGTTTTGATTGCAGATGATAATCCCTTAATTTGCGAGTCACTGCGAGAAACGATAAATTGGAAAAAATATCAGTGTACAGTTATACAATGTGCTGAAAATGGAAATGAAGCATGGAATCTGATTGGACAATTACAACCAGAAATAGTTATTACTGATATAAAAATGCCAGAAATTGATGGCTTAAAATTGAGTGAAAAAATAAAAATGCAGTACCCTGATACATTGATTATTATGATAACCGGATATCAAGAATTTGAATATGCTAAAAGAGCAATTAGCCTTGGTGTAAATGAATTGCTTTTAAAACCCATTGACAATAAAAAAATGGAAGAAGCATTGCTAAAATTAACAGAAATCCTTTCTGCGAAAAATAAAAAAGATCAATATAGAAAAAAATTACAAGAAGAGAATGCTGTATTTAGAGAAAAAGAAAAGAAAAATCTAAGACTTTCAAAAAATAATATTATTAAAAATATATTGTTATCAGGTAATCTTCATGAATTAGATGAGCAACTTTTGGAGAATGGATTTTCAAAAAATCTAAACTATGGGATAGTTGTAGGAAGACCCCAGTCTCATGACAGTAGAATAGTAATGGAAATTAACGGGATAATAAATGCATGTTTTGAACAATTTTTTTTTCAAAAAAATGTGAATCTGTTAATCAGGGAAGATATTGTTTCCGTAATAGGAATAGAAAAATCCTGGAGTTCTAGAAACTATAGGGTTCATATAAAGAAAATTTTATATCACATACAAGATTACATAAAAGAAAAATATAGCAATTCTATTAAAGTGAAATTCTGTATTAGCAGTCTTACGACAGATATAAAGGAGATTATTTGTAATTACGAGCAAACAAAAGAGTGTTTAAATCGTGCTATATTTTTAGGCGATACAGATTCTATTATAATAAGTCAGCCTGTATTGAGAAAAAGCGAGTCTAAACAAATTATTAAAGACATGGATGCTTTTTATCAATTACTTGAAACTTCTGACCAGGAAAATCTTTATATAGAAGTTGAAAGAGTTATCAATGATATTTTAAATATTTCAGAAAGAGATATATTCAAAATTAAATGTTTGCTTAGCGAAACATGTATTTCGCTTTATAAATATTATGAAAAAAAGCTACCTGAAATTAATAGTGCTTATAGCATTGATCAAATATTGGAAAGCATCAATAAAATTCAGGGCGTTGAAGAAGGACGGAAGTATTTAAGTGAAATTTCATCTGAAATACAAACGGAGAATAATAGAAATGCATTGAAAAAGAATCCAACAATCATACATGCCATGGAATTTATACGGAATAATTATAAAGAAAACGTTACATTAGGTTCTTTAGCAGATTATTTAAATATGAATCCATCCTATTTGAGCAGGTTACTAAAAAAGGAAACAGGCAGCAATTTTGTTGATATACTTACGCAAGTAAGATTAGAGAAAGCAAAACAATTATTAAATGAGGGGATACGTGTTGCAGAAGTAGGAGAAAAAGTAGGATACGCAGAGTATGCATATTTTTATCAGGTGTTTAAGAGATTTGAAGGAATATCACCAAGTGAGTATAAAAGAGGTAAAAAAAGCTAATGTTTTGTAAAAGTAGTCGAATATAATATTGAAAAAACGTCTGATATAATGTGTTCATCAAGAAAAAGGGAGGATACACTCAATGAAAAGAAAGACAATCATATGTTTTGCAATGTGTGTAGCAACAATTGCAGCAATAACCACAAGTAATGTAAGCGCTAAAGAAGTAAAGGCTGACAGTGAGGAAAAAACAATAACTCTATTTCACCATACAGGTGAAGAAGCCGGACGCAAGGTGCTTTCAGACTTAATAGCGGGATTCGAAAGTGCAAATAAGGGAATAAAAGTCGAAGAACAAGGAATTGATTTTAGTTCATATGATACTATGTTAAAAACAAAATTGGCAGGAGGGGATGCTCCGGATTTGATTATGGGTAGACCTAAGATGTACATAGACTTGATTCGCGCAGGACATATTGAACCTCTTACAGATGAAGAATTTATAAAAAGCATAGATAGTAAATGGCTAGAATCAATGAAAGTGGACGGGGAAGTATATGCGGTTCCGTTGAATCAAGGAGGAATGGGAATCTTTTATAATAAAAAGGTATTTGAGGATAACAATATTGAGATTCCTAAATCGCACAAAGAACTAATGAACATTGCTGAAAAACTTCAGAATGCAGGGATTGTTCCTTTTGCTCATGGTTTTCAAGAAAGTTGGATGGCACAGTGCGATTTGCAGAGTGATCTGTATGGATACACGTTACAGCAGAATCCCAAAATGTTTAAGGATATTATGGACGGAAACAAGAAGTTTTCCGATTATCCTGATTTTAGAAAATGTGTGCAGAGAACCGTAGACAGATTATCATTTGAAGGCGGTGATGACTTTGGTACAGATGCTTCACGTGCCAGAAATATGTTGATTACTGGAGAAGCCGCAATGTTAATCAGCGGAAACTGGGAAATTTCTGAATTTGCAGAAGCAGGAGTAGATGACCAGATAGGATTTTTTGCAACACCAAACACAGATGATGATCAGCCAGTTCTCGGTCTTGCACCTGATGGAAGATATATGGTAACTGCTCAATCCGAGAATATAGAAGAAGCAAAGAAATTTATTGAATTTTTAACAACTCCTGAGGGAGCAGCAATTGTTAATGAAAAAGGTTCTGATATACCATGTACCACAAATATAGATAAAACACAATTGTCTCCAATTGTACAGGATTTTATTAATATCGAAGAAAATGGAAATGTTTACAATTATGAGGCAGAAGAGATTTTTTCCGGACAGTATGATGAAACATTTCGCAAATGGCAAGAAGAACTTGCGGCAGAAACAGACTGCGATGTTGATGCCATGATTGCACAGTTGGATGAAGAAATAGCTGCTATTCAATAAGATACAATTAATACATCCGGTATATGTAATCTTAAAACATATACCGGATGTAGCAATTTGGAGGTATGGATAAGATATGAAGCTAAAAGCGAAAAATCAAATAACCAATTTTTTGTTTATGGTTCCTGCATTAATATTGTTCTGCTTTATTGTTGTTTATCCTTTTATAAAAGGGGTAAGGATTTCTCTCACTGACTGGGATGGCTTTTCAACTACATATAATTTTGTGGGACTTAAAAATTTTTTTAAAATCTTAAAAGATCCAAGTATCAAGGGACCGATTCAGAATTCTTTGTTTTTCACAATTGTTACGGTGATTATTGATAACGTTGCAGGACTTGGAGTAGCTTTTGCTTTTCGGAAAAATAAAAGAAGCAACCGGATATTCAGAACCTGCGTTTTTATGCCATTTGTTTTAAGCTTAGTTTTAACAGGATTTATATGGAAATATATTTATAGCGATGTGTTTTACGGGATTTTTGGAATAAAAAGTTTATTAGGAAATAAAAATACGGTTATGTGGGGCATCTGCATTATGGCATTCTGGAGAGATATAGGCTATTCAATGCTGATTTATCTCGCTGGATTGCAGGCAATACCAGATACATATTATGAAGCTGCCAAAATAGATGGTGCAAACCATTGGAAAATGTTTTCTAGTATCACATTACCATTGCTGGCTCCGGCGTTTACTGTAAACGTGACACTGTTTTTGGGCTGGGGATTGAAAGTGTTTGACTATGTTATGGCAGCAACGAACGGAGGACCAGGTAGAACTTCAGAGACATTTGCTATGTATGTATATAACTATACATTCCCATATAATAGAGCTGGATATGGACAAGCAGCTGCGATTCTTATGATGGTGTTTATTTTCATTATTTCAGGGATAGTATCCATGTTGTTAAGAAGAAGGGAGATTGATATGTGATGAAAATGAAAAAACATGTTGCTAACGGAGTAGCACTAATTTTGAAAATCTGCCTTGTAACTATCTTCATTATGCCTTTTTATATCGCATTTGCATATGCTTTAAAATCTCCAGAGGAAACAATGAAAACAGGACTTGCCTTTCCAAAGCAGATATACTGGGAAAATTTTACCGAAGCAATAGAAGTATCGAATTTTTGGACAGCAGCTAAAAATAGTTTGATTATTACAGTAATCAGTGTTGTCCTCTTGATGGTTGTATGCAGTATGGCAGCTTATGCCATAGCACGAAACATGAAATCAAAATTTTTTCAATCCTTTTATTATGTCTTTTTAGCAGCCATGATTTTACCATTTCAGGTTGTAATGCTTCCATTATATATACAGTTGAAAGACACTGGACTTCTAAATACACGCATTGGTATGATTCTGACAATTTGTGGTTTTCAACTTGCATATAATATATTTGTGTACGTGGGATTTATCAGAAATATTCCGCTTGAAATGGAAGAAGCTGCTTATATTGATGGAGGAAGCAAGCTTTATACATTCTGGAAGATTGTTTTTCCTTTGATGAAACCAATTGTATCTTCAACATTGATTTTAAATTCGCTGTCAGTATGGAATGATTTTCAAATCCCATTAATTATCGCACAAAAACCAGAGGTTAGAACAATTCCATTGACTCAGTATTTTTTCTTTGGGCAATATAGCATTAAGCTAAATATGGCATTTGCTGCTTTTGTGCTTGCAATGATACCAATTCTTGTTTTGTATTTTGTAATGCAGAAACGTATTATCGGAGGGGTAATGGCAGGTGCAGTAAAAGGTTAAAAATTAAAAGTTAATGATGTTCTCAAAACGGAAACAGCGATTTTTGCTACAAAAATCGCTGTTTTTATTAAGCATTTTTGACTTTTAATGTGTAAAAAAGATTATCATTAGAAAAACAGAATTTTTACGAACTATAGTTTTTCTGCGTTCTGCTCCAGTTGTTTCCGAAACTGTGACGGCGAAGCGCCAAACTGTTTTCGGAAGAAGCGGCTGAAATATAATGGATTTTCATATCCGACCAGATTAGAAATTTCTGTAACATTGTAGTTTGTGGTTTCCAACAGAGATTTCGCATTTGAAAGACGCAGGTTCTGTATGTACTGGGCGGGTGTTGTATTCGTATATTGTTTGAAGTTCTGGATAAACCAGCTAACACTAATATTTTTCGAAGCTGCATATTTTTCAATATTAATCTGTTTATTGTAATGCATTCGGAAATAATCAACTGCCTGCGCCATGTCATCCATGATCATCGGATTCTTCTTGTGTGGTTTTACAAGAATCTGGCGGTGAAGAAGGATTAAAAGCTGCATAAAGTAATACACAAGAAGCTCTTCATAGTCATCTTTCCGCAGCTGCAGTTCTTCAATCATGTTCATGTACAGATGCTTGTATTCCATGGAGACCCCGGAATAAATCACATGAACGCCATCTACAATGCCGTATTTGCGGAGGATATTTTTGACGTTATTCCCAGTAAAATGAACCCAGTACACTTCCGGGTGGTCGGCACCATAATAGTAGTAGCGCTGTTCTTCTTTTGGACGGTACAAAACCATGTTTCCAGCAGAAACAATTTCCTCTTTTCCATCAAAATAGAAATGTGCTTTTCCAGAAGCAACGTAAAGAAGCTGGTAATCAAGCCGACCTCGCGGCCGGTGCGTTGGCAGCTTCTTTATTGTGTACAGACGGTAAGTACCGCAGCTCCCTATAAAAATAGGATGTTTTTTATCTTTAAAATCCAAGCGTGTCTGGTGCCAGTAAGCGGAGTTTGTGTACAATATAAATTACCTCCTTGTAAATCGGAACAGATTGTGCATATTTCAAAATTAATAAAAAAGTGTATATTTTTGTGTCTTTACTTGTTAAATTATATCATTTTGTGCATGTTTTGTCGAACAGAGTTTATGTAATTTTTTTAAAAAGCAGGTATAATCATATCAGATGTTAAAACAGAAAAATATATAATATTGGAGGAGCAAATATGATCGTACCAAAACACTACGAAAATCTGAATGTGTTACATGAAAACACCATGCCCCATCGAGCATACTACATGCCTGCATCAAAGGATATGGGATCTCTTGTACATGACAGAGAGAAATCTGACCGTATGGAGCTTTTAAATGGAAACTGGAAATTCCAGTTCTATAAGAGCATTTATGATCTTCAGGAAAAATTTTACGAAGCAGGTTATGACACTAAGGGCTTCGACGAAATTCCAGTTCCGGGAATCTGGCAGAACTATGGCTATGACAGCCATCAGTATACCAATGTCCGTTACCCAATTCCGCTTGATCCGCCATATGTACCACAGGAGAATCCTTGCGGAGCGTACGTACACCAGTTTGAATATAAGAAAGATTCCAAAGCACCAAAAGCATACTTGAATTTTGAGGGTGTAGATTCCTGCTTCTATGTATGGATCAATGGTGTCTATGTAGGCTACAGCCAGGTGGCTCATGCAACCAGTGAATTTGACGTGACCGATCATCTGAAAGAAGGAACAAACACTTTAGCGGTACTTGTCCTGAAATGGTGTGATGGAACTTATTTAGAAGACCAGGACAAATTCCGTATGACAGGAATTTTCCGTGATGTATATCTGTTAAAGCGACCAGAAAGTGTACTATATGATTATTTTACCACTACATCTATAGGGGAAAATGGTGCAGAAATTGAAATTCGTGCGAATTTTCTTGGGGAGAGCAATGCATCAGAAAATACTAAAATTGTAATCCGGAATCATGAGGGAAATACGGTGGCTACAGGTACATTTAAGAAATGTGACGATGAAAATTTTGCTTACAAAGCGGTATTAGATATCACAAACCCTGTACTCTGGAATCCGGAACAGCCATATCTGTATCAGGTGCTTTTCCTTTCCGAGAATGAGGTGATCATAGACCGTATCGGTATCCGTGAAATCCACTGTGAGGGAAGCGTAATCTATATTAATGATGTAAAAGCAAAATTTAAAGGTGTAAACCGTCATGACTCCGATCCGATAACCGGTTCCGCAGTAAATATGGAGCAGATAAAAAAAGATCTGATCATGATGAAACAGCACAACTTTAATGCAGTCCGAAGCAGCCATTACCCGAATTCTCCTTATTTCTATCAGCTTTGTGATGAGTATGGCTTATTTGTGATCGCAGAAGCTGATAATGAGAGCCATGGAACCCAGACACAGTACTTGAAAAATTCAGAGTGGGAAAATGTAGTTGAGCAGTGGAATAAAAGAATTGCAAATAACCCGGATTTCATTCCTGCAACCATGGATCGTACCAGACTTTGTGTGGAAAGAGAAAAAAACCGCCCATGTATTGTAATGTGGTCTATGGGTAATGAATGTGGATATGGATGTACCTTTGAGGAATCCCTAAAATGGACCAAAGAATTTGACCCAACCCGTCTTACGACTTATGAGAGTGCATTCTATCAGAGTACAGACCGTGAGTATGACTATTCCAATATTGATGTAGTTGGAAGAATGTACCCAGCTTTTTCTGAGATTGATGAATACATGGAAAAGAATCCGGATAAACCTCTTCTTCTGGTAGAATATTGCCACGCCATGGGAAATGGACCTGGAGACCTGGAGGATTACTTTGAATTGATCCAGAAGTACGACAGTCTTTGTGGAGGTTTCGTATGGGAGTGGTGTGATCATGCTATTTACAAAGGCCAGGCTGAAAATGGCAAGGGAATCTATTATTATGGAGGAGATCATGGCGAAGAAATTCACGATGGAAACTTCTGTATGGATGGACTGGTTTATCCTGACAGAACACCACATACTGGGTTAAAAGAATACAAAAATATATATAGACCGGCAAGGGTTCTTCACTATGATCAGGAAACTGGAGATATGGTTCTTCATAACTATATGAATTATGTTGATCTTAAAGATTATATTTATCTTATATATGAGGTGAGCGTTGACGGAGAAGTTGACTGTGTAGGACAAATTGAATTAGATGAAAGTATACCAGCTCATGAAGAAAAAACAATCAAACTTCCTGTTTCAATACCAGATAGTGGAAAATGTTACCTAAAAGTATCTTATTGTTTGAAAAATAATACTCTGATTTTACATTCGGATGAGTCGCTTGGATTTGATGAAATCCTTTTAAAGAACATAGATGGAAGAAATCAGAAAGCCATTGAACTTCTTGCTGAAATGAATACTGATAATAGTTTTACTGTGGAAGAGTGTGACAGATACTTTACAATTCATGTAGGGCAGGAAAATACTTATCGCTTCAATCGACTGACAGGATTATTTGAAAGCATTACTGTAAAGGGAAAAGAACTTCTGACTCGTCCTATGGAATTAAATATCTGGAGAGCACCAACTGACAACGACCGGAAAATCAAATTAGAATGGATGAATGCTCATTATGACCAGAGCTATGCAAGAGCATATGAAACTTCCTGCATTACCAAAAATGGGAAACTACACATCTTAGGAACGTTAAGTGTTTCTGCACCTACCGTACAAAAAATTCTTGATGTGAAGTCAGAATGGATTATTACTTCGGATGGCGCAATCCAGGTAAAAATGGATGTAAAGAGGGATTTGGAATTTCCAATGCTTCCGAGATTTGGAATCCGTTTATTCCTTAACAGAGATTTTGACAACGTAGAATATTACGGAATAGGACCTGAGGAAAGTTACGTAGATAAGAGAAGAGCCGGCAGTCATGGAAAATATGATGCTAATGTACTTGAAATGCATGAAGATTACCTGCGTCCACAGGAAAATGGAAGTCATACCGACTGTGACTACCTTATCTTAAAAGGAAAGGAAAATACTTTTGCAGCAGCAGGAGAAAGGACATTTTCTTTTAACGTATCACCATATACTCAAGAGGAACTGACAGCAAAAAGACATAGCTATGAATTACAGCCTTGTGGAAGTACGGTCGTGTGCTTGGATTATGTCCAAAACGGAATTGGTTCTAACAGTTGCGGGCCTGAGTTGTCAGAACAGTACCGCCTTGATGCAGAACAGTTCAATTTTGAAATTAAAATGATAATTAAATAATACAGAATAAAGAAGCTGATAGCTTAAACGGAGCAGGCTATGGCAGCCATTTCCCAGAAAGGAATCCGAATGACTATTACTGTACTTGCTTCTCTGCCAATCTTCGCGCTATATCCATTCATGCAGAAGTATTTCTCAAAAGGAATTATGGCGGGTGCTGTAAAAGGCTGACTTTAATAATCCCTGGCATTCGATCATAATGACAGATGCCGGGGATTTGTGTATTACAAACTAAAAAAGTATGCTGCATATAAAATATTGACCAGATAGTTGCTGTAAAAATTTATCCATAAAAAATTCTGTAACAACAGAGTATGAATTGGAGTGCAAATTCCGGCTCATCTGAGCACGATATCCGTAAGCGCTTAGATCTTGGGTAGCTTTGCTGTCTACGTTTTTAAACTCATAATGATAGTAAATAGATTTTTACTACACTCCGCTTGATAGGAGATAGAAATTTACTACATTTGGAGGTTTCATTATGAGTAAGAAACGTGCTCCAGGACGTTCCCTGGACGAATGGATGGAACTGGTAACCGAATGCAGACAAAGCGGCCTGACAGATGCTGCATGGTGTAATGAGCATGGGATATCTCCCAGCTGTTTTTACAATGCAGTTACCCGTCTCCACAAAAAAACCTGTCAGATACCGGATCCAGCCCCCAAAGACAGCTCTCTTGACCTTACATCCCATAAACAGGATTACAGATGAAGAAATTGTGTCAGTATCTCATTTGGCACCGATTCATGATATCGGAAAGACCGTGCAGACAAAATATCACCAAACAAAAGAAGAAGCACTGGCTATGTACCCGTTTTATAAACAGCAGGCGGAAGAGAAGCGGATTCCCGTCTTCAAATGTACCGTAAAAGAATTCCAGTCCTTCTGGCGTCATGCCCTTGATTATAACAAAAGTTATCATAGCCTTATCAAAAAATACATTATTCCCGTCCTGGGCGATAAACGCATAAATGATGTAACCACAGAGGAACTGATAAAGATCCTGAAAGAGACCGAGATCCCTGATACCAAAAACTTTCCGATGGAAAAATATTCTATGTTGTATGATGCAGTATCCAGTTTCTTTCGGAATGCCATGGAATTATACTGTGCAGGACAGGACAATGGTACGGCTGCTGCCAATGCCATAAGATCCAGTGGGCTGAGAATTTGGGACGATAGTGTTTCTTACGATACTTCCGAAGCTTATTCTTTCCAGCAGCTTTTGCAGCTACTGAAGATTTCCAAATGGAATGCCCCAACGCTTTATCTTCCCATGCTCCTGTCCGCCACTGCCGGCCTGCAGATTGCAGAGATTGTCCGGATTCATTTTGATGATATCGACCTTGATAATCATTGCCTTGATCTGCCTAGGACTCACAAAGACTACAACGGTCCCCGTTCCAATATCGTATTGTCCAGGGAAAATACCAAAACAGTATACCTACCAGATATTATAATGAACGAGATCAAAAATCAGGAAAAACGTCTAAAAGCATTACAAGAACAGGATGCGAAATTTAATCCATTCCGGTATCTGATCTGGAGCCAGAACGGGAGACAACAACAGGAGAATTTTATAAAGAAACCTTATGAACGTATCCTATCCAAATGCTCCTTTCCTGCATTTCCATGGAGAAGCTTTCTAAAGATACGTTTAACAGACAAAGAGATAGACGAATTAGAAGATTCTTTAGGGTATGAGACTCCCATGAACTCTGGTGCCTGCGAGATTCCCATTGATAAGCACGATCTCATGGATCTTACAGGAACAACATACTTTTGAAAATACGGCATAGTCAGCTTACCCGGCTATGCCGTATTTTATTAGCAGCAAAGGTCATCCGTCCCCGATGCAGGCAGATACAACGCACAAATTAAGTGACCAAAACTGTTTTTCTTTCCATGTCAGGCAAAAAATTCTCTGTTTTTCAATAGAGCTTTCCCTATTTTAGTGACCAAACTGATTTATGATTGTATGCCCAAGCTAAAAACATTTGAATTTCTTCCATATTAAGTGACCAAGGCTGGCTCCTGATCCTATCGCAAGCTAAAAAAAGCCTCTTTTTCTATAATATTTCCAGCATGATTCTATATTCAAGCCGATTTCACAAACAAAGCTTGCGCTTCCCTTACCTCCTGTTATATAATAAAAGGTACTGTTAACGGTCATTACTATCATTATATGGGAAATAGTTTTGCAATTTTCTAAATAAGGAAGCTGTTTCTTACCGAAAAAGTGACCAAACCCACTTTTTAGCCCCATAATGAGCTAAAAAATAGGGCTTGTTTTTACAGATTATCAACAAGCTCTAAATCAGGCAGATATTCTATGGCAGCAATCTATGTTTTGCAAACTCTGCCGCCTTTATTGTAAAATATATATAAAATACGAAAGGAAAAATATGAGAAAATTAGCACTAAGTGATGAAATTTTACTTCAGGTTGATAAGGCTGCAAGATATATTGGCGGTGAAGTCAACTCCATAATGAAGGATAAAAAAGAGGTGACCACCCGGGTCGCATTTTGTTT
>ERZ1673736.3785-NODE-3785-length-13559-cov-42.888996_pt1 | contig 13559 bp, 8 predicted proteins | sample MGYA00580212_ERZ1673736 | MGnify/ENA primary metagenome ERZ1673736 (study PRJEB41218, sample SAMN15661752) | gut metagenome | host: Homo sapiens | place: Canada: London | collected 2015-08-20/2019-03-30 | study: EMG produced TPA metagenomics assembly of...
AGAAGAAGACAGTTGAAATAAAAAAGAGATTACCACCAAATTTGACGAAGAACCGCATTAGTATTAATATCTCCTTGAACAGACACTTTCGTACCCATATCTAACCCTGTATTATTAGTATAAGTAGTCAATAAAGTTGGAGCAGTCGTAACAGAAGAAGTCTTATAGATTGAGAAAGACTTGCCATTAGTAGCCTTCGTTGCTAATAATATATTTCCCCTACTATCACTTGTCATACATCCTAAAGATGCAACACTCACACTACCCAAAGTTACATTACCAATCTTATTTCCCGTAGATGCATTGTAATATGCAGGAGTTGTGGTACCATCACCCAAGCAAACTACCAGATTATTTCCGGAAACAGCTAAAGAAGGTGCATTTGCTCCAGTCCAAGGTAAGCCGATAACTCCCATATCCAATTTAAATAATTCTGTCTCACTACCTTTTCTATATCCGTAAGGAATCTTATCCGGTACTGCTTTTTGAATAGTATAAGTTTGCTTTGTCACTCCATCGTGAGCAATCACTGTAAGCTCAACAGGTGAATTAAAATTAAGAGGCTCTGTTTTAGGATCCGGTGACATGGTCGCATGAGCCGACAGTGAATAATCTGCCAAGCAAGAAGATAAATCTTCCGCAGAGATTAAAGATACAGTTTTGTGGTCTTCATCAATAATACCTGTAATGTCTTCAGACGGTATTGAGAAACTTAATAACTGACACTTAGTAGACTTAACTCTTTCGCCTGTGATGCAGATTTGTTTCTTATATCCTTGAGCGTCTGTATAAGTGAAATAATTCTCTTTAGTCAGATCGAGAATTGAAAGAACCGGTTCAATAGTACAGTTTGGTGCCAACTTTGCCTGAATCCTCATCGCTTTCATATATTCTGAAGTTTCATTATCACTATTTTCCGGATAATACCATGGCATAGGAATTACATACTTATCTACAGAAGCATCTGCAATAGTATATACCACAGCCTCTTTATCCACGTATGGCCCAGAAGTAAAGAGTGCAGTCAAGCTCGTGATTCCCTGTCTGTCCGCAGTAGGAAGCACATATTCCGGATCCTGGCAAGAACTCGTGAGAGCCAAAATCCCTAATAATAGATATAATATATTCTTTTTCATAATGTTTTCATTTTAGATTTATTGCCATTCTGCATATTGAGTTACCGCACCGTTATTGTCCAACTCTGCCTGTGGCATTGGGAAACGATACATCTTAGTCGGGAAATTACGATCTTTATCATCACATTCTGTATAAATGTAAGTGAAAGACCCATTTGCATTTTTCTCTATTTTCATTCCATGAAGACGAATACCGGTAAATGCTGTCGCAGATAATTTCCAACGACGCATGTCCCAATAATAATGTCCTTCATAAGCAAGTTCTACTTTGCGTTCCTGACGGATGGCTTTCATTAAATCATCCCCACTTTTGTCTGTGTAAGACAATCCCACTCTGTTACGAATATCTTTTATGTCTTTATTTGCCTTATCCGTATAGCCATTCAGATGATAACATGCTTCTGCATGATTCAGTAATACCTCTGCGTAACGAATTTCTGTCCATGGCTGTGTACTGGCTTGTATGGAAGTAAAATTATGAGCTTCATCTACCAGTTTACGTAAATAATACCCGGTAGTAGAACGTCCTTCCGGTTTGGCATCTGTTTTCCATGCAGCCCAACCATCAGTACCGTTTACGAAAGATTCTATCGGTCTGCCTTTCCATGTTGCTCCATTATAAAGAATGGTAGCTTTAAAGCGTGGTTCTAGTTTATCATAAGGAGGAGTCGTTGTAGTACCTTCAGCAGTATGCCATGCACTCCAATCGGGGAAGCCACTACCATCTGCATATTCATACGATTCAACCATCTCTTGTGTCGGAGTACCGAATCCACCAGTCATGGAATTGCCATCCAGTGCTTTATCACCTCCAGGAACCATATATCCATCAAAGTCATGAGTCACAGTGGAACTCTTATCATAACAATATTGTAAAATGGCTTCTTTGCTTCCTGCTTTAAAAGCATTTGAATAGTCTTCTTTTGCTTCTAGCTCATAACCCATTCCCATCACCTTTTCAGCTGCGATGCGAGCGTCATCCCATCTTTCTGCATACAACATGGCTCTTGATAACATTGCATAAGCTGCTCCGCTAGTAAGACGTCCGTTAGGAGTTTTATCAACAGGCAAATGTTCACCGGCATATTTTAAGTCGTTATATACAAAGTTCCATCCGTCGGCTTCCGAACTAACCGGCATATCCTTTTTTATATTATCCAAATCTTCATCGTATATAATCACTTCTTTATAACGTTTCAATAAATCAGTATAGAGATACCCTCTGAAGAAACGCATTTCAGCTTCCAAGCGTTCTTCATCAGTCTGACCAAATGAAGCATATTTCTTTAATTTATTGATACCTTCATTGACACGACGCACATATTCGTACATTGTCGTCCAGTTGCCCAGGTAAGTACTAACATAATTCACTGTGAGAACAGAACCTCCATAAGCTATTTCACTAGGAATCTGACATTTGGACATATAATTATAGGAACCATATTTAAGCTGGTCTGTCAAAGCCTCTGTCATTCCCGCTAAACATTGTCCGTCCCGATAGACTCCTAAATAATCTATATAGCGATAGAAATCGTTGACTGCCTGTTCTGCATAATCGAGTTTACTCCATACAAGTTTATCTGATGCTCTGTCTGTTGGAGTCATGTCCAGATAATCACTACATGAGCCAAGCCCTAAAGTAAAGAGGGCTCCCAACAATATGATACTTAATACTTTTGTTTTCATAATAGAACTTTTAAAGGTTTAGAAAGTCAAAGTGATACCGCCCATAATGGTGCGTTGTTGAGGATAGTATCCGTTATTTACTCCCGGAGATTCAGGATCGATTCCATCAGGAAGACCGCAGAGCGTAAATAAATTAGAACCTTCTACATAAATTCTAAGATTCTGAATGCCGACAGGACTCATCCATCTCTTGGGGAATGTGTAACCCAATTGTGCGGATTTGAGACGAAGGTATCTACCGTTACGCAACCAGAAAGTGGAAGCTAATCCATTATCTCCTCCATGTCCTTGATTACCTAGCGTAAGACGTGGGAATGTTCCATTCGGATTTTCTACTGTATATGCATTCTGAACTAAATATAATGGTGAGTTGGCACCTTCTTTAAATGCCTGTGTCCATACAGTGTTGTCGTCATAACCATTATAATAAGTACCCGTCAATGATACGTCGAACAGTGCACCTCCAGTAAATTGTGCACTTAAATCGAATCCATTCCAGGCACAATTCAGGTTCAAACCGTAAGTTAATTCGGGACGATTGCCACGTCCAACACGTGTTCTGTCATCTTCGTCTATTTTACCATCACCATTTAAATCTCTGTATTTGATATCACCGACATTAGGACGAGTGCCATACCAGGCTGAATTGTCTATTTCTTCTTCCGAACGGAATAAGCCATCTGCAACCCACACAACAGAAGCATCAACACTACGTCCTGTGCGTTTTCTCCACTCTACTGTGTTCGGACTATCTGGATAACGGAGATAACGGTTTCTTGCAAATGTCAGATTGAAGCTTGCGCCATAGGAGAATGGCTTACCTGCCAAGTTTAATTTATTACGATGGCTCACCGTTACTTCAACGCCTTTGCTATCGACCTTATTATAGTTGGCATAAGTATAATAATATCCTCCCATAGATGGGGGGTAATCGCCTCCCATTGCTGTCAAAATATCATAGGTATAATTATAGAATGCGTCAAACTCCATTCCCAACAGACCATTCCACATCGTAAAGTCAAATCCTGCATTGTAGGTTAAGGTGTTCTCCCAAGTTAGAGTAGGATTGGCAATTACAGAGGCGCGTAATGCTTGCATTACTTTTCCATTCAGAATTGTTTGGTATGCATTTTTGTTACCATCCATCAAATTGTAAGTACTAAGGAAAGCATACGGACTCACTGCATCGTTTCCTAATAAACCGACAGATGCACGTATCTTCATATCATCCAGAAATGTCAGACTAGACATAAAATCTTCTTTAGATATTCTCCACGCTACTGACGCTGACGGGAAGAATGCCCAACGTTTCCCACTAACATTGCCGGCAAATTTGTAAGAACCATCATATCGACCTGTAAACTCTGCCAAATACTTATTGTCATAGTCATATTTCAAACGAAAAACATAACCAATACTACGGTTTGCATCACTGTATCCCGAGATTGGAGAGTCTGCCGGTTGTCCAAAGCTCAATTCTGGTAGTTCAGAGAAACTCATGTTCTTATTATAGCCGGAGAAACTGTTTTCTTTATAATCCCGGATTTCTGCTAATACCATTCCTTCTACATTATGTTTTCCGAAGGAGCTTGCATAGTTTATGCTTCCTTGGCCTACCATTTGATGAGAACTATACTGTCCTTCACCTAAATTTATTCCATTTGCTGTGCCGCGAGGATCGTCTGCTTTAGACCAAGTCCAATCTGCTGTCGAAGTCGGCATTTTATGTATATATGTGGAGTAAGGTGTATTCAAATTCTTATTATGAGAAGTTGTATAGTCATAAGCTCCGGTTACTTTCACGCTCAAGCCTTTAACCCAAGGTACATTATATTGTAAAGAGATGTTAGTTTGTAAATCAAAGCTATTGGTATGTTTGTATCCTGATTCATAAATGGCAGCCAATGGACTGTTGGGCAGACTTGTGTTATTCTGTGTGGTAGCAGAATAAAGTCCGTCATATGTTTCCGGCAAATATGGATGCATCATTATAGTCTGATGAGCTACTGACAACCAACCTTGTTCACCCAATTCGGAATTAGAATCCGTACCGCCTGAAGCATATCCCGGAGTTTCACGTTTACCGACATTTCCTGCAATACCTAAACTTAACTGGAAGTTCTTAGCCAGTTGAGTCTCAAGATTAGTTCTTAAATTGTATCTCTTGTAAGAGAAATTGTCAATGTTACCTTTTTGACCTAAATAACCCACAGAAGCAAAGTAACGCATCTTATCACTACCTCCCTGTATTGTTACATTGTGTTTCTGATTAATACCGGTTCCGAATACTTTATCAATATAGTTAACATTATCCCATCCGTCAGTAGGATCACCATTCAACATAGCTTCCACATTCGCCTTTGTAAAAACGGGATTATATTGACTAATGTTTGAAATGCTTCCATTAGCCATTTTATCCATCATGTCAGCCATATTATAATAATATGCAAATTGAGGTCCATTCATAAACTGCGGAAAGTTTGCATTCATAGATGCTCCTATTGAACCATTATAAGTGATTTTGGATTTTCCTTCCTGACCTTTTTTTGTAGTTATAATAATAACACCACCGGCTCCTTTTAATCCATAAACAGCTGCAGAAGCTCCATCTTTCAAAACAGATACACTTTCGATATCATTAGGGTCAATATCATTAATAGAACGAGGCATTCCGTCTACTATATAAGTAACATTATAAATAGAGCCACGAACTCGTAATGTAGCCTGATCGTCTCCGGGTTCACCAGATACTTGAACAGATGAAATACCTGGCAAACGTCCACCTAAAAGACTCGACACATTGGTTGCCGGTGCTTTCAGCAGTTCGTCGCCTTTCACCGCAGATACGGCTCCGGTTAAAGATTGCTTCTTGGCAGTACCATATCCTACCACAATCACTTCATCCAAAGCTGCCACATCATCTTTCATAACCACATTAATGGTCGTCTGACCTGCTACCTTTATTTCCTGATCTGACATTCCAACATATGAGAATGATAAAATGTCTTTTGCGGTGGCCTGAATGCTATATTTTCCATTTACATCTGTAATAGTGCCATTAGTAGTTCCTTTTACGACAACACTTACTCCTGGTAGCGGTTCTCCTATACCATCAGTAACAGTTCCTTTCACTAAACTCTGTGCATGACTACTGATAGCACATGCAAATAGCGCGCAGATTGAAAACATAAATATTTTCAATATACGAGAGTTCTTCTTGATTTTTGAGTTAAACTCTGTCATAGAATTAATTTTTAGATTATTAATATAGATTGGTTAACATATCCATTATTGTTTATAGCTGTTCCAATACTTTCCAGCATTGGTATAACCCTCTTGGTACATGGAAACATCCTTTCCATTTTCCTCCTTTGAGTGGTAGTAGCACTTCACCTCTCCGATTTAAGTATCCATACCATTCGGGATGCTCTTTATCTTTAAAATGGATCCATGTATAATCGTGTACTTTTTCAAACCATTCCAGACATTGGTTATCTCCGGTCAATTGATAACTCTTCAGAAGAGATATGAGTGTTTCAATATGCACCCACCAGAGTTTCTGGTCCCATTCCAGTTGTTGGGGAGGACAACCGTTACGATCCATAAAATAGTAGATACCTCCATATTCTTTATCCCAACCATATTCAAGCATTGTAAGAGTGATATTCTTAGCCTTTTCGATTAATTCCGGACGGTTTAGGCGTTTCCCTAAATCCATTATAAACCACATGGCTTCAATCGCATGGCCAGGGGTAATCTGCCGTCCTTCAAAGCAATCTATCAGATTACCATTCACATCTACATTCTCAACAATGATACCACCAAGTTCGGGACGATAGAAGACAGACATAACTTCATGAATACAAGTATCCATCGCTTGTTCCAAATAGTCCTTGCCTAAAATATGCTCAATTTCCATAGCAAGATTGCATAGTATCATCGGCAGGGCAAAATTTTTTAGATTACGAGTGCCCGGATGAAGTTTATTCCATTTACCTTTCGGATTATCTACTTTGGAAAGGATAATGTCGAAGGTTTTCTTGGCTATGTCAGCATATTCCTGATTACCGGTTGCAAGGCTTAATTGCCCGAAAGCCATGGCAGCGAATGTATACGAAAAGATATTGTATGGTTCTACCAATGGTCTACCCGAACGGTCAAGTGAAAAGTACCAGTTATAGTCTCCATCATGTCCGTATCTTTTTAAAAAATCACCACCTTGAACGGCACAATCAAGCCATTCCTTACGTTTTTCTACCTTGTTGTAAAGCATGGAAAACATCCACACCTCGCGACCTTGCAGCCAGATAAATTTATCTGTATCGAAAACTTTTCCTTCACGATCCAGACAGGTGAAGTAGCCACCATACTCATGGTCTTGTGAGTTCTCAAGCCAGAAAGGAAGAACATTATCCAAGAGTTCATCCTTGTATTGATTTGCCAGTTTCTTAAAATCCATACATCTTTTATTATTAAGTTATTAAGGTCTTTTTGTTTTACTATTCCGAACGGGTCCAATATCTTTCAATCTCTTCCAGCGACTTCCCAGTAGTCTCCGGCACGAGTTTCCAGACAATCAGCATATACGGCACGCACATGAGGGCGAACAGGAAGAATGTTCCGGCGGGGGTAAGGTTCTGGAGCATCCAGGGGGTTAACTGTCCGATCAGGTACGTTCCGATCCACAGAGCGAATCCTGCTATCGACATGGCCAGTCCGCGAACCTTGGTGGGATACATCTCCGAGAGGAGCACGAACACCACGGCACAGATAGACACGGCACAGCAGAATACATAGAACAGGAAGAAAACGAGCAGGAAGAGGCTGGATACTCCCAGGGAATCTCCGAAGAGGAAGTACAGGCCGATGAGAATCAGAGAAACAACCATTCCCGAAACTCCGTAATAAACAAGTTTCTTGCGGCCTACCTTATCAATGATGACAAGAGCCAGAATGGTGGTCAAAGTATTGACTAGTCCTACCAGAACTTGGTAAAAAAGAGAATCTCCTCCTGAAAGTCCTGCGTTTTCAAAGATAGAAGGGCCATAATAAAGTACTGCGTTCACACCCATAAACTGTCCTAAAATCGCAATACACACACCGATAATAACAGCTTTGAAAATTCCAGGCTTCATCAATAAAGACCATTCCGATTTTGTTTCAGAGGTCAGCACAGATTTCGTTTCATTTAATTGACTTTTCGCTTCTGTAATTGAATTATATATTTTCTCTAATATATTTACAGCTTTCAATTCCTTTCCACGTACGATTAACCAGCGGGGACTTTCCGGAATAAAAAATATGATTATGAAGAATAAGATTGCCGGCAATGTTTCCATACCCAACATACCTCTCCATACTTCAGTTATAAATATTTTATTCAACCAATCCACACTTAATTGCGTACCACTCTCCGCCCATGCCAATAATTGATAGTTAACTAAATAAGCTCCCAAAAAACCAACTGTTACAGCCAACTGATACAATGACACCAAACGTCCTCTATACTGCGCTACAGCTAGTTCTGATATATAAAGAGGAGAAACAATGGACACAACCCCTATTCCTACTCCACCTATAATCCGATAAACTACCAATTGGGCAAAATCGGCTGATAGAGCACATCCTAGAGCTGATGTGGAAAACAACACAGCTGATATAACCATCGTAAGTTTTCTTCCTAACTTATCGCTTAAGATTCCAGCAAAAAGAACACCTACGATAGAGCCTACTAAAGCACATCCTACATACCATCCCTGTTGTAGTGCATCTAATTGAAAAAGTTGAGTCACTTGGGCAATTGTTCCCGATATAACCGCAGTATCATATCCGAACAAGAAGCCTCCCAATGCTGCCACAACAGATAGGAATATAAGATAACTAAAATTGATTGTAGACTTCATAACATTTATTTTATTTCAAAATATTCTTTATATCTGTCATATAAATGACCAGCTTGCAGATAGGCTGATTGCGGACTCATAAAATGAGAAAATTCAAAAGTAATAGCCTTATCATATCCGGCACGTTTGGCTGCTTCCAACTTCATCCGAAGTTTATCAAACTTAATGGGTAGAAAACGAATTGGCATATCACGGTCAAAAGATTCGGCATTTGTCCAACATTGCATACCATACTTATCTGCTAATTTTTTATTGACAGAAAAGAACGCATCCAATTCGTCATAATCAATATGCCCATCTTGAAATGCACATGCATCTACCACATCATGAATTCCATCAAAAATTTCATCCCATTCTTTTTCGTGTTGTTGTACAGAAACGGCATCTTCTCTCGTCATTTTTGTCGTTCCCATGATTGCTTTTTTGCCATCAATCCAAGGAGATATAAAAGTAGGCAATCCATTAGATATATCCTTACATTGTTTTCCTAATGCATGAAAAGCACCAATCGCCCCTTTCGTTGCCCGGCTTATTTCACCACTGATATACCATCCTCCAAAACTTTTATACTTGGAACCATAATTTTCCCAAACTTCATCAATTACATATTTGTTATCTTCCACTTCCCAGGTCATATCCCCTGTGTCCCAGTATTTACCCGAATCGTATAGTCCAAAATAGAATTTCATTCCATACTTTTCAGCTAAACGTAAAAACATATCCACCAAGTCAACGGAAGGCATATAACAACCTTTCTTCAATAAATAAGGAGAAGGAAAAGTGACAAACTTACGATAACCAGAACGGATCATTATTACTGTATCAATTCCTATATTTTTCATGTGCTGAAAATCCAAGTCCCATTCTTTCTCACCCCAGTTCTGATGTGGAATATCATGTGATATTTCATCCAAAAAAGTTCCGGTAATTTTTAAGCCATTGTTTTTAGGAACAATGAGTTTACTTTCCAAACCATCAGTTGCCACTACTGTACTGGCACTAGCTTTTGAAGTACAAGATTCAAACAAAGTTGGTACAGTCAAGGCTGACGCGCCAGCCAATGTGGCTTTTTTTAGAAAGCCTCTTCGATCTAATGTTTTCATATTAGTTTAATTAAAACAGCAGTTAACACTTATATTATTATTACCTATTGAATATATTGCCCTATAATATCTACTTTTTTATTATTGAAAGGATCTAATATCTGATCAATCAAAATTGCCATTTCACTTCTCAAAATATTTCGATTCATATCAAAATCTTTCAAATCAAATTTATCCCAGATCTCTTCTACCCTACCCTCTTTCATCTCAATACCTTCTTTTTCTGCAATCTCTCCTACTAGCTCTGTAGCTTTCTGAATTGATATGGTATTATTACCTTCGAATACTTGCTTATTGACAAAAGGATAAACATCACCCAATCCTTTCAACTCATTTGCCAATAATAATGTATCCGCTCTGAACCACATTTGATTTGACCAGTCAACACTTTTACCTATACCTTTTAATATACCTGTAGAGCCGATACGTTGTAGTGACTTAAACATTGGGTGATCTAACTCAACATCTAAATAAGGCAATAAATATCCTTTTCCATCCAAAATCGCATTTTGTACTTCCCGAACAGATACTTCTCTTATATTTTTACCTTCTTTCACCGCAAGAGCTGCTAATGCTCCCGCTGCCTGCCCGATCTGCATAACCATCGGCTGCAAACGAGTGGTACCATTAATTATATTAGAAACAGATATTGATTTTTCAGCAACAATCAATCCTTCAACATCTTTCGGAATCAAAGTTCCTAAAGGTAAACCGTATGACGGTATCGGATGAAAATAAAGATTAGGCAACTCTTCATATCCATGATAACGCGTATGATGATGGTCCACAGGATAATTCCCCACGGCAATACAAGTACGATAAAGAGGTTGAGACTGCCTGAACGGTTCACAAGCATGATTTAAATCAAAACGTACTAGCCCATGGATTCTCCTAGACTCTCTATGGTAAGGAATAAATGGTAATTTGTCGGCTGTAGGATATTCATCATCAGCTAAGCCCAATGTATTAAAACCTAATTCATGTTGCAGAAAATAAACGAAACACATCGTATAATGTTTTGCATATTTCAAGGCTTCTTCACGTTCCTCACGGGTCATTTCAATCAAGTTTACATAATAATCATTGCCTTCTATCGGCCAATTAATCATGTATTTATTATTAGGAAGTTTTCCATAAGTTATCATCATGTCTTTAGACCATACACGATCCGGTTCTTTAGGCATGATACAAACATGACTGGCACAAGCACAAGCAAATTCATCTTTATTATATCCTTCAGGACAAGGAATAGTCACATCTTTACCATAATCTTTCAAGATTGCTACGTATGTAATATCCTGAACTATATTATTTTTCTCTTCCGGAGCAATATCTTCTTTAGTATCATGACGGCTTTCCATACCGACATCATATTTCACCCCGCACATTTTTGCTATATCCCCCAATTCAGTACCATCAATCAATATTTTAGCATGTATTTTTTTAATTGTATTATCTTTCATCTGAATTTGAGCAATCCAAGCATCATTCTCTCTTTCCAGCTTTACCAAAGTAGCATTATGCCATACTTTTAAATTTTTCTCCGCGTCAACCATTTCATGGAAAATTTTATTTCCGACTGAAGGTTCAAACAACACTGCACTCACCCAACCGGTTTTTAGAGAATCAAGCCCTCCATAATAATCTGCCAAATGTCCGCGAAACTCACCAAACAAGCCTGCCGGTAAATCATAGTTTCCGTCAACAGCACTTACACCTGCAGATGTAAGCATTCCACCCAGCCATTCTGTTTCTTCTACTATCAATGTTGCAGCCCCCATTCGAGCAGACTGAATACCAGCAGTCACTCCACTAGCGCCTCCACCAATAATTAGCACATCAACAGAATCATCTGAATGAGAGCATGCCGTAAAACACAAAGCAAATAATAAACACAGACCTAAAAAATAGTTTCTCATACTAAATTCATTTAAGGATATAGAGTTTTATTAATAATATCACGGCACAAATATAGCTATATTTATTAAATAAACAATAGATAATAAAATATTTTATTAATAAAATCGTTATTCCTCGCATTATTAATTAATAGAAGGGGGAATTACCTCACAAATCGTCTTATTTCATTTATTATATCCACAATCGTCCATAGCTACATTATCCTATATATAAATCCATTACATAGTATATAGGGAATATAACATTCAAGATATTCTAATTTTCAAGGTCTCAAAACCACGTATTAATAAAAAAATTAATTATCTTTGTGTGAATTACCAAATATACATAGTTATGAACCAACAATTCTTGAAAGAAATAGAAAAAGGCTCTAAAAGTGCTCTTGTCAAAAAGAGGATTATTACACATTATATATATAATGGAAGTTCTACAATTCCCGATCTTTCAAAAGAGCTGGATTTAAGTGTACCGACTGTCACCAAATTTATCGGTGAAATGTGTGATGACGGATATATTAATGATTATGGCAAATTGGAAACTAGTGGCGGACGCCATCCCAACCTCTATGGGCTTAATCCGGAATCCGGTTACTTTTTGGGTGTAGACATCAAAAGATTCGCCGTCAATATCGGACTGATAAATTTCAAAGGCGATATGGTAGAATTGAAAATGAATATACCTTATAAGTTTGAGAACTCAATCGAAGGGATGAATGAGTTATGCAAGCATATTCTCAATTTTATAAAGAAACTCACTATTAATAAAGAGAAGATCTTAAATATTAATGTAAATGTGTCGGGGCGTGTAAATCCTGAATCAGGGTATAGCTTCAGCCAATTCAATTTTGAGGAAAGGCCGTTGGCGGATGTATTATCCGAAAAATTGGGATATAAAGTAACCATTGATAATGACACGCGTGCCATGACTTATGGCGAATATATGCAAGGCTGCGTAAAAGGAGAAAAGGATATCATTTTTGTAAATGTAAGCTGGGGAGTAGGTATCGGAATTATTATTGATGGTAAGATTTATACCGGGAAATCCGGATTCTCCGGTGAATTTGGACACATGAGTGCTTATGATAATGAGATAATCTGCCATTGCGGGAAAAAAGGTTGTTTGGAGACGGAAGCTTCCGGATCGGCACTTCATCGTATCTTATTAGAGCGTATTCAAAGTGGGGAAAGTTCCATTCTATCTACACGAATCGCCACAGAGGAAAATCCGATCACTCTTGATGAGATCATTGCCGCTGTGAATAAAGAAGACCTGCTTTGCATTGAAATTGTAGAAGAAATCGGACAGAAACTAGGCAAACAGATTGCCGGGCTAATCAATATCTTCAACCCGGAACTGGTCATTATAGGTGGAACTTTATCTTTAACCGGCGATTATATCACCCAACCCATAAAAACAGCCGTACGCAAGTACTCTCTAAATCTGGTTAATAAAGATTCAGCCATCATCACATCTAAGCTGAAAGACAAAGCCGGCATCGTTGGCGCTTGTATGCTCGCACGCAGCAGAATGTTTGAAAGCTAGTTTTATCTTCTACGTTGGGAGAAAAAGTTATCTATAAAGCGAACGATATAGACTACGGCTACTCCGGCAACCACTAAAACAATAATACGACTCAACATAGATTACATTTTTATATTTCACATCTATTACATACGCAGGATTTCCCTTTTAAAATAAGAATAGGGAATCCTGTAAAAATTAGAACGCTGATTATTAATTAATAATCAGCGTTCTAATTTGAGAGCCGCTAGCCAGACTTGAACTGGCGACCTACGCGTTACGAATGCGTT
>ERZ1673736.3797-NODE-3797-length-13519-cov-3.688057_pt1 | contig 13519 bp, 10 predicted proteins | sample MGYA00580212_ERZ1673736 | MGnify/ENA primary metagenome ERZ1673736 (study PRJEB41218, sample SAMN15661752) | gut metagenome | host: Homo sapiens | place: Canada: London | collected 2015-08-20/2019-03-30 | study: EMG produced TPA metagenomics assembly of...
GAAGAAGTTAAAGTATTATTGACAAAAAAATAAAACAGTGAAAGGCAGTTATTTATATGAAAAAACCTAAAGTAGCTTTTTTGTGTGTTCATAACTCTTGCCGTAGTCAAATTGCGGAAGCATTGGGGAAACATCTTTCTTCCAATGTCTTTGAAAGTTATTCAGCAGGAACAGAAACAAAGCCACGAATCAATCAGGATGCAGTTCGCCTAATGAAAAAAATGTATCAGATAGATATGGAGAAAACACAATATTCCAAACGGTTATCTGAAATACCGCAAGCAGATATTGTGATTACCATGGGGTGCAATGTAAATTGTCCTATAATACCATGTAAATACAGAGAGGATTGGGGCTTAAATGACCCTACTGGAAAGGACGATGTTGAATTTTCAAAAACGATACACAAAATCCATTCAAATGTACTGGAGTTGGCTATAAAAGTAGAAAGTGGACTGCTTACTTAAAGTTTGGCAATAGGATGAGCCATATCAGTACGCCAGTATGACGGAAATGCATGTTCTTTATCTGCCCTATGTAAAGAAGGAGATGAGCAGAAGCAATCCTTTTTTGTATCAAAATTACCGTCTTTTATACATCATGGTGTTTTAAAAAGACTTTTATAGTATAATCAGATTGTAGTATGCATTATGCTCAAAAAGTTGAAAGAAGGGATTTCATGAAAGTGGAAAAAAGCAAAGGGGATAAGCTGGCAGATATTTTTTGTATTTTGCTGCTTATCAGTCAGATGTTATATGTGCTGGTATCCTGGGGAAAGTTTCCGGATACCATACCGGCACATTACAATGCTGTTGGAGAAATAGACCGTTGGGGTGGAAAAGGGGAAATTCTGATAGAGCCGGCGCTGTCCTGCCTGCTTTATCTTTTTCTGCGAGTGGCAGAACGGTATCCTCAGATATGGAATACAGGGGTTACTGTGACAGAGGCCAACAGAGAAAGAGTCTATGGTGTTTTGCAGCACCTACTCAGTACCATGAAAGCAGAAACCGTTTTTATATTTACGGTTCTTACCATAAAAACAGTATCTGGAACCGCGCTATCTGTGTGGTTTTTTCCTATCACGATGGGAATGCTGTTTGGCAGTCTGTTTTTCTGGATTTGGAAGCTTGTGAAAGTAAAATAAGATATACGGTTTGATACTTGACAAGTCAATTATGGATTATTATAATGAGAATTGACTTGTCAAGAAAAAGGAGGAAATATGGAAAACCGTGTATTGGGAAGAAGTATTGCCATTCTTCATCGGCGAGAGCAAAAGTATATGATTCAGACCATGAAGGAATACGGTATTGGCTATTCCAGTTATAATTTTTTGTTTTATTTATCAGCAAATCCGGGCTGCAGCCAGAAGGAAATGTGTGAAAACATGGCAGTAGATGAAGCTTTGGCAGTGAGAATGATGAAAAAGCTTCAAGAGCAGGGATTAATTGAGAGAGAGAAATCTGTAGAAAACGGAAGATCTTATGCTATTTATCTGACTGAAAAAGGAGAAGAGATTATTCCAAGACTGCGAAATGCCCTTGCCGGATGGTGGACACAGGTTTTATCCATACTGTCTGAGGAGGAACAGCAGAGGATGATAAGCGGTGTGGAAAAAATGGCACAGCAGTCTCGGGAAGTTCTGCAAAATGCAAAAGAACGGAAAGCAGAAAATACCATAAAAATGCAGGAGGAAGGAAAAAGAACAGATGGGAGAAAAACAGAATAATCCATTGGGGACAGAAGCTATAGGAAGTTTGCTTGCCAGATTTGCCGTTCCCAGTATTATCGCTATGCTGGTAAGCTCGCTGTATAACATTGTGGACCAGTTTTTTATAGGCAGAAGCGTGGGAATGCTGGGAAATGCAGCGACAAATGTGGCTTTTCCTTTGAGCATTACCTGTACGGCGCTGGCGCTTTTATGCGGCATCGGAGGCGCAGCAAATTTTAACCTTTCTATGGGACGGAATGAAAAGGAGAAGGCAGTGAAATTTGCCGGAGGTGCTATTGGCATGATGCTGACGTTGGGAATTTTGCTGTGCATACTTGTCCGGATATTTCTGGAGCCTATGATGCGGGCTTTCGGAGCTACGGACCAGATTTTGGATTATGCGCTGACGTATACGGGAATTACCTCTCTGGGATTTCCGTTTTTGATTGTTACGACAGGGGGCAGCAATCTTATCCGGGCAGACGGCAGTCCTAAATTTTCTATGATTTGTACTCTGACAGGAGCAATTATCAATACGATTTTAGACCCGTTATTTATTTTCGTATTGGATATGGGGATGGCAGGTGCAGCCTGGGCAACGATTATCGGACAGATTGTTTCGGGAATTATGGTATTGATATATTTTTCCAGATTTAAAACCGTGCATATTCCCCTGAAAACCCTGATTCCCTCTAAATCGGCCTGGATTCCTGTTATTTCTCTGGGAGTTGCACCCTTTTGCAATCAGCTTGCTATGATGATTGTGCAGATTGTCATGAATAATACATTGACGCATTATGGAGGACAATCTTCTTACGGAAGCGATATTCCACTGGCCTGTGCAGGAATTATTTCTAAGGTGGGTATGATTTTCTTTGCTATTGTCATCGGAATTTCCCAGGGAATCCAGCCGATTATCAGTTATAATTACGGCGCCGGAAATTATGAACGCGTCAAGCAGACCTATAAAAAGGCGGTGACAGCTGCTTTGGGAATTTCGATGGTGGCCTTTTTGCTTTTTCAACTGGCGCCAAGGCAGATTATTGGAATTTTCGGTTCTGGAAGTGAGGAATATTTTCTGTTTGCAGAAAAATTTTTCCGGATTTATATGTTTTTTACCTTTATTAACGGAATTCATCCTATTACGGCAAACACCTTTACGTCTATTGGAAAGGCAGGAAAAGGCGTTTTTTTGTCCCTTACCAGACAGATTATCTTTTTGCTGCCACTGCTGATTATCCTTCCCGTATTTGTGGGGATTGAAGGTGTTATGTTTTCTGCGCCTGTGGCGGACGGCATTGCTGCATTGTTGTGTATTTTCTTTATTACGAAAGAATTTAAGCATATGGGAACTGTGGCTGGAACCGTGTGATAAAAGATTTTCAGGTATACAAGAAACCTGTGGGGAAACGAAAGTGTGTCGCATTTTTCCCCACGGGTTTGTTTATTATTCCGATATTTTCATGAATGGAAGTTCATGCTATAATGTAAAAAAGCATTATTTTCTTAAAATCATCTATACGCAGAGCATACTTTTGTTTTGCAGGTCTTATTACAATTCTGTTTTCGGAAAATTCATGCTTTCATCCAACAGCAAGCAGGAGATTCCGAAAAGCGAATCTCCAGAAAATAAAAAAGAGGAGGATTCGTATGAAATTGCAACCAGAAGCTGCAAAAAAGGGCAGTGAGCAGTTGTTACAATGGCATCCTGCATTTTTTGCAGGCCTTCAGATTGAATTTGGGAATGAGGCAAAGTATCTGCAGTTTGAGCAGGAACATCAGCTGGGAACAAAGCCTATGTCCATTGACGTTCTGATAAAAAAAGATAGAAACCGAAGTATTCATAAGAATATTGAAAGAATTTTTCGGGAACACAATATTATAGAATATAAAGGACCGGGAGACTATTTGAGTGTAGATGATTTTTACAAGGTGTATGGCTATGCCTGCTTTTATAAGGCGGATGCGACCAGAGTCAATGAAGTCAGAATAGAAGAATTAACGATTTCCTTAATCAGTGAGGGCTATCCTAGAAAACTCCTAAAGCATTTACAGGAGGACAAAGGGCTGCAGGTCATAAAAAAGGAAGAGGGAATTTACTATATAACGGGAGATAAAATTCCTATGCAGTTGATTGTCACTGGAAAATTGTCGGCAAAAGAGAATTTATGGCTGCGAAATCTCACCAATCATTTGGAGGGAAGACAGGCAGCCAGGGAATTGTTGGAAGACTACAAAAATCATGATAAGAATCCACTGTATAAGTCTGTTATGAATATTATTGTACGCGCGAATAAAAAGGAATTTCAGGAGGTAAAAGATATGTGTGAGGCATTAGAAGAATTGATGCACGATGAACTGGAGGAGAGAAGACGGCTGGGAATGCAACAGGGAATACAGCAGGGCGAAAACAGAGTAAATGATTTGAATATGCGTTTATCCAAACTGGGAAGGACAGATGATATTCTGAAAGCTGCAGCGGACAAGGGGTACCAGAGAAAACTGTTCCAGGAATTCGGTCTGTAAGGTGGAGTGTTTGACTGCAATATTCAGGTGCCTGAATTGTAAAAAGGTGCTGTCTCCCGGGAAACAGCACCTTTTTACTCTAAGCCATATATTTTTTCAAAGTAGATCTTACTGCGCCTTTTCCGGCGATTTCTTCTAAGAACATTTCTTCAATTCTTTCACCGATTCCAGCTTTGTATAAGTCAATACCGAAGATGTTTTCATTGGAAAGAATGGATTTTAACTGTCCGTTGTAGGAAGCAGGATTTCCAACTTCAATTCCGTCCAGAGCTTTTGTCAGTTCTTCCAGCATGGGGTCAGCGGAACGTTCAAAAGTATTTCCTTCATCATCTACACCCAGAAGATATCTGCACCAGCCTGCGATAGCCAGAGGAATTGCAGTTAATTTCTTTGCATCTCCGTACTGAGCCACATAGGACTTGATAGTTTCACCGTAGCGGATACCAACTTTCTGTGAAGTATCGGTTGCAATACGCTGTGGTGTGTCAGGCATAAACGGGTTCGGAATACGAACATTGATGACTTCGTTTACAAAATCAGCAGGAGAGAGGATACCAGGGTCTGTTACAACCGGCATGCCTTCTACAGGACCGATTTCGTGAACCAGCTTGTTTAACTGTTCGTCTTTCATTTCATCTGCAATGAGAGTGTAGCCTAATACACAGCCGTATACAGCCAGAGCCGTGTGCAGTGGATTCAGGCAGGTAGTAACTTTCATACGCTCTACTTTGTTTACCGTATCGCGGTCTGTAAGGTAGACGCCTGCTTTTTCCAGAGCTGGTCTTCCATTGGGGAATTTGTCTTCAATTACCAGGTACTGTGGTCCTTCTGCATTTACGAAAGGTGCAATGTAAGTTCTCTTGGAAGTAATGACAGGGGCGATTTCTTCTACGCCTGCTTTTTCCAGGTCTGCACATACAGAATCTGCCGGTCTTGGTGTGATTTTATCAATCATGGACCATGGGAAGGAAACCTGTTTTTCGTCAGACAGGTATGCTACAAAGCCTTCTTCTACAAAGCCTTTTGCAGCCCATTCTTTTGCCATGGTTAAGATGGAATTCTGCAGTTTTTCACCGTTGTGAGAGCAGTTATCCATGGAAACAACAGCCAGAGGCGCTTTGTTTGCTTTGTAACGCTCATTTAACAGCGCACATACAACAGCCATAGCAGAACCTGCTTTTTCAGGACCGTTGTCAATATCTGCCTGAATGAATGGGAAGAAGTTTCCGTCAGCGCCCTTTAAAGCATATCCTTTTTCTGTGATAGTAAAGGATATCATCTGCAGCACCGGATTTACAAAAATTTCTTTCAAACGATTCCATTCTTCCGGAACATTAGACTGTGCTTTGATAGCTTCTGTAAGAGAACCAAGCACTTTTTTATCTGTAGAGCCGTCTGCTTTTAAAGTAACGGCCAGTACCAGATTGTCGTATGGTTTGTAGATTTTATCTACTACGTCAAAGTCAAAAGTTTCCACGCAGGTAATACCTTTGTCGGCTTCTCCCTTTGCAAGAAGTGTGTCAGCCAGTCCGCCGATGAAAATACGGAAGATGTTTCCTGCACCAAAGTGTACCCATGTAGGCGCGTTCTTTGTGTTCGCTACAACTTTTTCTACATCATAGGAAGGGAGAGCAATCCCTGCTGCTTCCCATTCCTGTGTATTTTTCAGACCTTCTAAAGTTAATTTCATGATTTTTTCCCTTTCTTATTTGGATTCTTTGCAGGCTGCTTCCCATAAGCCGCACAGGTAAGCGGCACCAAGAGCGCGGTCATATAAGCCGTATCCGGGCATTGCTTTTTCGCCCCAAATCATACGTCCGTGGTCTGGGCGGATTGGTCCGTCAAAACCTGTGTCATGAAGGGCTTTCATAACTTTGTACATATCAAAGGTTCCGTCCGCGCTTAAGTGAGCGCTTTCTTCAAAGTCACGCATACCATCGTTGAAACGAAGGTTTCTTACATGTGCAAAGTGGATTCTGCCTTTTAACATGTGGATAGTGTCGATTAAATCGTTGTTCAGGTTTGTTCCGTAAGAGCCCATGCAGAAAGTAACACCGTTGTGTTTGTTTGGAACCATGTCCATCATACGTTTCAGTTTTGCCTGAGAAGAGATAATACGAGGCAGTCCGAATACGCTCCAGGATGGGTCATCCGGGTGAATAGCCATGTTGATGTCATATTTGTCACATACCGGCATAATCGCTTCCAGGAAATATTTCAGGTTGTCAAATAATTTGTCTTCGTCAATGTCTTTGTAAAGTTCAAAGAGTTCTTTTACTTTTTCCATACGTTCCGGTTCCCAGCCAGGCATTACGGTTCCGTTCATATTGTCTTTGATGGAATCGAACATGTTGTCTGGATCCATTTTGTCTACCGTGTCCTGATTGTAAGCAAGAACAGTAGTTCCGTCTTCTCTCATTCTGGCCAGTTCTGTTCTTGTCCAGTCAAATACGGGCATGAAGTTGTAACATACCATATGAATATCTGCTTTTCCGAGATTTTCCAGTGTTTCAATGTAAGCGGCAATGTCTTTATCTCTTTCCGGTGCACCTGTCTTGATAGCATCGCTTACGTTTACACTTTCGATACCTGCAAGGTGAAGCCCTGCATCTTCTACTTCTTTTTTCATTGCCAGAATTTCTTCCAGTGTCCATACTTCTCCAGGCAATTTGTCATAAAGAGTTGTGATGATTCCTTTTACATAGCAGCTCTGCTTAATCTGCTCCAGAGTTACAGTGTCGTGTCCTGTGCCGTACCAGCGCATTGTCATTTCCATAGTCAAGTTCCTCGCTTTCGCATGTATTTTTTATAGTTATTATTATAGATTATCCGAAAAAAATTCCTATTGATAAGATTGTTGTATATATTGTAAAAGTTGCGGTTTTGTATTAAAATAGGTGCATAAAGAAGAGAGGAGTGTGCCTCATTATGAAAAAAAACTATAAGACAGAATTTTTAAAACGCCAATATATGTTGTCCAGAGATTATGAAATCTATTATTACAGCGACAGTCATTTGGGCAATGTGGACAGCCATATACATAAATATTATGAAATGTATTTTTTCCTGGAAGGCAGTGTGTCTATTCTGATTCGCGATAAGCTGTATAGACTGGAGCCGGGAGATGTGGTTATTCTGCCGCCGGGAATTCCCCATAAAGCAGTGATTCACGACCAGGAACATCCTTACAGCCGCTTTGTATTCTGGATTAGTGTGGAATATTATCAGCGTTTGCGGCAGATGTCAGAGGATTATTATTATCTGGTTCAGCGTGCAGCGGAAAAGAAGCAGTATGTGTATCACAACAGCACAGTGGAATTTTCCGGTATCCAGTCTAAAATATTTCATCTGATGGAGGAGATTCATGCAGAGCGCTATGGAAAAGAAGCGCGGATTTTCATCAATATCTGTGATTTGCTTCTCCATTTGAATCGTATGGCCTATGAAAAAAACAACCCGGGGAAAATAAAGGAGGACCAGAACCTTTACCGGAATATTCTGCAGTACATTGACGACCATCTGGAACAGGATTTGTCATTAGAGTATCTGGCCGGAGAGTTTTATGTGAGTAAATATCATATTGCCCATATTTTTAAAGAAAATACAGGAATTTCGATTCACCAGTATATTATGAAAAAACGTCTGGCTGCTTGTCAGGACGCTATTTTGGGAAACATCAGTATCAGCCGGGCCTATCTGATGTTTGGTTTTAAGGATTATTCCAGTTTTTACCGGGCTTTTAAAAAAGAGTTTGGGATTTCGCCAAAAGAATACAAAGACTTGAAAATACAGATAGGAACGAAAGAAGAAAAACTGCCGCATTAAGTTGCTTTTGCTTCATGCGGCAGCTTCGGGAAGTTTAGTTGTCTTCCTCGGTCATAGTGTAAACCTGACGTTTTCTTGCCATTTCATCGCTTGCAAGATATTCGTCGTAAGTGGTAATTTTGTCAATTAATACGCCGTTTGGAAGAATTTCCATAATACGGTTTGCAGTGGTCTGTACAATCTGGTGGTCGTGAGAGGCAAAGAGAATCACACCTGGGAATTTCATCATACCGTTGTTTAAGGCTGTGATGGATTCCATATCCAGATGGTTGGTAGGTTCATCGAAAATCAGAATGTTTGCCCCGGAAATCATCATTTTGGACAACAGACATCTTACCTTTTCCCCACCGGAGAGTACCCGGACTTTTTTCACACCGTCTTCTCCGGGGAAGAGCATACGGCCAAGGAAACCACGGACATAAGTGGCGTCCTTGATTTCAGAATATCCGGTGAGCCAGTCTGCAATGGTTAAATCATTGTCAAATTCTTTGGTGCTGTCTTTTGGGAAATAGGCCTGTGTGGTGGTAACGCCCCATTTGTAAGTACCTTCATCCGGTTCCATTTCTCCCGTTAAAATCTGGAACAGAACAGTTTTGGCGCGTTCATTGCCGCCTACAAAAGCCACTTTATCCTCACGTCCCAGAGTGAAGGTCAGGTTATCCAGAATTTTTACACCGTCAATGGTTTTGGACAGACCTTCTACCATAAGTACTTCGTTTCCGATTTCGCGGTTTGGACGGAAGTCGATATAAGGATATTTACGGCTGGAAGGACGCATGTCGTCTAACTGAATTTTTTCCAGCGCACGTTTTCTGGAAGTTGCCTGCTTGGATTTGGAAGCATTGGCGGAGAAACGGGAAATAAATTCCTGCAGTTCCTTAATTTTTTCCTCTTTCTTACGGTTGGCTTCTTTCATCTGTTTGATAAGAAGCTGGCTGGATTCATACCAGAAATCATAGTTTCCGGCATAAAGCTGGATTTTGCCGTAGTCAATATCGGCAGTATGGGTACAGACTTTGTTTAAGAAATAACGGTCATGAGATACCACGATGACCGTATTTTCAAAGTTAATCAAAAATTCTTCCAGCCATTCGATAGCGTCTAAGTCCAAATGGTTCGTAGGCTCGTCCAGAAGCAGAATGTCAGGGTTTCCAAACAGGGCCTGGGCCAGAAGAACTTTCACCTTTTCACTGCCTTTTAAGTCAGCCATAAGGGCATAGTGCAAATCAGTGTCAATGCCCAGTCCGTTTAAGAGCATAGCGGCGTCAGATTCTGCTTCCCAGCCGTTCATTTCTGCAAATTCGCCTTCCAGTTCACTGGCCCGGATGCCGTCTTCGTCTGTGAAATCTTCTTTTGCGTAAATGGCTTCTTTTTCCTTCATGATGTCATACAGACGCTGATTTCCCATAATAACTGTGTCAAGGACAGTGAAAGCGTCGTATTTGAAGTGGTCCTGCTGCAGGAAGGAGAGACGCTGTCCCGGTGTAATGGTAATATTCCCGTTCGTGGTTTCCAGCTGTCCGGAAAGGATTTTTAAGAATGTGGATTTTCCGGCTCCGTTGGCACCAATAAGACCATAGCAGTTTCCTTCTGTAAATTTAATATTGACATCTTCAAACAGTGCTTTCTTACCGATTCGTAATGTGACATTATTTGCTGCAATCATGTTTTATTCATACCTCACTTAATCAAAAACAATTTTAATGCGTAATCTCTTTTATTTTACCGTAAAACCTGGATTTTGCAAGTGTTTCTTGCGAAAAATACTTGATAAATACAGTACAGATAGTTATAATTACATTTATATTAGGAAGTTAACAACAAAAGAAGGGGAAATATCATGCTGATTACGAGAGAATGTGACTATGGCGTAAGGATTGTCCGTGCCCTGGCAAATGGTGAAAAGATGTGTGTCAACCAGGTATGTGACCAGGAGGGGCTTACACCGGCGTTCGTATATAAAATACTGAAAAAACTGGAAAAAAAGGAAATTGTAAAGTCTTTTCGGGGAAGCAACGGCGGCTATGCGCTGAAGCGGTCCATAGAGGAGCTGACGCTTCTGGATATTTATCTGGCGGTAGAGCCGGACTTTTATATGATAGAATGTATGAATCCCAAGAAGCCCTGTGTACACAATCAGGAGGACTGTGGCTGCAGGGTGCACAGGGAATTGGAAAGAATACAGGGTGTTTTGCTGCGGGAATTGTCTGCAAAATCTATTGCGGAAATTATGGCAGGGGAAGTTTCAGAAGAAAAATAAGCCAAAAGCAGGAGATGGCATGTTTTTTAGGGAAAACATTTGATTTTCTTATGTTTTACAAATGGACATGCACTTGAAATCGTGCTATAATTTCTTATAGACTTCGTGAGCGAAGTGGAATATTGTTAAAAAAACAACAATTTTCAAGGAGGAAAAAAATCAAATGGCTAGAAAGATGAAAACCATGGATGGTAACCATGCAGCAGCTCATGCTTCATATGCTTATTCAGATGTTGCGGCTATCTATCCGATTACCCCTTCATCCGTAATGGCAGAAGCTACAGATGAGTGGGCAACACAGGGAAGAAAGAACATTTTCGGACAGGAAGTACAGGTTACAGAAATGCAGTCTGAAGCTGGTGCTGCTGGTGCAGTTCACGGCTCTTTGGCAGCAGGTGCCCTGACTACTACATATACAGCATCTCAGGGTCTTCTGTTGATGATTCCAAACCTTTACAAAATCGCTGGTGAGCAGTTACCGGGCGTTATCAACGTATCTGCTCGTGCTTTAGCAAGCCATGCACTGTCTATCTTCGGAGACCACTCTGATGTTTATGCATGCCGTCAGACAGGCTGCGCTATGTTATGTGAATCTTCTGTACAGGAAGTTATGGACTTAACACCGGTTGCTCATTGCTCCGCAATCAAAGGGAAAGTTCCATTCATTAACTTCTTCGACGGATTCCGTACATCTCATGAGATTCAGAAGATTGAAACATGGGATTACGAAGATTTAAAAGACATGGTAGATATGGACGCTGTTGACGCATTCCGTAAACACGCTTTAAATCCAAATCACCCATGCCAGAGAGGTTCTGCTCAGAACCCGGATATCTTCTTCCAGGCAAGAGAAGCATGTAACCCATACTATGATGCATTACCTGCATTAGTACAGGAATACATGGACAAAGTAAACGAAAAAATCGGTACAAACTATAAATTATTCAACTACTACGGTGCTGAAGATGCTGAACACGTAATCATCGCTATGGGTTCTGCTTGTGAAACAATTGAAGAAACCATCGATTACTTAATGGCAGCAGGCAAAAAAGTTGGTCTTGTTACAGTTCGTCTTTACAGACCATTCTGCGCGGAAGCATTAGTAAACGCTATTCCGGATTCTGTAAAACAGATTTCTGTATTAGACAGAACAAAAGAACCAGGTGCTCTTGGTGAACCATTATACTTAGACGTTGTTGCTGCATTAAAAGGCACAAAATTCAACGATACACCAATCTTCAGCGGACGTTACGGATTAGGTTCCAAAGATACAACACCGGCTCAGATCGTTGCTGTATACGAAAACACAACAAAAGAAAAATTCACAATCGGTATCGTGGATGATGTTACAAACTTATCTCTGGAAGTTGGCGCTCCTCTTGTTACTACACCGGAAGGAACTATCAACTGCAAATTCTGGGGATTAGGAGCTGACGGTACTGTTGGTGCGAACAAAAACTCCATCAAGATTATCGGTGACAACACAGATATGTATGCACAGGCATACTTTGATTATGACTCTAAAAAATCCGGTGGTGTTACAATGTCTCACCTTCGTTTTGGTAAGAGCCCAATCAAATCCACATATCTGATTAGACAGGCAAACTTTGTTGCATGTCACAACCCGTCTTATGTGAACAAATACAATATGGTTCAGGAATTAGTGGACGGCGGTACATTCTTATTAAACTGCCCATGGGATATGGAAGGCCTTGAAAAACACTTGCCGGGACAGGTAAAAGCATTTATTGCCAACCACAATATCAAATTCTATGTAATTGACGGTATTAAGATTGGTAAAGAAATCGGACTTGGCGGACGTATCAACACAGTTCTTCAGTCTGCATTCTTCAAACTGGCTAACATCATTCCGGAAGATCATGCTATCGAATTAATGAAAGCTGCTGCAAAAGCAACTTACGGAAGAAAAGGTGACGCTATCGTTCAGATGAACTATGACGCTATCGATGCAGGTGCAAAACAGGTTGTTGAAGTTCAGGTTCCGGAAAGCTGGAAAGACTGCGCTGATGAAGGTCTGTTTATGGCACATGCAGAAGGCGGACGCGGCGACGTTGTTGATTTCGTAAACAACATCCAGGCAAAAGTAAATGCTCAGGAAGGTAATACATTACCTGTATCTGCATTCAAAGATTACGTTGACGGTACTACCCCATCTGGTTCTTCTGCATTTGAAAAACGTGGTATTGCAGTGGATATCCCTGTATGGCAGCCGGAAAACTGTATCCAGTGTAACCGTTGTGCATATGTATGTCCTCATGCTGTTATCCGTCCGGTTGCTATGACTGACGAAGAAGTAGCAGCAGCTCCGGAAGGAATGAGAACATTGCCTATGACAGGTATGGCTGATTACAAATTCGTTATGACTGTATCTGCTTACGACTGTACAGGATGTGGTTCTTGTGCTAATGTCTGCCCAGGTAAGAAGGGTGCAAAAGCGCTTGTTATGGCAAACATGGAAGCAAATGCAGGCGAGCAGAAATTCTTCGATTACGGTGTAACATTACCGGTTAAAGAAGATGTTATCGCTAAATTCAAAGAAAATACAGTAAAAGGTTCTCAGTTCAAACAGCCGTTACTTGAGTTCTCAGGAGCTTGTGCAGGTTGTGGAGAAACACCTTACGCTAAATTAATCACACAGTTATTTGGTGACAGAATGTACATTGCTAACGCAACAGGCTGTTCCTCTATCTGGGGTAACTCCTCACCATCTACACCATACACTGTAAACGCAAAAGGACAGGGTCCTGCATGGTCTAACTCTCTGTTCGAAGATAACGCTGAATTCGGATACGGTATGTTATTAGCTCAGAAAGCTATCCGTGGCGGATTAAAAGAAAAAGTTGAGTCTGTAATGGCTTACGAAGGATCTTCTGAAGAAGTAAAAGCTGCTTGTCAGGAATGGTTAGATACATTCGGAAGCGGAATTACAAACGGTGCAGCTACAGATAAATTAGTTGCAGCATTAGAAGGTGTTGATTGTGACGTATGCAAAGACATCGTTAAGAACAAAGACTTCTTAGCTAAGAAATCCCAGTGGATCTTCGGTGGTGACGGTTGGGCATACGACATCGGTTTTGGTGGCGTTGACCACGTATTAGCTTCCGGACAGGATATCAACGTTATGGTATTCGATACAGAAGTTTACTCCAACACAGGTGGACAGTCTTCTAAATCTA
>ERZ1673736.3800-NODE-3800-length-13514-cov-15.368972_pt1 | contig 13514 bp, 8 predicted proteins | sample MGYA00580212_ERZ1673736 | MGnify/ENA primary metagenome ERZ1673736 (study PRJEB41218, sample SAMN15661752) | gut metagenome | host: Homo sapiens | place: Canada: London | collected 2015-08-20/2019-03-30 | study: EMG produced TPA metagenomics assembly of...
ATGATGGAAAACCTTTCAGGTTTACCACATTCCCACACCCCTCCGCACACCCCCTTTTCCCCTCCGACTTTCTCCCTTTCTGAGAGAAAAATTTTCTTTTTGTTTTGAGCCATAGGCTCTTAGGGGGGCATATATTATCAATAGGTTTTTCCCTATTTTCACCTGTTATTATAGCCTGTCCGAGTGCCGGTTGCAAGCCCTTCGGACAGGCTATAATAACAGGCTCATATCTCCCCAGGAATGCCCTCTCTCGTGCGGTTTTTCCTGACTATAAGTCTGGTGATCCGGCAGCAGCTCCCTCGCCTTATCGACGAGATGAAGAAGCTGCTTCGGCAGATGACGCTCCAGCATATCCAGCACCCGGTCAATGCCCTCCAGCAGCCGGTCTGAAAAGCTGCGTTCTTCCTCCAGCGCCTCCTTCAGCTCCTCGTTTTCACTCCAGAGATGCCGGTTTTGGTTTTCAAGAAGGCTCCGCTGCTTCGCTGCCTCCATCTTCTCATGGACGGAAGGGATCTTCTTTCTCAGCTCGGCTTTTTCTTCTTCCAACGCAGTATTTTCCTTCTTCAGCTCCACCACCGTCTGCTTCGCAGCGGCTCCGGTCATGGCTACTTTCTTGAGCTGCTGGATCTGCTCCACGGTAACGCCCTTGACAGCCCCTGTGAGCGTTTTTTCCGGCTGAATGGTATTGAAGTCAACCCGCACCCGTTCTGCGGCCTTCAGCGCCGCCACAGTGCCGGAGAGCGACTTAATCTCTCCCTTCAACTCCGTTTTCTTCTCCTGCATATCTGCCAGCTCCTGCAAAGCTGCCGCTGTCTGCTCCTGCACGGCCTCGGCCTCCTGGATCGCTGCCCGGTACTCCGGCAGCTCCATGTGCCGCCGATTGCTGCCGAGAGAAATAATTTCAAATTCGTGCTGCTGAGCGATCTCCGTCAGCACTTCCTTCTCCCGGTCCATCCAAGCCTTCCACTCGGTCTGTTTCCGGCCAACGCCTGTAAAGCCCTGCTGCTTGAGCGCCTGCTTCATGGACACTCTCGTTGAAAGGCCTCTCGTCTGCCCCGTGGCCACCGGGATATAGTCTACATGAAGGTGCGGCGTGGCCTCGTCCATGTGCAGCACCATGTTGAACACATGGAGATGGGGATTGCGCTCCTGAAAGGTCTTTGCGAACTCCGTCAGTGCCTCCGCTGCCCGCTGGCCGCCCTCCATGCTGCAGCCACAGTCATTTAGGTTGCCGATCTGGAAGATGGTCTCATGGAACAGCTTCTCCTGCTTGCTCTGCCGGATATGCTCGTAGTAGTCCGGGATCTTGTCTCTTGTCTTTTTCTTCCCGGCGTTGTATGCCTCCAGCGCCTCGCCGAACAGGTTATTATAGGTCTGCTTCAGATCCTCGTTGACAAAAACGATATTCTGCCCCGACCGCTCACGGTCTACATTGGCTGCTGTGAACTCCCGGTTGTTATGCCGGATGCTGCCATGTCCCATCATGCCGGAAATAGTTGTGCCGATACCTCTCGCCCTTCCTTTCCTTTGCGCTGTTTTTCCGTGTTTTATCCTGCTCCCATTTTACCATACAGCTACCGATAAGGCAACCTCTTTGTTACTTTCTGGTGAGAAAGTAACGCAAAAGCACTTTCACACCGCCGCCCTTTGTGGGCTGGCAGTATGAAAGTGCTTTTGCGCGCTCCCGCGAGGCAATTAGAACAGTCGCTCACCCGCAAATCAAGCTAACATCTTTAATCCCACGGGCCTTTAACTCCATATCGTTCAATCGCCTTATTATAGGTCTCTTCGAATGGAAAATCCTCCGGCATTTTTACATCGTAATCGGCATCATTTACTTCAAGCTGCATAATCGCATCTGTGCTTTTGAATACCAAACAATATTCTTCAGTTTCCGTATCAATTTCAACTACAAAATTTCCGCCATTTTGTTCTTGCTGACCTCTGCCGGCATTATCCACTCGCCGTACTTCTATGGTACTCAAAAATTCCATCCATTTGTTCACCAAATCTTCATCTGAGAATACAGCCCATTTAGCCGAATCAATGCCTTTTCTTATTCTGATTTCAGAAATTTTTTCGTCTAATATGTTTTCACAATACTCAATGCTGCTTATTTTTCCCCAGTCAGATAACGATCTTTTTGTACTAATCATGGCTATCATAAAAACAACAGCACAGAGAAGTACCACTCCAATTAACCAAAAACTTTTCCTCTTCTTCATCATTTTGACACACTAAAAGACCAGCCGTCTTTTCTGGTATAATCATATCCGTTAAAGTTAATGTATCTCAAATAGTCATTCCATCCATCAGCTATTCGCAGATACTGGTACTTCGTCGTTTCTACATAGCCAACAGCCAAAACAGCGTGTCCCCCACTCTTGGAACCGAACTTTGCACCGTATGTAAAAATGCAGGGTTTATTATTGCCCAGGTCTCTCGTAAAATCGCTATAGTTATCAAACAGATAGCTGTCGTAGGAACAACTGTACCCTAAATCTTCCATAAACGCTTTCGCAGCAGGAGCTTCATTGCCATTCGACGTAGTTCCACTGGAATTCGTTCCAGCTTTCTCCCACATAGTATCGTACAATGTAGTAAAAGACCGGCTTATCTTGTCATAACCTCTCTCACGATAGTATTTCGCCAAATTGCAGAGAGCAACAACCGAGCAAGCATAAGTCCTGTTATTGTTTTCTACATGATCCTGACAATACCAAAGGCTCACATTACCTGCCCCTGTAATGGTATGTTCCTTTCCGTTCTTTACAGAACCTTCATAACTATCCGATACGACAGACCATCCATCCAAATCCGAATAATTAAGTCCATCATCTGCCCCCGATCTGGTTTGCACCGCAGCTTGCTTCATAGCTTTTTCAGCCGATTTATAGACTGCGAACTCTTTTTCCGAAACAAGCTCTGTAGAGTTGTCGAGTGCAATTACATTTCTGCTTGTATCGAGAACTTGGTAGTCATTAGAACCCACGCTGTAAAAGATTGCAGCATCTGTTTCAATATTTGCTCTCTCCATAATCTTCGCATACGGATTTCTTATATTCTCACCAAGCGAAAATTCGGAAACAACAGGATCGTTATCTGAGAACTTGACTACCACATACCCATTGGGATAACCATCTTCAAGAATGTCTACGCAATAACCAGAAATATTCTCATTTTCGCTATACATAGTTAGAACATTTCCTGCTGTAACATCTGCGGTGCTATCAATTGTTTCCACAAAACTCTTTGCATACTTTGCAACATTAACCTCGTTGATAGAACTAATTTCTTCCTTGGTGTAAACATTCTCTCCATCAATAGCGGAGGCCGGAGCTGAAAGTGACAAAATCATCATCAGCGAAAGTACCAGTGTGAACAGCCTTTTCATTTTCATGGTCATCTCCTTTCTACAAAAGCAGCGCACAAATCCACCAAGCTGAGTTGCTTCGGCTTCATCGTGCGCTGTATCATATTCGATTCAGCCTCGCAGTCAGGCTATCTTGCGGTTTACACCGTTTAGACCCTGTGACTTTGTATCCCATCATTTGTAGTGGTTTACCCTTCAGCTTATTTGTATAATACATTATTTTGTCGAGAAAATCAATCTTTCTTATTCTTAAGATTTCATCGTATCTCCATCATCCTCGAAACAGTCTCTTGAACCATCTGTTTTTCTTCTCCGAAGCAGATTTCTGCTTATCTACGCCACTCTCCCCACTGGCAATCTCCTTCTGAATTGTCCCTGCATGGAGTACCTGTGCTGCCTGTGTCGTCTGCTGTGCTGCCAGCAAAGCTGCGCTGCACTCTGACAGGCGCTCATTCAGCTCTTTGATCTGCTCATTTTTTATCTCAAGTTCCTTTTGTAGCATCTCAATAACCGCATCAAAAACCGCTTCATTGATGCGGTTTTGATGTGCTTCATGATGTGCTTCATGATGTGCTTCACTTGATGCGGTTTCGTCCGAAAAGCCTTGTTTTATAAGGGTTTCAGCTGCTTCATCATAGTACTTCACACCGCTTCGTTGAAGTGCTTCATGATGTGCTTCATTGATGTGGTTTTGTTTGATGAAACGATAGACCTTTTGCTTGTCAACGCCAAGCTCGTTGGCTATCTCTCGGATCGTTTTCATGCGGTTTTGCCCCTACTCAGCTTCTTCTTTTTTCCAAAAAATCCGCAACGCTCATGACCAAAGGATCTTCCGGGAAGTGTTTCAGATTGCCAGTAACCAGCACCGCTCCGCAGAACTTCGCCACTTCGTAAAACTTCTTGTCTGCCTCATCGACAAACACATCTTCAAGCGGCTCCGCCAGTACAGACCGGCCACAGGCTTCAAACCAGTCCAGCAGGGAATTGATCTCGCTCTTTGAAAATCCGAACTTTGGCCGTTGCAGCACTTCCCGATACTCGCACAGGATACGGTAATCATAGCAGGGAACAATATCTCCTGTCAGCACCATACTGACTACTCTGGCGGGCGCCCCGTTTCTCGACCAGAGCGCCGACACCAAAATGTTTGTGTCTATCACCACCAGCATAAGCGATCATTCCCCCCGGCGAACTGCGGCAATCTCAGCTTCAATATCTTCGTCGCTCATGTAGCCGTTGGCTGCTGCCTTTGCCCTCATAGAGTTAAAGGCGATCATGGCCTTTGCCTGCCGGACTGCCTTCACCGTTTCCTCAAAGCTGCCGTCCGCAATATCAAAGAGAATCGCCGTCGGTCTGCCGTTGTTGGTGATGATAACCTCTCCATCTGCGGAAAGATTTTCCCAGATGCTCTTGGGCGTGGTTCTCAAATCTCGTACAGTATAGAAGTTCATACGATCACTCCTTTCGCTTATATTATACCCATAGTGTTGCACGATTGTCAACGAATTTATTCTTGTTCCGTGATTTTTCTCTCTCGCTGCCCACGGCGTACCGTGGACATATAGAGGTCAAAAAAACATGATTTTATACCGTTTTTTAGCCTCGTTTCAGAGGGGGTGGTATAGTTACCCTCGGAGGGCTGGAAGCGCCGTCCTGCGGCAATAAACGCCCGAAAATCAACCCTAATCCTCACTCTTTTTCAAGGCATCCACCAGCAGATCACTCAACGCCTGTGACGGTCGCACCCGTGCCACCATGTGTCCATCCTCCTGCCACACCGCAGACGGCTCGCTGTCCCACCATTTTCGGATCGTCTTGGGATCAAGACCAGTGTCCCGATGACAGTCCGCCTTACGTCCGTCCGGGTGCTGCTGCCTCCACACATGAACTATTTTCTCTGCCGTTGGTCTACCTTCCGCAGATTTCATTGAAATGCCTACCGCTTTCATGTCCTCTTTTCTTCTTCGAGCTAAATACAAATGCTGATTTTGTTTTAACCAGTTTCTCTTATTGACCGGCATCGTCATGCCGGATAGCTTGGCAATATCATCTCTCGGAAAGGTCACATAGTCCTCATTGAACATCTCCAGAGCACATACAATATCGTCCTTCGTGAAACGGTTGATGTCCTCTTCGCTCATATCATCGTAGGGCTTGAGCAGAGCGAAAGCATCCCTGCGCAGCTCCGCTTCGTCTATGCCGCACTTCTTGGCGTAGATGGCCAGCGTCATAATTCCGTAGAACCGATGCCCCACCCGGATCTCGTCAGCGATCCGATGCAGCCACCAGTCATAGAGATCCCGCTTCACCGTCCAGCGCCCCCGGCGCTCCTTCTTCACCACCCGGCGCTCATACCAGTCCGGGTACTTCTCTTTGGCCTCGGCCAGCGACAGGCGGCTCTTTCGCATGAGCGCCTGTATGCGCTGCTGTTCCCCATTGCTGTCTGGGATATAGTCCAGCAGCTTCTCCAGCTCCACCGCACCGCCATACCGATAGGCTACCACAGGATAGTCCTTCCCCAGCTTGGAGCTGGTTCCGACCACACGGAAACCCTGCAAAATGCCCTGCATCTGCGGCTCCTTGATGGACGAGGTAAACCTGTTCCAGATCTGCCGGGTGAGAGCGTATTTCAGTTCCTTCAAAACCTTCTGATTCTGCGGGTACATAGGGATCGGCTCGGTCAGCACATAATACAGATGCAGGCCGGTTCCGCTGTTTACCACGAAGGTGGCCTTGGGAATAATGTCCTTGTTCATCTGATGCAGCGTGTCCCGGAGCTGCGGCATCCCTACACCATCAAGGTCAAAGACCATCGCATAGAGAAACCTGGCATTCTGTCCCCGGCGCTGCCGGCCAAAATATGAGATAGGAGACATGATTGTAAAGTCCGTACCTTTGATGTCCTCCAGTTCCCTCAGCTCGTCCGTGATCACATGACGGTTGGCTTTACCATCGCCCTTAATCTCCAGTGCAACGCCGTTCTCCTGCACCACTTTTGACTTCGGAGGGACTACCAGAGCGATACCGTTTCCCTTGGAATCCTCAAAATGCCCTTTGCGCTCAAACGATCCCTCCGGGAAGATCTCCCGATAGAACTCATACGGCTCCACCGGCTCTAAATATTGCCGAAGATGGGCATTCTTCTCCCGATAAAGCGCCTGCTGCCGCTCCAAAGCAGTCTGCTGATCCATAGCCACGAAAACACCTCCAATCCAGAAAAGAAAAAAGAAGCAAAAAAGAAAATCCGCTGCGGCGGGGAATCGCCTGCGGGCGGGAAGGGGGAAAAGGGGAGCCAAAGAGCGCCGCCTACGGCGGCTTAAAGAGAAAGTCACCTCCCCTTTTCCCCCTTGCTCCGGGGCATGGAAATGATGGAAAACCTTTCAGGTTTACCACATTCCCACACCCCTCCGCACACCCCCTTTTCCCCTCCGACTTTCTCCCTTTCTGAGAGAAAAATTTTCTTTTTGTTTTGAGCCATAGGCTCTTAGGGGGGCATATATTATCAATAGGTTTTTCCCTATTTTCACCTGTTATTATAGCCTGTCCGAGTGCCGGTTGCAAGCCCTTCGGACAGGCTATAATAACAGGCTCATATCTCCCCAGGAATGCCCTCTCTCGTGCGGTTTTTCCTGACTATAAGTCTGGTGATCCGGCAGCAGCTCCCTCGCCTTATCGACGAGATGAAGAAGCTGCTTCGGCAGATGACGCTCCAGCATATCCAGCACCCGGTCAATGCCCTCCAGCAGCCGGTCTGAAAAGCTGCGTTCTTCCTCCAGCGCCTCCTTCAGCTCCTCGTTTTCACTCCAGAGATGCCGGTTTTGGTTTTCAAGAAGGCTCCGCTGCTTCGCTGCCTCCATCTTCTCATGGACGGAAGGGATCTTCTTTCTCAGCTCGGCTTTTTCTTCTTCCAACGCAGTATTTTCCTTCTTCAGCTCCACCACCGTCTGCTTCGCAGCGGCTCCGGTCATGGCTACTTTCTTGAGCTGCTGGATCTGCTCCACGGTAACGCCCTTGACAGCCCCTGTGAGCGTTTTTTCCGGCTGAATGGTATTGAAGTCAACCCGCACCCGTTCTGCGGCCTTCAGCGCCGCCACAGTGCCGGAGAGCGACTTAATCTCTCCCTTCAACTCCGTTTTCTTCTCCTGCATATCTGCCAGCTCCTGCAAAGCTGCCGCTGTCTGCTCCTGCACGGCCTCGGCCTCCTGGATCGCTGCCCGGTACTCCGGCAGCTCCATGTGCCGCCGATTGCTGCCGAGAGAAATAATTTCAAATTCGTGCTGCTGAGCGATCTCCGTCAGCACTTCCTTCTCCCGGTCCATCCAAGCCTTCCACTCGGTCTGTTTCCGGCCAACGCCTGTAAAGCCCTGCTGCTTGAGCGCCTGCTTCATGGACACTCTCGTTGAAAGGCCTCTCGTCTGCCCCGTGGCCACCGGGATATAGTCTACATGAAGGTGCGGCGTGGCCTCGTCCATGTGCAGCACCATGTTGAACACATGGAGATGGGGATTGCGCTCCTGAAAGGTCTTTGCGAACTCCGTCAGTGCCTCCGCTGCCCGCTGGCCGCCCTCCATGCTGCAGCCACAGTCATTTAGGTTGCCGATCTGGAAGATGGTCTCATGGAACAGCTTCTCCTGCTTGCTCTGCCGGATATGCTCGTAGTAGTCCGGGATCTTGTCTCTTGTCTTTTTCTTCCCGGCGTTGTATGCCTCCAGCGCCTCGCCGAACAGGTTATTATAGGTCTGCTTCAGATCCTCGTTGACAAAAACGATATTCTGCCCCGACCGCTCACGGTCTACATTGGCTGCTGTGAACTCCCGGTTGTTATGCCGGATGCTGCCATGTCCCATCATGCCGGAAATAGTTGTGCCGATACCTCTCGCCCTTCCTTTCCTTTGCGCTGTTTTTCCGTGTTTTATCCTGCTCCCATTTTACCATACAGCTACCGATAAGGCAACCTCTTTGTTACTTTCTGGTGAGAAAGTAACGCAAAAGCACTTTCACACCGCCGCCCTTTGTGGGCTGGCAGTATGAAAGTGCTTTTGCGCGCTCCCGCGAGGCAATTAGAACAGTCGCTCACCCGCAAATCAAGCTAACATCTTTAATCCCACGGGCCTTTAACTCCATATCGTTCAATCGCCTTATTATAGGTCTCTTCGAATGGAAAATCCTCCGGCATTTTTACATCGTAATCGGCATCATTTACTTCAAGCTGCATAATCGCATCTGTGCTTTTGAATACCAAACAATATTCTTCAGTTTCCGTATCAATTTCAACTACAAAATTTCCGCCATTTTGTTCTTGCTGACCTCTGCCGGCATTATCCACTCGCCGTACTTCTATGGTACTCAAAAATTCCATCCATTTGTTCACCAAATCTTCATCTGAGAATACAGCCCATTTAGCCGAATCAATGCCTTTTCTTATTCTGATTTCAGAAATTTTTTCGTCTAATATGTTTTCACAATACTCAATGCTGCTTATTTTTCCCCAGTCAGATAACGATCTTTTTGTACTAATCATGGCTATCATAAAAACAACAGCACAGAGAAGTACCACTCCAATTAACCAAAAACTTTTCCTCTTCTTCATCATTTTGACACACTAAAAGACCAGCCGTCTTTTCTGGTATAATCATATCCGTTAAAGTTAATGTATCTCAAATAGTCATTCCATCCATCAGCTATTCGCAGATACTGGTACTTCGTCGTTTCTACATAGCCAACAGCCAAAACAGCGTGTCCCCCACTCTTGGAACCGAACTTTGCACCGTATGTAAAAATGCAGGGTTTATTATTGCCCAGGTCTCTCGTAAAATCGCTATAGTTATCAAACAGATAGCTGTCGTAGGAACAACTGTACCCTAAATCTTCCATAAACGCTTTCGCAGCAGGAGCTTCATTGCCATTCGACGTAGTTCCACTGGAATTCGTTCCAGCTTTCTCCCACATAGTATCGTACAATGTAGTAAAAGACCGGCTTATCTTGTCATAACCTCTCTCACGATAGTATTTCGCCAAATTGCAGAGAGCAACAACCGAGCAAGCATAAGTCCTGTTATTGTTTTCTACATGATCCTGACAATACCAAAGGCTCACATTACCTGCCCCTGTAATGGTATGTTCCTTTCCGTTCTTTACAGAACCTTCATAACTATCCGATACGACAGACCATCCATCCAAATCCGAATAATTAAGTCCATCATCTGCCCCCGATCTGGTTTGCACCGCAGCTTGCTTCATAGCTTTTTCAGCCGATTTATAGACTGCGAACTCTTTTTCCGAAACAAGCTCTGTAGAGTTGTCGAGTGCAATTACATTTCTGCTTGTATCGAGAACTTGGTAGTCATTAGAACCCACGCTGTAAAAGATTGCAGCATCTGTTTCAATATTTGCTCTCTCCATAATCTTCGCATACGGATTTCTTATATTCTCACCAAGCGAAAATTCGGAAACAACAGGATCGTTATCTGAGAACTTGACTACCACATACCCATTGGGATAACCATCTTCAAGAATGTCTACGCAATAACCAGAAATATTCTCATTTTCGCTATACATAGTTAGAACATTTCCTGCTGTAACATCTGCGGTGCTATCAATTGTTTCCACAAAACTCTTTGCATACTTTGCAACATTAACCTCGTTGATAGAACTAATTTCTTCCTTGGTGTAAACATTCTCTCCATCAATAGCGGAGGCCGGAGCTGAAAGTGACAAAATCATCATCAGCGAAAGTACCAGTGTGAACAGCCTTTTCATTTTCATGGTCATCTCCTTTCTACAAAAGCAGCGCACAAATCCACCAAGCTGAGTTGCTTCGGCTTCATCGTGCGCTGTATCATATTCGATTCAGCCTCGCAGTCAGGCTATCTTGCGGTTTACACCGTTTAGACCCTGTGACTTTGTATCCCATCATTTGTAGTGGTTTACCCTTCAGCTTATTTGTATAATACATTATTTTGTCGAGAAAATCAATCTTTCTTATTCTTAAGATTTCATCGTATCTCCATCATCCTCGAAACAGTCTCTTGAACCATCTGTTTTTCTTCTCCGAAGCAGATTTCTGCTTATCTACGCCACTCTCCCCACTGGCAATCTCCTTCTGAATTGTCCCTGCATGGAGTACCTGTGCTGCCTGTGTCGTCTGCTGTGCTGCCAGCAAAGCTGCGCTGCACTCTGACAGGCGCTCATTCAGCTCTTTGATCTGCTCATTTTTTATCTCAAGTTCCTTTTGTAGCATCTCAATAACCGCATCAAAAACCGCTTCATTGATGCGGTTTTGATGTGCTTCATGATGTGCTTCATGATGTGCTTCACTTGATGCGGTTTCGTCCGAAAAGCCTTGTTTTATAAGGGTTTCAGCTGCTTCATCATAGTACTTCACACCGCTTCGTTGAAGTGCTTCATGATGTGCTTCATTGATGTGGTTTTGTTTGATGAAACGATAGACCTTTTGCTTGTCAACGCCAAGCTCGTTGGCTATCTCTCGGATCGTTTTCATGCGGTTTTGCCCCTACTCAGCTTCTTCTTTTTTCCAAAAAATCCGCAACGCTCATGACCAAAGGATCTTCCGGGAAGTGTTTCAGATTGCCAGTAACCAGCACCGCTCCGCAGAACTTCGCCACTTCGTAAAACTTCTTGTCTGCCTCATCGACAAACACATCTTCAAGCGGCTCCGCCAGTACAGACCGGCCACAGGCTTCAAACCAGTCCAGCAGGGAATTGATCTCGCTCTTTGAAAATCCGAACTTTGGCCGTTGCAGCACTTCCCGATACTCGCACAGGATACGGTAATCATAGCAGGGAACAATATCTCCTGTCAGCACCATACTGACTACTCTGGCGGGCGCCCCGTTTCTCGACCAGAGCGCCGACACCAAAATGTTTGTGTCTATCACCACCAGCATAAGCGATCATTCCCCCCGGCGAACTGCGGCAATCTCAGCTTCAATATCTTCGTCGCTCATGTAGCCGTTGGCTGCTGCCTTTGCCCTCATAGAGTTAAAGGCGATCATGGCCTTTGCCTGCCGGACTGCCTTCACCGTTTCCTCAAAGCTGCCGTCCGCAATATCAAAGAGAATCGCCGTCGGTCTGCCGTTGTTGGTGATGATAACCTCTCCATCTGCGGAAAGATTTTCCCAGATGCTCTTGGGCGTGGTTCTCAAATCTCGTACAGTATAGAAGTTCATACGATCACTCCTTTCGCTTATATTATACCCATAGTGTTGCACGATTGTCAACGAATTTATTCTTGTTCCGTGATTTTTCTCTCTCGCTGCCCACGGCGTACCGTGGACATATAGAGGTCAAAAAAACATGATTTTATACCGTTTTTTAGCCTCGTTTCAGAGGGGGTGGTATAGTTACCCTCGGAGGGCTGGAAGCGCCGTCCTGCGGCAATAAACGCCCGAAAATCAACCCTAATCCTCACTCTTTTTCAAGGCATCCACCAGCAGATCACTCAACGCCTGTGACGGTCGCACCCGTGCCACCATGTGTCCATCCTCCTGCCACACCGCAGACGGCTCGCTGTCCCACCATTTTCGGATCGTCTTGGGATCAAGACCAGTGTCCCGATGACAGTCCGCCTTACGTCCGTCCGGGTGCTGCTGCCTCCACACATGAACTATTTTCTCTGCCGTTGGTCTACCTTCCGCAGATTTCATTGAAATGCCTACCGCTTTCATGTCCTCTTTTCTTCTTCGAGCTAAATACAAATGCTGATTTTGTTTTAACCAGTTTCTCTTATTGACCGGCATCGTCATGCCGGATAGCTTGGCAATATCATCTCTCGGAAAGGTCACATAGTCCTCATTGAACATCTCCAGAGCACATACAATATCGTCCTTCGTGAAACGGTTGATGTCCTCTTCGCTCATATCATCGTAGGGCTTGAGCAGAGCGAAAGCATCCCTGCGCAGCTCCGCTTCGTCTATGCCGCACTTCTTGGCGTAGATGGCCAGCGTCATAATTCCGTAGAACCGATGCCCCACCCGGATCTCGTCAGCGATCCGATGCAGCCACCAGTCATAGAGATCCCGCTTCACCGTCCAGCGCCCCCGGCGCTCCTTCTTCACCACCCGGCGCTCATACCAGTCCGGGTACTTCTCTTTGGCCTCGGCCAGCGACAGGCGGCTCTTTCGCATGAGCGCCTGTATGCGCTGCTGTTCCCCATTGCTGTCTGGGATATAGTCCAGCAGCTTCTCCAGCTCCACCGCACCGCCATACCGATAGGCTACCACAGGATAGTCCTTCCCCAGCTTGGAGCTGGTTCCGACCACACGGAAACCCTGCAAAATGCCCTGCATCTGCGGCTCCTTGATGGACGAGGTAAACCTGTTCCAGATCTGCCGGGTGAGAGCGTATTTCAGTTCCTTCAAAACCTTCTGATTCTGCGGGTACATAGGGATCGGCTCGGTCAGCACATAATACAGATGCAGGCCGGTTCCGCTGTTTACCACGAAGGTGGCCTTGGGAATAATGTCCTTGTTCATCTGATGCAGCGTGTCCCGGAGCTGCGGCATCCCTACACCATCAAGGTCAAAGACCATCGCATAGAGAAACCTGGCATTCTGTCCCCGGCGCTGCCGGCCAAAATATGAGATAGGAGACATGATTGTAAAGTCCGTACCTTTGATGTCCTCCAGTTCCCTCAGCTCGTCCGTGATCACATGACGGTTGGCTTTACCATCGCCCTTAATCTCCAGTGCAACGCCGTTCTCCTGCACCACTTTTGACTTCGGAGGGACTACCAGAGCGATACCGTTTCCCTTGGAATCCTCAAAATGCCCTTTGCGCTCAAACGATCCCTCCGGGAAGATCTCCCGATAGAACTCATACGGCTCCACCGGCTCTAAATATTGCCGAAGATGGGCATTCTTCTCCCGATAAAGCGCCTGCTGCCGCTCCAAAGCAGTCTGCTGATCCATAGCCACGAAAACACCTCCAATCCAGAAAAGAAAAAAGAAGCAAAAAAGAAAATCCGCTGCGGCGGGGAATCGCCTGCGGGCGGGAAGGGGGAAAAGGGGAGCCAAAGAGCGCCGCCTACGGCGGCTTAAAGAGAAAGTCACCTCCCCTTTTCCCCCTTGCTCCGGGGCATGGAAATGATGGAAAACCTTTCAGGTTTACCACATTCCCACAC
>ERZ1673736.3804-NODE-3804-length-13497-cov-9.604523_pt1 | contig 13497 bp, 12 predicted proteins | sample MGYA00580212_ERZ1673736 | MGnify/ENA primary metagenome ERZ1673736 (study PRJEB41218, sample SAMN15661752) | gut metagenome | host: Homo sapiens | place: Canada: London | collected 2015-08-20/2019-03-30 | study: EMG produced TPA metagenomics assembly of...
TTTGTACGAACTTTCATTGTTCTGTATTTATCAGCCCATCCCATGATTCTTCCGAACTCACCTGCGATCGTAGCATCTACTGTCGGGATGATTCCGTCATAAATAGCTCCTGTAGATCCGTCAAGAGAAATGCTGTCTCCCTCGTGGAACTCTTTTCCTGCTAATGTGAATTTCTTGTTTGCTTCATCCATTGTGATGTCTCCGCATCCGGATACACAGCATGTACCCATACCACGTGCAACAACGGCTGCGTGAGATGTCATACCACCGCGAACTGTCAGGATACCCTGTGCGGATTTCATACCTGTGATGTCTTCCGGTGATGTCTCAAGACGAACAAGGATTACTTTTTCTCCTCTTGCAGCCCATTCAACAGCGTCGTCAGCTGTGAACACGATCTTACCGCAAGCAGCTCCCGGAGATGCTCCAAGTGCTTTTGCCATCGGTGTTGCGGCTTTCAGTGCGGCAGCATCGAACTGCGGATGGAGAAGTGTATCAAGGTTTCTCGGATCGATCATAGCTACAGCTTCTTCTTCTGTTCTCATTCCCTCGTCAACAAGGTCACAAGCGATCTTAAGAGCTGCCTGAGCTGTTCTCTTACCGTTACGAGTCTGAAGCATGAACAGTTTACCATGCTCTACAGTAAACTCCATGTCCTGCATATCTCTGTAGTGTGTTTCAAGTGTTTTGCACACATCTTTGAACTGTGCGAACGCTTCCGGGAATTTCTGTTCCATCTCGGAAATGTGCATCGGTGTACGAACACCTGCAACTACGTCTTCGCCCTGTGCATTTGTAAGGAACTCTCCGAAAAGTCCGTTCTCTCCTGTAGCAGGGTCACGTGTAAATGCAACACCTGTACCACAGTCATCTCCCATATTTCCGAATGCCATCATCTGTACGTTGACAGCAGTTCCCCATGAATACGGGATATCATTGTCACGGCGGTATACGTTTGCTCTCGGGTTATCCCATGAACGGAATACAGCTTTAACAGCTCCCATTAACTGCTCTTTTGCGTCTGACGGGAAATCTGCTCCGATCTTCTCTTTGTACTCAGCTTTAAACTGTCCGGCAAGAGTCTTAAGATCTTCTGCTGTAAGATCAACGTCCTGAGTAACGCCTTTTTCTTCTTTCATTTTGTCGATAAGCTCTTCAAAGTATTTCTTACCAACTTCCATAACTACATCAGAATACATCTGGATGAATCTTCTGTAGCAGTCCCATGCCCAACGAGCATTTCCGGAAGCCTCTGCAAGAGTCTCTACAACTTCTTCGTTAAGACCGAGGTTAAGAATTGTATCCATCATACCCGGCATGGAAGCTCTTGCTCCGGAACGAACGGAAACAAGAAGAGGATTCTCTTTATCTCCGAATTTCTTTCCTGTGATCTCTTCCAATTTAACAATAGCGTCCATGATCTGACTCATAATTTCGTCGTTGATCTTTCTGCCATCTTCATAATACTGTGTACAAGCCTCTGTTGTTACAGTAAATCCCTGCGGTACAGGGAGTCCGAGACTTGTCATCTCTGCAAGGTTCGCGCCTTTTCCACCAAGAAGGTTTCTCATTGTTGCGTTACCTTCTGTGAACATATAAACCCATTTTGCCATGTCACAATGACCTCCTAAAAAATTTTGCAAATATTTCTGCTATAATTCGCATATAATATTCTAATGGTTTTATTCACTTGCGTCAAGCGTTTTGTCGGCTTTTGTCTGTCTTTTTGTCCATCTTTTCGTCTATTTTCCACACATATTTCCCACGATCTCCGATTCCGTAAAAATCAGCAAACGTAATCTTAAAAATCTTATTTTTCATAGAACTGATATCTATCTTACTTTTGATCATATATTGCCATATTCCCGAATGCGCAATATCTCCCTGAAGCAAAATTCCTTCCGGTACTCCGTCTTTCATGATCAGACGGCGATATACGTTTCTGTCTTCCTCGACAAAGATCTCATCCCCTTCTTCCTGTCTGATCCTTCCGAGGCAAAGAGTAACCAGTCCGAAAAAGTTGATCGTATTTTTCGCGGCAAATGTATCCGTATACTCTGTACCGACTCCGCACATATTTCTTGCCGCCGTCTGTCCCTGCTTCATCGCGTTCGGCCAGATGCCCGACAATCCCGTAACATCTCCCGCCGCATATACGTTCGGTACATTTGTCTCCATCTTAGAATTTACTTTGATTCCTCGTTCGACCTCGATCTCACTTTTTTCTAAAAACCCGACTGCCGGACGTACGCCAGCCGCCACGATGATGAGATCGCATAAAAGCTGTTTTCCCGTATCAAGAGTAACCGCACGAATCATACCGTCAGCTTCGCATACCGCGCCTTCGGCTTTGCATCCGAGATAAAATTGTACCCCTGCCTGTTCAAACAGTTCCTGATATGTCTTCGCCGCATGTGCGTCAAGCTGTACGGGAAGAATCTGTTCCGCCATCTCCACGACAGTCACCTTTTTCCCTCGCTCGATCAATCCGTACGCTGCATCCAGTCCGACAAGTCCTGATCCGATAATCAGAATTTTTTCCGCATCTTCCGCCATTTTATCGATCTCCTGTGCGTCTTTCAAATGCCGGAGTCCAAATACATTTTTCGCTTTCCGAAGATCTCCTACAGGAGGAATAAAACTGTCTGCCCCTGTGGAAATGAGCAGTTTGTCATAACAGATCGATTCTCCTCCCTTTGTATCAACCATCTGATTTGCCGTATCGATAACTTCAATATGTCCGTATACTTCCGCGATCTGATTTTTCTCAAAAAAGTCTTCTTCCACAAACGACAACTCTTCCGCCGTCCTTTCGTGGGAAAGATATTTGTGCAGCATACAGCGGGAATGAACTTGCTCATCTGCCGAAATCATCGTAATCTGTGCATCTTTTTTCAGCTTTCTGATCTCTTTTGCGGCCATGATCCCCGCCGCTCCTGTTCCGATAATCACGTAGTTCATCCATCACACCTCCTCTACATGGATCGCGCCTTTCGGACACGATTTCACACAGTTTGGTTCCTGACCGTCAGACATACAAAAATCACACTTGATCACTTTTTTCTTTGTCATCCGATCCGGTTCAAGAACACCAAACGGACAATTCATCACACACATAAAGCAAGATCCGCATTTTGTCTCGTCATATGTCACGATCCCTGTTTCCGGGTCTTTCTGAAGCGCCCCGCTCATACATGACATTACGCATTCCGGCTCGTCACAATGCCTGCAGAACAAAGGTCTGTATGTGCCGTCGTCTCCTTTTAAAATATAATTTCTCGATTCGTTTTCCGGATCGGTCAGATCCAAATCATAAATTGTTCCCGGCGTTTTCCTGTGCGCCTGCATACATGCTGCCGAACAATTCTTACAGCCGTCGCATTTTTCATATTCTACAATAATCCTTCTCATGGAGCCGCCCTCCTATATATGAAGCGCGTCGCGCTTTTCCAGAATAATCTTTTCCAAAATATCGGCAGATTCTTTTGCGTCCGGATTAATGATAACTTGCCCGCCTGTCAATTCTTTCATATCTTCTGTCAATATTTTTACAGCCGCGCCGCTTCCCGTTACAAACGGCGGAAGTCCTAAATGAAGCGGAAGTCCTAACGCCAGACCGAAGCAGCCGTCCGCAAGAGCCTGCTCCTCAAGCCACTGCGCCGCCGAAAGCACGAGCGGAAGCTGAGGCAGATCGACGCCGATCGTCTCCGCAAGTTCCGTCGCCACGATCTCCAAACGTCCGATCGCAAGGCACGGTCCGAAATTAAGCACCGGAGGAATCCCCAGTTTTTCACATACTGCGCGAAGTTTCGGTCCTGCAAACTGTGCGGCTTCCGGCGTCATCAAACCGCAATTTTCAATTCCTCCCGAAGAACATCCTGCCGTCAAAACGATAATATCCCGGGCAATCAGCTCTTTCGTAAGTTCTACCGTAAGGACATCATGTCCTCCCGCCGTCAAGTTTGAACAGCCCACAACTCCCGCAACTCCTTTAATATCGCCTGATACGATCAGATCTACAAGCGGCTTCCAATTTCCGCCGAGAAATTCTTTCAAGGAACCTTCACTGACTCCTGTAAGTGTACGTTCATTGCCATGCTCTTCCATCAGATTCAGTTCTACCCGTTCTTCCGACGCACAATCCGCGCCTCTTCTCTCTTTATAAGAAAGAAGAACTTTATCTATAATTTCCTCCGTTACCTGCTCTCTGTTTTCAAAGTCAAATTCTTCCAGCTCTGCATTTGCTTTTTTCGCCACACTGTCAATACAAAGCTGTTTGATCTTCAATTCGTCACAGATTGGTTCGATTCCCGGCAAAGTACAGTTAAATTCCGAAATCACTGCATCGATTGCGCCTGTGGCGAGAATCGCTTCGCTCGTGTAGTTATTTCCGGCATGTCCGTCAAACACATCTTCATAATGCGCGCCTCGAAGCTGGAGATCTTGTCCGACACAAGTACATCCGACAAGCTTAAACCCTTTTGCTCCCGCCTGTTTTGCCTTTTCCGTAATATCCGCATCTGTAAGCCTTTCCTGAAGATATGTAAACATCGAATGCTGATGTCCTGTAATCATAATATTGATATAATCCGGATCGATCACCCTCAGACCGACCGGAGCCAGACGAAGCTTCGGTTCTCCGAGCACGATATCATTCAGAAGATTCGTCAATGTCAGCCCGTAAATACCTGTAGAAATTCCAAGTTTCAAACAATCTTTTAACATATCGACCGGATCTGAATTTAAGTTTGTTGAACATTTGACAACTCCATGACAGACTTCCGATTTTGCTCCGCCCGGAAGGATGCCGAGTTTTTCCCAGTTTTCATAACGAGGCGCATATGCCATTTTCTTTACAAGTTTCATTTTCTCATATTCGGGAAGATACAGATCCGCAAGAACCGCATCGGCAACTTTCTCTGCCCGGACGTACATATCCTCTTCTTCAATCTCAAAAAGAGCCGCCAGTTTATTTAATGCTCCTTCTCCTTTTATCCCACTCTTTTTCTGCGCTGCATTTTTCACATTTCTTGCCGTATTCTCTACGACATGGATATAGCACCCCGAGCCGGACGCTACCGCACGAAGAAAGTTTCTCGCAACGATCGTATCTGCATTTGCACCGCAGATTCCTCTCGGGGCATCCGGTGTGATTCTGCACGGTCCGTTTGAACAAAGCCGACAACATACTCCTTGAAGTCCAAAAGCACATTTTGTGCTCTGACCTTCCACTCTATGGTGAGACGTTTCCAGCGGAAGGTTTTTAATAAACCCCTCCAACGGCTTATCCGCACTTTCACAAGTCGTACATCCATAACATTGATTCATCTGTTCTTCCTCCTTAACACTTCATATAAATAGTTTTCTGCTGCGCACGTGAGTCTGTTTTAATAGATATTTTTAGTCCACTTTTTGTCGGAAAGAAAAGTGGGCATACACCCACTTTGTCATCTGTGTATCATTTTCTACACAGATGCTACTTTTTTAAAATATCAGCCATTGTCTTTTTTTTCAAAAGCTTTTCTACCGAATGCTGAATTCCAAGAAGTTCTCTGTGAACCGCACATCCCTCTTTGCTTTCATTTCTGATACAAGAGTGATGAACACATTCCATAACCGCAAAGTCCGGTTCGATTGCCGTTACTACGTCATACAATGTAAATTCGCCGATATCTTTTGCAAGCTGATACCCGCCCTTTGGGCCTCTGCGTATTTCGATCAATCCGGATTTGTTCATCTTTTGAAGAATCTTATAACCAAACGCCGATGGTATCTGTTCTAATTCACAAAGTTCTTTTATCGTTTTCTTACCGCCATCTTGTAAAGCTCTTATAACACGAATGGCATAATCACTCTCTTTCGTAAAGAGCACATCATCACCTGCTTTGTTAGAATTATATCAATGTAGAGTATTTTTGTCAACAATCCATTCTACACTTTCACCTGTTTTATTTCTTATTTTATATATTTTTTGTAACTTTTCACATCATCAGAATGTTTTTTACTGATGCTAATATAATTTCTTATATATTCTGAAAATATATTCCTGTGTATTTGTTCGATTATTCCATACGCAGGAATGCTCTATATCCTTTCACAGCCTCATACACATCGGCTTTGCTTGATACTTCATAAGGAGCATGCATGTTCAGTACAGCCACTCCGCTGTCGATCACTTCCATTCCATAATTGGCCATAATATAAGCGATCGTTCCGCCTCCGCCAAGGTCGACTCTTCCAAGCTCCGCAAACTGGTATGCCACCTGCGCCTCGTCCATCGTTCTGCGAAGAGCCGCAATATATTCGCCGTTTGCATCGTTAGAACCTGATTTTCCTCTGCTGCCTGTAAATTTATTAAACGTAATTCCATTTGCAAAAAATGCGGAACTGCGTTTTTCAAAAGCTTCTGCAAACATCGGATCAAACGCAGCGCTTACATCTGACGAAAGCATTTTTGAATTACTCAAAGCCCGGCGGACTTTTAATTCGGATTCACCTTCTGTCACGGCAATCAGCTCGGCAACTGTATTTTCAAAAAACCGGGAATGCATTCCCGTAGCTCCCACACTTCCGATCTCTTCTTTATCTACAAGCAGACAGCATCCTGTTTTTTTCGCTTCCGTCACATCCAGCATCGCAAATAAAGACGTAAACGCGCACACACGGTCGTCCTGTCCGTAAGAAAGATTCATACTTCTGTCAAGTCCGCAGTCACGGGCTTTTCCTGCCGGAACGATCTCCAGCTCCGCCGAATAAAAATCTTCTTCATCGATACCGTACATCTCTTTTAAAATATTGAGCACATTTTGTTTTACAGCGTCTTTTTCTTCTTTCTTGAGATCGTCCGCTTTCTCTATCGGACGGTTTCCGATCAAAAGATCTAATTTCTCGCCTTCGATCACCTGCGACGCTTTCTTTTCCAACTGTTCCTGAGCGAGATGAACAAGCAGATCTGTGATGACAAATACAGGATCATTTTCATCTTCTCCGATGGATACCTTCACAGTTTCTCCGTTCTTTTTGACGATGACGCCGTGCAGTGCGAGCGGCTGTGCCACCCATTGATATTTTTTTATACCGCCATAATAATGAGTATCAAGATAAGCAAGTTCTTCGTTTTCATAGAGAGGATTTTGTTTCACGTCAATACGCGGCGAATCAATATGTGCTCCGAGAATATTCATTCCCTCAGAAATCGGTCTCTCACCGATTCTAAATAAAGCAAGCATCTTATTCATATTGACTGCGTATACTTTATCTCCCGCTTTCAGCGTTTCTCCTGATCTTAATATTTCTTCAAGATCCCGGTAACCTGCATCTCTTGCCATATTTACGCTAAGTTCTACGCACTCCCGCTCTGTCTTTCCGGCATCCAGGCAACGCTTGTACTTGTCATTGATTTCCTTTAGTTCCGAAATCTGTTCATCGCTGTATAAATTCCAGATATTTTTTCTTTCCATAAGGCAGTCCCCTTCTTTATTATTTTATGATCTTTTTTATTTTCACTTTATTATATACGATTTCTCTGTATTTTAAAAGTAAACAAACTTTTTAATTTTCAACCGGAAAACGCAGCCACATAAAGCGCCGAAAGACACTTTCCGGAACGCGGCGAGCGCCATAAAAAAACGCAGTTCCGAAAAAACGGAACTGCGTTTTTATTAAGCCGGAAATCAGACTTGAACTGACGACCCCTTCATTACGAGTGAAGTGCTCTACCTGCTGAGCTATTCCGGCATTAAGATTCGCACTAATACGAACCTTGATTATTATATCTTACTTTAATGTAAATTTCAACTACTTTTTTAGTTTTTTCCAAACGTTTTCCCCGTGGATTTTCCCGCCGCTAATTTTCTCCGAGGGTGTTTCCATTTCCTTTTGTAGTTTCTTCATCCGTTTTCATATGAACTGTCAGCTGATTATACGGAATCTCTATACCTTCTTCATCAAAAGTCAGCTTGATCTCCTCAAGTATACGCCATCTTGTCGTCCAATACTCATCCGTCTTGACCCACGCCCGAAGTCCGATCACGACAGCGCTGTCTCCAAGCGAATCTACAAATACTCTTTTCTCCTCATCCTGAATGACAGACGGATCGTCACGCAGTTTTTCTTCTACGATCTGTTTCGCTTTGCGAAGATCCGCTTCGTAAGAAATGCCGACTTTCAAATCCAGTTTCCGCTCCGGTCTTGCGGTTACATTTGTAAGACTGTTATTTGTCAGTATACTGTTCGGAACAACTACCGTCTGGTTGTCGATCGTCGCCAGCTTTGTATAAAAGATCTGTATCTCTTTTACGGTTCCTTCGATATTTTCCTGTGTCACGATAATATAATCGCCTACAGTAAAAGGTTTTAAAACAAGTATTAAAATACCTCCCGCAAAATTAGACAGACTTCCCTGAACCGCCAGACCGATCGCAACACCTGCCGAAGCGATCAATGCCGCTACAGACGATGACTCTACCCCGAAGTTTGTTGCGATCATGAAGATCAATATAACGTACAAACTAAATTTGATCATAGAATCGACAAACTGTTTCACACCTGCATCAACATTGCTTCTCTCAAACGATTTTCTGATCACCTTTCTAATCCACTTGATCACTTTACTCCCGATAAAGAAAAAGATAAGCGCCAGAACAACTTTCACTCCGAAGCTGATCAGATTCGGTATATTGTCATGAAAAAACTCGATAAACCGGTTCACTTCTTCCGTTGCCTCAGCCGTCACTTCTCCGGCTGTTTCAAGAACATTATTCGCATCTGACTGCGACACATTTTTGCTGCCTGCCGCAGCCATAAGAAAGTGTCTGCCGAAAAACATTTGCGCTTTGCCAAGCACACTGATAAGATACCCCTGCATTCTATATTTTTCCTTTCATCTTTTATTTTTTACAATTCGATAAGATCTGCTTTTCTCTGTTTTTCCTGTTCCGTGTTTTTCTAAAAGAAATTTTATTTTAATGCAAAAAACGCGCACAAATTTCCCCGCTTATCACCTGTCTCCCGATGTGAATATAAGATCTTGCTATTGCAATGCGTACAGACATTCGTGACCGCAATATGTTCCTTGCAGATTCCCGATTCCCGAAAAACCGATTCGTTTGCTTTCCATAGATCAAGCTGATATTTTCCATTGTTTTTTCTGTAAAACAGATTATCCCAATCTTTTTCATCGAAAGCTTCTTTGAATTTTTCAATCACATCGCCGCTTACTTCATAGCAATCCTGACAGATCGAAGGTCCGACTGCCGCCAATATATCCGCCGGATCACACCCGAAATGTTCTTTCATAACACGAACCGTCTCTTTTCCTATCTTTCCGACAGTTCCCCTCCATCCCGAATGACTAAGACCGATGACTTTTTTTATCGGATCTACAAAATAAAGCGGAACACAATCTGCATAAGAAGTGACAAGACAAATCCCCGGCACGTTTGTCACAAGACCATCTACGTCTGTATAGTCCCGTTCGCGAACAATCCCTTTTCCTTTATCTTCTTCCGTGACAACACGCACATTTGCCGTATGTGTTTGGCGTGACAAGACCATATCGTGACAGTTTGTTCCGATTGCAGATGCGATCCTCTGAAAATTTTCCATGACGGCATCTTTGTCATCCCCTCTGTCAAAACTAAGGTTCATCGACTCATAACAGCCTTTGCTCACTCCGCCGATCCTTGTCGAAAAAGCGCTTTTTACAACTCCCGTCTTTTCAAATAGCGGATATGTCAAAAACGGAACTTCTCCGCACACTTCGTCAAAAATATGTTCTCCATTTTTATAAACTAACCCTAAACTCATACCGTCACCCCACAAATGCATTCTTTATATGCGTAATCTCTGTACCTTCCACCCCGATCACATCAAAGCGGCACTGCGCATCTTCAATTCCATGCTGTACCGTATAGTACAGCGCACACCGAAAAATCTTTTTTTGCTTTCTTTGATCGACCGCCTCCAGCGGATTGCCCGCCTGTCTGCCGGAACGATATTTCACTTCGCAAAACACATAACAGTCTCCGTCTTTTGCAATAATATCAATCTCGCCGTCACGGCATCTGTAATTATACTCGATCAGTTCATAACCGTTTTGTTCCAGATAATATCCTGCCGCCTGCTCGTATACAGCTCCGACAGATCTGTTGTTTTGCTTTACGTTTCGCTTCATTTTACCACATTCTTTTTCATAATTTTTGAAATTCTGTTTTAAATGTTTTTTCTGTCTTTATTCTTCTGAAATAAAATTTTTGATAAACGAACGTCTGTGGATCGGACTTGCTCCGACACGTTTCAACGCTTCAATATGACTTTGCGACCCGTACCCTTTATTTTGTGCAAATCCATACTCCGGAAGGATCTTATCATACTGCATCATCAGTCTGTCTCTTGTCACTTTCGCGATAACGCTTGCCGCCGCAATGGAAACACTTTTTGCATCTCCTTTCACGATCGGCACTTGACGATAGGGCATCTCCGGAATCGTAACCGCATCGTTTAAAAGAAGATCCGGTACAACCGAAAGCTGCTCTACCGCTTTACGCATCGCCTCATATGTAGCCTGCAGAATATTGATCTCGTCTATCCTTGCGGGACTTGCCATTCCGACGCCGACAGCAACTGCTTTCTCCATAATTTCATCGTAGAGCGCTTCTCTTCTCGATGCCGAAAGCTTCTTAGAATCGTTCAGATATAAGATTTCACAATCTTTCGGCAAAATAACCGCGCCTGCCACAACCGGCCCTGCCAGCGGTCCTCTTCCCGCTTCATCGATTCCGCATATCATTTCTGCATCTTTGTATTTTCTCTCATAACTTTTCATGAGAGAAAGGCGCTCCCGCTCTAAGCGAAGCGCCTCTTCTTTTTTTCGGTAGGAAGCGATCAGTTTCTGAACGCCGCTGCGGGCATCAGCATCATACATACTGTACAGCGCTTCTCGTTCCTTCTCATCCGCTTTTCCGAATTCTTCTTTGATCTGTGCAATACTTTTACTCATGTTTTATCACCCCGAACTGATCAAGCGGCCAGATCCGTATCCACGCGCGCCCCATCAATTCATCTCTATGGATCGCGCCCACATCGGACACCCTGCTGTCCTGACTGTTATTTCGATTATCTCCCATCACAAAATACTCGTCTTCTCCGAGAGTAACCGGTTCTACCGCCATTCCCGCTTCTTCTATTATTTCATTTCCGTAATGCTCATCAAGCTGTTTTCCGTTTATATAAATATATCCGTCTACAATCTGAACCGTTTCCCCCGGAAGTCCGATGATCCGTTTAATATAGTAAGTATTTTTTTCATATCGGTACGGAAATACAACGATCTCGTAACGCTGCGGCTCCCGGAACCGGTACGAAATCTTATCTACGATAAGGTGATCTCCGTCCGACAAAGTTGTCTCCATAGATGAACCGCTTACCTGCGTTCTCTGTCCGACAAATGTAACGATCAGATAAGATACCGCCACGATCAGCAGAATCGATACGATCCATCCTACAAGTTCTTTTATTACATCTTTCATTCAAGTCAACCTCTGCTATATGCACATCTTTTTGCAGTCATTCTTTTTGCTGCTTCTGCTCTTTTTCTTCACATTTTCCGCCCGCAGTCTTTTTTTCTATCTGACGTTCACGATCTTCTCTTCCCGCTTTGTGAATTTCTTTTTATAATTACTGTGGACGTTCCAATGAGATTCTCCCCAGCTTTCCGCTGCGAAAATCATCAAGAAGGATCGCTGCGGCTTTTTCCGTGTCAAGTTCGCTTCCGCGCACGATGCAATGTCTGCTTTTTGCAATCTCCGTAAGACATTCATATACATCTTCTTCCAAATGTTCGATACTGTATTTTTCTTCCAGCACTCCCGCATATTCTGCATTTAAAAACTTGATCAGTTCTGTGGAAAGTTCTTCTGTCTGAAGAATCTCATCTTTGATCGAACCGATAAACGCCAGTTTTTTTCCGACTTCCTGATCTTCAAACTTCGGCCAGAGAATTCCCGGGGTGTCAAGTAATTCTACATTTTTATTAAGCCGGATCCACTGTTTCCCTTTTGTAACGCCCGGCTTATTCCCAGTCTTCGCACATGCCTTCCCCGCGAGGGAATTGATAAACGTAGACTTCCCGACATTCGGAATGCCGACAACCATCGCGCGGACAGGGCGATTTAAAATTCCTCTTTTACGGTCGCGCTCTGTTTTTTCCTTACACGCCTCCTGAATCGCAGAACGGATCTGATTCATACCGCCGCCTTTTTTTGAGTTCACCTTTACGGCAGAATATCCTCTGTCTTTAAAGTAGTCGATCCATTCGTCATTGATCCGTTCCTCTGCAAGATCTGATTTGTTCAGCAGGATCAGACGCGCCTTATTTTTCCCGAGCTCATCAATATCAGGATTCCGGCTGCTAAGCGGAACGCGCGCATCTACAAGCTCTATGATCAGATCGATCAGTTTTATATTTTCCTGCATCATTCTGCGGGCTTTCGTCATATGCCCGGGATACCATTGAAAGTGCATGAATCTCCCTCCTAAAATCAGTCTGAAACAAAACCGATGTCTGACCACGGTTTTATAACAAACCAAACTTCACCATAAATCTCTTTTTTCTTAATATTGCCGATTTTTTCTTCACGACTGTCATCACTGGCAGTCTCATTATCTCCCAAAAGGAAATATTCATCTTTTCCCAGATGGACCGGTTCGGACGCTGTTCCCGCATATCCGATATCCGACACATACTCTGCTTTCAGCGGTTTTCCGTCGATAAGCAGTTTTCCTTCTTTGATCTGCACCGTCTCTCCCGGGAGTCCTACGATCCGTTTTACAAAATACCGCTCGTCTCCGTCTTTTTGAAACGCCGCTATATCTCCTCTCGAAGGATCTTTTATATTATAAATAAAGTGATTTATCATCACAACATTTCCGTTTTTTAAAACAGGCGACATCGAATCTCCGATAACATTCACTCTCTGTCCGAAAGCTGCTACGAGAAAAACCGCCGTCATACATACGAGCAAAAGTTCCACTGCCCACAAAACGATCCCTTTTGTATTTTTTTTATTTTTTCCCCAGCGTTTACCGGAAGACCGTTTCTCTCTTTTTTCGTTTTCAAATCTTAGTTCGCGTTGTCTGGAATTCTTTCCCTGCTTTCTTGCCGTGCCCCGTATGTTTGTATTTTTACGTTTCTTCCGAAAGTCTAACTCTCCCATAACCCCTCCGCTCTAATCGCTTCTGCCGACTGCCCGCCTCTGCCATCTTTCTTTTCCCTCTTCCGGAAAATTTAAGATCGTAAGCGGATGCCAAGATCTCGGCAAGCCCGGGCTTTCGCTCGCCGCAATTACAAAAAAGGGACAATATACAAATCTGTAATTGTCCCTCTCACTGGTTACTATTTTACTAATTCTTTTACTTTTGCAGCTTTTCCTACACGTTTTCTCAAGTAGTTCAGTTTCGCTCTTCTTACTTTACCTCTGCGGATAACTTCTACTTTTT
>ERZ1673736.3807-NODE-3807-length-13485-cov-4.803276_pt1 | contig 13485 bp, 15 predicted proteins | sample MGYA00580212_ERZ1673736 | MGnify/ENA primary metagenome ERZ1673736 (study PRJEB41218, sample SAMN15661752) | gut metagenome | host: Homo sapiens | place: Canada: London | collected 2015-08-20/2019-03-30 | study: EMG produced TPA metagenomics assembly of...
AAAGAAGGATACATAGAATGGGAAAGTTTACTCCGTATAAGCATAAAGTACAGTACTATGAGACGGATCAGATGGGAATTGTCCACCATTCTAATTATATCAGATGGTTTGAAGAAGCAAGAACCGATTTGCTGGAACAGATGGGAATCGGCTATGATAAGATAGAAAAGGAAGGAATTGTCAGTCCGGTGCTGGGTGTGGAAGCAAATTACCTCAGGATGGTCCGGTTTGGCGATACTGTTACCATTGAAACCAACATAACAGAGTATAATGGTATTAAATTAATTGTGGAATACCGGGTGTTTGATGAAGAAACCGGAATGGTACATTGCCTGGGTGTTACAAAACATTGTTTTTTAAATGAAAAAGGCAGGCCGGTCTTTTTGAAAAAGAAGCATCCCAGGCTTCACAAAATGTTTCTTAAGGGTATCGAGAATAAGAAAGAGTGAAACAGGACACACTACCTCTGATGATTGAATGAAGGAGGTAGGAAGATGCCAGAATTAAAATGTACTGTGCAGACATGTATGCATAACAAGAATTTTTATTGTGACCTTGATGCGATTCAAGTAGGAGGAAATTCTGCAAAGAACGCAGAAGAAACCTGTTGTGACAGTTTTGAAGAGCGTAAGGGCGGCTCTTACAGCAATGTGACAGGCGAGGCGTCACCGAGAAGTGATATTGACTGTAAAGCGGTAGAGTGTATGTATAATGATAACTGCCGCTGCCATGCAGGAAAGATCAGCGTGGAAGGAAGTAACGCCTGTCAGTGTGAGCAGACAGAATGTGCAACTTTTAAATGTAGCTAAGGTATAGAAGATGGAGATGCGGCAAAACAGACTTTTGTTGTGTCTCCATTTGCTTTTTTACATATAAATGTTATAATGGCTTTAGGAATGTCAGCTTGTGATAATTTTAGGAAAGGGATAGAATATCCATGAACAGTGAAAGAGAGCCTGAAAAAAAAGTGACAATGAAGAGACAGGAAGCCTATTATAATAATCGGCCGAACATAGGAACAAAGGGACCATCTAAGCTGCGTCAGCAATTTGCGAAAGGGATGACATTTTTCCTGGTGGTAGCAGCAAGCATAATATTCTATTTTGCCTTGTTGCGGCTGCCCCATATTTCGGATGCATTTGCAACGACAGTGGGCGTGCTTAAACCGATTTTGTATGGATTCGCCATTGCCTACCTTTTGAATCCCATTGTGAAAAAGGTAGATTTGTATATGGTTCCGTTCTTAGATAAGCGGATGAAGAATAAGAAGAAAGTCCGTACCATTTCACGAACCGCAGGAGTGCTGGCTTCCCTTATTGTACTCATTCTTGTGATTGTTGCTTTGTGTAATATGTTGATTCCGGAGTTATATAAAAGTATCCGTAATCTGGTATTTACCTTGCCGGGACAGTTGAATGACTGGGTGAATGCACTAAATGGGATGGAAATATCTGATTCAACGATGAGTTCGCTTCTGAAGACGATTGTCAATGAAGGGACAGACATGTTTCAGAAGTGGCTGCGCACGGATCTTCTGAATATAGCGAACGAATGGATGTCTACTTTGACAGTGGGAGTCATTAATGTCTTCAGTGAGCTTTTTGATTTGCTGATCGGAGTGATCGTATCCGTTTATGTGCTGTTTAGTAAAGAGACATTTATGCGGCAGAGCAAGAAAGCAGTTTATGCATTTTTATCTGCCCATAATGCGAACCTGGTTCTGCATTTTACGCGGAAGAGCAATGAGATATTCGGCGGATTTATTATCGGCAAGATTATAGATTCCGTGATTATCGGAGTTTTGTGTTTTGTGGGACTGTCCTTGCTGAAAATGCCCTATACGCTGCTGGTAAGCGTAATTGTTGGGGTGACGAATGTTATTCCTTTCTTTGGTCCATACATAGGGGCAATCCCAAGTGCTATCCTGATTTTATTAGCAGATCCGATGAAAGGCGTCTACTTTATTATTTTTATTTTGATTCTGCAGCAGTTGGACGGGAATTTTATCGGGCCGAAGATTTTGGGAAATTCCACCGGGCTGTCAGCATTCTGGGTTATCTTTGCTATTTTGCTCGGCGGAGGATTGTTCGGATTTGCCGGGATGCTGCTTGGTGTGCCTACATTTGCAGTAATTTACTATGTGGTTCAGATGTTGGTTAATAACAGGCTGGAGAAGAAAGCACTTCCTGTGCAGTCAGGATATTATGATGAATATAGTTATGTAGATGATTCCGGAAGCTATGTGTCCTCCAGGGAACAGGTGGATCAAATGGACACAGAACAGGAACCCGGGACGGATAGGGAACCTGGCGAGAAGGAAAATGTAGAAGAAAAAGGAGAATAGTTATGCCGATTCGAGTACAGAATGATTTGCCGGTAAAGGAAATACTGGAACGGGAAAATATATTTGTTATGGATGAACACCGGGCAACCCACCAGGATATACGTCCTATTAAGATTGGGCTTTTGAACCTGATGCCATTAAAAGAAGATACGGAGCTGCAGATTCTGCGCTCTCTTTCTAACACGCCGCTTCAGGTGGATGTGGTTTTTGTGAATGTGTCAAGCCACGTGTCGAAGAATACATCTACCAGCCATCTGAACAAATTCTATCTCCCGTTTTCGGAGATTAAAGAACAGAAATTTGATGGTTTTATTATTACAGGAGCTCCGGTGGAGCAGATGCCTTTTGAAGAGGTGGATTATTGGAAAGAATTGACGGAAATCATGGAGTGGAGTAAAAGCAATGTGACATCGACGCTGCATCTTTGCTGGGGAGCGCAGGCAGGGATTTACTATCACTATGGAATTGATAAAGTGCAGTTGGATAAAAAGGTGTTTGGAGTGTTCTGGCACAAGGTTCTGAACCGTAAGATTCCTCTTGTAAGAGGATTTGACGATGTGTTTTTGGCTCCCCATTCTAGACATACAGAAGTTCCGCTGGAGAAGATCCGGGCGGATGGGAGACTTACCGTGCTGGCAGAATCGGATGAGGCAGGATTGTTTTTAGCTATGGCGCAGGATGGACGGCAGATATTCGTGATGGGGCATCCCGAGTACGACCGGGTGACGCTGGATGGAGAATATAAGAGGGATTTGAATAAGGGACTGCCAATCGAGATGCCAAAGAATTATTATAAAGACGATAATCCGGATAATAAACCGCTGCTTACCTGGAGAGCTACGGCGAACAATCTTTATACGAATTGGCTCAATTATTATGTCTATCAGGTAACCCCTTATGATTTGTTGGGGACGCCCAGTTTTTAGGTGTTTTGAGGGAGTGAAAAAGAATGAGAAAGAGTGGAAGTGTATTTTTATCAGCCGTTGGAGCGGGGCTGGCAATCTCGGTTGGAGGGACTGTTTATCTGTCTCTGGAAAATAAAATAGCAGGCGCCCTCTTGTTTACAATAGGATTGTATGCGATTGTACTGAATGGATTGTATCTTTATACGGGCAAGGTTGGCTATCTTGTGGAGCAGAAGAATAAGAAAGAATATGGGATTTTGCTTGTGCTTACCTGGCTTGGTAATCTTGTTGGGACCGGTATCGGGGCGGCTGCCTTGTGCGGCTCCAGAATCAATGGTATCCGTGATAAAGCTTATGATATTTGTCAGGCGAAGCTTGCGGATACGCCGGGAAGTCTTTTTCTGCTTGCAATTTTCTGCGGAATGCTGATGTACATAGCGGTAGACGGTTATAAGAAGACAGAGAATCCGATAATTCTGTTTTTATGTGTCAGCGTGTTTATTTTGAGTGGCTTTGAGCACTGCATTGCTAACATGTTTTATTTTAGCCTGGCGGGAGTCTGGTCGTTTCGTGCGCTTTTCTGCCTGCTGGTTATTACGCTTGGAAATAGTGTGGGCGGTGTGCTGATACCCTTCATAAAAAAAGCCGAATATACATATTGAGAATAAAACATTGCTATTTTCTGAAAATTCATGTACAATAGGCTTGATAATGCAAAAAGGAAAAAGAAAAGAAGGGGGAAGAATATGTTTGAGGCTATTAATTCTTTCGTAACGAGTGTAAACAATGTTGTGTGGGGCTGGGCAATGATTATTTTGTTGTTCGGTACCCATGTTTTTCTGACAATCCGCACCGGATTCATTCAGAGAAAGACGATTACAAAAGGAATCAAGCTTTCCATATCCAAAGATCCGGATGCGGAAGGAGAGGTATCACAATTTGGCGCATTAACAACGGCGCTGGCTGCAACGATTGGTACCGGTAATATTATCGGTGTAGGTACAGCCATTGCGATGGGTGGACCGGGAGCAGTCCTTTGGTGCTGGCTGACCGGTGTATTCGGGATTGCTACGAAGTATGCAGAGTCCCTGATTGCGGTGAAATACAGAGTGAAGACGGCAGACGGACGTATGCAGGGCGGAGCCATGTATGCGCTGGAACGTGGATTGAATATGAAATGGCTGGGCGTAATCTTTGCAGTTTTTGCCGGCTTTGCATCCTTTGGTATTGGATGTGCGACGCAGGTGAATGCGATTGCAACCGTATGTAATGAGAACTTTGGCATTCCCGGATGGGTTGTCGGTGTTTTGATTGCAATCCTTACGGCAATTGTAATTTTCGGCGGTATTAAGTCTATTGCTAATGTATGTGAAAAATTAGTTCCATTTATGGCAGTTTTCTATGTGCTGGGTTGTATTATTATTTTGTGTATGAACTATGATTATATTATTCCGGCAATTGTAACCATCTGTAAGCTTGCGTTCACTCCGGGAGCGGCAGCGGGCGGTCTGGTTGGTACCGGTATCAGAATGGCGATTCAGTATGGTGTTGCCAGAGGACTTTTCTCCAATGAATCCGGTATGGGTTCTGCTCCGATTGCGGCGGCAGCAGCACAGACAAGGAATCCGGTTCGCCAGGCGCTGGTATCTTCTACAGGTACTTTCTGGGATACAGTAGTTGTATGTCTGATGACAGGACTTGTACTGGTAACTACAATTATGAAGAATCCGGCAATTAATGCGGATCAGGTTGATAACGGAGGTGTTCTTACTTCAATGGCATTTGGACAGATTCCGTATCTTGGACCGATTATCCTGACACTGGGAATTATCTCCTTTGCTTACTCTACGATTCTTGGATGGGCATACTACGGAGAACGCTGTGTAGAATATGTTGCTGGTAAGAAGGCTTTGATCCCTTATCGTGTTCTCTATATTGTTGTAGCGGCAATTGCCCCGGTTATTGCGCTTGATTTGGTATGGCTGATTGCTGATACATTGAATGCATTGATGGCAATCCCGAACTTGATTGCTGTGCTTCTTCTTTCTAATGTAATCGTCAAAGAGACGAAGAAATACATAAACAATCTGGATGCAAAGGATGATACGCCTATTCCGGTTGTAAAGGATTAAAAGGAGAAAAGATGGCAAAAAGGATTGCAAGATTTGAAAAAGTAAGCTGGGAGCAGTTTTCACAGGATTGGATTGATACTTTTGGTTCAGAAGAACCAGAAAAAATCCGGGAAATATATGAATCGGTTAAGCTCCCGAGAAGAGCGACGGCCGGCTCCGCCGGATATGATTTCTATGCTCCGGTGGATTTGGTGGTTCTTCCGGGAAAAACGGTGAAAATCCCAACGGGTATCCGGGTACAGATGGAAACGGACTGGGTATTGAAGTGTTACCCAAGAAGCGGACTTGGATTTAAATACCGTCTGCAGCTGAACAATACGGTTGGGATTATTGACAGTGATTATTATGCTTCTGACAACGAAGGGCATATTTTTTCAAAAATAACCAATGATACGAATGAAGATAAGATTGTCAGAATTCCCGCAGGAACCGGGTTCATGCAGGGGATTTTTGTAGAGTATGGCATTACGGTGGATGACGATGTAGAGACGGTCAGAAACGGCGGCTTTGGAAGTACGACACAGGCATAATGCCGGAATACCGGAAAAGTATCGGGAATCCTTCCCGAACTGATACATAGTTTTTTGCTTTTAGGGAAAGCTAAAGCTATAGATCAGATGTGAGATGACATGGAGGAAGGATTATGCCGGATACAAGAAAAGTTACTGCGTCAATAAAAGAGAACGTAGCTTATATGAACCAGGTATTGCCTGTAGAGGAGAGCTTTGACATTGTTCAGAGAGAGATGACCGTAGGAGGCAGAGAGGCATCTTTTTATTTTATTAATGGTTTTGTAAATGATGAATCTATGCTGAAAATTATGGATTCACTTTTTGGCGTAAAAGCAGAGAATATGCCAGGCAGTGTAACGGCATTTGTGAAGGAATGCATTCCCTATGTGGAGGTAAATGTCATTGGGGATTTTGATCAGGTATTCCGGAATCTTTTGTCGGGCACTGCCTGCTTTTTTGTGGACGGATATGAAGCCTGTATCGTTATCGATTGCCGGAGCTATCCGGCGAGAAGTGTGGACGAACCGGATAAAGATAAGTCATTGCGTGGTTCCAGAGATGGATTTGTTGAAACGATTGTATTTAACACAGCTCTTATGAGACGAAGGATCCGGGATTCTCATTTGGTTATGCAGATGCTGGAGGTAGGAGAAAGTTCAAGAACGGACGTGGCAGTCTGTTATATGTCGGATAGAGTGGATAAGGAACTTCTGGATAATGTGATGTCACGGCTGAAGAGTATTCGGACAGATGCGCTCCGTATGAATCAGCAGAGCTTGGCAGAATGCCTGTTCAAAAGAAAATGGTTCAATCCTTTTCCTAAGTTTAAATTCACAGAGAGGCCGGATACGGCAGCAGTCTGTCTGTTAGAGGGAAAGGTGGTTATTATGGTAGATAATTCTCCTTCGGCGATGATTCTTCCGACCTCGGTTTTTGATATTATTGAGGAGGCGAATGATTATTACTTTCCGACACTCACCGGAATCTATCTGAAGATTACACGGGGGCTGATTGCGCTCATGACGGTATTTCTCACCCCTGTTTTTCTGCTTTTTATGCAGAACCTGAACTGGCTTCCTAAGGTATTTGCTTTTGTGGCGGTAAAAGATACGGTAAATATTCCGTTGATTTTTCAGCTTCTGCTTCTGGAAATTGCTATAGACGGACTCAGGCTGGCGGCGCTGAATACGCCGAATATGCTCAGTACGCCGTTGAGCGTTATTGCAGGTCTTGTGATGGGAGAATTTTCGGTGGCGTCAGGATGGTTTAACAGTGAAGTTATGTTGTACATGGCATTCGTGGCGGTGGCGAATTATACCCAGCCGAATTTTGAGCTTGGATATGCCCTGAAATTCATGCGCCTTCTGCTTTTGGTGCTGACAGCAATGTTTAACTGGATTGGATTTCTGGCAGGGTGTATCATTGTTATATGTAGTATCTGCTTTAATAAAACATTGTCGGGCAGAAGTTACCTTAATGTTAAATTGAATTAAATGGAGGTAGTATTATGCAGGAAAAACAGGAAGAACGACTGGGAAGTGAACCCATCGGGAAACTGATTGTCAGTATGGCGGTCCCGTCGGTGGCCGCCCAGATTATCAATGTGTTATATAATATTATTGACAGAGTGTATATCGGACATATCGAAGGATATGGAGATATGGCGCTTACGGGAGTGGGAGTTACCTTTCCGATATTGATGCTGATTTCCGCTTTCAGTGCGTTTGCAGGGATGGGAGGCGCACCGCTTGCTTCTATCAGAATGGGAAGACAGGAGTATGATGAAGCTGAGGACATCCTGGGAAATTCAGCGGGGCTTTTGGTTTTGTTTGCTGTGATGCTTACAATTGTTTTTTCCATCTTTAAAACCCCGATTCTCTATGCCTTTGGTGCCAGTGAAAACAGCATTACCTATGCCGTGGACTATATCTCCGTTTATCTGCTGGGAACTATTTTTGTACAGATTGCGGTAGGGTTAAATACATTTATCAGCGGCCAGGGGCAGGCAAAGATTGCTATGCTGTCTGTCCTGATTGGTGCGGTGCTTAATATTCTGCTGGATCCTGTTTTTATCTTTGTATTACATATGGGCGTCAGAGGCGCGGCGCTGGCTACGATTATCTCTCAGGCCGTGAGCGCATTATGGATTTTGCATTTCCTGACGTCTCAAAAAAGCGTTATCAGGCTGCGCCTGAGAAAAATGCGCCTGAAACCGTCTCTGGTTGGTAAGATTGCTTCTCTTGGTATATCGCCGTTTATTATGCAAAGTACGGAGAGCCTGGTAAGTATTACTTTGAATTCCGGGCTGCAGCGGTACGGAGGAGATCTGTATGTGGGAACGATGTCTATTTTGAGCAGTGTTATGCAGTTGATTGTTATTCCTATGCAGGGAGTATCGCAGGGCGTGCAGCCTATTATCAGCTATAACTATGGCGCGAAGAATGGAAAACGTGTGAAGGAAGCCTTTTTTAAGATGTTAGCAATTTGTTTTCTTGGGACGTTCCTGCTTGCAGGAATTGCGGTGATTGCCCCGGAGATTTATGCGGGAATTTTTACGAGCAATCAGGCGCTGGTGAATCTGACTTGTGAAGTGATGCCGGTCTATTTTCTGGGAATTACGATTTTCGGTATTCAGAATGCCTGCCAGAGTACTTTCCTTGCATTGGGACAGGCAAAAGTATCTCTGTTCATAGCTTTGCTCAGAAAGGTGATCCTTCTGATACCACTGGCGATTATTCTTCCGAAATTCATGGGAGTTATGGGGATTTACCGGGCAGAGCCAATTGCAGATGTGATTTCCGTGCTGATTACCATTTTGCTGTTTACTGTTACATTTAAAAAGATTTTGCATAACATGGAGAATCGTGATATGATATAACAGTGGTAACGCCAGGCAAATGTGGATTTGCGCGGCAATGCACGGGATATCAGATGCAGCAAGGAGGCAGAGTGATGCGAGATTATGTGATTACTGTGAACAGTACTGTGGATTTACCGAAAGAATGGCTGGAAGAAAGAAGCGTTCCTGTAATTCCACTGAAATATACAATGGATGGAAAGACCTATGAAGACATGAATGGATTGACTGCAAAGGAATTTTTTGATAAGCTTCGCCAGGGAATTATGTCGGTGACATCACAGGTTAATCCGGAGGAGGCGAAGGCGGCCTTGGAGCCTTTCTTAAAAGAAGGGAAAGATGTGCTTCACCTTGCCTTTTCTTCAGGACTTAGCGGTACCTGTAATAGTATGGTGCTTGCGGCAGAGCAGTTACAGGAAGAGTATCCGGAGGCGAAGGTTATAGTGATAGATACACTTTGTGCCTGCCTGGGAGAAGGATTACTTCTTTATAAAGTACTGCAGCTTAAGAAGGAAGGGAAGACCATTGATGAGGCTGCGGCATGGGCAGAAGAGAATAAGCTTCATATCTGCCATGATGTGACGGTGGATGATCTGAATCATCTGCACAGAGGCGGACGCGTGTCGAAGGCAACGGCAGTTCTTGGAACTATGGTGAAGATTAAGCCCATTATCCATATGGATAATGAAGGAAAGCTGCAGGTAATCGGTAAGGAGAGAGGACGTAAAAAGTCTCTGCACCGGATTGTGGATATGGCAGTAGAGCAGTCAAAGGGCTGGGAGAATGACATTATTATGATTACGCACGGTGATTGTATTGAGGATGCAGAATATGTGGCAGGATTGGTCCGGGAAAAGATGGGAATTGACAACATTCTGATCCATAATATCGGAACCGTAATCGGAAGTCATACCGGTCCGGGCGTTGTGGCAGTATTTTGTATGGGAAATGCGAGGTAACGGACAGTGAAGAAGGACTTAACGATTGACAGAGAGATGAAAGAGAAATGGGCGGCGACCAGGGTCGGCTGTCTGCAGTATAAGGTGAAGGTAGAAAAGAAGAATCCGGATATGTGGAACTACCTGAAGAAGGATGTTTTTAAGAAAACGAAGGATGCTATTTTTGATTATGGTGTTAATGAGATACCGAACGTGAAAGAATCTCGTGCCGCGTATAAGGCATTCGGGAAGGATCCCAGCAGGTACCGGGTATCTTCGGAAGCTTTAATTCGAAGAATCGGACAGGGAAAAGGTCTGTATGAGGTCAATACAGTGGTGGATGTGAATAATCTCATATCCATTGAATCCGGCTTCTCAGTCGGATCTTATGACACAGCTCGTATAGATGATACACTGGTATTCCGTGTTGGACGGCCCGGAGAGACTTATAAGGGAATTGGGAAAGAAGAGATCAATATTGAAGCGCTTCCTGTATTGGCTGACAAGGCAGGAGCAATTGGAAGTTCTACCAGTGATTCGGAGCGCGCGATGATTACGGAAGACGCAAAGGAAGTTTTGACGCTGATCTATTCTTTTTCGGACAATCAGGACTTGGAAAGAGCATTGGAGTACGGAAAACGGTATCTGGAAAAATATGCGGGGGCTGAGGAAGTCGAAAGCTGGATTGTAGAATAAGAAAAATTCAAAAGGTTTTGAAGAATAGGAAGGAGCTGCCGGAAAATACCGACAGCTCTTTTCAGCATTGCATATTTCTAAAGCTTGAAAATTCCAAGTGCATTGGCAATAGAACTTACCAGAATCATAATCAGGAAGATGGGGGCAATCCATTTAATCATAACGGTAAACAGCTTCTCCCCTTTGAATGTCCCGTCTGTCACCTTTACTTCATCGGCAATAGCTTTCGGTTTAATGATGAATCCGATAAAGATACAGGTGAACAGTGCAACGATCGGCATCAGGATGCTGTTGCTTACAAAGTCCATAATATCCAGGACGGACATGCCCATCCAACTGATGAAGCTTAAAGGTCCGAATCCGAGAGAAGACGGAATCCCCAGCAGTATGGAGAGAATTAAAACAAAAATACAGGTCGGTTTACGTCCCCAGTGAAACTTATCGCAGAAAATAGATACGATGGTTTCCATCAGAGAAATTGCGGATGTCAGCGCCGCAAAAAATACCAGGATGAAGAAAATGGTTCCGATAAAACCGCCAAACTTCATGCTTGCGAATACCTTTGGAAGTGTGATGAACATCAGTCCCGGACCTGCACTGAGCGCAGAACGGTCTCCGCCGGAGAAGGCGAACACAGCGGGGATAATCATCAGACCTGCGAGGAAAGCAATTCCTGTATCAAATATTTCAATCTGCCTTACTGAACTTTCCAGATGGTCGTTTTTTTTCATATAGGAACCATAAGTAACCATAATACCCATCGCCAGTGACATGGAGTAAAATAACTGTCCCATGGCGGCAAGGATTGTTTTTACGGATACATCTGCCATATGAGGCATAATATAGTAGGCAAGACCTTCCATAGCGCCGTCCAGAGTCAGGCTGTAGATAGAGATGACAACCGTAAGGACAACCAATACAGGCATCATGAACTTGCTTACTTTTTCAATACCCTTCTGTACGCCGCAGAGTACAACGAAAGCGGTAATGCCTATAAAGAGAAAAAACCATCCGAGCGGTTCAAAGGTTCCGCCGATAAAATCTGAAAAATAGGTATCTTGCGCAGCAACAGAAGAGCCTCCGCTGATGAAGACGGCAAAGTACTTAACAACCCAGCCTCCGATTACAGAATAGTAAGGGAAGATGATAATCGGTACAATGGATGCCAGGATTCCAAGGAATCCGAAACGGGAATCCAAGGATCTAAAAGCACCGATAGCGCTTAATCCGGTTTTGCGTCCCAAGGCAACTTCACCAATCATAAGGGCGAAGCCGAAGGTGACAGCCAGGATTAAGTATATTAAGAGAAACGTACCGCCTCCATACTGAGCCGCCAGATACGGGAAACGCCAGATATTCCCCAGACCGACTGCAGAACCGGCAGCGGCCAGTACAAATCCCAGCTTGCTAGAAAAATTGCTTCTTTCGTTCATTGAATAAAAACCTCCTCAAAATCATTCTCTCATTTCTTATATTTTAATGACAGTGTGTAAAAACCATTATATAGAAAAAAGTCGGATTTCGCAATAGAAAAAAGGTTGACAATGAAAAAATAATGTGTTAGATTATTAACTGCGTGAAGCGGAAAATAAAGTAGAGTATCCACTCTCACCTCAGTGCAATCGGGCATCTGGCGGTTTGATAAAGCGGCATGAAAAAAGAGATTGTATAAGTCTCTCTTGTATTTTATGCAGAGTTGAAAGTGGATAGTCGGAAGCTGTTCACTTATTTTTTATGTAAGGAAAGAGTACTGCTTACATTTTATGTTTTATTTTATGATGGAGGTGCACTACAATTAGCGATTTAATGATTAACGAGCAAATCAGAGACAGAGAAGTACGCGTAATCAGCGAAGAAGGAGAGCAGCTTGGCATTATGTCTGCGAAGGATGCGATGAAACTTGCGCATGAAGCAGATTTAGACCTTGTGAAGATTGCTCCGAAGGCTCAACCGCCGGTATGCAAGATTATTGATTACGGTAAGTATAAGTATGAGCTGACAAGAAAAGAAAAAGAGGCCAAGAAAAAGCAAAAGACGGTCGAGGTTAAGGAAGTGCGTCTTTCACCCAATATCGACACCAATGATTTGAATACAAAGGTGAATAGTGCGAAGAAGTTCATTGGGAAGGGAAATAAAGTAAAAGTCACGTTGCGATTCCGCGGGAGAGAAATGGCACACGTACAGCAGAGCAGACATATTTTGGATGATTTTGCCAAGATGCTGGAGGATGTGGCTGTGGTGGAGAAGCCAGCCAAACTCGAAGGAAGAAATATGAGCATGGTTTTAACTGTAAAACGTTAAAAATAAACACACATTATCAAGGAGGAATATATCATGCCAAAAATTAAGACAAATAGAGCTGCTGCAAAGCGCTTCAAAAAAACAGGTACAGGAAAGTTAAAAAGAAATAAAGCTTACAAGAGCCATATCTTAACAAAGAAGTCTACAAAGAGAAAAAGAAATCTCAGAAAGGCAACTATTGCAGATGCTACTAACGTAAAGAATATGAAGAAAGTATTACCATATCTCTAAGATAAGACAGATATTGAAGGAGGAATAAGACATGGCAAGAATCAAAGGCGGATTGAACGCTAAGAAAAAACATAACAGAACTTTAAAATTGGCAAAAGGATATAGGGGAGCACGTTCCAAACAGTACAGAGTTGCAAAACAGTCTGTAATGAGAGCGCTTACATCTTCTTATGCAGGAAGAAAACAGCGTAAACGTCAGATGCGTCAGCTCTGGATTGCACGTATTAATGCGGCAGCAAGATTGAACGGACTGTCATACAGCAAGTTCATGCATGGCTTAAAGTTGGCGAATGTGGATGTGAACAGAAAGATGCTGGCAGAGATGGCGGTAAATGATGCTGCAGGATTTGCAACACTTGCAGAAGTTGCAAAGTCAGCGCTCGCTTAATTTATAGAAAACAGAAACTTCCGTCTCCCGGCGGGAGGCGGAGGTTTTTGAAATTTGGTATTGACATTTATGAACCAATGTAGTAATCTATTAGACGGACGTTAAGTCAAGCGGAAGTGTCGGAACTGGCAGACGAGCAAGACTAAGGATCTTGTGATCAATGCGATCGTGTGGGTTCAAG
>ERZ1673736.3810-NODE-3810-length-13478-cov-8.350518_pt1 | contig 13478 bp, 7 predicted proteins | sample MGYA00580212_ERZ1673736 | MGnify/ENA primary metagenome ERZ1673736 (study PRJEB41218, sample SAMN15661752) | gut metagenome | host: Homo sapiens | place: Canada: London | collected 2015-08-20/2019-03-30 | study: EMG produced TPA metagenomics assembly of...
ATGATGGAAAACCTTTCAGGTTTACCACATTCCCACACCCCTCCGCACACCCCCTAACCCTCTCCGGCTTTCTCCCTATCGCATAAAAATATTTTTATATAGGACAAGCCTATTAGGGGGCTTAGATTATCAATACATTTTTTCCCTATTTTTTTAACCCTTATATATTGCCTCCCTATTAGGGGGCTTAGATTATCAATACATTTTTTCCCTATTTTCCTCCATTATGCGACAGCAGCATTCCAGCTGTCAATGTGCCCGCATATCTGCCGGAACAATCCCAAGCGGCTTGGTATGGGAAAAGATAATCTCCCAGTATCCAGCACGATAATTTGCCCGAAGCCGCCCTTTGAACATAATATTGTGTTCCTCCGGCTGCGGATCGTTCCACTTAGAATTTTCAAGCAAGTCCTCATAATCCCCGCCATAGTACATATTGATACCGAGACGTGCAATCAGCCAATTACCTCTGCCATCATTTCCTATCAGTTCTTTTGTTTCTTCTCTCGCCTGTTCCTCAGTAAAATCAATCGGATATGGCGTTTGCAACACCGTTTCCCAAAGCATAACTGTTTCAAAATCCCGCCGATTGACCTTATATCTGTATTCTTTTTCTGTCGAAGATACCACTACATAACCAGTATGCTCCTTTTTAGGCTTCAGCTTTCGGTCAGCGTTCGCCCTTTCCTTCGAGATACGCAGCAAATTTTCATTCAAACCTTGCCAATATTTAATTTTACTTTCAGCCTCACTCAAATCCTGATGAATCTTGTTTATTTCCTCTTGTGTTTCTTCCGCTGCCTCTCGAATTTTTCTCTGTGCGTCCCGATCGGCTTGCTCAATCGCCGCCGCTGCATTACTTTTTGCAACCGCCGCTTCTGATTCTGCTTTTGCTTTCTGCCGGACTATCTGCTCATATTCTTCCCGGGTTAAAATCACATGGGTACACTCCGGATTGGAATTTCCTCCCGAAACTGCCCGATAAGTACCTAATGCCCCACGTTTTACAAATTCAGCTATATAAACCGCCCCCTTTACAATCCCCGGATATAGTTATCAGCCACTACACTAATCCGGTTATGTCCCAAAGCCTTACTGCATACCAGCATAGCCACCTTGTCCAGTTTCTTGCCGGCTTCGTCCTTCCTGCAGGAATACACTTCGCTCTGATACCGCTTGCCCGTTCCCTTATTTACCTTGTCATAGGGAATTTCTTCTATCGGTCTCGCATACTTCCTGTAAATATCCGTTGCATACTCAGCCCGGTATGCGTGTATATCTGCACACTTATGGACGTGCTGCCAAACCTTTTCCCCGTCCGGAGTGTTCCGAATCCGTTCCACAATCTGTTCCGCATTTTTTCCGATAATGGGACTAAGGCGCTCCCTGCCGCCCTTTCCGTTACGGACAAATACATAATACTCACTATCAAACAGCCGGGTATCTTTTAGGACTTCCAGCCGCCGAACCTCTTCCGGTGTCCTTTTCTGCTCCGGTACAGCTTCCAATCTGGAAATTTCTTTTTCTATCTGCTCCTTTGTCAGAAGATCACCGCCTTTTAAGGCGCCCAGCTCACTCCGGCGCAGTCCTGTTCCTTTGCAAAACTTGATAAGTTCATCATTGTTGGTAATGGAAAAATGCCGGTCACGTACACGATCGCCCCGACTCCGTTTAATATCTGCTCTGTTCCTTTTTGGGGGCTGAAAATAGTCTTTATCATCAGGACTTATCCCGTACAGCTTTCCCATTGCTTTCGCTTCCAACTGTACCGTCCATGCAGAAAGCCCCTGATCCGCCCGAACCTGCAGCCACTCATTCACATATTTTTTTGCACTTTTGAGCGTGGTACATTCCGGGTGTTCCGACTTGATATATTCGATAAAATATTTTGTGTGTTTCCAATAGGACTTATATGTGTTAAAGGAAAATATCTTCTCCTTATCCGTCCCGTTCGCTACTGCCTCTTTTTTGCTTTCTCCAAAGGCTTGCATACCGGTCAGACGGTCATACGCCTGTTGGTGCAAATCCTTTGAATATGCTTTGTTTCTTCTTCCCAAGCAAAACCGCCTCCCATATATTGAATTTTCGTTGAAGCAAAGCCGCCTCCTGCCAGCCCATCAGGACTCAACACTCGGCAAATACACTTTTTATAGTCTTATGTGTGACTGTTAGGATTACTCCCCAAACACTTTTTTACTGCTTATGTGTGCAGCTCCCTTTATTCTCTTTCTACGAGCAGTGGAAGATCTGTCGGATTCTTTTTAGAGGAATCAGCTCTCCGGCACTTTATCAGTATGTCCGGCTACATTCACGATACGTTTTACTTACAGCACACTTTCAAAAGGATTACTCGTGTGAAGGTCAATGACGTGCTTTCCAATTCGCAAAGGCTACTGTGGCGAGTCCGCACATCACACAGGTGTATCAACCCTGATTCGACTCCTCATTAGCAAACTGCTAAACCCCCGGATCACTCCGAGACGCTCTGAGCTTAATTACTGTTTATACTCGCTCAGACGAGTCTTATTTGACACCCTTATCATACCATAGAATAAGAAAAAAGTCAACAACATATACCGATTATCTATGACATAACGGTTTACCCGTTCATAAATAAACGGGTAAACCGTTATTGTTTGTGTCACTGATACAGCCGAAAACAAACACAGAAAAGGCGTTGAGAAAAATATTCTCAACGCCTTTTCTGCTCAATAAACTGGGATTTATCTTGCTTCTATATGCAAGTGATTATGACCATTCAAATCATCATACTGATGTGTATGTGTATGCTTTTCTGCATCTTCGCCATGGACATGTAAATGACTGTGTTTATGAGTATGTTCATGGGTATGAACCAAATCGCCATGTTGATGTTCATGAATATGAGTATGCTCATGTTCATGAGTATGCTGTAATTCAATGCTGTCCTTTACCATAATTATCGTACTAACAATCATGATGACCAAAGCTATATAAAATTGCGTGGAAGGTCTTTCTCCTACCAGCAACATACTGAACACAACTCCAAGAAACGGGGCAATGGAATAATATGCACTTGTTTTCGCTGCTCCCAAATCTTTCTGAGCCATGATATAGAATTTAATGCTTAATCCGTAAGCTACAAATCCCAAAGCCAGAACTGCAATTATCCATTCAAAGGCTGGTATGCTTTCGCCGAGTATCAACGCAACAATAAAACTTCCAAGTCCGGAAAAGCAACCTTTTATAATTACAATTTCTTCCGAACTCTTATTGCTGATCATTTTAGTACAGTTGTTTTCAAAGCCCCAGCAAATGCAAGCACCGAATACAAATAAAGACCCCTCATTAAATACAAATGCACTGCTTCCCTCAAAACTGAGTATGGCGCTGGCAACTGTTACCAAACCAATTGCTGCCCATAGTTTTCTTGAAATGACTTCCTTGAAGATAACCAACGCAATCAAAGAGGTTGCCACTATCTCAAAATTGTTAAGTAACGAGACATTCGCCGCATTTGTTCTGCTGATACCAAACATTAAAAGGATAGGTGCAATAATATCAAGTACCACCATTCCAATTGTGTATGGTAATTCTTTTTTTGTTAAAGGCTCTTCCTTTTGCCGCTTTCCGATTACTTTATTAACAAATCGATACATTGAAATTCCTATACCAGCTCCCAAATAAAGAAATGCAGCCATCATGGTTGCATCCACATGATTCAATAACAATTTCGACAGTGGTATATTGATTGCATATAGTGCTGCTGCCAATATTGCAAAACCTGTTGCAATATTCTTTACCTTCATAATTTTTCCCTTGCTTTCAAAAGATTCCGATTTATTAAACTGACTTAACCTCGAAACAATTTCTTAAACCAACTCCGCTTTTGTTCTGCCTCTGGTCTCTGCTGATCCACTTCGATCTCCCCGGCAAGCTGCTGCTGAATCGTCCCAGCATGAAGAGCCTGCGCCGCCTGTGCAGTCTGCTGTGCTGCAACCAAAGCCGCACTACTTTCTGCCAGCCTCGCATTTAATTCTTCTATCTGCTTGTCCTTCACAGCGAGCTGCTTATTTTTTAAGTCTAATTCCTTCTGCAGCATAGAAATCAAGACTGTTTCTGAGGTTTCGCAAGTTTCGCAACTTGCTTTCGCATGTTGCGAAACTTCCTTTCCCTCAATCGCCCGATAATGCTGATATATGGCGGTTTTTATAGTTTCGCTGATTGCGAAACTTCCTTTCGCATCTTTCGCAACATGGTTTCGCCGACACCACGCCCGAACTGCTTGTTCAGACACCCCGCATTCAGACGCAATCTCTTTGATTGTTACCGCCATTATATCACCACACTTTCAAAAAAGGCATTACAAACGCCTGTAAAATTCACTTACTAAAATAAATCACTATGAGAGCCGGTACGGATCAACTTTAAAATCAAAGTATCCCGAACAACCTTATAAATCAGTAGCCAGTCCGGTTCAATATGACACTCCCTCATGCCCTTGTAATTTCTTGAATTTGTAAGAGCGTGATCCCGATACGATTGCGGCAAAGGTTCCTCACGACACAAAATTGAAACAACCTCTTCCAGTTTTTTCGGATCACAGCCCCGTTTCAAAGCGAGTTTATAGTCCCGTTTGAACTGTCCTGAAAATTCCGGTCTAAGCATTTAACTCCTCCATCATATCCGCCACACTGTCAAACGGACCATACATATCCTCGTCCTTCTCCGCTGCCGCCATAGTCGCATAGGTAACTTCATTCGGTTCGTCAAGTTTCACTTCAAAAGGCAAACCGTGATACCTAAGCGCCTGCCTATAAAAAATTCCTGTTGCGGTGCTTAAATCCATTCCAAGAGACTTGAAAAGGGCAGCCGCCTGTGCCTTCAATTCAGGCTCCATTCTTAAAGTCATATTTTCTTTCGTTGCAGCCATACAAATGCACTCCTTTCATCTCTTATAGCTTACACCATTATTATACTCATAATACATTAAAAATGCAAGTGCATTGCAAATAATATTTGCAGTTGCAGTTTCTCGTAATTAGCCGCCCAAAATACGCCTTTTATAGCGATTTTTCAGCGTTCCAATTATAAAACACAGCCAACACCGCAAAAACGCCTTACAGGGCATTTCTGGGCGTTTTACAGCCTATCCTTGAACTCTTCGACCAGCAATATCACTCAACTCCTGTGACGGACGAATTTTCACAGAAATATGCCCGTCCTCAAAACTTGCTACTGGCGGCTGATAGTCCCACCATTTACGGATTGTTTTCGGATCAAGCCCGGTATCTCTATGACAGTCTGCTTTCCGACCTTCCGGGTGCTGTTCCCGCCATCTAAAAACCTGTTCCCGCACTGATGGGCGCCCGTTTCTTAATCTCCAACTTGTCCCATTCGCTTTATCGTTAATTTCCTGAATCGCTCTCGCACCCTGCAAATGTACTGCCTGTTTACGCCCATTTCTCTTATTTTTCTCAATTCGTATATCCGTTAAAGCTTCAATATCCTTAATCGTAAAATTGTAATATTCCTTGTCGTAGGCTTCCAGCGCACTCCGAATATCGTCCTCGGTCAAAACATTCTCATGTTTCACCTTCTGCAAATCTTCAAACGCCTGCTGCATATCCTGCCGGAGCTGTTTCTTCGGCACACCGCACTTGTAGGCATAAATCGCAAGACACATCAGAAAAAAATACCTGTGCCCGCCTTTAATCCCGCCGATCTGCCGCAGCCACCAATGATACAGTGCATACGGATCATTTCCATGCACTTTCCCGGATATATCCCATTGTTTCCGTCGCTTATCGCCCCGAACAACCACACGCTCATACCACTCCGGATATCTTTCTTTTGCTTGAGCCCTCGTCATTTTAGACGGTTTAAACGGTTTATTTACATCTACCCGATTTTCTGGTTTTGCATAAGCGTTCAGATAATCCAGCGTAACACGCTCGCCAGTGCGAAAAGCCACAAGATGTGTCCCATGCTTATCATTCAAGCTGCCTACCATACGGAAACACTGGTTGATTGACTGATACTGTATCGCCTGTTGCTTTGAGGTAGCCTTGTACTCCCACATTCGGAAAGTCAGGTCATATTTCAGGCTTTTAAGCTGCACTTTGATATTCGGGTATAAATCCACCGGCTCCCGGAAAACATAATACACATGAAGCCCTGTGCCTGACAAAACAAGAAAAGTCGGCATAGGCAGCCGCCGCACCTTTTCCGGATCACCGCCAAACCGCAGGAACAAGTTCCGCAGCTCCGCAAGCCCCACACCGTCCAAATCAAATATAAGGGCGTTCATACGCTGGGCGTTCTGCAGCTTGTTCGCCCGTTTACGATACACTAACCCACTGCACAAGGTCAAAGGGTTCTGCTCCACATAATCCATGTAGTCCTGTTCCCATGTATCATTAAGCATAATCCGGCGGCGTTCCTTCCCGGTCTGCTCGTCCTTATACAGATAAATGGCATTCGGGTGAGAAAAATCCGTATGTATCTCCCCGGCATTTTCATTATCAGGGAACAATTCCCTATAAAATTCGCAGCCCCCCACTTCCGGAAACTGTGCGCTCAAATACTCATAACACTCGCTATAATCCTTCGGCATACATACCACCTCTCAAAGAAAACTGCTGGGAAAGAATAGGGGGAAAGGGAGAGCCAAAGAGCGCACCCTTCGGGTGCTTAAAGAGAAAGCCACCTCTCCCTTTCCCCCTGCTCCGGGGCATGGAAATGATGGAAAACCTTTCAGGTTTACCACATTCCCACACCCCTCCGCACACCCCCTAACCCTCTCCGGCTTTCTCCCTATCGCATAAAAATATTTTTATATAGGACAAGCCTATTAGGGGGCTTAGATTATCAATACATTTTTTCCCTATTTTTTTAACCCTTATATATTGCCTCCCTATTAGGGGGCTTAGATTATCAATACATTTTTTCCCTATTTTCCTCCATTATGCGACAGCAGCATTCCAGCTGTCAATGTGCCCGCATATCTGCCGGAACAATCCCAAGCGGCTTGGTATGGGAAAAGATAATCTCCCAGTATCCAGCACGATAATTTGCCCGAAGCCGCCCTTTGAACATAATATTGTGTTCCTCCGGCTGCGGATCGTTCCACTTAGAATTTTCAAGCAAGTCCTCATAATCCCCGCCATAGTACATATTGATACCGAGACGTGCAATCAGCCAATTACCTCTGCCATCATTTCCTATCAGTTCTTTTGTTTCTTCTCTCGCCTGTTCCTCAGTAAAATCAATCGGATATGGCGTTTGCAACACCGTTTCCCAAAGCATAACTGTTTCAAAATCCCGCCGATTGACCTTATATCTGTATTCTTTTTCTGTCGAAGATACCACTACATAACCAGTATGCTCCTTTTTAGGCTTCAGCTTTCGGTCAGCGTTCGCCCTTTCCTTCGAGATACGCAGCAAATTTTCATTCAAACCTTGCCAATATTTAATTTTACTTTCAGCCTCACTCAAATCCTGATGAATCTTGTTTATTTCCTCTTGTGTTTCTTCCGCTGCCTCTCGAATTTTTCTCTGTGCGTCCCGATCGGCTTGCTCAATCGCCGCCGCTGCATTACTTTTTGCAACCGCCGCTTCTGATTCTGCTTTTGCTTTCTGCCGGACTATCTGCTCATATTCTTCCCGGGTTAAAATCACATGGGTACACTCCGGATTGGAATTTCCTCCCGAAACTGCCCGATAAGTACCTAATGCCCCACGTTTTACAAATTCAGCTATATAAACCGCCCCCTTTACAATCCCCGGATATAGTTATCAGCCACTACACTAATCCGGTTATGTCCCAAAGCCTTACTGCATACCAGCATAGCCACCTTGTCCAGTTTCTTGCCGGCTTCGTCCTTCCTGCAGGAATACACTTCGCTCTGATACCGCTTGCCCGTTCCCTTATTTACCTTGTCATAGGGAATTTCTTCTATCGGTCTCGCATACTTCCTGTAAATATCCGTTGCATACTCAGCCCGGTATGCGTGTATATCTGCACACTTATGGACGTGCTGCCAAACCTTTTCCCCGTCCGGAGTGTTCCGAATCCGTTCCACAATCTGTTCCGCATTTTTTCCGATAATGGGACTAAGGCGCTCCCTGCCGCCCTTTCCGTTACGGACAAATACATAATACTCACTATCAAACAGCCGGGTATCTTTTAGGACTTCCAGCCGCCGAACCTCTTCCGGTGTCCTTTTCTGCTCCGGTACAGCTTCCAATCTGGAAATTTCTTTTTCTATCTGCTCCTTTGTCAGAAGATCACCGCCTTTTAAGGCGCCCAGCTCACTCCGGCGCAGTCCTGTTCCTTTGCAAAACTTGATAAGTTCATCATTGTTGGTAATGGAAAAATGCCGGTCACGTACACGATCGCCCCGACTCCGTTTAATATCTGCTCTGTTCCTTTTTGGGGGCTGAAAATAGTCTTTATCATCAGGACTTATCCCGTACAGCTTTCCCATTGCTTTCGCTTCCAACTGTACCGTCCATGCAGAAAGCCCCTGATCCGCCCGAACCTGCAGCCACTCATTCACATATTTTTTTGCACTTTTGAGCGTGGTACATTCCGGGTGTTCCGACTTGATATATTCGATAAAATATTTTGTGTGTTTCCAATAGGACTTATATGTGTTAAAGGAAAATATCTTCTCCTTATCCGTCCCGTTCGCTACTGCCTCTTTTTTGCTTTCTCCAAAGGCTTGCATACCGGTCAGACGGTCATACGCCTGTTGGTGCAAATCCTTTGAATATGCTTTGTTTCTTCTTCCCAAGCAAAACCGCCTCCCATATATTGAATTTTCGTTGAAGCAAAGCCGCCTCCTGCCAGCCCATCAGGACTCAACACTCGGCAAATACACTTTTTATAGTCTTATGTGTGACTGTTAGGATTACTCCCCAAACACTTTTTTACTGCTTATGTGTGCAGCTCCCTTTATTCTCTTTCTACGAGCAGTGGAAGATCTGTCGGATTCTTTTTAGAGGAATCAGCTCTCCGGCACTTTATCAGTATGTCCGGCTACATTCACGATACGTTTTACTTACAGCACACTTTCAAAAGGATTACTCGTGTGAAGGTCAATGACGTGCTTTCCAATTCGCAAAGGCTACTGTGGCGAGTCCGCACATCACACAGGTGTATCAACCCTGATTCGACTCCTCATTAGCAAACTGCTAAACCCCCGGATCACTCCGAGACGCTCTGAGCTTAATTACTGTTTATACTCGCTCAGACGAGTCTTATTTGACACCCTTATCATACCATAGAATAAGAAAAAAGTCAACAACATATACCGATTATCTATGACATAACGGTTTACCCGTTCATAAATAAACGGGTAAACCGTTATTGTTTGTGTCACTGATACAGCCGAAAACAAACACAGAAAAGGCGTTGAGAAAAATATTCTCAACGCCTTTTCTGCTCAATAAACTGGGATTTATCTTGCTTCTATATGCAAGTGATTATGACCATTCAAATCATCATACTGATGTGTATGTGTATGCTTTTCTGCATCTTCGCCATGGACATGTAAATGACTGTGTTTATGAGTATGTTCATGGGTATGAACCAAATCGCCATGTTGATGTTCATGAATATGAGTATGCTCATGTTCATGAGTATGCTGTAATTCAATGCTGTCCTTTACCATAATTATCGTACTAACAATCATGATGACCAAAGCTATATAAAATTGCGTGGAAGGTCTTTCTCCTACCAGCAACATACTGAACACAACTCCAAGAAACGGGGCAATGGAATAATATGCACTTGTTTTCGCTGCTCCCAAATCTTTCTGAGCCATGATATAGAATTTAATGCTTAATCCGTAAGCTACAAATCCCAAAGCCAGAACTGCAATTATCCATTCAAAGGCTGGTATGCTTTCGCCGAGTATCAACGCAACAATAAAACTTCCAAGTCCGGAAAAGCAACCTTTTATAATTACAATTTCTTCCGAACTCTTATTGCTGATCATTTTAGTACAGTTGTTTTCAAAGCCCCAGCAAATGCAAGCACCGAATACAAATAAAGACCCCTCATTAAATACAAATGCACTGCTTCCCTCAAAACTGAGTATGGCGCTGGCAACTGTTACCAAACCAATTGCTGCCCATAGTTTTCTTGAAATGACTTCCTTGAAGATAACCAACGCAATCAAAGAGGTTGCCACTATCTCAAAATTGTTAAGTAACGAGACATTCGCCGCATTTGTTCTGCTGATACCAAACATTAAAAGGATAGGTGCAATAATATCAAGTACCACCATTCCAATTGTGTATGGTAATTCTTTTTTTGTTAAAGGCTCTTCCTTTTGCCGCTTTCCGATTACTTTATTAACAAATCGATACATTGAAATTCCTATACCAGCTCCCAAATAAAGAAATGCAGCCATCATGGTTGCATCCACATGATTCAATAACAATTTCGACAGTGGTATATTGATTGCATATAGTGCTGCTGCCAATATTGCAAAACCTGTTGCAATATTCTTTACCTTCATAATTTTTCCCTTGCTTTCAAAAGATTCCGATTTATTAAACTGACTTAACCTCGAAACAATTTCTTAAACCAACTCCGCTTTTGTTCTGCCTCTGGTCTCTGCTGATCCACTTCGATCTCCCCGGCAAGCTGCTGCTGAATCGTCCCAGCATGAAGAGCCTGCGCCGCCTGTGCAGTCTGCTGTGCTGCAACCAAAGCCGCACTACTTTCTGCCAGCCTCGCATTTAATTCTTCTATCTGCTTGTCCTTCACAGCGAGCTGCTTATTTTTTAAGTCTAATTCCTTCTGCAGCATAGAAATCAAGACTGTTTCTGAGGTTTCGCAAGTTTCGCAACTTGCTTTCGCATGTTGCGAAACTTCCTTTCCCTCAATCGCCCGATAATGCTGATATATGGCGGTTTTTATAGTTTCGCTGATTGCGAAACTTCCTTTCGCATCTTTCGCAACATGGTTTCGCCGACACCACGCCCGAACTGCTTGTTCAGACACCCCGCATTCAGACGCAATCTCTTTGATTGTTACCGCCATTATATCACCACACTTTCAAAAAAGGCATTACAAACGCCTGTAAAATTCACTTACTAAAATAAATCACTATGAGAGCCGGTACGGATCAACTTTAAAATCAAAGTATCCCGAACAACCTTATAAATCAGTAGCCAGTCCGGTTCAATATGACACTCCCTCATGCCCTTGTAATTTCTTGAATTTGTAAGAGCGTGATCCCGATACGATTGCGGCAAAGGTTCCTCACGACACAAAATTGAAACAACCTCTTCCAGTTTTTTCGGATCACAGCCCCGTTTCAAAGCGAGTTTATAGTCCCGTTTGAACTGTCCTGAAAATTCCGGTCTAAGCATTTAACTCCTCCATCATATCCGCCACACTGTCAAACGGACCATACATATCCTCGTCCTTCTCCGCTGCCGCCATAGTCGCATAGGTAACTTCATTCGGTTCGTCAAGTTTCACTTCAAAAGGCAAACCGTGATACCTAAGCGCCTGCCTATAAAAAATTCCTGTTGCGGTGCTTAAATCCATTCCAAGAGACTTGAAAAGGGCAGCCGCCTGTGCCTTCAATTCAGGCTCCATTCTTAAAGTCATATTTTCTTTCGTTGCAGCCATACAAATGCACTCCTTTCATCTCTTATAGCTTACACCATTATTATACTCATAATACATTAAAAATGCAAGTGCATTGCAAATAATATTTGCAGTTGCAGTTTCTCGTAATTAGCCGCCCAAAATACGCCTTTTATAGCGATTTTTCAGCGTTCCAATTATAAAACACAGCCAACACCGCAAAAACGCCTTACAGGGCATTTCTGGGCGTTTTACAGCCTATCCTTGAACTCTTCGACCAGCAATATCACTCAACTCCTGTGACGGACGAATTTTCACAGAAATATGCCCGTCCTCAAAACTTGCTACTGGCGGCTGATAGTCCCACCATTTACGGATTGTTTTCGGATCAAGCCCGGTATCTCTATGACAGTCTGCTTTCCGACCTTCCGGGTGCTGTTCCCGCCATCTAAAAACCTGTTCCCGCACTGATGGGCGCCCGTTTCTTAATCTCCAACTTGTCCCATTCGCTTTATCGTTAATTTCCTGAATCGCTCTCGCACCCTGCAAATGTACTGCCTGTTTACGCCCATTTCTCTTATTTTTCTCAATTCGTATATCCGTTAAAGCTTCAATATCCTTAATCGTAAAATTGTAATATTCCTTGTCGTAGGCTTCCAGCGCACTCCGAATATCGTCCTCGGTCAAAACATTCTCATGTTTCACCTTCTGCAAATCTTCAAACGCCTGCTGCATATCCTGCCGGAGCTGTTTCTTCGGCACACCGCACTTGTAGGCATAAATCGCAAGACACATCAGAAAAAAATACCTGTGCCCGCCTTTAATCCCGCCGATCTGCCGCAGCCACCAATGATACAGTGCATACGGATCATTTCCATGCACTTTCCCGGATATATCCCATTGTTTCCGTCGCTTATCGCCCCGAACAACCACACGCTCATACCACTCCGGATATCTTTCTTTTGCTTGAGCCCTCGTCATTTTAGACGGTTTAAACGGTTTATTTACATCTACCCGATTTTCTGGTTTTGCATAAGCGTTCAGATAATCCAGCGTAACACGCTCGCCAGTGCGAAAAGCCACAAGATGTGTCCCATGCTTATCATTCAAGCTGCCTACCATACGGAAACACTGGTTGATTGACTGATACTGTATCGCCTGTTGCTTTGAGGTAGCCTTGTACTCCCACATTCGGAAAGTCAGGTCATATTTCAGGCTTTTAAGCTGCACTTTGATATTCGGGTATAAATCCACCGGCTCCCGGAAAACATAATACACATGAAGCCCTGTGCCTGACAAAACAAGAAAAGTCGGCATAGGCAGCCGCCGCACCTTTTCCGGATCACCGCCAAACCGCAGGAACAAGTTCCGCAGCTCCGCAAGCCCCACACCGTCCAAATCAAATATAAGGGCGTTCATACGCTGGGCGTTCTGCAGCTTGTTCGCCCGTTTACGATACACTAACCCACTGCACAAGGTCAAAGGGTTCTGCTCCACATAATCCATGTAGTCCTGTTCCCATGTATCATTAAGCATAATCCGGCGGCGTTCCTTCCCGGTCTGCTCGTCCTTATACAGATAAATGGCATTCGGGTGAGAAAAATCCGTATGTATCTCCCCGGCATTTTCATTATCAGGGAACAATTCCCTATAAAATTCGCAGCCCCCCACTTCCGGAAACTGTGCGCTCAAATACTCATAACACTCGCTATAATCCTTCGGCATACATACCACCTCTCAAAGAAAACTGCTGGGAAAGAATAGGGGGAAAGGGAGAGCCAAAGAGCGCACCCTTCGGGTGCTTAAAGAGAAAGCCACCTCTCCCTTTCCCCCTGCTCCGGGGCATGGAAATGATGGAAAACCTTTCAGGTTTACCACATTCCCACAC
>ERZ1673736.3814-NODE-3814-length-13468-cov-10.896817_pt1 | contig 13468 bp, 8 predicted proteins | sample MGYA00580212_ERZ1673736 | MGnify/ENA primary metagenome ERZ1673736 (study PRJEB41218, sample SAMN15661752) | gut metagenome | host: Homo sapiens | place: Canada: London | collected 2015-08-20/2019-03-30 | study: EMG produced TPA metagenomics assembly of...
AGAGTAGTCTCGCCGCACCGGTCAGACCAGTTCGCGGAGGTGTTTCAGATTGCTCTTGGCCGTGGCGACGACCTCGCCGGCGCGGCCTGAAAGAATCAGCCGGGTCATCGCCAGCGCAAAGCCCTTCATCTGCCCGAATTCGACCTTCGGGGGCATCGCCAGCGCATTGGGGTCGGTCCGGACATTCACCAGGACGGGACCCGGAGTGTCGAAGGCCTCGGCCAGCACCTCCGCCACGCTGTCGGGCGAATCAGCCGTGAATCCCCGGATGCCCATGGCCCGGGCAATGGACTCGAAATCGGGATTGCACATGTCGGTCTGCCAGTCGGGAAGCCCCGAGACCTCCATTTCCAGCTTCACCATCCCCAGCGAACGGTTGTCGAAGACAACGATCTTCACCGGGAGCTTATACTCCACGATCGTCGCCAGGTCGCCCAGCAGCATCGAGAGTCCCCCGTCGCCGCACAGCGCCACGACCTCCTGCCCGGGCCGCGCGAAGGCCGCGCCGATCGCCATGGGAAGGGCATTGGCCATCGAGCCGTGGTTGAACGAACCGAGCATCCGGCGGCGGCCCGTGGCGCGCAGGTAACGCGCACCCCACACACAGCACATGCCCGTATCGACGGTGAAGATCGCGCTGTCGGAAGCCAGCGTGTCGATCAGCGTCGCCACGTATTCGGGAGCGATATTGCCCGCACTTCCCCGCTTCGAGGCCACAGCGGCCATGTCGTCGCACAAGGCGCCGTAGATTTTCAGCTGGCGGTCGAGGAACACCCTATCGGAGCGTTCGCGCAGCATCGGGAACAGGGCCTGCAAGGTCTCCTTCACATCTCCGGCAAGCCCCAGTTCGACCCGGGCGCGGCGGCCGATGCGCTCGGGACGGATGTCCACCTGCGCGATACGGCACTCCGAGGGCAGAAAACAGTCGTAGGGGAAATCCGTGCCCAGCAACAGCAGCAGGTCCGATTCGTGCATGGCTCCGTAGGCCGAAGGAAGGCCCAGCAGACCCGTCATGCCGATCTCATACGGATTGTCGTACTGCACCTCCATCTTCGCCTTGAAAGTATATGCCACGGGAGCCTTGAGCATCGCGGCGAGCCGTACGACCTCGTCGTGGGCCTCGCGGGCGCCGATGCCGCAGAAAACCGTGATGCGTTCGGCCGAACCGATCATTTCGGCCAGCTGCCGCAGTTCGCCGTCGAGCGGACGGTAGATGCCGTGCGACGGCAGAGGTCCCGAGGCCCCGGGACTTTCGGCGCAGGGACTGGCCGCCACATCGCCCGGAAGTCCCACTACGGCAACCTCACGCCGGTGAATCGCATGCTGCAAAGCCGCCGGAAGCATCCGCGCGAACTGCGCGGGAGTAACGGCCATCTGGTTGTAACCGCTGCAATCGTCGAAAAGGCGGATCGGATCGGTCTCCTGGAAATAACCCGTGCCGAACTGGTCGGAGGGACAGGTCGAGGCGATGGCCAGCACCGGGCAATTGCTCCGGTGGGCGTCGTAGAGTCCGTTGATCAGGTGGACATGTCCCGGGCCGCTGCTGCCCGCGCAGCAGGCGATGCCGTTGAGTTCGGATTCGGCCGCTGCTGCGAAGGCCCCGCTCTCCTCGTGGCGCACGTGAACCCACCGGACGGTTCCGGCGCGACGTACGGCGTCGTTGACTTCGTTCAGGCTGTCGCCCGTCACGGCGTAGATGTGGCGGATACCCGCCCGGCAAATGGTTTCGACCAGCTGGTCGGCTACTTTCTTTCCCATAATATCGGCATTTTCAACTGTTTGCATCGTCGCGGAAGCATCCAAGATCAATACCAAAGCCACCGAAAAAAGTTCCGTCCGCAACGCATTCGGGCGCTGCGGACGGAATGGCGTCCGGAAAGAATGGATCGTGTTATTCGATCTCCATCAGAACGGCGTCGGTAGCCACGGTCTGCCCCTGACGGACCAGAATCTGCTTGACCGTACCGGCGAAATCGCTCGTGATGGCGTTCTCCATCTTCATCGCTTCGAGAACGGCGACCTCCTGTCCGGCCTTCACCGCGTCGCCGACCTTCACTTTGAGTTCGATGATGCGGCCCGGCAGCGGAGCCGTCACGACGTTGCCCGTGATCACGGCCTGCGTCTCTCCGGCGGGCGTCTCCCCGGCCTTGGCGGCAGGTTCGGCCGGCTTCGAAGCCTCGTAGGCCTTCACCTTCATATTGGTCAGGAACGTCTTGGCGACCAGCGGGAACAACTCCAGCAGCAGCACCTCCTTTTCATCGGCGGCGAGCTTCACGCCTCCGGCTTCGGGAAGCTCGGGATTGGGCTGCATCTGGTATTTCGAGGTGTCGTAAGGAGTCTCCTCGCGCACGCCGCAGATCTTGAACCGGAATTCGGGGTCGATCTTCACCGGCGTCTTGCCGTACTCGCCCTTCACGAGGCCCACGAACTGCGACGACTTGTTGGTGTACATCGGACGTCCGGCCTTCTCGTCGAGGGCGCAGTTGACGGCCTGCGCACCGACGATCTGCGAGGTCGGGGTCACCAGCGGCGGCAGGCCTGCGGCCAGGCGCACCGAGGGGATCAGCTCCATGGCGCGCGGCAGGATGTCCTCGGCCTTGAGCTGCTTGAGCTGGGCCACCATGTTCGAATACATGCCGCCGGGAATCTCGGCCTTCTGCACCAGTTCGTTCGGAGCCGGGAAGCCGAAATAGGCCTCGATCTTGCGGCAGGCGTCGATCGTGGCGTTCTCGTCGTCGTGCTGCGCCGCGGCGATCGCCCGGTCGAACAGGGCGTCGATCTCGGCGGGAAGCGTGTCGGTCACCGGGTTGAACGCCTTCGGCTCGGGTTTCTCGACACCGAAGACCGACTGGTTCAGCTCCTTGCGGATGTCCCGCAGCTGGGTGTTGATTTTGGCCACGGCCTCCATGTTCACGCCCGTTTCGATGCCCAGCTTCTTGCAGAAAACATGGATCAGCTCGATGGCCGGGGCGCCCGTGCCTTCGGCGAAGTACCAGCAGTTGGTGTCCACGACGTCGACCCCGGCGATGATGGCCGAAAGCACCGAAGCCAGTCCGTAGCCCGGCGTGCAGTGGGTATGGAAATCGACGGGAACCGAAAGGTTCTTCTTCAGCAGGCGCACCAGCGTGGCGACGCGGCGCGGCGGAATCAGACCCGACATGTCCTTGATGGTGATCATGTCGGCGCCCAGTGCGGCCATCTGGCGGGCCTTGTCGAGGAAATAGGCGTCGGTGAAGACCGGTTTGGGGGCCGATTTGCCCGTCAGCCTGGCCCAGAAACCCGGTTCGGGGTATTTCGGGTCCACGGTGTAGCAAACCGCACAGTCGGCGATGCCGCCGTACTGCTTGACGTATTTGACGGTCGATTTCACGTTGTCGACGTCGTTCAGGGCGTCGAAGATCCGCATGATGCCCAAACCGCTCCGGATCGAGTTGCGGCAGAAGCCGTCGATGATTTCGTCCGTATAGGGCGAGTAGCCGAACAGGTTGCGGCCGCGCGAAAGGGCCGTGAGTTTCGAGACATCGCCCACTGCCTTGTGGATGGTTTCGAGGCGCGTCCACGGATTCTCGTCGAGATAACGCATCACCGAGTCGGGGACGGCGCCGCCCCACACCTCCATCGCATAGAAATTGGCATCTTTGTAGAACGGCAGGCAGCGGTCGATCTGCTCCTGGTTCATACGCGTCGCGAAGGACGACTGCTGGCCGTCACGCAACGTAAGGTCTCTGATTTTGAGATTTCTCGCCATTTTATAATATCATTTAAGGGTTCTTTGGCACGAATCCATTGTTATTCGAATAACAAAGGTAATAAACCCTCACGAATATGCAACTTTTTTCCGGGGAATTTTCAGGAAAAACGCCCCGGCCGCTTTCTTTCCGTAAAAAAGACGGGAAACAGAACGATCATCCGCCCGATCTGCCGCCGGGCTGGAACAGTTCCCGGTCGGGAAGCCCGTCGAGGTATCTGCGTTTGAAGACATTGACGCAGAAGACAAACATCGCCAGCATCAGCGGCCCGAAGATGACGCCCATAAAGCCGAAGAGCGACAGACCGATGAAGACCCCGAAAATGGTGATGAGCGGGTGCACGTCGGCCATCTTCTTCTGCATGACCATCCGCACGAGGTTGTCCACCTGCGTGACGACCAGCGTGCCGTACATCACCAGCCCGACGCCCTGCCCCCAGTTGCCGTCGAGGCTCATGTAGGCCGCCAGCGGCAGCCACACGAGGGCCGTGCCGACGATGGGCAGAATCGTGGCGAAGCAGGTCAGCACGCCCCAGAAAAGCGGCTCGGGAACGCCGAAGGCCAGGTAACCGACATAGGCCACCACGCCCTGCGAGACGGCCAGCAGCGGAATGACGATGGCGTTCGAGCGCACGATCATGTGGATTTCGCGCATCACGCTGCGCGCCGCGCAGCGGTCGAACGGCAGGATTTCGCGGCAGTAGGTCTCCATGCGCAGGCCCCCGATCAGCATGAAATAGAGCACGAAGAGCAGCACGACGAGGTTGACGGCGAAATTCACGATGCCGCCCACGAGCCACTGCCCCGCCCTGGGAAGGTAGCCCAGCACCGATTGCAGGTTGCTCTCGGACCAGAGGTCGTAGCCGGTTTTCTGCTGGATGAGTCCGGCGACGTGCCGGACGGGCGTGATGACCGACTGCGGATCGAGGGCCACGCCCTGGATTTTGTCGACGACCATCCAGACGATCAGGCTGATCGGAACGAGGAAGAAGAAGATCGCCTCGCCGAGCAGCAGCGACGCCGCAAGGCTCCGCCGCCACCGCCGCCGTTCGCTCAAGAACCACATCTGACGCCGCAGCAGCACGTAGATCGTCACGGCCCCCAGCAAGCCGCCCAGAAACGGCGTCAGCTCGGCGAAGATCGTGAGACCCAGCCCCGCGATAAGCACGAAAAGCGAATAACGCCAGTATTTTTCACGCACCGAAAGCATACCCCGGCCCCGCGCAAGGAACGTGCCGCAGGCTTCCGGACCGGGAGGCCGGAATGTTGAAATATCGTCGACTGAAAATTTGCGCTATTCTATTGCGGCTCACAAATATTTGATATATATTTGCGTCATGGAAAGAATGGCCGAAATCGTCTGCACAGACACCCCGGAAATGAGTTCCCACGATTGGCGAAAAGCTCTTTCAGGACACACATACGACTGACGAGGGATGTTCCTGCAACGGGAATGTCTCTCGCCGTTTTCTCAAAACGGCCGAATCCGGAAACCGAAACGCCGCGAAAAAGGAAACAAACGATCCATCTACAACGAAACCCAAAAAAATCCCTTATTCACAAAAACCAACGTTTATGAAGAAATTTTTCCTTCTCATGCTCTCGGTCTTCGCATTTTGCGCAGCCGATGCGCAGGTGACGACTTCGGGAATGAACGGCACGGTGACCGACGCCGACGGACAGCCGCTCGCCGGCGCCACGGTCATCGCCGTGCACACCCCTTCAGGCACGCAGTACGGCGCCGTGAGCGACAAGAACGGCGGCTACAACCTGCAAGGACTGCGCACGGGAGGTCCCTACACGGTGACCTTCTCGTTCGTGGGCTGCCAGAGCGTCGAATTCCCGGGACTGATGCTGTCGCTGGGCCAGACCCTCAAGCGCGACGCTTTCCTCAAAGACAGCCAGGAGCTCGAAGCCGTGGTCATCACGGCCGACGGCAAGAACAGTTCGATGAACGTCAACCGCGCAGGGGCGGTCACCAGCATCTCCAACGAGCAGATCGAACTGATGCCTACGGTCAACCGCAGCATGAACGACATCATGCGCCTCACGCCGCAGGCCTCGTCGACCACCTCGGGACTGGCCATCGGCGGCGGCAACTACCGCCAGTCGTACGTGACGGTCGACGGCGCGGCGTTCAACAACATGTTCGGCATCGGCGGCAACCTGCCCGCAGGCGGTTCGCCCATTTCGCTCGACGCGCTGGAGCAGGTGTCGGTGTCGATAACCCCCTTCGACGTGCGCCAGAGCGGATTCACGGGCGGAGCGATCAACGCCGTCACCAAGTCGGGAACCAACGACCTGAAGGTCTCGGCCTACCTCTACTCCAAGAGCGACCAGCTCCAGGGCGACAAGTACGACGGCGGCAAACTGTCGCTGAGCGAGATGCGGAACAACACGCTCGGATTCAGCGTCGGCGCCCCGATCGTCAGGAACAAGCTCTTCGTGTTCGCCAACTTCGAGCGCGAGTGGAACACCACGCCGGGCAACTCCCGGCTGGCCCGCACGAGCGAAAGCCAGGATTTCGGCAAAGCCCTGCAATACAACCGCCCGACGACCGCGAAACTCGACGAGATGAGCCGGTTCCTGATCGACAACTACGGCTACAACCCCGGCGCCTACCAGAACTATTCGGTGAAGACGCCCGGCTACAAGCTCATGGCACGCGTGGACTGGAACATCAACCGCAACCACGCGCTGAACGTGCGGTTCAGCCGGACGCAGAACAAGTATTCGTCGGCCCCGTCGTCGTCCATTTCGCCGCTCAACGCCGGCAAAGTGTACGACAAGGACGTTTACGGCCGCACCTCGGTCTACGCCATGTATTTCGGAAATTCGCGCTACTATCAGGAGCAGAACTTCACGTCGGTGGCCGCCGAACTCAACTCCCGCTTCATGGACAGCCGCCTGACGAACACGCTGCGCTACACCTATTCGCACCAGTACGAGCCGCGCAGCTACGACGGCGGCATCTTTCCGACGGTGGACATTCTGGAGCCTGCCGAGAACGGCGCGAGCGCCCTGTACGCCTCGTTCGGACTCGATCCCTTCACCGAAGGCAACCTGCGCGAAGTGTCGACGCACATCCTAACCGACGAGATCGGCTACACGCTGGGCAAGCACCGGCTGGTGGCCGGTTTGCAGTTCGAGCACAACCTGACCACGAACGGCTACTTGCAGGGCGGCGCGGGATACTACGTCTACGAGAGCTGGGACGACTTCAAGAACGACAAGGCCCCGCTGGCGTTCCGCATCGCACACGGCAACAACGACGCATTGTCGCAGGCGTTCCCCCAGTTCTCCCACATGCAGTACTCGGTCTACCTGCAGGACGAGATCAACGTAAGCGATCGTTTCAAGGCGACGGTCGGAGTGCGTTTCGAGGTTCCGGTCTATCCGTCGATCTCGGGCAACGAAAATAGGGACTTTACGGAGATCTTCGCCGACCACGGCGGCTACAAGACCTCGGATATGCCCAAGGCGCGTCTGTCGGTGGCTCCCCGCGTGGGCTTCAACTGGGACATGACCGGCGAGCGCAAGTATATCCTCCGCGGAGGTACGGGCGTGTTCAACGGCCGCCTGCCGTTCGTATGGCTCGTATCGGTGGCCGGAAACAGCAACACCATCCAGAACGGACTGACGCTTTACAGAAACGAAAAGGGCGACAACATGCCCAAATTCCACACCAATGTCAAAGACATGCTGGAAGACGTGTACAAGGGAACCTACAAGGGACATGACCTGGCGGCCAACACGCAGCCGACCATTCTGGACAAGAACCTCAAAATGCCTTCGACGTGGAAAAGCTCGCTGGCGCTGGACCTGAAACTTCCGGGCGACGTCAACCTCAATATCGAGGGGATCTACAACAAGGACTTCAACTCGGTGACCGTCACCAAACTCGGCATGGTCGAGAAAGAGGGCGGCATCCGGCTCCCGGGCGAACCCGAGGCGCGCACCTATTGGGAAAGCGGCAATATCAGGAATAAGGACGGCGAGACCGTCAATCCCTACCTGATCAACAACACCGACGACGTGGACGGCTACTACGCTTCGGTCTCGGCGCAGGTGTCGAAAACCTGGGGCTTCGGTCTCTCGCTGACGGCGGCCTACACCTATTCGAGCGCCAAGAACGTGATCGACGGCATCGGCGACCAGGTGACCTCGGCATTCAGCACCAACACGTTCAACAAGAACGGTTCGAACGTGCCCGAACTGGGTTACGCATCCTACGTGTCGCCCCACCGCATCCTGCTCAACGTCGGCTACCGCCTCGCGCACAAGAGCGGCGCGTCGAACTTCGGGCTTTACTACGAGGCGTTCCGCCAGGGATATATCGGTTCGTACTCCTATTCGCGCTACTCCTACACGATGTACGTGCAGAGCGGCAAGTACCAGAACCCCGTGACGAACGACCGCGGCGCGGTGAACCTGATCTACATTCCGACCCGCGAGGAACTCGACGGCATGCCGTTCACGTCGGACGAGAACAGGGAGGAGTACTGGAAATTCATCCGGAACGACGACTATCTCTCGAAGCACACCGGCGAATACTCGAAGCGCGGCGGCGCCGTGATGCCCTGGCAGCACATGCTGAACTTCCGCTTCTCGCAGGACTTCTACGTCAACGTCAAAGGCCGGCGCAACACGATTTCGCTGGGGCTCGATGTCAACAACATCGCCAACATGCTCAACCGCGACTGGGGCAACGTCAAACGGATCAGTACGACCAACATCCTGAAATACGAGAACGGCGCCTACACGTTCAACAAACCCACATGGTCGAAGTACGCCGGCACGATTTCGACCTGGTCGGCGATGTTCAGCATCCGCTACACCTTCAACTGATCTCCCGGAAGAGGCTCAAAAAGGAAGAGACCGGTTTGCGCCGGTCTCTTTCTTTTGTTTATATGCAGTCCGATTGCAACAACCGCCGGCGCAGGGCGTCGCACGCCGCGTCGGGATCGCGGTGATCGAAGACGAAGCCGTGAATGCCCAGAGCGGCGGCCGCCTCGATGTTCATCTCCCGGTCGTCGATGAAAAGCGTCTCGGAAGGGGTCAGGCCATAGCGTTCGAGCAGAATCTCGTAGATGCGCGGCTCGGGTTTCACGGTGTGCTCCTCGCAGGAGACCACCTCGCCGTCGAAAAGCCCGTAGACGGGGAAGCGGCGCAGGAAGTCGATGAACTCGCGCGACATGTTCGAAAGCACGTAGAGCCGGTAGCCCGCCGCTTTCAGGTCGCCGACGAGCCGTTCGGTCGGCTTCACGGGTTCCTGCAGGTCGACGGCCAGCCGAAGGACGGCGGCACAGGTCTCCACGGGGCGGCCGGTCATCCCGCTGATGGTGGCGGTCACCTCTTCGAGCGTCGACGTGCCGCGGTCGTACTCCTCCCAGAAGAGCGGCATGCGCGGGGCGCGGAGAAAACTGAAAAATTCGAGCAGTTCGGGGGTGCACTTGCTTTTATCTCGGGCGAAAAGGACTCCGCCAAGGTCAAAAACGATGTTTTTCATAGGGACAAAGATACTAAAATGTCGAATGGGGCGCAACACAAAATCGCGCACAACTCCGTAAAACCTTCCGACTGGTAAAAGGATCGTTACGCCCCCAAAGATACGAAAAATTTTGTTGGTGCGGGATTTGCAGGGTGTCCGGAAAACAATCAAGCCTATGAATCACGGTATAAGCATCCTTTTCCGCGCCATTCCGCTCGCAATGGCCGCCTTCTGCTTCGCTTACGGAGCCTATATTTTCGCGGCCGGAACCGACGCGGCTCGTCTGACGGCAGGTCCCGTCGTCTTCTACCTCGGGTCCATCTGCATCGCGCTCTACTGCACCGCCGCAACGATCATCCGCCAGATCATCGGGACCTACACGGCGGCGGCGAAGTACCTCTTCCCGGCGATCGGCTACACGTTCGCCATGCTGACGCTCATCAGCGGCGCATTCATCATCGCCTCGCACTGGCCCGGCGCGCTGGTCACCGGACACGTCGTCTGCGGACTGGGACTGATCACGGCCTGCGTGGCCACGGCGGCGACCTCGTCGACACGCTTCAGCCTGATTCCCAAAAACTCCGCCGACGACTCCTTCTCGGTCAACCCGGCCGGATTCACCCGCGCCGAGTCGTCGCTGCTGATCTTCATCGTCTCGGCAATCGCCGCCATCGCCTGGGTCTGGTGCATCCTGCTCTATGTGCGCGGAACGCTTCCGGCACACATCGTCGCCGGGAGCGTGATGTTCGGAATCGCCTGCGTCTGCACGTCGCTCATCGCGCTGGTCGCCAGCATAGCCCGCCAGGCCCGCGGCAGCTACACGATGGCCGAGAAAGGCAAATGGACGGGCCTCGTGCTGACGATGGGTTCGCTGGCATTCGTGCTGGGGCTGATCCTGATTTTCGCCTATTGGGACCATCCGATCAACTTCGTGGGATTCGTGCTGATCGGTCTGGCGCTGATCTGCTGGAGCATTTCGAGCAAGGTGATTCTGCTGGCGAAAATCTGGCACGCCGACTTCCCGCTGGCCAACCGCATTCCGATCATCCCCGTGCTGACGGCGCTGGCATGCCTGTTCCTCGCGGCGTTTCTCTACGAGGAGGCCGCATTCCAGGCCAAATTCTTCGTCCCGGCGCGTGTGCTGTCGGGATTCGGCGCCATCTGTTTCACGCTCTACTCCATCGTCTCGATCCTCGAAAGCGGAACGTCGAAAAAATAAAAGGACAAAAGACTTTATTCGATTTTGGAGACGCAGATTTGTGCTTAAACGAAGCGGGGCACGGATGGGTAGTATCGGAATACGTCCCATTCGTGCCCTGCGAGCGCAAGTGCGAAGATGCCCTATAAAATCAGAATAAATGGAAGGCGACCGTAAGCCCCGCCATCACGATCGCGACCATCGACATCAGTTTGATGAGAATGTTGAGCGACGGACCCGACGTATCCTTGAAGGGATCGCCGACCGTATCGCCCACGACTGTGGCCCGGTGGCAGTCGGAACCCTTGCCGCCGAAATGCCCCTCCTCGACCATCTTCTTGGCGTTGTCCCAGGCGCCCCCGGCATTGGCCATGAAGACCGCCAGCACGAAACCGGAACTCAATCCGCCGACCAGAAGGCCCATTACGCCCGCCACCCCGAAGACCAGTCCGACAACGACCGGAGCGGCGATGGCCAGCAGGCTCGGAAACAGCATCTCACGCTGCGCACCGCGGGTCGAAATGGCGACGCAGCGCGCGTAGTCGGGCGTTCCCTCGCCCGTGAGGATGCCCTTGATCTCGCGGAACTGGCGGCGCACCTCCTCGACCATGCTCTGCGCGGCGCGGCCCACGGCGTTCATCGTCAGCCCGCAGAAGAGGAACGACATCATCGCGCCGATGAAGACGCCGATCAGCACCGTGGGGTTCATCAGCGACACGCGGTAATATTCCATGAAATCGAGAATCGAGGCGTCCTGCACGAAGCGCATCGTCCCGTCGGACATTTCGAGCATCGTCACCCCGTTGTGGATCAGACCGATGCGGATCTCCTCGATATAGGAGGCCAGCAGCGCGAGGGCCGTCAGGGCCGCCGACCCGATGGCGAAGCCCTTGCCCGTGGCGGCCGTGGTGTTGCCCAGCGCGTCGAGCGCGTCGGTGCGTTTGCGGACCTCGGGGCCGAGGCCGCTCATCTCGGCATTGCCGCCCGCATTGTCGGCGATAGGCCCGTAGGCGTCCGTGGCCAGCGTGATGCCCAGCGTCGAGAGCATGCCCACGGCCGCGATGCCGATGCCGTAGAGACCCATCGACATGTTCTGCGGAGCCATCATGTTCTCGATGTCGAAGCCGATGGCGCAGAGGTAGGCAAGGATGATCGCCACGCCGATCGTCACGACGGGGATGGCCGTGGAGATCATTCCCGAGCCGATGCCGGCGATGATGACCGTCGCAGGGCCTGTCTGGGCGCTCCCGGCGATCTTCTGCGTCGGTTTATAAGAATGGGAGGTGAAGTATTCCGTGGCCTGCCCGATGACAATGCCCGCCACGAGGCCCGTGATGACCGAGAACGAGAGTCCGACCCAGTTCTCGACGCCCAGCAGGCAGAGGATGCCGAACGTGGCGGCGGCGATCAGCAGCGAGCTGAAATTGACGCCCACGCCCAGCGAACGGAGCAGTTCGCGCATCGTGGCCCCCTCCTTTGTGCGCACGAGGAAGATGCCGAGGATCGAGAGCAGGATGCCCACCGCGGCGATCAGCATCGGGGCCATCACGGCCTTGATCTGCAACGCCTCGGAACCGGCCGAGGAGAAGGCCGCGGCGCCCAGCGCCGCCGTGGCGAGGATCGAACCGCAGTAGCTCTCGTAAAGGTCGGCGCCCATGCCGGCCACGTCGCCCACGTTGTCGCCCACGTTGTCGGCGATGGTCGCGGGATTGCGCGGGTCGTCCTCCGGGATCCCCGCCTCGACCTTACCCACCAGGTCGGCACCCACGTCGGCCGCCTTGGTATAGATACCGCCGCCGACGCGTGCGAAGAGCGCCTGCGTCGAGGCGCCCATGCCGAAGGTCAGCATCGTCGTGGTGATGACCACGAGCTTCTGCGGCCCGGCGACCTCGACGAAATGGTTCAGAATGACGTACCAGAACGAAATGTCGAGCAGGCCGAGGCCCACGACCACCAGTCCCATCACCGCACCGCTGCGGAATGCGACCTTCAGGCCGCGGTCCAGCGACTGCCGCGCGGCATTGGCCGTACGGGCCGAAGCGTAGGTCGCGGTCTTCATGCCGAAGTAGCCCGCAAGCCCCGAGAAAAAGCCGCCGGTGATGAAGGCGAAGGGAACCCAGCCGTTCTGCACCCCGGCGCCGTAGGCCAGCCAGGCGAAAAACAACGCCAGCACCGCGAAGACGATGCCGACGACCTTGTACTGCTGGCGCAGGTAGGCCATGGCGCCCTTGCGCACGTGCGCGGCGATCTCGCGCATGCGCGGCGTACCCTCGTCCTCGCGCTTCATCAGGCGGTAAAACGCCCATGCGAAGGACAGGGCGACGACGGACGCGGCAGGCACGATCCAGAAAATCGAAGGAATGTTCATATCATAAATTATAGTTAGTTGGTTGTATGCCTCTGCAAACTAATCAAGTAAGGTGAAAACAAATATAAGAAAATATCCCGGCCTCAAAAAGCCGGGCTGTTTGGTTCCGGGATTTTCCCGCTTATTTCTTCTGCTCTTTCAGCAGGTCGCGGATTTCGGTGAGCAGCAGCTCCTCCTTCGTCGGTGCGGGCGGTTCGGGAGCGGGAGCCGGAGCCGGAGCCTCTTCCTTTTTCTTCATCAGCCGGTTCATCAGCTTGACCATCAGGAACACGCAGAGCGCCAGGATCGTGAAATCCACGCACTGCTGGATGAATGCGCCGTAGTTCCAGTAGATCGGTTCTGCCGCTGCGGCAGCCTGCGCGGGATCGCCTCCTCCGGTCACCATGTCGCCCACAGAGTGCATGGCGTTCGACGTCACGTCGCGGACTTTCGAGATGTCGAGCCGCAGCTGCGAGAAGTCGGTGTTTCCGATCAGCGCGCCGATGGGCGGCATCAGGATGTCGTTCACGAGCGACGATACGATTTTGCCGAACGCGCCGCCGATGATCACGCCGACGGCCATGTCCATTACGTTGCCTTTGAGGGCAAACTCCTTGAATTCTTTGAGAAATGCCATATCGTTTAAGGGTTTGATGTATAATTAGTAGCAAAAATAACTGTTTT
>ERZ1673736.3821-NODE-3821-length-13440-cov-24.144864_pt1 | contig 13440 bp, 6 predicted proteins | sample MGYA00580212_ERZ1673736 | MGnify/ENA primary metagenome ERZ1673736 (study PRJEB41218, sample SAMN15661752) | gut metagenome | host: Homo sapiens | place: Canada: London | collected 2015-08-20/2019-03-30 | study: EMG produced TPA metagenomics assembly of...
GGTAAGTCTATCTTACATCAGTTTGAAGGTTTACACAAACTTTGGGATACTCCCGAACAGCATGATATACTGGAACTTCTCCATCGGAGACGCAAGAAGTCATCCACCATCTTTTGCTCTCAGTATGATTGCAATGGCTGGTACGATCAACTGGGAGGCGATGACAGTCCCCTCTCAGAAGCGATCCTGGATCGTATTAAGCATGATGCATACAAGATCAACATCATCCCAACGGACCCGGCGAATTACAGATCCATGCGTGAAGTATACGGGTTGAATCCGGCATTAAGCGAGTAAACTCGCATGTAGCAAAAATGTGGTATCCCTGTTCCGGACTCACGGTATCATAGTGCCGGACTGCCGGTATCCGTTCCTTCGGAACAGGGGTACATTTGAACCGTAATATTCAGGTATTCAAGGCCGGTATTGGGATTATAGCTCTCTGCGCGGCAGCCGTAGAAGTCTGTATGGCCTTCTCCTCCAAGCTCCATGCGCCCGTAGGGATCGTACTGGTACACGTCTGTCACCATTCCCTTATACCATGTATTGGCTGTGACGCTTCCCTGGCCGTCATAGGCAGGATCTTTCAACTATATAGTCACTCAGATGAACAAAAACACCTAAATAGTGCTATTTAAACAAAAACAAGCTGCCAGAAACAGTTAAGAAAAATTTAATTAAACTCAACTGAACCTAGCAGCTTGTTCTTAGCATTCTATACTGCCTCTGTATAAAACTATTTTTTTAAATAGCAGGTGGAAAATTACACTCTTTATTGTTGTTCATATAAATTCCAAACCAAAGGGTGCTGTCCGATTTCCTTTATCACTATATCCTTATTATTTATTTGCACTAATGTTAAAAATCGGTTTCCAAACAAAATCCATCTTCTTGAATTTAATTCTAATCGTTCCAATATTTCATGCGCATACTCTTCATCACTCTGATAATACTCATCAAACCTTTTTAAAATAATTGCCACCCCTTCACTCTCTGATATAGGCACATCATTCATAAGGCAATCGCTGAATGCAGGCATATTCTCACCATAATACTCTGGAAAGTTTAACATTCTTTTTATTATTTTGTGAAATTCCTCTCTAGTTTTTACCACACTAAAATCCAGCTCATACACTTGATATCCTGCATTTTTTAGCCATTGTATGTCTTTTTTTAATATATCTGCATTGTGATATAAAGAAACAGATCCATCCATCAATATCCGCCAATCCAATTTTGAACAATTATTAATTTTTATATCAAAATTTGCCATTTCTTCTCCTTTTATTCTACGCCCTCATTGGGGCGTAGAATAATATTATCATTTATCTAATTTGATACCAAGTTTTATAATGATCCGGCATATACCAAGCACTTCCATCTCTACCAACTACCAAACGTTCTGTGCCTCGAGGTTTCCCATATTTGTACGGATTAATATCGTATTCAGTATAACTTGTAATATTTTTATTGGGTATTTTTGTTTCACCAATTTTTGTATTTGGTTTATTTTTAAATTCAATACCTCCATAATAGTCTTCAAGATCTGTTTCTGGATCCTTGTCTATTTTATCTAATGCATCTTTCGCCTTTTGTGGTACTTTTGAATCGCTCTCCCCCTCTTCCACCTCTCCGCTTCCCGACGGATGGCCAGAAGCGAACAGACTCAGGCTTCCGGCAGTCAGAGCGCTCCATTCAATGGCAATGACAGAACTCGACACCACAACCATCGCTCCGCCCAGAGCCAGGGCAGCTCCTCCGGCGGCGGCCGCTCCTCCTCCCAGGAACAGGCCCGCTAACAGAGATAATACGGCGATCGTTCCGCTTTTTCCCAGTACTTTTCCTATGTTGTAAGCCAGGGCATGGGAACTGAAGGTGTACAGGTTAAAGAGGTTATGCTGGAAAACGCATAACCCCTGGGGATATCGCCCAGCAAAGCCGGGCGATAACCTTTTACATATCACTCCCTCCCTTTAACCACTTATTTATATAATATTTATTAAAATTTGCATTAATTTTATTGCGATAATCTAATATGCTTCCTTTATTAATAGATCGATAAGACTCAATATCAGTCGTACCATCATCTTCCCAATTACAATATGGACAGATATCATAGCCAGTTCCCTCCTCAGGATTAAAACGTTCTGTCAATGTTTTAAATCCACAGCAAGGACACGGAAACAGTTCTTCTACCTCACCACAAACTTCCACCTCATACCCTGTAATTGTATGAATAACTTCTGATAAAAAGCCATTACTAGTTCCTAATAAATCAACATCAAGTTCGGTTCGTCCCTCTTTAGAATTATCCTTCAGATATACAGACAAATCCTCCTTGCTTATGCTATCACGCATTAATCTAATTAATTTGTAGGCACTTGCCCTTTCTATAACAATTTTCTTCATGGTATTAAGTCAAGATCTCTTAATGTATTAATCACAAGGTCATTCTCACGACCATCCCATACATAAAAGGACTTAACTTTACCTCCTTTCGCTGTTCCGACAAAAACTGTATTGGTTGATGGTTCATATCTATATACATATCCCTCATGTATGGTCTGTACAATATCATCTGAATTTCGGGTTCCAAATTCAACAGCCATATCAGAATATTCCTGAGCTGATTTTGCTCCAAAATCACCACCATGCTTGTCGTAATGTTTTTTTAATTTTCCCTTATTCCACAAATTATTTTTATTTTCGGTTGGCTTCCATAAGGACTCGCCAGTCTCACTCTCCCCCTCTTCCCCCTCTTCCACCTCTCCGCTTCCTGATGAATGATCAGAAACGGACAGACTCAGGCTTCCGGCAGTCAAAGCGCTCCATTCAATGGCAATGGCAGAACTCGTCACCGCAACCATCGCTCCACCCAGAGCCAGGGTGGCTCCTCCGGCGGCGGCCGCTCCTCCTCCCAGGAATAGACCTGCTAACAGGGATAATATGGCGATCGTTCCGCTTTTTCCCAGGATCTTTCCTATGTTGTAGGCCAGGGCATGGGAGCTGAAGAATTCATCCATGGCGTCGGTAGGAACGTTAAAGGCGTTGTCTATTCCCATTAACGCCCCGGATATTAAGGCCAGCAGTGTTTCTCCGATTTCCGCCCCTAAGTCTACCCGGTTCTCGCATACGTTCACAACGGAATGGGACACCGCTTCCTTCATCCAGCCTCTTAATTCTCTCAGCTGGCTCAGGCTTAAGTCTGCTGCTTCCTTAAGCTGGGACATTACATGATCCAGGCCTTCTGAAACGCTTCCCCAGAACTGTTTTACCGCCTCTGTTCCAGAAACGATTTCTATCGGAAACTCTGTCTTCTCCGGCCCGGTCTGGGACAACGGATAATGATTGGCCTGCCAGCCGTCATCCGGATTATACTGAGGCCCTGTCAGATACTCCGCCACATGCCCGCTTGGATCCGCATAATTCAGCGGACTGTTCTTCACATAGGCGTACCGGTTCAGCGTCAATGGTTCTGTGATATCTCCCAGATACGTATCTTCCTGGAAGAATCTTCCCTTATCTGCATTATAGTATCTTGCGCGCAGGTATTCAAGGCCGGTATTGGGATTATAGCTCTCTGCGCGGTAGCCGTAGAAATCTGTATGGCCTTCTCCTCCAAGCTCCATGCGCCCGTAGGGATCGTACTGGTACACGTCTGTCACCATTCCGTTATACCACGTATTGGCTGTGACGCTTCCCTGGCCGTCATACAGGTAATAGCTCATCTCGTCATGGTTTACGTCTCTGGCCTCGTTCCAGATATTGTTCCGGGATAGGCGGCTGCTTCCGGCGTAGGTATAGGACTCCGTGTCAAAGCCTGTGTTAATGTTAAAGGCAGTGAGGACTTCTGCATACTCCCGGTTGGTATCGTTCACATACTCCGTTAAGTCATAAGCCCGGCCTGTGGCTGAGCAGATATATCCGAACAGCTCTCCTTCTGCAGTCAGGCTTCCGTCCTCGTTATGGCTGTGCTCCGGCATGAATATCTCGCCGCTTACGTTCTTTCCATAACCGCACTCTGCATCTGGATTGTAGTTCAGCTGGAAGGCTCTGTTTCCGTCTCCGTCATAGGTGGAAGCCATGAGAAGCTTCTGGGGATCGCTGACTGCCTTCAGCCTGTTTTCTGTATCGTACTGGTAGGTTACCTCCGGTTTGTTCTTAAAACACTCTCTGAGCAGATTTCCATTGGCGTCGTAGGTGAAGGTATACTCCTTTGTCAGATTGCCTTCCCGCTTCTTCGCTGCCGTCATCTGATTGTCGTCATTGTAGGTATAGCGGATCTGCCAGGATTCCAGATAGCTGTAAAGCTTTTCCTTCTTCGCAAAGGTGCGGTTGCCTGCCTTGTCGTATTCGTAGGTATACGTCGTCTTGTCGAAGGCTCCCTTGCTCTCCTGGCAGGTCAGCAGCTGCCCATTTTCGTCGTATGTAAACCTCCGCTCCGTAGTTTCCCACTCTGGATTCTGATTCTGCCATGGATTTGTGGAAGCATGGATACATGGATCCAGCTCTCCGCCCTGATGGCCGTAGTCCTTATTGGACGTAAACAGACACTCCTTTGCCGTTTCTTCGATAATCAGGCCGCCATCGTCGTAGGTATACTGGTAATCAGAGATGAGAAAACCGCAGACGCAGGTATTCTTCGCCTCCAGAACCTGATTTCTGGCGTTGTAGGTATAGGAGCTTACCGTTCCGTCAGGCCTCCTCACCTGAGTCAGGCGGTTCAGCGGATCATACTCGTAGCTGGTTTCCCGTCCATCCCGGTCTGTCAGCCTGGTAATATTGTCATTCTTATCATACTCATAGGACACTCGTTTTCCGTCTGGATAGATGACAGCTCCCAGGTTGTCGGCCTCGTCGTATTCGTAGGAAACGGTCTTTCCGGAACCGTTGACAGCTGTTTTTAACCGTCCCAGGCTGTCGTAGGTATAGCTGCTGCCTCCTGTGATGTCCTCCATGGAAATGCGCTGTCCCATAGAGTTATATCCCATCTGTACCGGATGATCGCTCTCCTCCCCTCGGGCGTCCTCGTATTTCTTATCCGCCAGTGCGTTCAGAGTATCATAGTCGTACCGGATTCGGCTGCCGCCTGGGTTCAGCTTCTGGATCTGCCGTCCGCCTGCATCATACTCATACATTTCTTTTCTGCCCATAGGGCTGGTGAGGGATGTCAGATTTCCCTCCAGATCGTAGGTATAACTGGTTACGCGGTCCTTTGGATCTGTCATAGTCAGGATATTTCCCATCACATCATAAGTATAGCTTGTTTTCCGATTCATCGGATCGGTAACAGACGTCAGATTGTCCAGAATATCATACTGGAACCGTGTATGCAGTCCCTTCGTATCTGTCCTCTGAATGATATTTCCGTGGGGATCGTACTCATACTGTTCCGTCAGCCCCATTTTATCTGTCACAGCCGTGACACGGCTGCCCGGATCATAAGCAGTTTTCACGCTCTGTTCCAGCGGATCTTTTCCCTCTGTCTGCCGGTTATCCTTATCATAGGTATAGCTGTAAACATATCCCTTGGGATCTGTCAGACTGATCACATTATAATTTTTATCGTAGGTTACTGTGGCAGTTCTCTCCCCTGGTTTTGTTCTGGAAAGAAGACGGCCTGCCAGGTTGTAGGTATATTTCGTGGCCTTTCCTTCTGGATCTGTCTGCCCGATCAGCTGATTGGCCAGATCATAAGAGCTGATCCAGGTGTAACCGGACGGATCCGTCACAGAAGTCTGATTGCCCCGCTCATCATATGCAAACTGAGTAACACCGCCTTTGGCGTTCGTAGAGGAGGTCATCCTGTGCATACTGTCGTACTCGTAGGAAACGGTGCGGCCCAGGTTGTCTGTTTCCTCTGTCACATTGTCGGCCAAATCGTAGGAAAACGCCTGATTCAGCCCCAGCGGCGTGGTCATTCCAGTCAGGCGGTGCACCAGATCATACTCATATGTATAGATTCCGCCATTTTTCTGAGTAAGCTTTGTCACCTGACGGTTTAAATCTACCTGGTAGAGGATCGTATTTCCCGCCGGATCTGTTTCGCTGGTAAGCTCGTCATGCTTGTCATAGGTGTAAGCAGTTTTTGCCCCCTTAGGCGAGATTGTCTCTGTAAGATTTCCCAGCGCGTCGTAGCGGTTCTCTGTAACCAGGCCGTTCGGTTCTTTTTCCTTTGTCATCCGTCCCAGAGCGTCGTAGCGGTATTCGCTTCTGCTTCCCTCTGGAGTCGTCTGGCTCAGCAGACGCGACAATTCGTCATACTCATAGGAAGAAAGGTTTCCCCTTCCGTCTGTGAGAGCAGTCAGGCGGTTCAAAGCGTCGTAGGCGTAGGAGGTTTCTGCCCCTTCTCCGTCTCTGGAAAGAAGCAGATTTCCCACTGGATCATAAACGTATTCCTCTGCCGCACCGATTGGATTTACCTGGCGGATCACCCGGTTCAGCTGATCGTATTCGTAGGTGTAGACAGCCTCTCCCGGCTCTGTATTTTTAATCAGATTTCCTGCTCCGTCATACTCATAAGTCCATACGGTTCCGTCTGGCAGAATCATTTTTGTAATCCGGTCAAGAACATCGTATTCATACCGAGTCTCTGCCTGTCCAAAATCCTTGCGGCTGATCAAACGCCCAAATCTGTCGTACTCATAGAAAGCAGTCCGTCCTATGGTATCGCTCTGCCAGATCAGATTTCCCATTTCATCATACCCGTAGAGCATCGTATTTCTGGCTGTGTCCTTTGTCTTCGTGACGCGGCCCATCTCATCATAGGTGTAGAAAGTAACGACTCCCGCCTCGTCTGTGCTCTTCACTAACTGGTTATTGGCATCGTACTCCATGAAAACCCGATCCCCGTCAGGCATGAGGACTTCTGTCATATTTCCATTTTCATCGTAGACAGTCTCATACTGGTAATCCAGGGCGTCTGTAACGGATATCGGCTGATTCAGCTCATCGTAAACCAGCTTTGTTTCTCCTTTTAAAGCGTCTGTTATCTGAGTAACATTGCCCACTGCATCGTATTGATAGGCAGTGACAGAGCCCATAGCGTCGGTCTGGGCCTTCAATTCTCCAATCGCGTCATAATAGCAGCTGAAGCTGTGGCCGTTAGCGTCCGTCGTCTTCTTTGCATGTCCGTTTAAATCGTACTCTGTGGCTGTAACTCCATCCAAAGCGTCCGTCATCTTCGTCAATCTGGCTGCCCCGTCATAGCTATAGGAAGTTTCGTTCCCCAAAGCGTTTATCTCTGAAATCTGATTTCCCGCTCCATCGTAGGTATATTTCGTCTCATTTCCCAGCGGATCCACGGTCTTTACCAGCTGGTTGTTACGGTTATAGGCAAACGTATACTCCCTTGTCTCATCGTCCCAGAGGCGGATCATGTTTCCGTTTCCGTCATAGCGAAGCTCTGTAACAAGACCATTTTCTGCTGTCATGCGGATCAGGCGTCCGTTTAAATCGTACTGGAAGGTCTTTGTGCTTCCATCCGGATTCTTCTTAGAGAGAATACGTCCGTTTTTGTCATACTGGCAGCTGGTCTGATATCCCAGTGCGTCAGTGGAGGAAACTGGAAGGCCCGTCACTTTGTCGTACTCTGTCTGAACGGCATTTCCCCTGCGGTCTGCTGTCGCTATCTGATTTCCTCTAGCGTCCAGCGTATAGGAAACGGACTGCCCCTTTGCGTCTGTCATCCGAATCAGACGATTTCTGCTGTCGTAGGCATAGGAGGTGGTACGTCCCAGCGCGTCCGTTTCTGAAATTTTATTGTAGCTGCCGTCATAGGCATAGGTCAGCGTGTTTCCCAGCGCATCCGTTCCGCTGAGAATATTGTGCATGGGATCATAGGTAAAGCTGGTTTTTGCTCCCATCGGATCAGTGATAGACAAAACCTCTCCTGCCGGGCTGTACTCGTAGACTGTGGTTCCTCCGTCTCCTGCTGTTTCCTCCACATTCCAGCCATTTTCATTGTAGCTGCGGCTTACAGTGTATCCGGCTCCGTCTGTCTGAGTTAAAAGACGGTTCATGGCATCGTAGGTAAAACGGAAGGTAAATCCTTCCGGATCTGTCTTTTCAATCACAACTGCTCCGTCATAGACAAAGGACTCTGTTCCTCCATTGGGATCTGTAACAGAAACCAGGCGGCTCTGCTCATCATAGGCATAGGCAGTCACATTTCCCATGGGATCTGTCTTTGTCAGGCAGTTTCCTTTTTCATCATAGGTGTAAACAGTGATATTTCCTTCCCAGTCGGATGCAGTCAGAGGCTGATTCTGTTCATTGTAGGTGTAGGTGCGGACTGCTCCGTCCTCTCTGGTCTCTGTCAGGAGATTTCCAGCCGTGTCATAGGTATAGGAGATTACAGCGCCTGCTTCGTCTGTCTCTGAAGAGCGGTATCCATCCTCTCCATAGGTATAGGAAACCTGGCTTCCATCTGGGTATTCAATCCGGACAGTGCGGTACTGGGCGTCATAGTAATAGTTTGTCTCATGGCCATTATTGTCCGTTACAGACGTACATCCTTCTATGTAAGAAAGCTCTGCCTGATTACCGTTTCCGTCGGTCTGTCGGATCACACGATTCTCACTGTCGTAGACGTTCTGCGTTACGCAGGTTCCGTTTTCATCGTACCAGGCAGTCATCCGATGATTTTCATCGTACTCATATCGGCGGGTATCTCCAGCCTGGTTCGTGTACTGAACCAGGTTTCCGTCCTCGTCGTATTCATAGCTTACTCCGGTATGATCCGGCAGTTCAATTGCTGTAATTCTTCCTTTTTCGTCCATGGAAATGTCCAGCAGCTTTCCAGTTGGGGATTTGATCTGGAGCAGATCGTAATCTTCGCTGTAGACGAAAGATGTTCTCCGTCCCTGCCTATCTTCCCGGTACTGGAGAAAGCCCTGAGAATCAAAAACGCTGGCGGTTCCATCCGTCTCTGTTACCTTCCATCCGGCACAGGCAGGAGGAGCGGCGTCTCCCTTTTTCTCCCACACATCTGCGTCCAGCTCCTGATTCTGTTCAGGTTCTTTTTCCTCTGCATCAGAATCGCTGGCTCTTGGAAGTCCTGTTACCAGAGTTTTGGCTATAAACTGGCTGGCTTCCAGCTTTCTTGACACAGCTTCTTTCTCCAGATCTTCTGCTGTGACAATCTCCTCTGCGTCTGAATCTGTGGCTGTATCCAGCTCTATCGAATCCATCGGTTCCAGTGTCTGCCCATATCCCTCCGGCGCCTCGTAGACGTCTCCATTCTTATAAAATGGAATCCCTTTTCCGTCGTCTCTCTTGTACAGAATCGTGCCGTCCGGCAGAATCGACAGATGACCACCAAGTTCTGAACTCCAGCCATAACCAAATTCATTGTGATACTCAGGAAGAGCAGAATTATAGCTTCTGGTCACACCGAACGCGCCGTTCAGCTCCGGGATAGAAAAATCCTCCTGAGTCATATAAAAGCTGCCTGTATTAAAATTAATGGGCTCTAATCCCAGTTCACAGTTGATATTCGCGCCTGCTAACAGATTCTTCAGCAAAAGTTCCTCCAACGGAGTCAAATTATCCTGATAAGAATACGGCTCTGCTGTCTCTGGATTTCGAATAAACAGGATGCTCTCTGCCTCCGCCAGCTGATTTCTGTACAGATGGTTGTCTTTTGCAATCGTATTGGGATTCACTCCGTAATGTCTGGCAATCCGGTTCACCAGATCGTGCTGCTGTACCTCATAGAGCAGGAATTCATCGCTGGGCTCCGGAGTCACCGTAATAAAATCCGCTTCTTTATCTATCGTTCCATCCTCTTTTAATGGATATCCTTCTGCTGTTCCTTCCACATAGTAAATGGTATCAAGCTCCAGATCCTCCAGAAGCCAGCCCTCTTCTGCCTGCCAGTTGGAAACCTTCCCTGCCTCATAGTCATGTTCCAGTCCCGCCAAAGTGAAGTCTGGGTAGATAAAGCTTCCTTCTGCTGTGCAGATTCCCTCAGAAACAGAATTTTCTCCTTCCTTTTCCACTAATTCCCATGAAATTTCTGCTTCTTCCTGAGTTCTCCCGTGAGTAAGGACGCCGGAAGATGTCACGCCTCCTATCTCTGTCTCTCCAATAGACGGAGATACGTCAATCGTGGTATTGTTCAGATCCATGGATTCCTGCTGAAGCTCTCCCTCCCAGACCAGGGTGATTTTCGGTCCCTGAGAAGAATTATAGGTGTTGGAGAACGTCTCTGCCTTCATTCGGTACTCAGGAGGCGTGCTCCCATCCGCTTCCACCTGGGCCTTTAACATGAAACCGCCCTGCGGCTCTGTTTTGGCAATCCAGGCATTCATCACCTCAGTAAAATCAAAGGATACCGTGTTTCCCGCCCCTGCGCTGTTTGCAAAGATCTGTCTTCCTGGCTCAGTACTGACAGCTGGCTTTGAATTCCAAGTGACAGTATAAGCATTCCACCCTTCCACCGGAAATCCCAGCTCCAGCACAGTATTTCCCTGACTGTTATCCGTCTCCTGGTGAAGTTCCAGCACTGCTTCTGTACAGACTGCGCCAGAATTTAAAATGTCCTGCATATTAGCGTCGTCAAACATATTTACAGCCAGATACTGGCGGCAGTTCTTCATGGAACTGTCCACATATCCCACGTAAGAGGGACTTCCCCAGTCATAATGAGCCGACGGTCTGCCCTCAGATACCGTGCATAGAATCAGCTCATTTGATGGAACGAGGGAGCTGGGATCAATGCGCACCGGATATTCTCTGTCCTCGTCCTGAAGCCACTTTTTATCGGCTTCCACCGTTACGGTTACCCGATCCTTCTTTCCCGATATGCGAAGTTCCAGGTCATCGCTTCTCTCTCCGTCGTCATCTTCCATAAAAGGAGCGTCCAGCATAAAAGCAGGCGTTTCCTCGTTCTTCTGGTAAACAGCAACCGCATTTCCCTCTTTTTTCGCTGTCATGCCGGGTATTTCCAACTCATAGACAAAGGTAGTCCGCTCTGACGGTTCCATCAAAATGATATCTTCCTTCAGCGTATTGCCGATAATCGTATACTGATAATCGACGTTTTCATACACCTCATTGAAACGGATGGCATTTCCTTCCACCGCACTTTTTCGGAAGTTTCCTCCCTTGGGGAGCAGCTCCATCTCTGCCTCCCCGTTTTTCAGTCGAATGCCTCTGGATGAGGAGGGCCGGCTTGGAATCTGAATTTCCAGCTCTCCTGCAGTGTTGGCCAAATCGGAGGATGATATCATGTAATCCATAAAACCTTCTTCTGCCGCCGAATCTTCCTCTATGTCAGAATCCTGCTTTCCGGCATCTGAACCTGTCGCTTTCCTGTATTCCTCTGTATCTGTCCCAGGTTCCGCGTCTGTCTCATCCATTTTTTCAGACTCCTTCTCAAGGCGTCTTTTTTCCTTCACGGTAATCAAAGTATCGTCTGTCTGGCCGATGGTTCCGTCCTCTTTTTCATAGAGACCTGAATAACCGCCGATAACTGTAGTGTACTCCTTGTCTCCCGTCCGATAAGTGCGCATAAAATCAGAAAACTGAACCAGTTCCCCGTCTGGCTCCTCGCTTTCTAAGGCGTCGTAAAACTCTTCCGGTACGCGCAGCTCCTCTTCTACAGGAAGTTCCTCCTCCAGAGGAATTTCTTCTAACGGCTCTGCCGGTTTCTCCTCTAGCTCTTCTTCTGGTTCTTCTGGAAATTCTTCCTCTTCTGGATCCTCTGATTCTTCTGAATCCTCTTCACTTCCTTTGGGAGGCTCTTCCGTCTGATCCAATGTTTCGTCCTCTTGTCCCTCTGAGGAATCCTCTGATTCTTCCGGCAGTTCCGGCTTTCCCCCCTCCTGTTCTTCCGAAGAATTCTCTGATTCTTCTGGTTTCTCCTCAGACTCTTCTTTATCTGCCGAGGGTTTATCCGATTCTTCTGGCTTCTCCTCAGACTCTTCTTTATCTGCTGAAGGTTCCTTATCCTGTCCCCCTGAAGAATCCGGTTTCTCCTCTGGTTCTGTTTTTTCCGAATCAGAACCCGGTTCTTGCTTTTCTTCCTCTTTTTCTTCCGTTTTTCCTGTTCCGGAGTCCTCTTTTTGATTCAGGCTGGAAATCCCTGCCTCCTGAAGGCTCAACGGAGCAGGGCGTGAAAAATCTACATAGCGCGGCGCATTTTCCACCTGTTCTGCTGCCTCAGCTGCCAGAACCGACGTGCTGGGCGCTGTCAAAGAAGCCACTAATATCCAGCTTAACATTTGTTTCACTGTCTGTCGTTTTCGTCTTTTTCCCATACCATTTCCTCCCATGTGTTTTCTTTCAGCCAGGCTGAACTCTGCTGAATTTCAGCTGTTCCCAGTTGTTCTTATAAGCTCTATTCTAGGTTCGCTTATTTCTTTTTCAACACATTGGACAAAATTATACGGTTTTAGTTCCTATTTTTGCATATATTTACTAAATTCGGATAGTGTTCTTCTGGCACAAGTATATCACACAGAAAATCTGGCTCGGAAAAATTTTTCCTTTTTTTTCTGAAAAAGCTTTGATTTACTTCTTGCTATCTGAAATTCTCCTACTGTTTCCTCCAGCTTCAGGCTCTTAGACGTACATCTCATCAAATATTCAAAATTAATAATATAGCTGTCATGAGGGCAGGCGAAGCCGTATGGTTCCAGACGGCTGCAGATATGTTCCAGACGTTCAGGGCAGCGCACATCCGGATATTGGCCATCCATCCCGCGCTTCAATCCATAAAGACGGCATGCTTCCTCCGTCATATGGATTCTGGTGCTTTTTTTATATTTTTCAATATAAATAATATGGCAGGCTCGAACAATCAGCTGTTCTCTGTGAACGCTGGCTGTCAGCGACGGAATTCTTCCATTCGCTGTCAGCTGAATCAGAGCCGCCTGAATATATTCGTCTGCTTTTACAAGCGAAAGATGCTTTGTCATATAACGAAACGGCTGCAGCTCAAAGATTTCAAAAGGAGGCCGTTCCAGGCTCGTATAAATAACAAGAGGAATATTGGGATCCCTGCGTCTAAGCTTCTCAGCTGCCTCTACTCCACTCATTCCAGGAAGTTCGATATCTAAAAAGATAAGCGAAAATACAATCTCACTCATACCCTCTAAGAGTTCTTCTCCCGAATCATATTCATAAATGCAGAGTTCTAGTTCTGATTTTCTCGCCCATATCCGCTCAGTTAGTTTATCTCGTTCCTGCTTTCTGCCGCCGCACACTGCTATTTCATACATAATCTTACTCCCCCCTGGCTGATCAATCGTTCTATCTACCTTATACACGTATCATGAGGGGAAAATAATTCAAAAACTGAAATTTTTGATTTCATATCACACTAGCGTCAGTGTACAAGAGACAACACGCCCTTTGTACACTGACGCTATTCTCTGCACAATCATAACCACCCGTCCAACGGGTGGTTTGCTCTAGGGCTATAAGCCCTTGTTA
>ERZ1673736.3843-NODE-3843-length-13375-cov-3.928153_pt1 | contig 13375 bp, 11 predicted proteins | sample MGYA00580212_ERZ1673736 | MGnify/ENA primary metagenome ERZ1673736 (study PRJEB41218, sample SAMN15661752) | gut metagenome | host: Homo sapiens | place: Canada: London | collected 2015-08-20/2019-03-30 | study: EMG produced TPA metagenomics assembly of...
GCGTTCCGTCCCCCGGGGGCGGAACGCAAGGAACAGAGAAAGAATTTCAACAAGCAATACAAATAACAAAAAAGGGAGCTGAAGCTCCCGAGGATTAATTAATTTTGTATTGTGATGTATAACCAATTAACCCGTGAGCAAAGATATGGAATATATCTGGGAATCTCGGAAGGCAAGACCAAAAAAGCAATTGCTCTGCAACTTGGGGTTCATCCCTCGACCATCAGTCGTGAAATAAAACGTAATAGTAACCGCTTCGGTCATTATGGCTGGACAAGTGGCTCATGATCGAGCCTTGTCCCGACGTGAACGATTTCCCGGTAATAAAAAATTGAACTCTGATTTGATCAGGGAAGCCCGACGGTTACTTGTTACAGAAGATTGGTCTCCCCGGCAAATATCTGGCTATCTAGGTCTACAGGGAAAACATATTTCTCGTGAAACGATTTATCGTCTGATCCGGGAGGACGACAGCGGGGAACTGGCTTCCCATTGCCGGCATAAAATGAAATACCGACACCATCAAAAAAGACCACGACCGACAAAAGTCCGGTCTATTCCTAACAGGATTAGCATACACGATCGTCCTGTCGAGGCTGACGGGAAAAGATTCGGGGATTGGGAGATGGATCTAATCGTGGGGAAAAAACAAAAAGGAGCCATACTTACATTATGTGAAAGATGTACTAATTTTATGATCATGAGTAAATTAAAAGAAGGGAAGAAGCCTCTTCCACTGGCTCAAGTTGTCATTAATTTGTTACTTCCATACAAAAAATACGTCAAGACTATTACAACGGACAACGGGAGCGAATTTTCTTGTCACCAAAAAATTGCAAAGGCTTTAGAAACAACTGTTTATTTTACTGATTCATACGCTTCATGGCAAAAAGGGGCTATCGAGAATACCAATAAATTAATCAGGCAATATATCCCCAAAGGTGCTGATTTTAAAGACATTGACGAAGTGTTTATTAAAAATATTCAATTCAAAATTAACAGAAGACCAAGGGAAAAATTGAAGTTTTCTACCCCTAAAAAAGAGTTCTTTAAAAATGTTTCATAAATTTGCACTTGCTTGTTGACTCTACATTTGTTTTTGTAAGAGGATGGGCTTTGTTTATTTATTAAGAATGGTATATATTTGTCGAAAATCCTATGGGTGTGAGAATGAATGATTCAGAACAAGATATTATTCAACGTATCAACGTGAAAGATGAGAAGGCTTTCCATGATTTGTTCATGAGGTTTAGAAGTTATCTTGTATTGTTTGCCATGCGGCGTGTCGGACAATTGGAGGTAGCGGAGGATATTGTCAGGAGGTGTTTATCACGGTATGGGAAAGTAAAAAAGTTTATAATTCTTACCAGGGTTTTAAGGCGTATTTGTATGATCTGGTGCAAAATCGGTGTTTGAATTATTTGAAGCATAAGATGGTTGAAGAGAAGTATGTTTCTTACGTGAAAGTCACAGAGGAGGAGGTCGAGGGGGAATATGATTTGATGCAGGAAGAGATTTACCGGGAATTATATCTCGCTGTTCGGGAATTGCCGGAAAAGTGCAGAGGTGTTTTTGAATTACATCTGGAAGGGAAGAAAAATGATGAGATTGCCGAAATATTGGGAATTTCGGTTCTTACCGTGAAATCACATAAACAAAATGCTATCCATTTTTTGAAGGAGAGAACAGGGAATCTGTTCCTGTTGTACTGGTATGTACATGAAATTTGATTTTTTTTGAAAAATAATCGAATTTCATTTGCTACTTTTTCCTACCCTTGTTGTATATGGTGTAAAATGAAGATACGACATGGAGTTATACAACGAAAATATCGCCCGATTAATACAACGTTCGTTACTGGGTGAGCTTACAGAGAAAGAGCGGCAGGAGTTAGAGGCGTGGCTGAAGGATTCAAGGGAGCATGGTGTTCTTTTTAATAAGGTTAAAAAGGACATGCGTGTTTCCGTTGAAAGTCCGGTATTTTGTTTGTTGAATGATGAGCTTGCTTGGTTGAAATTTAAAACAATAACGAGGAAAAGAAAAAGACAAGTGGTTATTTGGCATATGTTGAAGTATGTCGCAGTTATTGCGGTTCCATTAATAATTTCGGTATTTTGGTGTTTGGGACAAAGGGACAATGTCGTCAAGTTGGCTACACAGGATCGGAAAACCGGAGAGATTGTTTTGCGGGAGGTGGACGTACGTCGATATATTGCCTGGAAGGATGGTTTTTTCGCTTTTGAAGAGGAGAGTTTGGAAGAGATCATGAATACCCTCTCGTTGTGGTATAATGTGGATGTATTTTTTCAGTCGGAATCAGTGAAAGGATTAGTTTTCACGGGGTATATGAGAAGGTATAGCGACGTGATGGAATCCTTGATGCGATCACGGATGTTGTGGATGTGCATTTTGATGTAAATGGAAGAACGATTATTGTGTCGAAATAAGAAAAAACGGAAAGTGTTGGAGACTTTCCGTTGAACTTTAATATTAACCAATAAACTTCAGTTGGAGTGAGGCTTATTGAATGTTTAACTATTCTAATTGACAAATGTATGAAAAAAAAACGATTATGTCCTCGATTTTATCGAAGACGTGTGAAAAAATTTAAGGTGATTATGAAACTGTGTTTTTTATTGATTTGTGGTTTTACCTTTACTCTTTCCGCTAATTCGTTGGCACAAAGGGGAAAAGTTACTTTTGATCTGAAGAATGTTACGGTAAAAGTATTGTTGGATGAAATTCAGAGACAAACCAAATTATGTTTCCTTTTTAACCCACAGCAGACGGATAAGTTGGGAAAATTATCATTACGAGTAAAAAATGAAACAGTAGAGGACGTTTTAAAATGTGTTTTAAAAGGTTCGGATTTGACTTTTAAATTTAGGGATGAGCTTATAATAATTATGCGGAAGGGGGAAGAGAAAGACAAGAATAAAGAGAAAACAATTGTAGCGCATGGAATAGTAAAGGATACAAAAGGGATTCCCTTGCCAGGAGTAACGGTGATGATTAAAGGGACCTCGTTGGGTGTTGTTACAGATGTAAAGGGCGTGTTTAAGATTGCATTGCCTCAAGACACGGCAACACTTGTTTTTACTTTCGTGGGAATGAAGACTCAACGTGTTGTGTTGAAAGCAGGTGAAGAGCGAAAAGATTTGAGTATAGTGATGGAAGATGATGAACAGAAAATTGATGAAGTGGTGGTTACTGGATATATAAATATCAAAAAATCTAATTTTACGGGGAGTGCTACTCACGTGAAAAAAGAGGATATCATGAAAGTGGGGGCTTCAAATGTGATAGATATTTTGCAGGTATTTGATCCTTCTTTGCGTGTGATGAGGAATAACGATATGGGGTCGGACCCCAATACGTTGCCGGAATTTTATGTACGAGGTCGTTCAGGAATTTCTAATGTAAGAGAGTTGGATGCGTTGGAAGCGGAAGATGTGTCAAAGTATGCTTTAACCAATAATCCGAATACACCGATTTTTATATTGGATGGTTTCGAGGTTTCCGTGCAGAAGATTTATGACATGGATCTTAACCGTATTAAGGATATCACAATTCTAAAAGATGCTGCTGCCACGGCTATGTACGGTTCCCGCGCTTCTAACGGAGTGATTGTGATCGAAACGGTGGCTCCAAAACCGGGCGAATTGACAGTGAATTACAATGGTAATTTAGAGATTACGGCTCCTGATTTGAGCAGTTATAACTTGATGAATGCTAAAGATAAATTAGCGGCAGAAGTTGCTGCCGGTTTATTTGAACCGGAAAATGCAATTTCTTATGAAAGTAGCTGGGATAGTTGGTGGAGAAGTGCTTACAGTGCTTATATCAAAAAGTTGAATTACGTGTTACAAGGAAAGGATACCTATTGGTTGTCACAACCATTGCAGACGCAGTTCAATCATAAACACAGAGTGTACGTGGAGGGAGGGGCTGAGAATATTCGTTTTGGAGTGGAGTTGCGTTACGATAATCAAAACGGTGTTATGAAGGAATCTTATCGCGATCGTATTGGTGCCGGATTGACATTGGATTATCGTTGGAAGGGGTTGCAAGTGAAAAATCAAGTGAACTACAACGTGATGAAGAACGAGAATTCTCCTTATGGTTCTTTTTCCGATTATTCCCGTAAACAACCTTATGCTTATTGGTTGAATGACGATGGTTCATGGGTGGAATTGATTTCTAACGGGGCAACTTCTGTTAAGAATCCGTTATATGAAGCCAAGCAGGGAAATTTCAGCAAGAACGGATATAAGGAGTGGACGAATAATTTGTCTGTCAATTGGTTCTTTAATGATCATTGGATGGTTAAAGCCCAAGTGGCGGTTACTTTAAATGACGCTTGGACGGAAAATTTTACATCTCCAACTTCGGGTACTTATACTGAACGGGGGCAGTTATTCAGTAAGGGTGAATTGATAAAAACCGAAACGAAAACTAATAGTTGGGATGGGAATGCATTTCTTTCTTACAATCGTTCGATAGGAATACATAATATAAACTTCTCTGCCGGTACAAATATTAAATCCACAAGTACGAAGTATATTTATTCTCATTATCGTGGTTTCCCGGATGCGGATCACCATTCTGAGGCGTATGCCTACGAAATTGTGAAGAAACCCACGATGTCGGATAATGAAACGCGTTTGTTAGGTGGATTTGCGATTTTGAACTATAGTTTGAATGATGTCTATTTGTTTGATGCTTCTTACCGTTTTGATGGTTCTTCCGAGTTCGGTACAGATCGTAAATATGCTCCATTCTGGTCATTGGGGGTGGGATTGAATCTTCACAATTACCAGTATATACAAAAGTATGGTTGGTTGAATAATTTGAAAGTTTCAGCCAGTGTAGGAGAAACTGGTAAATCAAATTTTCAGCCTTATGTAGCTCGCAATACGTTGAATGTAATGTTGGATGACTGGTATCCAACTGGTATCGGAGCTTCTTTGGTGGCAATGGGAAATGAGAACTTGACGTGGGAAAAATTGTTGACGTGGAATTTCCGCACGGATATCGGTTTGTTCAATAGGGTGGTGATGAAGTTTGATTATTATATCAAGAATACGAAAGATTTGGTGACAGAAGTTTCTCTGCCGCTTTCTTCCGGTTTTTCGGTTTACACGGATAACATAGGGAAAGTTGAGAATAAAGGATTCGAGGTGGATGTGAATTGGCACATGTATTCAGCGAAAGATTGGGATGTATCTATATTCGGGAATTTGGCGCATAACAAGAATAAATTAAAATCTATTTCTGAGACGTTGAAACGATATAATGAACGGATTGATGAATTTTATGCCGGATACCAAGAAATAGCGGAAGGTTCAAAAATGCAAACGATCATGAGTACCATAAGGAAAAACGAACAGTATATGAAGCCTTATATGAAATATGAGGAAGGAAATTCGCTGACTGCAATTTATGGAATGAAATCTATCGGAATAAATCCGGCGGACGGGCAGGAAATCTATGTGAAACGTGATGGAACACTGACTTATGATTGGTCATCTGTTGAACAACAAAAAGTGGGGGATTCAGAGCCTTGGGCGCAAGGTGCATTCGGAGTTAATTTGCGTTGGCGAAATTTCACTATGTACACGACGTTTCTGTACGAATGGGGTGGAGATGCTTATAATAGTACTTTGATTAGTAACGTGGAGAATGTGGATTTGAATGCTTATAATGCAGATTACCGAGTGCTATTGGAGCGATGGCAGAAGCCAGGTGATGTGAGTCCATTGAAGGCGTTGAAGGATCGGTACAATGTGACTCGTCCGACATCTCGTTTCGTGCAGAAAAATAATTTCGTAAACTTCAATTCCTTATCGTTGAGTTATGATTTTAATCGTGAGTTAATTCGTCGAGTGGGCTTGAGTACATTAAAAATACAGTTTAATATGAAGGATATAGACACGTGGTCGACTATCAAGCAGGAAATGGGGTTGTCTTATCCTTTTGCTCGGACGTTTACATTTACGTTGAATGCTAGTTTCTAATTAAAATAAAGAGAGAAATGAAAAAGTTAATATATTTATTATTATTGTTGTCACCAGTTTTTTTTAATTCGTGTGATGACTTTCTTGATGTGTCTTCCAAGCAGGAGATGCTGCAAGATGAAACTTTTGGATCGCAAAATGGTGTTCATCTGTACGTGAATGGTGTTTATCGTTTATTGTCTGAGACCTCGTTATATGGACGGGAGTTAACATGGGGGTTAGTGAGTGTGTTGGGGAATAATTATAATTCTACGTCTTCAAGCTATTTGGGTACGAACTATTATAATGCTTCTAGATATACGTGGGAGTATTCTGGAGTACAAAAACTTATGACGAATATTTGGGCTAAAGGATACAATGTGATTGCTAATTGTAATAATATCATACAAGAGATTTCCAAGAAAGACACTTCTTTTTTTGAATTTGGAAGTATGGAGAAGAATATGATTTTAGGTGAGATGTATGGCATTCGTGCTATGGTGCATTTTGACTTATTGCGTTTGTTCGCTCCGGCTCCGGTGACGAAACCGACAGGGTTAGCAATGCCTTATGTAACTACTTATCCGGATCATCAGCCTGAACACAAGAGTGTGAATGATGTGCTTGCAAGTATTATTGCCGATATGGAGAAAGCAAAAGGGATTTTGGCCCCGGTGGATACTATTTTTTGTTTGAGTTGGAACCAAAGTACTTCCGGACGGATCTACCAGTCGAGCTCGTATTCATCCGCTCCGCCTAATGATTTTGTAAGTTATCGGGGAATGCGGATGAATTATATGGCGGCTACGGGATTGTTGGCACGTATGTATCTTTATAAAGGGGATTATGACAAGGCTTATGAACGTGCGCTGGAAGCATTGGAATTTGTTAATGCCGGGTGGTATTGTTGGACAAGCAGTAGCTATCAATATTCATCTAATGCAGCTAGCCAATATCCTAAACGTTTTGACGAGTTATTACTTTGTTTTTCCAATAACAATAGCTATGATAACTGGGAAGCTTATACGACGGGTTCTTATGCCAAATGTTTTGTGATGAATGCTAATTACTTGGCATCTCTGTTTAAGGGAGATGAGGATGATTATCGTTTGCGCGGTATGTATGGAACAAACGGTGTGACCGGTCGGTACAACAATAATAAGCGTTGGTTGGTATGGGAACGCCCGCAATCCACTTCATCTTCGGTGTCTGCCTCTGTGAGTGATCAAGGTCCGCTATTGCCGTTATTGCGTTTTTCTGAATTGTATCACATTCAATTGGAATGTATGTTGCTGCACCGTAATGAACGACGTGAAGCCATTGAATTGCTGAATACCATGCGTGCAAAGCGGGGGTGTAAATTGAAAATAGATCAAGAAACGACAAAAGAGGTATTGCTTGAGATCTTGTATAATGATATTATTCGGGAAACTTTGACCGAGGGACAAACCTTTTTTATGTTCAAGCGATTGAATCGGGATATTTATAATGGAGCTACTAATATAGAGATGAAACCCGAAAATTGGTATGCACCGCTTCCTGATGGCGAAACTTCATATTTATAATAAAATCAAAAAAAAATTATGAAAAAATATTTGATTTATATTTTATTTTTATCATTCTTGTGGAATGTGAGCGGATGTTCAAAGGATGACATTAAATTATACAATGATAAAGATTATATTCTGTTCACGAAATATATTCAAGATTCCACCAGTTTCTCTTTTCTTGCTTATCCTAACGTAGAACAAGCCGAGTGTAAATTGGAAGTGAAGTTAATAGGGCTTCCCTCGGATAAGGATCGAGAATATAGGATTTCCGTGATGAAAGATTATACTGATATTCCGGATGGTACTTATATATTACCGGAAAAGTTTGTGATGGAAGCTGGTCAAGTGGTGGATACTTGCGTGATTGTTTTTAAAAAGACCCCAGAACTCTCTCGAATTGCCCATCGTTTGACGTTGTGTCTAGAAGAAACAGAAGATTTCGCTTTAGGGCAGACAGATCGTTTAGTAGCAATTATCAATGTGTCGAATATTATATTTAAACCAGATTGGTGGAACTCTACCGTTGTAAAGACTTGGTTGGGTGAGTATTCTGATTTAAAATATGAATTGTTTATAAAGATAAATGACGGGAAAGTAAATGTGAATGTAAGTGATGCCAATGAAATACGAACTTGTACACTGAAATTGAAAAACTACTTGAAACAGATGGCGGAAAAGAATCAAACAGTGTACGAGAAAGATGGTACTGAAATGAAGGTCGCTTATATTGGAGGTTAATTTTAAATAGAAAGATATGAAAAAGATAACGAAATATATGCAATTATGTCTGTTCGTTTTTGCGTTCTGGGCATGTTATGAAGATAAAGGTCATTATGATCATATTTATTCGAACATCGAAAAACTTAATTGTTATTCGAGACAGAATGTGTCTACAGTGACGTTGGGAGATACCGTAAAAATTTTCCCCTCGATTACATGGGTAAGTCCGGATGTCGATACATTAGCTTATGATTTTTTTTATGTTTTTAGTGGTGATACAATTTGTAGAGAACGGAATCTGATAATTGTTCCCGATGAAGTTGGTTCTTTCACCGGTTACTTGATAGCGCAAGAACGTGCCACGAAACTGATGACAATGGTGAGCGTGAGTTATACCGTGAATTCACGTTTCAAGACCGGTTGGTTGATCTTGTCTGAAAAGGAGGGAAGGACGGCTTTGTCAATGCTTATTCAAACCCGAAATTATTATAATCTGGATGAAGGAGATGAGGGGTACGTGGATTACGAGAATGGTGATATCACGGAAAGTGGAGAGGTGTATGGCGGAGGGTATTTGTGTTCTTGGGAAGATGGTATCGATCTTTATCAAGAATTGCACCCGGATAGTCCGTTGGGTAGTAAACCGGTTTCCGTGGATATGGGTTGGGTCGGTTACAGTAATAATTACGCTGAGATCGTGGTAATCCAAGAGAATGGTGATAATTGGGTGTTGAATGCAAATGATTTTTCTAAATATTATGCTTTTAATGAAGATTTCGGTTCCGGGGTTGCCAGAGCTTTTGAACCGGTTCAGTTTATCGATGCGCTGACTTCTCACTATATGGTCGGGAAAGACGGATCTATTTATTGGAGAAAAATCGATGCATCAACAATGGATTCAAGACAATGCCGTTGGGAGAATCTGCTTTATTTCGGTAATAATGGGAAAATCACGAAAATATTTGATACATGGATCTATAAATTGGGAGCGATGCTGGTATATGATGAAACAAATAAAGCTATTATACCGGTTACTACGGTTGCACAAACTAGTGAATCTGCAGCGGCTCGTCTTTTGGATATAACTTATGGAGAAACGATACCGGATGGCTTTGTACTACTGGGGAATACCGGCGAGTATACTCCGGTTTATGTGGCTAGTATAGGATCATCCAGTGATTACAATTCATCGACACTATTTATGCTGTTGAAAAAGGGAGATAAACTTTATTCACAACAGTGCTATGCTTACGTGGATTATTATTCCGGTGTTTTTAAGATTTCTAAAATGCAGGCACCCGTAGAATTCCCAGCTGATGGTAAAGTGAATGAAAATTCAATTTACATGAAATGTAAATACGATAGTGATTATATGTTTGTGGCAGAAGGTAGCAGGTTGTATTTCTATGAAATGAGTATTCCGGAACGAGGTTTGAGATTGTTCAAGGATTTTGGTTCTAGGATTACAAGTGTTACTGAAAATCCGGCGAGTTGGATGATAGGTGTGGCGTTGGAAAATGGAGAGTTCCACTTGTTGGGTACGTACGATCGTTTCTTTACAGGAGAAGGTTTGGGAGAGCAAGCGACTTATCACGTGACAAAAGGTTTGGGTAAAATTACGGATGTCGTTTGGAAACCTAGTAGTTATGTCGGTTGGGCTTTCGGTTTCAATTACTAGTATTTGGAAAATGTATTGTGTGTGAAATTTAAATATGTGAATTAAGATTTATGGAAAAACCAATTGTAAAGATCGAAAATGTTTCTCATCGCTATAGTGTACAGTGGGCGATACGAGATATTAACTTTGAAATACCTACCCGGGGAATTTATGGATTGCTGGGTTCAAACGGTGCGGGGAAGTCAACATTGATGAATATTCTTTGTGGCGTGTTGAGACAGACTGAAGGAGATATTTTTATAAAGGGAATAAATACAAAAGAAAATTCCGTTGCGGCGAAGCGTTTGATGGGTTTTTTACCTCAGAAACCTCCTTTGCATATGGACTTGACGATAGAGGAGTTCCTTTATCATTGCGCGGGAATTCGACTTATGCCTGATAGCGAGATTCCGGGAGCGGTGGAAAATGCTTTAACTGAGTGTGGGATATTGCATTTCCGGAATCGCTTGATTCGTAATCTTTCGGGTGGTTACCAACAACGGGTGGGTATCGCTCAAGCAATTATTCATAGTCCCGAGTTGATTGTATTTGATGAACCTACAAATGGTTTGGATCCGAATCAAATTCTTGAAATCCGCAATCTGATAAAAAAGATTGCGGAGAACAGAACTGTAATTCTTTCAACCCATATGCTTACCGAAGTGCAAGCGATATGTAATCATATTCTTATGGTGGAAGAAGGTCATATGGTGTTCTCGGGTAGTGTGGATGAGTTTGACAATTATATTACCCCGAACACCGTATTCGTATCTTTACTTGATGCTCCGGCCCCGGAAGTGTTGATTGAAGTTCCCGGGGTAACAAGAGTGGAAGAGTTGGGGGGAACGAAGTTCCGGTTGATAGCCTCGGACGTGAATGATGTTATCGAACAAATGGTGGAATATAGTTATAAAAATGCTTGGCGCTTGAACGAGATACGCGTAGAGAAAAGTTCGCTTAATGCCATTTTTGCAGAATTGTCTAAAAAATCAAAGTAAAGGAAGAAATATGAAAGCTATAAAAAGAATTGCCATGACGGAATTGCAGACTATGTTTTATTCACCTATAGCATGGTTCATCTTGATTATTTTCACGTTTCAGGCCAGCATGACGTTTGTGAATGCGTTTGAGGGGTATGTCGTTTCTCAAGAATTGGGACGTTACGTTTATAATGTGACCATGGGGACTTTTACCAATCCTTGGCGTGGGGGATTGTTTCCCGAAATTCAAGGGTATTTATACTTGTATATACCTTTATTGACCATGGGTATCATGAGTCGGGAGTTGAGTAGTGGATCAATCAAGTTGCTTTACTCGTCACCAGTGACGAATTTTCAGATTGTTATCGGGAAATTTATTTCAATAATGATTTATGCGCTTGTGATGATTGCGGTACTTGGTCTGTTCGTTATTTATGGTGTATGTTTCGTGCATGAATTTGATTTACCTCCGGTATTGGCAGGGTTGCTAGGGCTTTACCTGTTGATTTGTGCGTATGGAGCTATCGGGCTTTTCATGTCATCCTTGACCTCTTATCAGGTGGTTGCAGCGATGGGTACCTTTGCGGTATTTGCCGTGTTGAATTACGTGGGTGGTATGTGGCAGGATATCGCTTTTGTGCGGGATATCACGTATTGGTTGTCAATTCGAGGGCGTTCAGGTGAATTTATCAACGGTTTGCTTTGTAGCGAAGATGTAATTTACTTTTTGGTTGTTGTCGTTTTGTTTCTGACTTTTACTGTAATCAGGTTGACCGTGATACGTAAGAAAAAAAGTTGGTTCGTTAGTACTTCTTGGTATTTCTCGGCGATATTGATTGCTGTGTCGATTGGGTATTTGAGTTCTCGACCTACATTCATGTGTTATTATGATGCTACGCGGACTAAAGTAAATACCTTGACTCCGAATAGTCAGGAAATCGTGTCCAAGATGAAAGGGAATTTGACAATTACCACTTATGCCAACGTGTTGGATGAAGAGCGATTTTTGTGGTATGGCTTCCCGAAAAGTGAGTTGAGCGATATCAAACGTTTCAAGCAATATACTCGTTTTAAGCCGGATATCAAGATGAAATATGTCCGTTATTATGCCAAAGGAAATAACGAGAAGGAGTTGAATAAGCGTTATCCTACTTTGAATGATCGCGAGAGGATGGTGAAAATCACCCAGAATTATGGTGTAGACTCTTCTATTTATCTTGATGTGAATGAAGTGAGCAAATTGGAAGATTTGTCGGGTGAAAATTATCGTTTCGTGCGAGTATTGGAAAGAGAGAATGGGCAGAAGGCATTTTTGCGTATTTATGATGATATGTATGTGTTCCCGTTCGAGACGGAAATTACCGCGGCTTTTAAACGATTGGTGATGGATTTGCCGCAAGTGGGATTCGTGGAAGGACACGGAGAACGTGATTGTATCAAACAAGGCGATAGAGATTATAATCGTTTTGCACAAGATAAGCCTTTCCGCTATTCTTTGATTAATCAAGGTTTTGATTTCAGACAAGTTACTTTAGACGAAGAAATTCCTGAAGATATCAATATTTTGGTTATCGCGGATGTGAGGGAGGTTTTGCCAGAAGCACATCGGAAGAATTTGGATGCTTATATTGCCCGGGGAGGGAATCTTTTGATAGCGGGAGAACCTAAGCGTCAGAAGTACATGAATCCTCTTGTGGAGCAATTCGGGGTTCGTTTTATGTCGGGACGTTTGGTGAGTCCAAGTGAGAATTTTCAGTCGGATTTTATCATGTCCAAGGTAACAAAAGAGGCAGCCGAGTTTTCTTACGAACTAAAAGACATGTATAGATATGGAAACGTGGCAACGATGCCTTCTACCGTGGGCTTGGATTTATCCGGAATACCGAATAGCGGTTTCAAGGTAACAGTATTGTTAGTTACTGATTCACTGAAAACCGTTTGGAATGAGGTTGAAAGTACGGACTTTGTAGATGAAATACCTGTGATGAATCCGGATAAGGGGGAGGTCGAATTGAATCAGGTTCCAACTATGGTTGCTCTTTCTCGCGCCGTGGGGAACAGGGAACAGAAAATTATTATCTTGGGAGATGCGGATTGCTTGAGTAACGGAGAGATCAGTATTTCTCGTAATGGGGTAGGAGCATCCAATTATTCTTTAATTACTTCCTCATTCTTTTGGATGTCAGATGGAGAAGTGCCTATTGATGTTCGTCGTCCGAAACTTCCAGATAATAAAGTCTATGTCACTAAGGGGGGAATGACTGTAACAAAAATTGTGTTGATAGGAGTAATTCCATTGATGTTGATTTTGTTTGCAAGCGTAATATGGATAAGAAGGAGAGGACGTTAATGTCTGGTTATAAAAAAAACCGCCTTGCTGAAAGGCGGTTTTTTTATAACTAAATCAATTTTTTAGCGTAAGCATCCGATAAAGTACACTAACAACAATGGCCGCATACTCTAACGAAAGAG
>ERZ1673736.3845-NODE-3845-length-13364-cov-29.048764_pt1 | contig 13364 bp, 14 predicted proteins | sample MGYA00580212_ERZ1673736 | MGnify/ENA primary metagenome ERZ1673736 (study PRJEB41218, sample SAMN15661752) | gut metagenome | host: Homo sapiens | place: Canada: London | collected 2015-08-20/2019-03-30 | study: EMG produced TPA metagenomics assembly of...
GCTGTAATATAACACTTATTATTAGCACTGTCAAGAGGTGAGTGCTAATTTTTTGTGAAGATTTTGTGAAGCCTTGATTTTATGGGCTTCACAGAGGTTTTTCACTTGCTTTCGCACTCGATTTTCTTGATTTGACCACATTTTTACGACAAATCTTTTGAAAAATATATTCGCCTGATTTTCTTACCACATTTTACGACAACGACTTATGGTTTATACCACAGCAGGTACGGTTTCTGGCAGGTTCATTTTGGACATCTCGTTCTCCACATGAGACTTTTCTGCAATATGATTATAGACATTCATGGTGATCTGTGCATCTGAATGGCCCATCACATACTGCATAACCTTTGGATTGACATTGTTCTCACCCAGTCTGGTACATCCTGTATGCCGGAGAATATGAGAGGAAATATGAGGCATCAGCTCCGGTTCCCTCTTCTCATTGGCTGCCAATATAGTTTCTTTCTTATTATAGGCATTGACAATGTTTTTGAGAAAACTGTTCACTCCTGCTGGCATAATCGGACGTCCATGCTTTGTATTGAAGATAAATCCACTGCGTCCACCGATCTCCACATTACTCTGCAAACCAAGCATCAGATTCAGCTCTCTCTGTTTACGGAACGCATCATATACCATCTGTGTCATAGGAATATCTCTGATTCCTGCATCCGTTTTGGTTTCTGAATCATGGAAACAATATCCTTCATCACCTTCATAATACACAAGCTGTCCACCTACATGGATCTCCCGATTCTTCATATCCACATCTGACCAGGTTAAGCCGATAGTCTCACTCACTCTCAGGCAAGCTCCAAACATAACCTGCATCATTGGAAGATGAGGCTTATACACATTACTCTGTTCAACAAACTTCAGGAGTTTTTCCTGCTGTTCCAGTGTCAGTGCTTCTTTCTCCTTTGCCGGAGCCCCATAATCTCCAAGTGTTCCAGTTACCGGATTCTTACGGATAATCCCGTCTTCCACTGCCAGTTCAAAACTGGGATTCAATAAACCATAAAGACCTTTGATCGTACTGTGTGCCAGTCCTTCATCTGACAATGAGGAAAAGAACGTCCTTACGTGAGATGTCTTAAAATCCACAACACGAATGTTTCCCAAAGTATTTCGTATACGGTAGTCCCACATACGGATATAATTCTTTTTCGTTCTTTCCTTGATATTCTTTGTTGCCACGTATCGCTCAAACAACGTATTTACAGTCAGCTTCTTGACTGATGCATCTGTAATAAGCAGATCATCCATATCCTTATTGATCTTCTTTTCCATTTCTCGCAGACTCGCCAGATCAGCTGCATAAACCGAATTACGCTTCCCGGTAATTTCATCCTTGTAGCGATACTCATAACGTCCATCCGGACGCTGGTATTCACCTGTTTTTAAATTTCTGCCTTTATTATCTTTTCTTGCCATATCAATCATTCCTTTCACTTCATTTTTCGTTATTCGGAATGATTTTTGTCCTGTCGGTATCAGTCATTTACTGTCTGATACCTGCTCACAGATTAACATAATATTTTATGATTTCCAAGGGTAAATTCCTGCAAAATGCTAATTTTTATTTGCCTTTTTTACAGGAATATTTTTCCCTTTTCACTTTTCATTCCGAAGGAAAGTTGTTGTATTTTATCCTCTCATCTTTCATTACACTGCCATTGCATCAATATATTTTTTTATCTTATCCACGTTATAGAGAACACGTCTTCCAACAATCACTCTTGCTTCTGCATAGTCTGCAATTTTCTTTGCAGTTACTTCTCCGCAGGATAACATTGCCATTAATCCTTCAATATCTACCGTCAGACGGTTCTCAGTCTTATACTCTGTTGTTTTTCTCATGATGCACATACCTCCTTTCCTCCGTATTCTTCTGCATCACCTCCCAGACAGCGGTTATGCCCGTTGTCAGTACATCTACTTTTTGTTTGGATTTCTTACGATGATTTTCCATTCTGTTCGGCGTGTCGGCTTCCATTTGTATATGGCGGTGTCAACGTTACAATTGACCTCTATCAGAAATCTTTCTGAATACTGGCAGCTTCTTCTCAAGCATACCAGCCGTTGCCGGAGTATCTTCGGTTTCCACATACTACTCTCTGATACAGCGGTGGAATCCTGTGTTACCTTTAAGCCCCGAAAGGCACCCATACAGCTCATTCAATTTTCAAGGTTCAGTAATCAAAAGTTGCACATTTTTAGGTATACATTTTTGTACCTATTTGATTTAATGCTATTATATTCTCCATTACTGTCAATGTCAATACCACTCCGCACATTTTAGGTTCTTTTTTGTACTCTTTTTCATTGATTTCCTGTTATTTTATGTTATAATATGGACAAATAGTTATTCATTTCTTGTTTTTCCTATATTCAATGGGATTTATCAGGACTAATGCAGAGGTGGCTTTATGAATTTTAATCTAAAATTGAAAAAAATCCGGACATTCCGGAAAATGACACAAAAAGAATTATCAGAGAAGATCGGACTGACCGATCAGCATAGAATTGTACAATATGAAAAAGGGGTTCGTGTCCCGAAAAAAGATCTGGTTGATAAAATGGCAAAGGCACTAGATGTCAACCCATATACGCTCTACGATACCGCCGGACGGGATGCTTCCGAAATGATGGAACTGCTTTTCTGGCTGGATGAATTTAATCCATCTGCCCTGCATCTGTTTCTTCCTCGGAAATTTCCTGGTGAAAAATGCAATGAAGTAGCAGACACTTCCGTTTACTATCACGACAATGATAGCTGGCCGGCTCATGCTCCTGTCTGTATGTGGTTTGATTATGGGATTCTGAATGATTTTCTGAAAGAATGGGTAGTTCGGATGGATGAACTGAAGTCTGGCAAAATCACCAGAGATGAATATTTTGAGTGGAAAATCAACTGGCCTTATACCTGCGATGATTGTGGCAAATTTGAACCTAAAAAGCAGTGGAAAAAAAACGTTTAAAATTGCATATCAGTAATTGCAAGGTTTAAAACAAACTTAATATGAAAAATCCGATTATCCATATAAATACAGCATTTGCAATGATTGTCTACGACGGAATTTGTGCAAGGCGCTGGTTTGATCAAATGGAGCGTGAATTTGCAGCAAGTTGATTAGTAATCCCCCTGCTGAAATAGCGGGGGATTTTCTTTAAATAGGGATACGATATATCTCTGAATGTAATTGTTGCAGAGTGATATATCGTCCATTTTTTTGAATCAGTTCTTCTGATTCCATTTTTGCCAATTCTTTCATCAGGGTGCTTCTATCCATCTGCAGAAAATTGCTTAGGTCAGAATACGGCATCTCTATATGAATGCAGGTGCTTTGCTGGCACTCCGACTGGCATTGCAAAAAAACCATAATTTTGCTGCGAACAGTTTTTTGTTGGAGAATATGACAATGCCATGCTAAAAACAATGATGTAAAATGATAAGTAAATTCCAGAAGACAGCATTTATTCCCTACAAAAGAATGAAAAATGTGGTAGTGTGCTGCTTCCACTACGTCAATCGCCGCTATTTTACAGTTTGTTTTACAAAGGGCAAAATGAAGGCTCTGCCCATCGGTTTCGGTCATCAAAGATCCAGGGAATAAATGCCCGCACGGAAAAAACGCAACAATTTCTTCATCATACTGTTCGTTTTGCGTATAAAAGTACACAATTCCTTCAAGTACCAGATACAGTTTCCTGTTATCGAAGCTATTTTTAATAAACTCATTCTTATGATATGTATATATGGCTGGATGGAGTTTGCCCATAAGATCGTGTATTTCTTTACGGTCTAAATGATATTGTCTGTTTCCCATATCTTGTATCCTCTCATTAGAATTTGTGCAACATTTAGTATTATACATCGAAAATGTGGGGCAGACAACACTTTTTTCGTGATGAAGGTGTATAGTAGTACTACACCGTCTGATGGACGGCTTATTAAAAGAGAAATGGGAGGCTTATTATGAAAGTGATAAAACGTGACGGGACAGAGGTATCTTTTCAGAAAGAAAAGATCATAACTGCTATATTCAAAGCGAACCAGGTTACGGAGCAAAACCGTCTGACTGAGGAACAAATCAACGAGGCGGCGGAATATATCAGCTTTAAATGCAGCAGAATGAGCAGAGCTGTTTCTGTCGAAGAAATCCAAGATATGGTGGAAAATCAGATTATGGCGCAAGGAGCCTTTGATGTGGCGAAAAATTATGTGCGGTATCGCTTTGCAAAGACGCTTATCCGAAAAAACAACACAACAGATGATCGGATCATGACTTTGCTTGAATGCAATAACGAGGAAGTATTGCAGGAAAATTCTAATAAGAACCCGATTATCAACAGTGTCCAACGTGATTATATGGCAGGTGAGGTGAGCAGGGATATTACCAGAAGACTGCTTCTCCCCGAAGATATTGTAAAGGCGGACAGCGAAGGAATCATTCATTTTCACGATTCCGACTATTTTGCCCAGCATATGCACAACTGCGATCTGGTCAATCTTGAAGATATGCTCCAGAACGGAACGGTTATCAGTGAAACCTATATTGACAAGCCGCACAGCTTTTCTACTGCCTGCAACATAGCAATGCAGATTGTTGCACAGGTTGCAAGCAATCAGTATGGTGGGCAGAGTATTTCTTTGACGCATTTGGTTCCCTTTGTTCAGGTTTCCAGGGAACGAATCCGGCAGGAATTAACGGAAGAATCTGATTTATCCGGAAATTGTCTGAATGAAGAAACGCTCAATCAGATTGTAGAGAGGCGTCTGAAAAAGGAAATCGAAAAGGGTGTCCAAACCATACAGTATCAGGTAATTACGCTGATGACAACTAATGGGCAGGCTCCGTTTCTTACAGTGTTTATGTACCTGAACGAAGCCCGGAATGAGAGTGAAAAACATGATCTTGCCATGATTATCGAAGAAACACTGCACCAGCGGATTTTGGGTGTAAAAAATGAAAGCGGTGTCTATATCACTCCCGCATTTCCGAAACTGATTTACGTTTTAGAGGAAGACAACATCAAAGAAGGAACTCCATACTTTTATCTGACCGAGCTGGCGGCAAAATGCACCGCAAAAAGGATGGTGCCGGATTATATCTCCGAGCTGAAGATGAAGGAGCTGAAGGAAGGAAATTGTTTTCCTGTCATGGGCTGCCGAAGTGCATTAACTGCGTGGAAAAATGAAAAGGGAGAATATCAGTTCTACGGTAGATTTAATCAGGGTGTTGTTACAATCAACCTGGTTGATGTGGCGCTTTCTTCTCACAAAGATATGGACAAATTTTGGAGCATTTTTGATGAAAGGCTGGACTTGTGCTATCGTGCATTAATGAGCCGCCATAATCGTCTGAAAGGAACATTATCCGACGCTGCCCCGATCCTGTGGCAGTATGGCGCACTGGCACGTCTGAAAAAAGGCGAACCGATTGATAAGTTATTGTTCGGAGGCTATTCCACGATTTCTCTGGGATATGCCGGATTGTGTGAATGTGTTTATTACATGATTGGGAAATCTCACACTGATCCGGAAGCAAAACCCTTCGCCCTGAGTATTATGCAGCATATGAACAATGCCTGTGCGAAGTGGAAACAGGAAACCAATATTGAGTTCAGCATTTATGGTTCTCCGATTGAAAGCGCAACCTACAAATTTGCAAAATGCCTGCAAAAACGGTTCGGTATTATAGAAGGTGTGACGGACAAGGGTTATATTACCAACAGCTACCATGTGCGTGTATCGGAGCCGATTGACGCCTTTTCCAAACTTGGATTTGAAGCGGAGTTTCAGGCATTATCCAAAGGTGGAGCTGTCAGCTATATTGAGGTTCCCAATATGCAGAATAACATTCCGGCGGTCATCAGTGTTATGCAGTTTATTTATGAGAACATTATGTATGCAGAACTGAATACGAAATGTGATTATTGCCAGAAATGCGGATATAGCGGAGAGATTCAGATCGTGGAGGACGATGGCAAGCTGATATGGGAATGCCCTTCCTGTGGAAATCGTGACCAGAATACAATGAATGTTGCAAGAAGAACCTGCGGTTACATCGGAACGCAATTCTGGAATCAGGGAAGGACGCAGGAAATTAAAGAAAGGGTTCTGCATTTGTAAGATGAATTACGGTGAAATAAAGAAGTACGACATAGCAGATGGCGAGGGCGTCCGTGTAGCATTGTTTGTGTCGGGATGTACCCACCACTGCAAGGGGTGCTTTAACGAAGAAACATGGGATTTCCATTATGGAAATCCCTTTACAGAAGATACCGTTGCAATACTAATGTCTGCATTGGCTCCGAAATATATTTCCGGATTGACGGTATTAGGCGGAGAACCATTTGAAATTGTGAACCAGAGAAGCTTACTGCCCTTATTGAAAAAAGTCAGGAAAACGTTTCCCTTGAAAAGTATTTGGTGTTATACAGGATATACGTTGGAGAAAGATTTGCTGAACGGGGGAAAAGTTCATTGTGAGGCTACTGATGAAATTCTAGGTCTGCTTGATGTTTTAGTAGACGGCGAATTTATTGAGGAGCGAAAAGATATTAGCCTGCTTTTTTGTGGTTCATCTAATCAAAGAATTATTGACGTTAGAAGAACTTTATCCGATGGAAAGGTTGCATTGCGGCAATAAGTTCGGTTCGCAGTAAAATATACAAAAAATTGAAGGAAAAGCGATACGAAATGGATTTAAAAAACAAAAAATGTGTTATGAAAGCGGCTTTAAAATGTGCATTTCCATACACGATACCTATCTTCGCAGGATTTTGTTTTTTGGGTCTGACGTATGGTATTTACATGAATACATCAGGCTTCAGCTTTTGGTATCCTATGTTGACTAGCCTTACTATTTTTGCAGGCTCTATAGAATTTGTAACGGTCAATATGATTCTGGGAGCTTTTAATCCGATTCAGGCATTTACTATGACGTTAATGATAAACGCACGTCATTTATTTTATGGTATTTCCATGCTAGATAAATTCAAGGGAACCGGCTGGAAAAAATTTTATCTGATTTTTGTATTGCTTTTTCATCTCTGCTCCAAAACAAATCTATAATATAATTATCTTCCATACAGATTCCCCTGATTTTGTATTTTCAAATATCATAGCAAAAAAGGCTCTCATAATAAACATCGTATTTCTTATGCTTTGGTTACGCTTTCTCTTCAAATTTCTATTTCATGTGCTCATTTCCATATTCAATATGCAACATTTATGAATGATACCAAAATTTATTTTCGGTCTATAAGGATAAAACAGTAGAGTTTTGCCCCGCTGTTTTATTCGCCTAGTCAGTAAAATGACAAATTACATATAATCAAACTTCTTCCGAAGATATATTCTAAACAACATCATTCCCACATTGATGAATCCGAATAACAAAATCAAATTCATAGGCAGATATTCTTTGATTACATCTCCAAGCACTGCTATCCCTGAAAGACTTCCAATCAAAAACATCTGTGAAATTTCGTCCCACATTTTTTTGTATCGTTTTATTGCTTCTATGATTATCACCATTGCAATTACTAATACGAAAAGCACAGCTACGATTGCCAGAATCCTGATAACCCATACTTCTCCACCTGCATATGCTATTTTCTGGTTAAATCCATTATCATAAGTTGGATATACCAGCCATTTACAAAATCGAACATACCACATGAATGGAGTCATGAAAAAATCTATGAAATCATGTTGAAAAGCACCATTCTGTAGAATTGCAAACAGAACTACCGTAATGTATCCCATTCCCCAGAAATACTCCATAGCCTTCATGTTTTCCGTTCTGTCCTTTACTTCTTTTTTCGCTTTACGAATTTCCAGCTCAGCACGTTTCTTTTCGTTACGGGCTTTGGATTCTGCCTGCTCCATCTTTTTCTCTGCTTCTTTCTGTTTCTTCTGTGCTTCATCTACCGCTTCAACAGATGATTTATTCACCTGTATCTGTAATTTAGAGTTCTGGTCCCGAACGTCTCTTATTTCTTCTTCGAGCTGCTCTTGCTCGCTCCTGCTCATTAATCCATTTCTGTTTCTCAGATCGTCGTTGCTCTGCTGAAGCGATTGATTCAGCTTCTGCGTTTCGGACAGTTCGGTTGTCAGACGCTGAATTTCTACGGTTGATTTCCGAACTTCTTCTCGCAATCTCTGCCTGTCGGATAAGATTGTCTGTTTCTCTTCTTCCAGTGTCTGTATCTGCTTTTTCTGTGTTCGCATGAACTCTTTCGCTTTCTCGAAACTCTGTATGAGAATATCTCTTTCCACTTTGAGCTTGATTGGTGATTCCTCTGGTGTCTGCAATGGCTGCGTCAAGCTCTCTGTAATAGTTTCTGAGTTCTTCATCTGATCTGCTGTCTCTGTTGGCTGAATCTCTGGCCTTTTGCCTATTTCTATCAAATTCATTCTCCAATTCCTCCTTGCTGATGTCCAGATGGAATGTTTTTGACAAATTGCTGTCTCGCACTTTCTTCCCATCCTGGTTCTGAAAAGTGATGTGCTTTCGTTTCTCTGTCCAATTCACATTCCATCCAAACTGTTTCATTTTTTCTATAAACTTTTCTTTACTGATACAATTTTCCAGTGCTTTTAACACTGCCATTGCACAGTCCGCTACAAAGCTGTCCTTTACCTGCTGACGAAACAGATTATATTTGTCTTTGCTCCATACAATGACTTCCCCTTTTTCAATCTGGCTTCCATCAAAATGCTTTCCCTTCTCGGCAATTGTCAGTCCACGTTCCCGGCACATCTGATTGGTAAGCTGTTTCATACGTTCCAGATCCTTTTTGGTGTTATGCAGTTTTCTTCCATCTTCATAACTCACTGAATTAGTAACCAGATGGCAGTGGATATGATCTTTATCCTTATGCACAGCCACTAAGGTCTGGAATCCACTGAACCAATTTTCTGCAAACTCTTTTCCAAATTCTAATGCCTGCTCCGGAGTAATCTGCTCGTCCTTATGCCAGGAAATAATATTGTGAGCGTACATTCTCCCAGAATCTTTATCCCACATCTTCTTTTCTTCTAAAAAGGTTCTATACACCAGATCATAGTTGATCTCATCATGACAGTACGGACCTGTTACATAGGTAAATAATTCGTTGGTCTTGTCCTGTCGCAAAACATATTCGATACAATTTCTCATTGCTCCATGTGTATTTGTCCGCTTATTAATCGTCTTATTAACCGCCATATTCTTTCACTCTCCTTCCGGTACTTGAGGACATTTTTATTGAGGAAATATAACATACTGTCGTTTGGGATTTCTCCATCTGTATGCAGTTTTCTTGCAATCTGATTGATATTTGTAGTCGCTCCCCGGAGCTGACAAAGGATATCTGCAAACATCTGATTCAATCTTTTCAGTTCTTCCACTTCTTCTGCCGATGCTATCTTTAAGTCTGCTATTGCTTTTATCACAACTTCCTGCTGTGTTCTTCCTGATTCTTTCACTTTGTTTTGAAGCAGATCATATTCCTCCTTATTCATCCGTATGGTTACTGTATGATTTCGTTTTCTCATAGGCTCTCGGCTCCTTTCTTTGCTTGATTTTTATTCTTCATCAACAGGCACAGTGTTTCGGCTAAAATTAACAGGGATTCCATAAGGGGCAACGCCCCTTTGGTGGGTGCAGGGTGAAACCCTAGTCAATCAGTAAGTGTTCCATAGGAATGTCCTGTGGACATTTCTCAGGGATACTTACGCCATTGACGTGCCGGGGTTCCAAGGGGCAGAGCCCTCTGGCAAGTTTAGGAACAGCCCAAAGGCTGATTCCGGTGCAGAGTGGCTTGCCACTTTGCGAAACTTGCCTGTCATCTCCCCACCACTGAACCAACATCAGACAAGCAACATTTTCTCCACTGCGTTATCAAATCTAAATGGAGATGACGGTGGTTTTGTGGTGCAGGAACTGACTGTAAAAGAAAGAGAAAAGCTCCACCTTTCATAGATTTTCCCTTTCTGAAACAGGCTGGTCATGCACCACTCCGATGCGAAGTATCGGACAATCATGTGCCGTGCACCCTACATCTTTTCTTTGCCTGCTTGTACACCCCTCTCATCTTCAAACCTCTTTCTGCCATATTTCCCTGTTATTTCTGCCTTTCTTTTTCTGAAGCACTTTCCAATTCTGCTGAAAGGCATAAAAATAGCAGTCATAAACATTCTGCTGATTTTCACCAATAGAAATGCCATCACTGCCATTGTCTTTTTCTGCTATTCTATTTCCGTAAAGTTATTCCTTACTGTCAGTCCTTTTTCCTGTTACTGCTATTTTATTTTGTCACAAACTTCAAACAGATCATGTAATAAATTTTCCAGTTTCATAAGTCTGCGATGCTGATACCAGATTAATCCGGGAAGTCCCGCTGCAAGGAAGAACGAAGCACACAAGATTTTTATTGCCTGCCCTCTGCTGCTTATCCCTCCATATCCAAATCCACATACCAGATTCACGAATAAAACATAGAAATATCCACAAAATAAAGCGAATTCAAAAATCCACACCAACACCTTTTTCACTTTCTCTTTCATTCTGTGCTTCAACCTCCTGCGTTTTTAAATTCAGTGTAGCGAATTTCTCGCTATATTTCAATAGTGAATATCTCGCTAAGTTATTATTATGCCAGAGGTGAAACGCATGTATCAAAGAATACGAGATCTGCGTGAAGATCGTGACCTTACGCAGAAGAATATGGGTGAAATCCTGAATTGCAGTCAGCGTATTTACAGTAATTATGAATGTGGTGATGTAGATATTCCCACTCACATTCTGATCAAGTTGGCTGAATTTCATAACACCAGTGTTGATTATCTGCTGAACCTGACAGATGATAAACGTCCTTACCCAAGAAAAAAGCATAGCTCCACTTAAAGCAGTCTGATTTATTTTATGTAAGCCAGACTGCTTTTCTTTTATAAACAGCTAAAAGCTGTCCGCAAAATCTAATGCTGCATCCATATCCGCTTCTTTCTCCCAGTCCAGATTATCTTCTGTAATCTCATTATCTGGCTTCTCCATTAGCAGTGTTCTATCTGGCAGGTTATTTTCTCCCACCGATTCTTTTACAAACGGTGCAAGCATTTCAAGCAGGTTCTTCGCCATAGCCATCGGGACGGATTCTTTTACTCCATCCCGGATAGCTGTTTCCACTCTTTCCAGAAACGCATCTTCCTTTTCTCTGGTTTCCAGATACGGATCTGCTTCATTCCTGTACTCTCTGGAAAAATAATCATTCAAAGCCACTACAACAGCTCTGGTGTATGATTTATATTTTTCCCTGTCCATCGTCTGCAAATATTCCCATGCCTGTCTGTCCTGTTCATCACAAAGATTTAAACGGATATTTGTGTTGATGATTTTCCGTTCTTTTCTCATACAAGCATTCCTCCATTTCTCTGGATTTTTCTTACGGTCATTGCCTCATATCCTTTCGCTGTGGCACAGATGTCCCGCACAATCGTTACCCGGCTCTTGTCATATTCTCCAAAATTCTGGATCATACAACCACCACCGCCGACCACATACAGACGCATTAGTTCTGGATTGTATTCTCGTTCTCTCAGCTTATGGAAGATTTCTTTCGTATAATCTCCGGCAGCTCTGCGAATGACTGCCAGATATTTTTCACCAATGTCTGCTGTCCCAGTACGGATCACCTGCTCAATCACCAGATCATCCACCACTGTTCCCAATTCTTTCAGCAGGGATTCCCTGACAGCAAGCACACACTGATGCGTTCCATACTTCTCCGTAAAGCATTTCTTCTCTAATGGACGTGAATTATTGATATACATGATGTTCATAGTCCCGTTTCCAATGTCTGCCAGCATATTGATACCTTTGAAATCCTGCAAACGATAAAAGGCTGCTGCAAATCCCTGTGGGTAAATATCAGCTCCTGCAAACTCCACATGATATTCTTTATTGCGGAATGTAAAATCCACGCTTTCATTCTGAAGAAGATATTTCTGAAAATCTTCTTTCTGTGTAGCCACCCAGGTGAGTGGAAGTCCGGCTGCGATATGCACCTTTGCCCGATTCATACCTTTCCCATCCAGTTCTTTTGCAATAGCTGCCAGTGTCAGCACATAATAGTCCTCGTCCTGCGTTTTCTCTGCACAGAACTCCTTGTGTTCCTCTCCGATCTGGTAATACATACCATTATAAACAAGAAGATTATTCTGAAAGATTGGCTCTTTGTCATATCTGGCTACACCGGACGGAAAGCATCTGGTAGCTGTTTTCATGTTTCCATAACCATGATCAATCCCGATGACCATAACTGTTTCATTATTGTTGTTTTTCATTGTTCGCATAATCATACCTCATTCTTTCTTTTCTCATCGAACACTATTAATACTTAAGTGAATTGATAAGATAGATATTTTATTAACTGGTTATTTTATAATTCGTATTTGATAACATATATTATTTATTGCCTTGGAAAAACCGATATTGGATTTTCCAACGCTGGTTTTCCGATGGGCTGAAGTACCCATATCGGATTTTCCGTTGAACTGATGTCCCAATATGGACTACTCATTTTCCTGTCCGATTGGAATCTCCCGGATAATATACTCCGTATCTGTAAAAAGCCCATATTCATTTCTAACCTTATTTCGCTCCACATACCCGTAATATTCCAGTTCTTTAAGTGCTGACCGGACAGAATCAATTCCATCCCGACTCAGAGATGCCAGTCCCTACATATTGTAATTCCAGTCCTCTGGCAGACTTAACATCAGGGATAACAGTCCCTTTGCCTTTAATGACAAATCTTTGTTCTTGAAATGATGGTTGCTCATTACCGTAAAGTTTTTGTTTCGCTCTACTCGAAAGACCTGTGCCATTCTATACCACTTCCTTTCCAGACATAAAAAGACGCAAGCCACATTTCTATGACTCACGCCTTTCTCTGCACTTATTTATTTGACAATGCCTATTAGTTCCAATTTGCTACGCACTGCGTATCCTTTTAGAACTTGCATTTAAACATAAATCAATTCCTTGAGAATAATCTCTTCTGCAATCGCTCTGTGCTGGTTGGCAGCTCTCACCCATGCCATCTGATCTGCTTCTTTGTCCGGCAGTGGTTCTTTTTCTTCCAACTGTTTCAGAATCACTTCTTCCCGTTCTCTGGCTGCCTTGTCCACTTCCAGAAGATGCTTTCCAATCGTATCCTGCAGAAGCATCACCTGATACGTTGAATTTCGATGGTTCTTCAGATAATCTCTGCGTAAGAATCCATATTTGCCAAGCTGCACCATCTGCTCACCGGATTTATAGGTGAGATTCGGAATCAGGTATCCATTTACATTCGTGTACGTTAAT
>ERZ1673736.3859-NODE-3859-length-13335-cov-3.777861_pt1 | contig 13335 bp, 7 predicted proteins | sample MGYA00580212_ERZ1673736 | MGnify/ENA primary metagenome ERZ1673736 (study PRJEB41218, sample SAMN15661752) | gut metagenome | host: Homo sapiens | place: Canada: London | collected 2015-08-20/2019-03-30 | study: EMG produced TPA metagenomics assembly of...
ACAAAAGAACCATAAAACGATCCATCTGTGACTCTGGAAGCATCTGCGTACCCGCAGAACCAAGCGGATTTTGCGTTGCAATAACAAAAAATGGTTCCGGTATATTTCTTGTCACACCATCTACCGTTACCTGTCCTTCTTCCATAACCTCCAAAAGTGCTGACTGCGTTCTACTTGAAGTACGGTTAATTTCATCTGCCAGCAGAAGGTTCGTCATAACTGCTCCCTGACGGTATTCAAACTTCCCACTTTCCTTATTATAATAGTAGAAACCGACCACATCCGATGGCATAACGTCCGGTGTAAACTGTATTCTTCGATAAGAAAGTCCCAAAGCCTTTGAAAAAGCCAGCGCCATCGTTGTCTTTCCCACACCGGGTACATCCTCAAGCAAAACATGTCCACCAGAGAGAATCGTCATCCACACCTTACGGATGACCTTTTCTTTACCAATAATTACTTTATTCACTTCTTCTATAATTAAATTTGCTTTACTCAAAAAATACTCCTTTCTTATGAGGGTAGCAATATACAGCAATTACCGTTCATTATAACACGAAAAAGGATTTTTGATATAATAATTTATCTGATAGACAAAATCTGGAAAAGTTTTTAATACAATATTCTAAATATCACGAATAATATCACAGCCTTTCCTACAAGCATTGGTAACCATAACCTTCCTGGAAGACCATTATGTGTGTTTTGTTTTGGGCATTTTCCGATACATTTTCCACAGGAAAAACATTCACCGGATGTCGCATTATCCCCTTCTTTATCCGATGGTATTTCAAGGTTTGCCGAGCATACTAAATTACACGCTTTACATTTTGGAATACAGTTTTCTCTGTTTCGTTTAATTACAGAAAACGGTAATACTGGCATCAGAGAAAATACTGCTCCCATTGGGCATAAGAAACGGCAGAAAAATCTTGGTTCCAATGCCATTCCTGCTGTAACCAATAAAAAGAGACCCGTTCCTATAAGACTGTCTGCCATCTTTAACTGATGGAAACGAGAAAATGCACTGAAAGGGCTATGTACCGCAACTGCACTACTGTAACCTTTTATGCAAAGAAGCAGTACAACAAGCAGTACAACATATTTTAAATACCGGAGTATCTTTCCCGCTTTTGAAAAACATTTCAACGGTTTCTTTTTTCTTTTTTTGCGAATCATAGATGAAATAAAATAAACGAAATCACCCCATGTTCCAAATGCACAGGCAAAACCACAGAAAAATCGTCCAAATACAATGGTAAAGACCAGCAATACAACAAGTGTCTGTACAAAGGAATTCCACTGCAGACTTGCACGCTGTGTAATTTGTTCTACAATTAATTTTATTCCGGTAAATGCAGTGGAAAATAACGCTGGATAGATAATAAAAAATACTGCCCGTATCATCACTTCTATGATTGTCTGCACCGATATTTTTTTCTTTTTCTTCATTATTTAGCTGCTCCCTCTAATGCCTGTCCTACTGCATTCTTTATTCCTGTAGATGAATAGGTTGCTCCGCTTATTGTATCAACATCTGTCGTCTGCTTATCAAGTATTGTCTTCACAATATCTTTTGCCATTGATAAATAAGCTTCATCTTCTCCACTTGCTTCTATAATGTCTATCGCACTGATCTTCTTCCCGGATACCGTTACTTTTACTTTGATTTCTCCTCCAAATCCCTGCGAACTTCCAGTATAGTTTCCATCTTTATACGTTTCAGCCTGACCGGCAGATGCACCATCTGCCCCCAGCTTTCCGGAATTTTTTGCTGCTTCAAGAATATCCTCTTTTTCTCCTTGAAGCTGATTTACCTGGCTTTTTAATTCTGCAATTGTGGCTTCTTTATCACGACTGTAAATTACAGCCTGATACCCTGCTAAAAGCCCCAGAACGAGAATAAGATCAAATAAACGGATTAAAAAGTTTTTGTATTTCATTCGTTGTCCCTTCTAAAATGATTTCTATTATCTTCTATAAATTTTCTTACTATTCTAAATATTCAAATAACTTTTTCTTAAATAAACGAAAAAGCCTCTCTTTTCAAAATTACTTCTTCGCCGCATTAAATGCCTTCTGGCATGCATCTTTGATCGCTTTAGAAGAGCAGGTGGCTCCTGCTACAGTATTTACACTATCTGCATTTCCATTTGCTATAATTTTAGAAACCATACCTTTCTTTGCATCGTTTGTATATGCTTTATTCGTTGAATTGGTATTCGCGGTAATATTAGAAATTTCCGTAATTTTATCTTTTTTAATTGTGATATCCATGGAAATCGTATAGGAATCAAAATCCTCATCTTCATCCGGCTCGCAGGTTACACTCACTTTGTATGTTCCATTTTTGTAGTTTTTCCCTTCGTCTGGATTTTCTGTTGTTTCTTCTTTTTTCTCTGTGGTCGTTTCTTCTTTCTTTTCTGTCGTTGTCTCTTCCTTTTTTTCTGTAGTCGTTTCCTCTTTCTTTTCTGTTGTCGTCTCTTCCTTCTTCTCCGTTGTTGTCTCTTCTTTCTTCTCCGTAGAAGAACTATTTTTCTTTGCCTTTGATAAAGCATCATTTACCGCATTAAAAATAGCATGAGAACTATACGTTGCTCCACTGACAGCATCTACTCCACTTGTTCCGTTTTTAGAGACAATAAGTGATGGAAGATTCTTAATCTCATCTCTGCTCATAAACTGTTTCAGGTTGGTTCCTTTTGCTGTAGAAGAAACTTCCACCGCAGAAATCTTTCCATTTTTAATCGTTACATTTGCCGTTACACTATATTCCTTAAACTGCTCTCCCGAACAGGCCGCGCTTCCGGTATAGGTGCCGTCTTCATAGCCTTCTGCCGGTGCTTTATTATTATTATTGTTATCGGAACTACTGTTCTTTTTCTTATTTTTTTTGTTTTTCTTCTTTTTCTTTTTCGTACTGCTTTTTCCTGTTTCCGCCTTTGAAAGAGCATTTCTTACTGCTGTAATAATTCCATTGGAACTATAGGTTGCTCCGGATGCCGCATCCACATTTGTAGTCTGTCCGCTGATCATCTTTGGGATAATTCCTTTTGCCTTACTAAAATATGAAGCAGTTTCTCCTGATGCGCTTGTTACATCAATCGCGCTGATTTTTCCATCTTTTACTGTTACTTTTACAGAAATAGTTCCACCAAATCCTTTGCCCGAACCAGTGTAAGTTCCATCTTTCCACGTTCCAGATTCACTTACTTTAGAAACACTCGGAGCCGAACCAGCTGCATTGCCTGCGTTCGCTGCTGCCGCTGTCGCATTATTAGACTCCGTTCCAAAAAGTGCATTTTTCACCGCACCGATAATTCCGTTTGAACTGTATGTTGCCCCAGACACGACATCTACATCTGTGCTCTGTGCCGTAAGCATCTCATCAATAACCCCTTTTGCACGATTAAAGAAAGAATCCGTCTCACCTGGAGCACTGACAATATCAATCGCCGTCATTGTCTTTTTACTTACAGTAACATTTACTGTAACTTTTCCGCCATATCCGTTTGCAGAACCTTTATACGTTCCATCTTTTACATCAATAGCCCCCTTCTTTCCCTTCTTTGTTGTATTCTTTTTCGTTGTTTCTGCCATTGCTGCTGTACTTTCCTTCGCAAGCGCTTCCTTAATCTGACTGATGTCTTCTGTCTCTGAAGCTTCATACTTTTTTGCCTGTGGGGTTTTGTATCCGGTAAGTACTGTCACCATAAGAACCGCCAGGCAAACCGCCGGAATTACCGCTGTAATTCCTTTCACACCTGAAACCTTATCACCAAGACTTTTAAATTTTTCAACATATTTTTTCCACTTTTCTCTCATCATATCTCCCTTTCTTTTTGAATGTATTCTTGTATTCCTGTACTCTTGTATTCTTATATTCTCGAAATCTTTTTGTACTTGATTTTATGAGAAATTTTTTGTATCATTATTTTTTTATTATCGTAAAATCAGACTCACTGGTAAAATACTCTGCGAGTCCCTCTGAAACTAGAATGCTTCCGTCATCTTTTACAAGAATCGTGTCAAACTCATCACTGTGTTCTTTCCAGTATTTCTGTGCTTTTTCCGGTCCCATAATGAATAATGATGTGGACAAACCGTCTGCAAGTGTTCCATCATCTGATACGATCGTAACAGAAGTCAGACCATTATTTGCCGGATATCCATTAGCCGGATCAATAATATGATGATATGTTTTTCCATCCTGCTTAAAATAACGCTCATATCCCCCAGAAGTAATCACTGCCTTATCCTTTATAGAAAGCACTCCAATATAACTTCCCGTATCTGCCGGATTCTCAACCGCCACTCTCCAGTCAGAACCATCTGGCTTTCCGTTTAGTGTCTGCACATTACCGCCAAGACTGATTACTGCACTAGAAATCCCATTTTCTTTAAAAATATCCATTACTTTCGAAGAAGTATATCCTTTCGCAATTCCACCAAGGTCAATCTTCATTCCTTCCTTATTTAAAGTGACCTCCTGTTTTTTCTCATCATATAAAACGTGATCTGCTCCCATCAGTCCCCTTAACTTCTTCAGCTCTTTCTTTCCGGGAACACGATAGTTCTCCGTCGGGAACCCCCACGCCTGCATAATCGGGTAAATCGTAATGTCAAACACTCCATTCGTGCTGTCATAAATCTCTTTTGAGCGCTTAATCAGATATCCTGTTGTTTCTGATACCGAACCTTTCCCATTCTTATTAATCTGCGAAACTTCACTGCTGTCAATCCCCGTAGAAACAAGCTGTTCAATATTGTTAATCTCATCAACCGCCTCATCCAACGCTTTCTTAGCATTCTTTCCGTAAGCCGTTAAAGTCATATACGTATCCATCGCAAAAATATCTCTTGATTCTGATTTATCCTCTTCATTTTGAGTCTTACTATTTGTATCCGCTTCTGCCTGTGTTGTCTGCTCCACAGCCTTTCTACTATCATTCTTACTTTTCTCTGTATCTACTGATGGTCCACATCCGGAAAGCATTCCTGCAGTGAACACAGTGGCCAGTAACATCGCAACTGCTTTTTTTCTAAAATTTATCACAACAATCCTCCATTATCTTGAAACTTACTTTCATTAGTTTTTTCTAACTTTATACATTATATAGAAAATATTCTGACAATGCAATTTTTTTATAAGCAAATGAGAACTTTTTTCATTAATATATATACAGTTTGACACAGCTAATAATAGTATATTATTATATTTTTCGTTAGAACAAGCTAACTTAAATACCAATTATAATATAAGGAGGAACTTATGAGAAACAAATTACTTGTAGCAGGTACTCTTGCTCTTGCAATGACTTGTACTACTGTATTTTCCAGTATTACTCCAGCAGTTGTAAAAGCAGCAAGTGTATCTACAGTACAGACACAGACAGCAGAAAATAGTGATGACTACGTTTACTGCTATGCAGGCCTGACATGGGCTGAATATTGGAAGGCTGAAGGAGTTTGGGCAGCCGGAGATACCACTTCTTCTGATACAGCTGATTCACACGGTGAAAAAGATAAAGGTGCCTTTGATGCTGTAACAAGAGCTACCGCTAATCACGGTCTTCATCGTGGAAGTTATCAGTGTACTGCAGTTATTAAAACTGCTGAAGGAGAATATAGTGTTTCCCATTGGAGCAGTGATGGAAAAACTGTCTACTTTACAGATGGTACCAGTGCCGAATGGAACAGAGGTACTCTCACCTTAACCGATGGCACTACACAGACTATGACAGAATATGATGTTCTTGGATTAAAATATGTTCCTGTCAAAGTAAAATCTTCTGACTATGCCAGCTTTAAAGAAAAGTATTCCGTTGTAGAAAATAACGGTACCTTAATTGGTGGCTATGGAGAAAAGAATCTGCAGGATTATAATGTTACTGCATCTGTTGATAAGGATACCAATGGCCTAAAGACTGCCGAAAAGCAGAGTGATGGTTCCTTCACATTTACCCAAAGAAGTAACGGCTCTTCTTCTGGTATTAAAGATAAGACTCTTAAAACTGCTGATTTAAACAATATGGGAGCAACTGTAAAGGATGCAAGCGGTAGCTACGGTGAATTTCTTCGTGTAGATTTCACAAAAAATTACGGCGATCTTGGCGCTAATATGCAGGCTGTAAAATGGACCTACTATGGAAATGACAGCACACGTTCTAAGGCACTTGCCACTTACGGAACAAAGTTTGCTGCTGATAACTGGATGCATAAAAGTATGGGAATCCAGTTAGGTCTTACAAATTCTATTCGCTGCCAGCTTCCAAAAGGATATGACGGAACTGGCTACTGGAGCTTAACCATTTATGCTCTTGGATACGCTGATTCTACATATAACTTTGAAGCTACTGATACAAACATTGTAAAACCTGACACAAATGCTGGCGATACAACTGAGTTAAACAAACTTGTTTCTTCTGTTGAAGGATTAAACCCATCGGATTATACAGAAAAGAGCTGGAATAGCTTCGAAACAGAATTAAAAGAAGCAAAAGACATTTTAGCAAAAGAGGCTCCTACTCAGGCAGAGGTTGATGAGGCAGTAAAACATCTTACAGCCGCTAAAAATGCTCTTGATAAATATGTATACGGAACAGCGAATCTTTCTTATGCAGACTTCTATTACGGAGAATTAAATAATGTAAAAGAGGATACTACTTTAGACCTCACTTCCGATAAAGCAGCTTCTTACCGCGAAAGTGGTATGTATGATGCAGTAAGTAGTGCAACAACTAAGAAATACAAATCTTATTTCTCCAATACATATTCAGAAGATAATGCAAACGGACAGGGTGGCTCTATTATCGGTATAAAAGACGTAAATATTGCTGTTCCAACTTCATTATATGAAAATGCGAAAAAGGCTATTTCCGAAAAGAAAGAATGCAGCAATAAATTATTGGAAATTATTGGTTCTATGAAGTTATCTGATACAGCACCATCTGAATATAAAATCTTAAATGGTGATGGTACTTTGACAGCTATGAAATCTGAAGTTAGAGAAGATACTTCCGATACACTTACTATCAAAACACAGTCTTCCTACGGACAATACGAAGTAGATCCTGTAACCTCTGAAAACAGCCCTCTTTCTAATTTAGATGCTAAAAATTCCTTACTTGGTATCATTGTTGAAGACGAAGATGGTAATAAATACGGTATGGAGCATCTGGAAAACATCTATCATGAAGGAAAATTCTCCTTTGCCGTAACAGAGGGATTTAAAGAAAAGCATGGAAACACAATTGATTATAAGCGTCATGAAGCTTTACAAGGTAAAACAATTAAAAAAGTTACTTATCTTGTAAAAGACGGTGCTGATATTGTGATCAACACTAATTTAAAATGTAAAACTTTAGCTGTATCCGACAGTATTAAAGCTACCGCCAATGATAACTTTAAAGATGGCGCAACCGTTTCTGTAGATACCACTGCTATTCCTTCCGGTTCTAATTATACTTTAAGCAGCGTAAGTATCGGAAAAACTGTCCTGACAGAAGGTACAGATTATACATATGCAAACAATACTCTGACGATAAAAGCTACAGATAATACTGGTGTGGGTTCCTATTCTATGGTATTTACAGATGATACTTACTCTGATATTGTAGTCTCCTTCACATTAGAATCTGGTTACAATACTGGAGATATCTCCATTAATAAAAATAATCAGGTTATTCTTCCTGCCGGTGTTAGCTTTAAAAAATATGTAAATAATATTACATCTATTAAAATTAATGGGGTAGAAAAAACAGGAAAAGGCGGAATTAAAGCTACTGATTTATTTGATGCAGACGGAAACATTAACTTCAATGCAGCAATTAAAGGTAAAGATGGTTCTTCCACACCTGTATTTGCAGACAAATCTGCTTCTTACACAATAGAGCTTACATCAACCGGTTACCCATCTGTATCTGGAACTGTACAGCTGAATACTTCTATCCTTGAAGCTTCCATCAAAAAAGCAGAAGCACTTGATAGCAGCAAATATACTGCTGAAACCTGGAAAGCACTTCAGACTGCTTTAACAGAAGCAAAAGAAGCAAAATCCGCTAACACACAGGCAATTGTTGATGCTGCAAACACAAAACTTACAGAAGCTCTTTCAGGCTTAAAAGAAAAAGCTGTTACTCCTTCTAAACCTGCAACGCCTTCTAACCCAGACACAACAACAACTAAAAAACCTACTACTAAACCAGCATTAAAGAAATCAAACGTAAAACTTTCCAAACCTGTTCTTAAAGTTGGAAAAACAACAAAGAACAAAGCAAAAGTTACATGGAAAAAAGTTAAGAAGGCTACCGGTTATGAAATCCAGTACACAACAAAAGGATTCGGTAACAAAAAAGCTACAAAAACAATTAAAGTTTCCAAGGCTAAGATCACATCTGCTCAGCTTAAGAAACTGAAAAAGAAAACAAGATATAAAGTCCGCATCCGCGCTGTATATACAAAAGCCGGATATCAGACAGCTACATCAAAATGGTCTGCAATAAAAACTGTGAAGACAAAATAATAATTGTAGATTTCGTGTAGACAAAAAAAGAAACGAAAATTAGTATTTAAGCATTCCCTTTTTTGAGAACTTTTTTCATTTGACATTTTTTGTTTGACACAACTAATTTTATATAGTACTATCTAATTGCGGAATAGATTTTCTATCTCAGACTTACAAGATTTGAATTGAATTTTCGGTGCTTAATATCTTTTTATTAGATATTCATGCATGAAAACCTGGTAGGGGACCCTCCACTAACGCACTCCATATGCGCGCTAGGGAGAGTTCTCTAATTTTTTTGCCTTAAAAATCAGTGCACAGATTTTTATATATTTATTTTCTTATCAAATATGTCCTTTTGGAATTTTTTATGTTTGATTTCATAATCAGTTTCTAAAAGTATACAAGAAAAGAAGGGAGACTACAAATTTAATGAGAAAACAAAAATTATTAACTAAGGCTCTGGCAGCTTCTATGGCAGTATTTATGTCTGTCAGCCAGCTTTCTGTTCCTGCATTTGCAGCAGAAGGAACAAAATCCGTTTCTATCGCAGGCAGCACTTACACATATTCTGCAGAAGCTTTAGAAGGCTATACTCAGATTGGAAACAGTGGATTATATTATAAATTAACTAACGGCACAGGTCTTTCCGGAACAATATATGGAACATCCAATTTAACTTACAAAGAATTTTATTCTGGTGATGTAAGCAGTACGGACAGCTTTGATGTCGTTACTACTGCCAGCACTTCTAAGTACTCTGTTTTATCTAATGCCTGGACAGATTATGAGGAGGAAAGTGCAGAAGCTGCAGGTGGATATCATGTAAAAGGTGTTGCGAATGTAAATGTTGCTGTTGATTCTGACCTTTATGTTGAATCTATTATTTTAAAAGATGCGAACAAAGAATTAAGCAAAGCATATGAGGAAGCTTCTGATATTACATTAAATGAAAATCCTACACAGGTTCCTTCTCAGTATAAAACGCTTCAAAACAACGGTTCTTATGTTTCTAATAACAAAACAGTCACTACTGTAACGGATGCCGTACCAACATTAACAACAGGATCCACCTGGGGTGAATACGAGATTGATGTGGTGGAAACAAGCACAAAATACTTAAGAAATTCCCGACAAGATGAGGGATTCCCTGTCAACTCTACTATTCAGGGAATCATTCTTGAAACAACAGAAGGATATAAAGTAGGCTTAGAACATCTTGCAAATATATGGGTGCAGCCTTATAAATTATCTTTTAATGTAAATAATGAAGCTGGCACTACAGGCATTGCCAAATCAGATAACACTGCTGAATTTAAAAAGCTTGTAAATAAAACAATCAATAAAATTACTTATGTAACACCAGAAGGTAACTATGTTTATACTTTTGCTGATGGTATTTTTGTAAAACCTGCTTATTCAGAAGAAATCAGTGGTACTTTCAGTAATGATATGAAGTCATTTACTTTAAATCAGATTCCTACTGTTAAAAACGGAACATTAACTGTAACTTATACCGTTGGGGCAGGAAGACAGAAAGTTCCTTATACTTTATATTCTGGTTCTATTCAGAAAAATGTTCCTCTTGACTTAAGCACTGTACCAGCCGATGCAGAGGGCGGAAGTTACAGTGTAGATATTTCTTCTGATGATTATGCAGATATTTCTGTTGCAATCCCTGTAACAGACCAGCAGAAATCACAGTTACAGGAACTTATCAAACAGGCTGAAACTGCATTAAAAGGTGCCGGTGCTGATGATAGTGTATTATTAGCACATAAAAATGAGGCAGTAGAACTCTTAGCAAACGAAAGTTCTACCAGTGCCGATGCTGCTGATTTAATCAATGAACTTACTGAATTATTAAAACCATATCAATCCACAGAAGCACCAACACCATCCATACCGGACAGTACAACAGCTTCTAAACCAAATACAACAACTGCTGCTAAACCAGCTACAAAACCTGCTACTACAGCAAAGAAGCCAAACACAACAGCCACAAAAGTAAAACTTGCAAAACAGACTACAAAAGTAAAAGCAAATGGAAAGAAAAAAATCAAAGTATCCTGGAAAAAAGATAAAAAAGCTTCCGGTTACGAAATCACATATTCCACAAAGAAATCTTTCAAAGGAAAGAAAACAATTGTAGTAAAGAGTAACAAGACAACAAGCAAAGTAGTAAAGAAATTAACATCTAAAAAGAAATACTTTGTAAAAGTACGCTCCTACAAGCAGGTTGGAAAGACTAAAACTTATGGGGCATACAGCAAAGTGAAAACTGTGAAAGTAAAATAAGTTTCTCTTAAACATTTTATATAATTGGTATTTTTATAAATAGTATTTTGCCTCAGGCAGGGAGAGACGCTCCCGGAGAAAGTAGAATAATAGTTGCCTCTGCAAATGTGAGAAGTAATAACCATATCTTCTGGTTTATACATTCTATTATTTCTTACTATTCAAACTCTATTTAGTAAAAACCCCACGAAGCTATATTCCGTGGGGTCTTTTTTATTATTTGAATAGGATTGGCTTAGATTATAAATAATTCTCATACTTCTTAACACACCCGATTCCAATCGCATATGGTCCGGTATGTACCGCAATGGTTGCCCCAATCTGGCAGATTCCCACCTGATCTACATGGCTCTCTCCATAGATATGGTTCGCAACGGTATTATAATATTCCTTGCCTTCCTCTATATCGTAACCAAAACCAACGCGGAAAGAATAGTCTTCCATCGCATCTCCGGTTTCTTTAAAATAGTCATCCATTAACGCAATCGTTTTAGCAACTGTCTTCTTACGGCTTCGTCCGATTCCTGAAGCTTCGATCTCACCATTTACTAAAGTAATCAGAGGCTTTAAGGAAAGGGCGCTGCTTGCGATTCCTGCAAGCTTTCCGATTCGTCCGCCATGTTTTAAATAATCTGTGTTACCGACTGTAAAGAAGATTCTATTCGTCTTTTTCATCTTCTCAAGAATATCTACACATTGTTCATAAGGAACTCCATTCTGACACATTCTTCCTGCTTCGATAACCATAAGACCCTGACTTACTGTTCCTGCTTCAGAATTAATCACCGCAATTTTGGCATCCGGATAATCCTCACAAACAATTTCTCTGGCATTACATGCACAGTTGTAAGAACCACTCAAAGATGGAGTAAAACAAATACAGACTACCGGTGTTCCTTCTTTCACATATTCCGTAAAAACGTCAATATAATTCTGTACAGATGGAAGAGAGGTCTTCGGATATACATCTGGATTCCCTACCATTCGCTCATATACTTCACGAATTCCGATTTCTTCAATCTCTTTATAATATGTCTCCTCATCAAATGATATATAAAAAGGTATAATACGTAAATTATACTGTTCAATGATCTCTTTTTCTAAATCACAACAGCCATCACTAATAATCTTGTAATCCATTTCATCCTCCAGTATGCATTATTATATTACTATACACAGAAATTAATACACTGCAAATATCACTCAAAATGAAGCATTCTCTCTTACTGCAATGCAATCTGTGTTCTCATTTCCATGTAATGTAGTTTTCATATCTATATTTTAATATTATCAAAACTCTTTGTCAACTATCTTCTCTATATAGTCTCCGGTAAATTCCAGATTCTATGGCTGTCTTGATAATTTATTTCATTTCCTTTTCCAGAAATTTTACCACTCCCGCATTCAGATTGGTATCTAAAATATAGTCTGCCCTTTCTTTTACTGCCTTATGTGCATTTCCTACCGCACAGGAACGATCACAAGCTTCAAATAAAGGAATATCATTCAGATTATCACCCATTCCGGTAATCGCGGCCGGATGAAGAAGCTTTCGCAGCTTCTGTATTCCATAATATTTTGAAGCATTTTTATGCGAAATCTCTAAATACCACAGACCATCTCCATAAACATCCTTATAAAAATTCAGATTCAGTCGCTCATCCTTTTGCAAATATTCATAAAATGGCCGTAACACTTCTTCTTCATAACAAATAGAAAAATAAATGATATCTTCACCTGAAATATCTTCTAATCTTTCCACTTTACTAAATGGCTTATGGTATAAATCTCTTCGTTCCGTATAAAACTTTTCCATATGCTGTGTCGCAATTTTTTCATAATAGGTTGCCATCTTTCGTCCAGACTTGCCGACTCGTCCGGCACTATCTACAACAGATGTTTCGCCAGACTTTGAGCAATCTTCGGAAATTTCCGGCGAAAGCGCATAGGCAAACCCTGTCACTCCAAACTTCTTTCTTCCTTTTAAAATATATTCCACAGAATCTCTTTCAATAATCTCCGCATTAATACAGCTCTTACTTACCGGATCATAGAGCATGACTCCATTCATCAAAATCATAGGACAGGTGAGATTGACATCTTTCATAATAGAATTCACAGTTGCATAGGTCCTCGCTGTAGCAACAGTAAAACAAAGTCCCTGCTCAATCAGAGCATTTAACCGTTTAGGCACATCTTCGTTAAGTAACGCATCTCTATTTAATAAGGTACCATCCAAATCCGATACATATAACATTTTCCCGGAAAGATTATATTCTTTCTTCTCCTGCTTTCTTAAAACTTCTTTTGATACATTTTTTCGTATCTCTTCTGGCTTTTCTTTTTGCATCTTATCTGCTTTTACTTCCAAGCAGGCACGTTTTTCTGCTTCTTCACGAACTCTGAAAAAAAGATACTGCTGCATCACACCAGCTATCCCTTCATATCTTTCTACTGGAAAATGCCCGTTATAATACATTTTTTCCACTTTGGCAATCCATGTATCAATCGGAAATAAGGAAAGCTGATGT
>ERZ1673736.3868-NODE-3868-length-13279-cov-5.474062_pt1 | contig 13279 bp, 11 predicted proteins | sample MGYA00580212_ERZ1673736 | MGnify/ENA primary metagenome ERZ1673736 (study PRJEB41218, sample SAMN15661752) | gut metagenome | host: Homo sapiens | place: Canada: London | collected 2015-08-20/2019-03-30 | study: EMG produced TPA metagenomics assembly of...
TCCGTGTCGGAGAAGAGGGAGAGCTCAAATTGTTAAAACATGATGTTCTGGGGGAGGTCCTGGAGTCGCATTACAGCGAAGGCGGGAAAGAATTTCTTGATTTTGTAGATTCTTATGCCGGGGGAAGGGACGATAAAAAGCTGGAAGAGCTGATTTTGAACCTGTATGAATTTTCCCGCAGTCATCCGGATTACAGAAGATGGCTGCAAAAATGTGTGGACAATTATCAGCCGGAGACGGAGCAGGAATTGAATGCAAGTGAGATGTTTCAAGTAATCAGGCGGAATGTAAGGCGCTATATGGAGGACGCGATGCGTTTGGCTGAGCAGGGACTTGCGGTCTGCCGCGAGGCGGACGGACCATATATGTATGAAGAAGCATTGATGAATGATAAGCAGATAATCCAAAGATATCTTGAAGCAGAAGGGTATACAGACTATTATCTGGCGGCGGAAAAGACAGAATGGATGAGGCTGGCGGCGAACCGCAGTAAGACGGCATCCGAGGAGAAAGCTTCCTTTGTGAAAAGGATCCGTGAAGAGCTAAAGGATATTGTAAAGGATGTGAAAGAACAGTATTTTACGCAGGATGTGGAAAATGTATTGGAAGATTTGCGGCTTTGCCGTCCAATGATGGAAATTCTTGCTTTGCTTGTGGACGAATTTTCAGAGGCATTTGAAGAAAAGAAAAAATCGCAGAATATGATAGATTTTGACGATATGGAGCAGTACGCGCTTAGAATACTTACTGAGAAGGACGAGGAAGGGAATCTTGTGCCGTCCAAAGCTGCAGCGGAATATCAGGAGCAATTCCGGGAAATTATGATTGATGAGTACCAGGACAGTAATCTGATTCAGGAAGCGATTCTTACCAGTGTGTCAGGAATTTCCCGTGGGCGCTATAACATTTTCATGGTAGGCGATGTGAAACAGAGCATCTATCGGTTCCGCCTTTCGAGGCCGGAACTTTTTATGGAGAAATTCGACACTTATGACAGGGAAGACGGTAAAAAGCAGAGAATCGATCTGCACAAGAATTTCCGAAGCCGGAGTGAAGTGCTGGATAGTGTAAATTTTCTGTTTGAGCAGTTGATGACAAAGCCTTTGGGGGGAATTACCTACGATGAGAAAGCGGCTCTGTATGTGGGAGCCGATTATGAAACATCTGCGGAAAATGAGACGGAAGTACTTCTTGTGGATGCGGAGATGGAACATGCAGAAGCGAGGGCTGTGGCAAGACGTGTGAAAGACTTGATGTGCACGAAGCAGGTAACTGATAAAAAAACAGGCGTGCTGCGTCCTGTGAAGTATTCGGATATTGTGATACTGACTAGAAGTATGAAAGGGTGGGGCGATGTATTTGCGTCGGTACTTACGGAAGAAGGAATTCCGGTGTATGCAGGTTCCACAGAAGGGTATTTTGAGACGCGGGAGATAGGCGTGCTGCTGGATTATCTGCGCGTGTTAAATAACCGGCAGCAGGATATTCCTCTGACGGCAGTCCTCTCTTCCTTCTTTGGAGGAGTAACCTGCGAAGAACTGGCAGTGATTAGAAGCGCGTATCCGCAAGAGCCTTTCTGGCGCGGAGTGACACAGTATCTTTCAGAAGGGGAGAATGAGACTATAAAAGAGAAGCTTCGAGTATGCTTTGAACAAATGGACTGGTTTTGCGAAAAGATTCCTTATACTGCGCTCCATGATTTGCTGCTCCAGATTTTGAACGATACCGGGTATGGAGATTATGTGGCGGCACTGCCGGGAGGTGAACAGAGGAAAGCGAACGTAGATATGTTGGTGGAAAAGGCAAGAGCGTTTGAGAGTACCAGTTATAAAGGGCTTTTTCATTTTATCAGGTATATAGAACAGCTTCAGAAATATCAGGTGGATTATGGCGAGGCGAGTCTGGAGGATGAGCAGTCTGATACGGTCAGGATTATGAGTATTCATAAAAGCAAGGGATTGGAGTTCCCGATTGTCATTGTGGCGGGAATGGGAAAACGGTTCAACCAGCAGGACGCACGGAGGAATGTCCTGATACACGCATCTCTTGGTGCGGGGCTTGAGGCGGTTGATTTGGAAAGAAGGACAAAGATTCCTTCCTTATTAAAAAGAGTAATCCAGAGAGAAGAAGTGCTGGAGAGTCTGGGGGAGGAACTTCGTGTACTGTATGTGGCATTTACGAGGGCGAAGGAAAAGCTAATTATCACCGGGATGTTAAAAGGAGCAGCGCAGAAGCTGGAAGAGTATGACATGGTGCGCAGACAGAAGGAAAAGGAACTTTCTTTTGGAAGACTGTCCCATGTTACAACATACTGGGATTGGCTGCTGCCTGCGCTGGCCAGGAAGACGGAAAAACAGCCTATAATACTCCGGATTATCGGTGATGAAGAACTGGCGGCAGGAGAGATAGAAGAGGAATTGACAGGGGTATTAACCCGGAAAATGTTGGAGGAATGGAATACAGAATCTGTCTATGATGAGAAAATGCATCAGGAGCTTGCAGAACAGTTCGGTTATCAATATCCTTATGAGCAGGTTGAAGGAAGAAAGATGAAATTCACCGTGTCAGAGCTTAAAAAACGTGCTTATCTGGCTGAAGAGCCGGGGGAACTTTTGTACAGAGAGCCGGAAGTGGTTCCTCTGATTCCGCAGTTTATGCAGGAGAGTCATGAGCTGACGGGAGCATCAAGAGGAAGCGCCTATCACAGGGTGATGGAACTTCTTGATTTTACCAGAGAGTACAGCAGTGGAGAATTGAAAGAGGCAGTTGCCGACATGGCAGAAAAAGGAAGAATTTCCGGGGAAATGGCAGAATGTGTCCGAACAGCGGACATCCTGGGATTCCTGGAATGTCCGTGTGGCAGAAGAATGCAGCGTGCTGCCGGAAAAAATCTTCTGTGGAAGGAGCAGCCCTTTGTGCTGGGGGTTGATATGGGAGATGTCTATCCTGATGCAGAGGGAGAAGAGATGATAGTCGTGCAGGGAATCATAGATGCTTTTTTTGAAGAAGAGGATGGACTCGTCGTGTTGGATTATAAAACAGATAAAGTAACAAAGGAAGAGCAGCTTGTGGAAAAATACCATATGCAGTTGGATTATTATGCCAGGGCGCTCTCGCAGATTACCGGAAAACATGTAAAGGAAAAAATGATTTACTCCTTTGAACTTCAAAAAGAAATAATATTGTATTGACAAATAATATTATACGTCATATAATATAAATATGAAAATAATATTACACGGTGCGTATAATATTGTGGTGAAGGAGTGATGTTATGGTATTTAACACCGGAGCCGCTTTGCTTGATGCGATTGTCCTTGCGGTTGTGTCAAGGGAAAGTGAAGGGACTTACGGATATAAGATCACTCAGGATGTAAGGAAAGCGATAGAAGTATCGGAGTCAACACTTTATCCGGTTCTCAGAAGACTGCAGAAGGATGAATGCCTGGAGGTCTATGACAGACAATTTGACGGCAGAAACCGCCGTTATTATAAGGTGACGGACAAAGGAATGACTCAGCTTAATTTATACATGACTGAGTGGAAGAGATATTCCGGTAAGATTAATGAATTGTTTGAGGGAGGTGCCACTGAATGAACCGTATAGAATTTATGACAGAACTGGCTTCCTTGCTGCAGGATATATCAGTGGAAGAGCGCACATCCGCGATGCAGTATTACAATGATTATTTTGATGACGCAGGCGAAGAGAATGAACAGAAGATTATAGAAGAATTGGGAAGCCCTGTCAGGATAGCTGCTGAATTGAAAGAAGGACTGAAAGGGCAGAGTGGTGCATCGGGAGAGTTCCGTGAGACCGGATATACGGATCCCCGTTTTGAACGGAAAGAGTCTCCGGCGTATACTTATGGAAGAGGAAATACGCAGGCAGAGGATTTTGGCAGCCAAAGCCCGGAACAGACACCGCCGCGTACCAGTAAACTGCTGAAGTGGATCCTTATCATTCTGATTGCTATTGTACTGTGTCCGTTCGTGCTTCCAGTGGCGGCAGTGATAGTATGTTGTGTCTTCGGAGCTGCAATTGGGATTGTCATGCCGTTCGTATGCTTTGTGATTGCCGCTATATGTTTGGTGATAACAGGAGCTGCGTTGTTCGTGGCAGGAATCACAGTGCTTATTTCCGAGGTTGCCGTTGGTCTGACTTTGATGGGGAGCGGAATGGTGCTTGCGGTGCTGGGCATGATTCTGACCGTATTTTCCGTGAAGCTTTGTAGCGTTGCAGTGCCTGGGATATTCAGAGGGCTTGTGTGGCTTTGCCGTAAGCCGTTCCAGCACAGAAAGGCGGTGGCATAATGAAAAAGGGATGGAAGAATTTCTGGATTGCCTGCGGTGTTACGGCAGGCGTAGGGCTGGCCTTATGCTGCGTGGGAATTGGCATGGGCGCTACTTTTGAAGCAATAAATGCAAGATTTCCTTATGGTATCGGTATCGTGGGCAGAGGAGGATACGCAGAGTCTGGCTCCGGTACAGTAGATGCAGATGCAGCGGAAGTCTTTTCGGGGATTCAGAAAATAGACATGGAGGTATCGGGAATATACGTAGAAATTGCCGAATCTGACAGCAATTCTGAAGTGAGGCTGGAGACTTCCGCAGTGGATTCCAGACTGAAGCTCCGCTATTATCAGGAGGGCGATGAATTAAAGATCGAGACGAGAAACAGCGTGATATGGAGAATCAATAACGGTTCTTATGGACAGATTACTTTATATCTTCCCAAATATATGATGGAAGAAATAGATATTTCGCTGGAAGCGGGAGAATTATATGCTGATATGCTTCAGGCGAGGCAACTGTCTGTCGATATTGGAGCCGGAGAAGGTACGATTGAACAGTTCAGTGCGTCGGAAGCGGATTTGGATTGCGGAGCGGGAAGTATTACTGCGAGCGGCACAATTGAGAGAGAATTGGATGTGGATTGTGGAATCGGCAATGTAGATGTGACACTTGATGGTGTGGAAAGCCTGTACAATTATGAGCTGCAGTGTGGGATTGGAGAGATAACAGTGGGTGATTCTTCTTATTCCGGGATCTCAGAAGAAAAGGATATGAATCATCATGCACACCGGGAGGTGAATATTGACTGTGGTATCGGAGAAGTGAAGATAGCATTTGGAGATTCCTAAGATGGAATAGAAAGAAAAAGGAGGAAGGATTATGGAACCGAAAAGATTGTATCGTTCAAGAAGACAGCGTATGATATGTGGTGTATGCGGAGGTGTGGCAGAATATTTTAATATTGACCCGACTTTGATCCGGTTGGCAATGGTATTGTTTGGATTTACAGGGACAGGAATTCTGGCATATTTTGTTGCGGCTGTAATCATACCGGACGAATTGTAAATACAGCGAAAGAAATATAAGAAAGATTGCGCAGCGTGGCGGATTACGCGAGGCGCAATCTTTTTTTGTATAACCCCTTTGAAAATGTACATACTTATAGTGAACGATAAATAAATTTTCTGTTTGTGATAACCCTTCCGGGTTATGGAAGGAAAGGGGTGCGAGAATGGCGAAGAATAAACCGATTAATTTAGATGAAATCACCCAGGAGGAAAAATTAAAATACGAGATTGCAGAAGAACTGGGGCTTTTGGACAAAGTACTTTCAGAGGGATGGAGAAGTCTGTCGGCGAAGGAAACCGGGCGGATTGGAGGTCTGATTGCCCGGAAAAAGCGAGAGCAGGAGAAAAAATAACAAAATTATTACGAATATTAATTACTGTGACGATTCTATGTCAAAGGTTGAAAAAGAAAATATGGTTTGCTATAATCGAACAGCTAATATTTATATATTATATAGCAGGTGATATACGATGAATGAAAAAATTAGCGTATTAGATGTTGCGATTAATGGCTATACGGCAAAGAAAGCAATGAAGGAGACTGTGGATTATATGCACACAGAGCCCTTGAATATCATAGAGATGGTAACGGTGGACACGCTGATGTATGCCAAAGAAGAGCCGGAGCTGCGGGAGAGTATGTCACAACTGGACATGGTTCTTCCGGGGGAGAAGGAGATACTGGAAGGAGCCGGTATTACGGATCGGCGTCGGCTGCAGGAGGTGGAGGAACAGACCTATCTTAGAATGTTTTTCCGATACCTTCATAAAAACCACTGCCGTGTATTTTTGCTGGTGGAGACGGATGAAGAGGCGCAGGCGTTTTACAAATTCCTGAATGAATCCTATGCCGGAATACAGATTACGGGAATGGCGAAGGTTTCTGCGGAAGATAAAGGAGACGAACTGGTGGTGAATGCGGTGAACGGTGACGAGGTGGATTGTGTGATTGCAGCTCTTTCAGCACCCATCCGGGAAGAATTTGCAGAAAATAATAAGCATCTTCTGAACGCAAGAGTGTGGCTTGGCGTAGGGAAGATGCTGAAGATGACCCGGCAGGATGGAAGTCGTAAGATGCGGTTTGTCAGATTCATGACTCATCGTTTTTTTAAGAGGGAGATTCAGAAAAACCGGAAAGAATGATAGGAGCTGATAAAAAATCCCTTCTTTGATTAAAATGCTTTTGTACACAATGTATAAGGTGGAAAAACCCTGTTTTTCAAAGAAAGATTGAGGAAATCAACGAAAAAAAGAGATTTCCTCTTTATTTTTTTGTCTATTTATATTAAGATAACTAATAACAGAGTGTATTGGTATGTAAAAATGTGTATAATATATTGTGAAAAATGCATATTGAAATAAGTGGAGGAGATGGAATATGATATCTAATCAGATACTTCAAAATACAATTGATGGTTTGAAGGCGATTACGCGTATTGATATGTGTGTGGTAGATACGGATGGTAAGCTGTTTGCAAGCACTTTTCCTGAGCAGAACAATTATGAGGAAGCAGTGGCTGCTTTTGTGAAGTCACCGGCAGATAGCCAGGCGGTGCAGGGATATCAGTTCTTTAAGATATTTGATGAACATCAGCTGGAGTATATCTTGCTTGCCAATGGAGAAAGCGACGACGTATATATGGTAGGCAGGATGGCGGCATTCCAGATACAGAGCCTTTTGATCGCATATAAGGAGAGATTTGATAAGGATAATTTTTTTAAGAATCTTTTGTTGGATAACCTGTTGTTGGTAGATATCTATAACCGTGCCAAGAAATTACATATTGACACGGAAGTGAGACGTGTTATCTTTATAGTAGAGAGTGCGCGGGAGAAGGATAGTAATATGCTGGACAATATGCGTGCTCTGCTGGGAAACAGGGTAAAGGACTTTATTACGGCAGTTGATGAAGAAGATATTATTATCGTCAAAGAGCTTGGAGCGAATGAAGGATATCCGGAGCTTCAGAAGGATGCAGAAGAATTGCTGGCGATGATTCAGGCAGACGGAGAAGAGAATGTAAGGATTGCGTACGGGACTATTGTCAATGATATCAAAGAAGTATCCAAGTCATATAAAGAGGCTAAGCTGGCATTGGATGTGGGAAAGATATTCTTTGATGATAAGAATATTGCAGCTTACAATACATTGGGAATAGGGAGACTGATTTACCAGCTTCCGCTTCCGCTCTGCAAGATGTTTATAAAGGAGATTTTTGAGGGGAAATCTCCGGATGAATTTGATGAGGAGACTCTGGCTACTATCAACAAATTCTTTGAAAACAGTCTCAACGTATCGGAGACTTCCAGGCAGCTTTATATCCACAGGAATACGCTGGTTTACCGGCTGGATAAGCTGCAGAAGAGCACGGGGCTTGACTTGCGTGTTTTTGAGGATGCCATTACTTTTAAGATTGCTTTAATGGTAGTGAAGTACATGAAGTATATGGAGACACTGGAGTATTAATAATCAGGAGGAGAATATGATTGAATTAACAGAAGTTACCAAAGAATACTCAAAAGGGGTTGCCGCCCTGAACGGGGTCAATTTGAAGATCGATCAGGGCGAATTCGTTTTTATTGTAGGAGACAGTGGTTCCGGAAAATCGACGCTGATCCGTCTGCTCATGAAGGAGCTGGAGCCTACTTCCGGAACGATTGTGGTAAATGGTCAGAACCTGGGAAGATTACGGCATAGGAAGATTCCAAAGTATCGGAGATGTCTTGGTGTTGTATATCAGGATTTCAGACTTTTAAAAGATAGAAACATATATGACAACATAGCATTTGCCCAGCGTGTTGTGGAACAGCCGGTACGTGTGATTAAGCAGAAGGTTCCGGCAGCGCTGTCCCTTGTGGGCCTGGCGCAGAAATATAAGTCCTTTCCACAGGAGCTGTCCGGCGGTGAGCAGCAGCGTGTGGCGATTGCAAGGGCGATTGTGAATGAACCGGCGATCCTTTTAGCCGATGAGCCGACAGGTAACCTGGATCCGACAAATTCATGGGAGATTATGAAGTTATTGGAGGAAGCGAATGAGCGTGGAACGACCGTTCTGGTTGTTACACATAATCAGGAAATTGTCAACGCGATGCAAAAACGAGTTGTTACAATGAATAAGGGGGTCATTGTCAGCGACGAGCAAAAAGGTGGGTATAATCATGAAAATTAGAACAATTGGATATTCAACAAGACAGGGATTTAAGAACATTGGAAGGAATAAGATGTTTTCCTTTGCGTCTATTGCTACGATGGCGGCATGTATTTTCCTGTTTGGGCTGTTTTTCGCAATTGTGACAAACTTTAACTATATTGTGAAAAAGGCGGAAGAAGGCGTCGCAATTACTGTGTTTTTTGATGAAAATGCGACGCAGAGTGAGATTGATAATATAGGAGAAGAGCTGAAGGCGTATGATGGCGTGCGGGAAGTGAATTATGTATCTGCTGATGATGCATGGGAATCTTTCCAGGATGACTATTTTGGCGAGGCAAAAGAGCTGGCAGAAGGATTTAAGGATGATAATCCGCTGCAGACATCTGACAATTATGAAGTCTATATGGATGACGTGGAGAAGCAGAAGGATGTTGTTGCATTTGCCGAGGGTCTGGAAGGCGTACGAAAGGTGAATAAGTCCGATGTGGTTGCAAAGACGCTTACCAGCGTGAATCGGCTGATTGGTTATGTGTCGGTTGCAATTATTATCATTCTGCTTGTTGTGTCTGTGTTCCTTATCAGCAATACGGTTACGATGGGCGTGACGGTAAGACACGAAGAGATAGCAATTATGAAATACATTGGCGCGACAGATGGTTTTGTCCGGGCGCCGTTTGTGATTGAAGGAATTGTAATTGGCCTGATCGGAGCAGTAATTCCATTGATTTTGCTGTATTTTCTGTATGGCAAGGCGGTTACATATGTAATGACGAGATTCAGCCTGTTGAGCAATATTGTAGAATTTCTGCCGGTTACACAAGTTTACCGCACTTTGCTTCCGGTAGGGCTGGCACTGGGAGTTGGCATAGGCTTTCTTGGAAGTCTTGTAACGATCAGAAAACATTTAAGAGTGTAGTTAAGAATTGCAGACAGGTTTAATAAGGGAGAAATATTAAGATGCGTGGGAGAAGATTATTAAGTGTGCTTCTGGCGGGAACACTGGCACTTGGAACAGTTATGCCGGTCAGGGCAGACAGTATTGAAGAGAGACAGCAGAAGGCAAATGAGCTGGAATCGCAAAAGAGTCAGGCGCAGGAAGATGCCAACCAGCTTTCTGAACAATTGAATACCGTTCTTTCGGAAATGCAGCAGACACAGTCGGATATTGAGACGAAACAGGACGAGATTGTGGAAAAAGAGGATGAGCTGATGTATGCTCAGATTGATGCGAATAACCAGTATGAAAGCATGAAAAAGCGCATCAAATATATGTATGAGAATGGAAATACACAGTTTATTGAGATTCTATTTGAATCGAAGAGTATCGGAGATTTTCTTAATAATGCAGAGTACATTACACAGATTTCTGAGTATGACAGAGATATGCTGACACGGTTCCAGGAGATTGTGGAGAGCATCAGGCAGCAGCAGGCAGTTCTGGAGCAGGAAAGAGTGGAGCTTGAAGATCTGCAGAACCAGCTGATTGAGAAACAGAACAGCGTTTCTGCTATGCTTCAGGATAAGAATATTGAGATCAGCAGCCTGGAAGCACAGATTGGGGAGAATGCCCGGATTTTACAGGAGCTGGAACAGGCAGCGGCTGAGGCGGCGAGAAAGCAGCAGGAAGCAGCAGCGGCTGCGGCAGCGGCAGCAGCGGCGGCCGAGGCGGCGAAGAACAGCGGCAGTAGTAGCAATGGCAGCGGCAGTTCATCTTCCGCATCCGGTGTTTCAACAGGAAAAGGAGAGTCTTATACGCCTTCAGCGGGCAGCGGGGTTTTGAGTAACCCGTGCCCATCGGCATACATAAGCAGTGAATTTGGCGGACGTTCATCACCGGGAGGAATCGGAAGCACGAACCACAAAGGAAGAGACTATGCAGCGGCATCCGGATCACCGATTTACGCGGCGGCATCCGGAACGGTGACAACTGTCGGATATAACAGCGCCCGCGGCAATTATCTGGTGATTAATCACGGGGATGGGCTTGCTACGCTGTATCAGCACTGCAGTGCAATTTATGTGGCGCAGGGACAGTCTGTGAGCCAAGGAGAGAATATTGCTGCAGTTGGTTCGACAGGGGCATCCACAGGTCCGCATCTGCATTTTGAAGTACATGTGAATGGGGTGCCGGTAGATCCCCGTAATTATTTGTAGAATATGGGATGGAAATCATAATGAAGCAGAAAAGTGGATTTTTAAAGGGGGCGCTTTGCGGCGCCCTTACTGCATTGTTAATAGTGGGGCTTGTCTCCTGCGGGATTATAGCAGATAAAAGACAGGAAGCGCAAAGCGCCGGACAGAGTGCGGATAATACGGCCGAGGCAGAGACGAAGCTTCAATATCTGAAAGCGCTCATCGATGAGTATTTTATTGAAGACATTGATGAAGAGAAATTGACGGAAGGTATTTATAAAGGATATATAGATGGTCTGGAAGATCCTTATTCCGTCTATTATGACGAGGAAGAGACGAGGGAGATGAATGAGACAACTTCCGGAGAATACCAGGGAGTGGGATTTGTTGTCAGTCAGGACAAAGACACAGAGATCATTACGGTTTTACAGGTATATGAGGATTCTCCGGCTCAGGAAGCGGGCATAAAGGATGGAGACATTTTATATAAGGTTGACGGCGAAGAACTGTCCGGGCTGGATCTTACGGAGGTTGTACGGAAGATAAAAGGTGAAGAAGGTACAGAGGTTGAGCTTACCGTGCTGCGTGGAGACAATGCGGAAGAGGTGACGGTGACGGCTGTGAGAAGGACGATTGAGGCGCAGACGGTGTCCCACGAGATGAAGGAGAATGGAGTGGGGTATATCCGGATTTCCGAATTTGATTCTGTGACCTATGAGCAGTATAAAACTGCATTGGAAGATCTGGAAGCGAACGGCATGCAGTCGTTGATTGTGGATTTGAGAAGTAATCCGGGAGGTAATCTGGTTACGGTGTGTGATATTCTGGATCTGATGCTTCCGGAAGGAACGATTGTTTATACGGAAGATAAGAATGGTGAGAAAAATGAATTTACTTCGGACGAAGAGAATCAGTTTACGAAACCGCTGGTTGTTATGATGAATGGATACAGTGCCAGCGCATCAGAGATTTTCGCCGGAGCCGTGCAGGATTATGGAACCGGACAGATTGTCGGCACGCAGTCTTATGGCAAGGGCGTAGTTCAGCAGATTTTTGACCTGAAAGACGGAACGAGCCTGAAACTTACGATTGCGGAATATTTTACTCCGAATGGCCGGAATATTAACGGGGAAGGGATTACCCCCGATGTGGAAGTGGAATATGAATATGACGAGGCGAACCCGGAGGCAGACAACCAGCTTGATAAAGCGATAGAGGTGGTTTGTCAGTAGGGAGCCTGCTGATTTTGAAGGGGATTGTGCTGTGGCGCAATCTCTTTTCTTGTCAACAAGTATTGGTATATGTTAAAATAAAATCAGGTGTTCAAGGCATGCAGCCGCGGGCTGCAATAGCAAAAACGCTAATTAACAGAAAGGACTTAATTCTATGACGATTCTGATTAAAAACGGACATGTCCTGGATCCGAAGACAAGAAGGAACGGAATCTGTGATGTGTTGATTGACGGAGACAGAATTACGAAGACGGAAGAAAATATTACGGTTCCGGCAGATAAAGTGATTGATGCTTCCGGCTGTTACGTTATGCCGGGATTTATTGATCTGCATGTGCATTTTCGAGATCCGGGACTGGAATATAAAGAGACGCTGACAACCGGAGGACGGGCGGCGGTTAAAGGCGGTGTGACGACCGTTTGTGCCATGCCGAATACGAAACCGGTAACGGACAACAGTGTGAAAGTGGCGATGATACACCGGAGGGCGAGAGTAGAATCTTTGACAAATGTGATTCAGATCGGCGCTGTTACTATCGGCCAGGAAGGAAAGGAACTTGCCGATATCCGGGGGATGGCTGCGGAGGGCTGCCATGCAATCAGCGAGGATGGAAAGTCAGTGATGAACGCCTCCCTGTACCGCAGAGCGATGCAGATTGCGAAAGAAGCGGGAATTGCGGTATTTGCCCATTGTGAAGATATTACTATGGTGGAGGGCGGCGTTATGAACGCAGGCGCTCAGGCTAAGAAGCTGGGGATGAAGGGAATTTCCAATGCAGTGGAAGATGTGATTGCAGCGCGGGATATTCTGCTTGCGAAGGAGACGGGAGTGCAGCTTCATCTCTGCCATTGCTCTACGAAGGATAGTGTGAAGATGATTGCACTTGCTAAGGAAGAAGGGCTTCCTGTGACCGGAGAAGTATGCCCGCATCATTTCATTCTGACCGATGAAGATATCAAGGAAGATGACGGCAATTTTAAGATGAATCCTCCTTTGCGTAGCAGAGAGGATGTGGAGGCTCTGCGGGAAGGGCTTAAGAATGATATCATGGATGTAATCTCTACGGATCATGCGCCGCACGGCTCCGCAGAGAAGAACCGGACCATGAAGATGGCGCCGTTTGGAATTGTGGGATTGGAGACGTCCGCAGCGCTGACTTATACAGAGCTTGTGGAGCCGGGGATTCTGACGCCTATGCAGATGGCAGAGAAGATGAGCTATAATCCGGCAAGGATTCTGGGACTTGCAGAGAAAGGCTCTGTGTCCGAGGGGATGATTGCAGATGTTGTGATTTTTGATCCGTCAAAGGAATATATCATCAGGAAAGAGACTTTTGTTTCAAAGGGGAAGAATACTCCGTTTGACGGACGAAAGGTAAAAGGCGATGTAAATTGTACC
>ERZ1673736.3888-NODE-3888-length-13211-cov-6.514366_pt1 | contig 13211 bp, 7 predicted proteins | sample MGYA00580212_ERZ1673736 | MGnify/ENA primary metagenome ERZ1673736 (study PRJEB41218, sample SAMN15661752) | gut metagenome | host: Homo sapiens | place: Canada: London | collected 2015-08-20/2019-03-30 | study: EMG produced TPA metagenomics assembly of...
TTTTAGCCGTCTCACGGAGCCCTAGTAGTATCCCCCGACGGAGTCCCTGCCCGGACCGATGCCACCTTCCTCTGGCGTCCCTCTATACCTCCACACCACAAAACCTTAACAACACCCCCGACTGCATCCCCACAGACCAATTCCACCTTCCTCTGGCGCCCCCTCTATACCTCCAACAAAAAAGCCCCGGTGCCCAGCAAATACAACACTGCCAGACACCAGAGCAAAAAGAACAAATGTCAAGCGGATATTCACAATCCACTTCGCTACTTGCTCATAACCGAATAACTGCTCCACAGCTTATCGCTTTTCGCAGCCCCGCAAAGGACTTAATTGATCCAGTTAAACCTCAATCACTTCCCATACACTGCATTAGACTTACATCCCGAAATATAAGCTTCATAATTCAACGCACTATCATAACGAGCCAAATGCCCCTGCATAACATACGGATTCCTCACAACTGACGCCACATATCCCCCGGACTTCTTCAGGCAAGTCAGATAAGTCCTCATCAGTAGCTGATAATCCCCGATCTGCTGATTCGAAGCTCCACCATTATTCTTCGCCTGAATGATCTCATTCCGAAGCTGCATAGCAGAATTTCTCAAAGTCATCGTATTTGACACCGAAACCCATGCCTGCTTATAACCCTCGATCGTCGGTCCAGGGATCATTGTACCGGTAACTTTAAAGATCATCTCCGCGAGCTCAACATAACAGCTGCCAGTATACCCCTTATGAGTCCATACTGTATCCAGAATCTTCGTCAATGACTTCGTCAACATCTTCTTCACATTCTTCATACACCTGTCTGACGCATAATCCACCATCAATGTCTTAAGCGGCTGGTCATAATACTGTTTCAAAAGATCGATTCCCCTCTTCAAAGAAGAATCCGCCTGCAGCCGATAACTCAGTCTGTCAAGACAATCCCGTCCAACCGTAACCAACGTCAGAAAATTCATCAGATAATCCCCTGCACTCATAATAGCATCTGCACTGTTAAAAGTTTTATCAATGGTATCCCACCTGGAAACCCCTTTATCGTTTTTCTTGTAAAACCAATCAAGCATATCATTAAGCTCAGTTCTGCTATACTGCGTCACACCCTCCAGCTTCATAGCCAGCTGATATTTCGTGTCACCATTTTCAAAGAAGTGATCCGAAAGATCTTTTGTATTATGAATGATATCATAAGCCTCTGCCAGAGTATCGTTACCATATGTCAGCATAGAACTCTCCGCAGTTTCCACAATAAGCTCCATAGCCAGACTCTGTTTCAGTTTATCATCTGAAAAATCCGTCCCATACGCCTTATTAAACAGATTACACATCGAATCCGCAAATCCGTTCAGCATATTGGATTTAACCGTAGCCCAATATGTTGAAGTGCCAAAGCCCGAAGTAGCACTGGTATCCGCACTTAACGCATCAAACATCTCACCCTGAAGATCACCTGTAACCTTATCAAAACCGGCATTATTCAGAAACTCCGGATACTTTCTGAAAAGATCATCCGTTGAAAGCTTCGTATCCACGCTGGAATCAACACCACCACCTGCATTAAAGACCACATTCGCTGTCAGCTTCTCATTGCCACCTGCGATTTTAATCTGAGCCCATTTATATTTCGGCCCCGCATAATAAACCTTATTAATATTATTGCAGCCTCTGAATGCATTTGCCTCAACACTGGTCACATTGGAATACACCATTACCGTACGGATCTTAGCACAGCCATTAAATGCACTGCTACCGATCTTCTTGGCATTTTTCGAAATATAGACAGAACCTGAAAGCGAGCTACACCCCTTCATCAGACTTGCGGAAATCTCTTTCAGACCATCCGGCAGATCAATAGAAGTCAACGATTTACAGCCGGAAAAAGCCTCCGCACCAATAGATACGGTCTTACGGTTAAGAGAAACCGATTTCAGTGCAGTACAATTCTTAAACGCCTTTTTACCAATAGTAAGAACACCCTCTTCTGCGATCACAACCTTCTGGATCTTCTGTCCTTCAAAAACACTGTCCCCAAGTCCTTTTACCCGAACCATTTTCATTCCGATCGTGATCGTCGTAGGAACTGTAACATTCACAGCCTTTCCGGTATATTTCATCAGGATCACTTTTCCATCACTATCCTGTTTAAATACCCAATCACTATTCTGGACTTTTCCTGTCAGATTGATCGTAAATACTCTCTTAGAAGCCAGGTATACCTGATCTGCACTTGTCTTCGTAGTAACCGTCACAACAACTTTGCCCTGGCCTCTCACCATCAGACCTTTGCCGCTTTCATACCACGCCGCTGTTTTTCCGGAATTTGATACTGCGCAGGAATATTTTGCTCCTCCGAGAACTGATATCTTGATCGGCTGATTGAAGTTATCACTGGATATCGTATAACTGTTCTTTCCATCATTCTTTAAAGCCTTGGAAACAAGCTTAATATTCTGACGCCCCTGCAAAACAACCTTCATTTTTTGAGATGCTGCTTTATAATGTTTTGTTTCCGCTGCTCGTACTGTAATAGTTGCAACGCCTGGTTTTTTCAACGTTACCTGCTTTTTCCCTTTAACTATTGTAATTCCTGAAAAATCACTGGACAGACTAATCTTTGGATTTTCCCTTGCAGAAACACTTAAATTCTTTGTTTTTCCAGTCTCTGTCACATTAAAAATGACATTCTTTGTCTTGATTGTCTGTTTTGCCTTTACAATATTAAAGCTTGCCTTTTTACTTTTGGATTTTGCAAAAACGCCCTTACCCTTGATCGTGACGATCACTTTACCAGGTTCTATATTCTTTTTGGAAGGATAAGAAACCGTATAATGCGTTTTCTCTTTTAAAGTCTGTCCATAGAACTTCACTGTAACCTTCGGTGTTTTCGGTTTCCCATTCCAGGTACAGTTTCCTACAGAAATCTTTGCCTTCGTCAAATCCGCCTTTGCCCAGTGAGCATAAAGCTTCTGATCGCGTTTCAAATTGACCTTTGTACCTGCAGTAACCCTTTTTCCGCCTTCCTTCGGTGTTGTATACCACCCCAGAAAATAATAATTCTTTCTGGACGGCGTCGGAAGTTTTCCGTACGCACATTTATTTGTAACCGTCTTTTTCTTATACTTTGACGCAAGCTTCGCATCCTTCGCATTTTTATCAAATGTGATCTTAAAGGTTGTTTTCTCTGTGACTCCCACTGAAACGAACGGTATGGAGAATTTTTTCGCGTAAGCTTCCGCAAAAGAACCTGTAGAACCTTTTATTGCAAAGTCGGATGAAACATTAACAAAAATCTTATCTTCATCCAAATATGTAATATCATTATACCATGCCATTGATTTTACACTTGGCGGAATCATAACCCATTTCAGTGATTTACAATCCTTAAAAACATACTCCTTGATATCCTCCACAGAGGAAGGTAATGTAAGGTTTTCCAGCTTCTCACACTTGTAAAACGCCTCTTTCCACAAAACTTTAAGTCCGCTGTTGATCACAACTTTCTGCAGATTTACACATCTTCCGAATGCGATATAATCAACTTCTGTAACCGTTGAAGGAATCTCTATGGATTCGATTCCCGTACATCGGTAAAACAGTCCCTGTGCAATTTTCTTGATTCCTTTTCCAAAGGTTACCTTTTTCAGATTCACGCAATCTGCAAAAGGGCCGCCCATATCATAGTAATTTCCTGTAGCTCCATTTGTCTCCACACCAGCCGGAATATTTACTTCTGTCAGACTCTGGCAGTTATAGAACACACTTATCCCAAGATACTCCAGGGAATCTGGAAGTACAACATTTTCCAGGCTTGTACAGTTAGCAAAAACATTATCACGGATCGTTTTCAGCGTTTTCGGAAGGTCGCGTTCTGATAATTTCATATTTTTGCAGTTCTGAAAAGCTTCTGAATCAATACCCTCCAGCTTTTTGGAAAGAGTCACCTTTTTGAGATTTTTACAGCCAAAAAACGCACTGTACCCGATCCATTTCACACTATCCGGAATCACAATTTCCTCCAGCCCTATATCACCGGAGGGTGCATAAAAAATCCCTCTTGGAACTTCCTCCATTCCGTTGTCCAAAGTCACATTTTTCAGATTTTTACAGCCATAAAAAGGACCTGGCCACTGCCGGTTCGCCGCTGTGGTATCATGGGTCTTCATTTTTGGTGGGATGTTGATCGTCGTAAGACCTGTACAATCTCCGAAAGCTCCTACATCCAGAAATTTCAGCGTAGATGGAAGCTTCACGGAAGTCAAACTCTTACTGTAGGAAAACGCTCCATTATAAATATTTTCCAGGCCTTCCGGAAGAATCACTTCCGTAAGTGCAGAACAACTCCGAAACGCATATGCCTCGATATTTTTTACAGTATCCGGAACAACGATCTTTCTCACACCGGAACACTGCAAAAACAAGCCTTTGGCAATCTTTGTGATCCCTTTTCCAAAGGTAACCGTCGTCAGACCTGCATCTCCCGCAAAAATTCCCGGATACGCCGGACTCTCACCCACATAACCATGTGTGACCATCGATGCAGGGATATGGATACGGGTAAGACTTGTACATCGCTCGAATGCACCTGCTTCTACCACCACCCCATTATCAGGAATGCGGATGGAAGAAAGGGATGTACAACCGGAAAAAGCTCCTCGTCCGATCTCTTTTACAGAATCCGGAATATTCAGACTTGTCATATTAATACAGTCTGAAAATGCTCCGGTATCGATTCGGACAACCGGCTTGCCATTGATCGAAGATGGAATGTTTCCATTCACATAAGCGCATCTGTCACTTTTTATCTTATTGTTATTCTTATCATAATGGTCATCGTTAATGACCGCTTTGATCGTAACCTCACCTTTTTCGTTAGAAATACATCGCAGTCCGTTCCATTCAAATCCTGCATTATCCGCACCTCCAGATAATGCATCTTCACTGCCATCCTCAAGCTGAGCTTCTTCCACTTCCGCAGATCCAGGATCTTCTGCCAGACTTTCCGGTTCCTCTTCCAATTCCGGATCTGTTTCCGGTTCTTTTTCCAGTTCCGTAGAAATGTCCGCCTCATCCACACCGGACTCTGTCATTTCTGATCCGTCTTCTCCGGGATCATCAACCAGTTCTGCCTCAGAAACATTTGTCTCATCGGATGGCAGCTCCTCCTCTGCATCCGTCAATTCCTCAGCACCGTTTTCCTCAGTTGGCTGCAGTTCCTCTTCCACTGCCTGTTCCACACTCTCTTCTGCTGAAAAATCAGCTGCACTGACCAGCATTCCCGAATCCAGGCTACCAGCCAGAAGCGTCATTGTCAGCATCAATGCCAGTTTTCTTTTCATACCCAATCCTCCTTAAAAAATATAAAGCAGCCATATTTTATTACTGCTTATTATCCTGATTTTCTTTCTGATTCTTTTCTTTTTTCTGAGCAGTACTGTCGGACTCTGCAGAATCTCCCTGCATGATCTTATTCAGTTCCTGGATCATCTCTTCATCCTTCAAACGGAATTTTACCTCTACACGTCTGGACGCATCCTTATCTACATTTCCATCTGCATCCAGAACCGGATCTGACATGGAATGCCCATTCACTGTCAGACAATCCTTCAGTTCCTGAACCTGTGAATCCTTCAGAAAATCACTCTTAATATCCAAAAGATACTGCGCTACCGCCAGAGACCTCTTCTGTGACAGCTCCAGGTTATAACTGTAATCTCCGTCTGTATCCGTATAACCATCAATAATGATCTCGCCAAGATATTTCTTATAGGAATCATCCAGCAATACCTTACAATATGTCGGCAGTACCATAGACAATGTCATCTTACCGGAATCGGTAAGCTCTGCCTGATCATAATCAAACATAACATTGGCATTCAACGTCAGCGCACCTGTCTGTGGATCAATATCCACATTGAGGTTCTTTTTCTCAAATTCCTTCTGCAAAGCTTCCACAACCTCCGCTTTCACGCCGATGATCTTGTCGATCTTCTCCTGCTGTTCTTCCAGAAGCTCTGTTTTTTCATCCAGCGCAGACTGCTGCTCTTTCAGTGTATCCTGCTGGCTGGAAAGCTTCTTTTTCTGAGAGGACAGCTTTTTCTGCTGTTCTTTCAGCTTCTTCTGCTGCGCCTCCAGTGTTTCCTGCTGTTTGGCAAGCTTCTCCGCCAGAGAAGACAATTCTTCATCCTGAGATTTGATCTGCTTGTCCTTGGACTTGATCTGCTTGTCCTTGGACTTGATCTGCTCATCCTGGCTTTTTAATGTCCCTGCCTGCTCATCCAGCGCATTCTGTTTTTCCAGAAGCTCTTCTGTATATTTTTCCTGAAGAGCGATTTTTTCATCCCGTTCCTTCAGACTGTCCTGATAGCTCTTCTGTGCCTGAAAAAGTGTCACACACATGATCAGAACAAAAAGCAGCAAAACTCCTGCCATCATATCCGAATAAGAACGCCAGACATTAAACCCATGCTCCTCCGGCTTTCTTTTTTTGCGCATTGACAATTCCTCTCTTATTTAAATAAACCAAAACGGCTTTTCTGTGCTGCCTTCGTTGCCTCACGGATACTGCGCTCGATCTCATCCAGCAGCGCTTCCTGTCTTGCGCCCTGTCCTTCCAGAAGATCCTCCAGACCCGTCAGCTTATCCTTAAGTTCCTGGATACCGGCATTGCTTCCATAACCCCAGGGCTGTCCGGCGATCAGATGGATATCACGGTTATTTTTTGCCGTCTTGATCTCAGAAAGAAGCCTGCGTACCTCATCCAGAACACTATTGACCATCTTCTGGCTCTCAGTAAATTCTTTCACTCTGGCTTCAAAATCTTCGATCATCTTCTTATCTTCACGAAGAAGCTCCTCGCTGATCCTATTGGAATCCGCAACTGCTTTCATCCCTTCTGCAGCACTGTCCACATACTGGCGCATAGATGCATTGCAGGTTTTCCAGAGATCTGCGGATTCTTTTTCATTTTCATGCATATGCCGGGCAAGCTTTTCGTAATCCTGTTTCTGTAGCTGCTGGATCATCTGATTATCCCGGATAATACGATCTGCAGTCTTCATATAACTGCTCTGCATCTCATCGATTTCCTTAATGGCATCCTTCATGGCACGTTCCTGCTTCGTAAAGGTTTCACTCAGCTGACTGCTCATGGTCTTGTACAATTCTGATGTATATTCTGTATTCTCCTTCTGCACCTTCTTAAGTTCTGCCAGAGCATCATTAAAATCTTCAAACTGCATCTGAAAGGAACCATGCATCTCGCTTAAAAACGTATCCAGGATCTCCCGGATCGCATCCTGCTGCCCTTTTGTCACAGATGCGGTAAGAACGTCCAGAGAATCATTCATCTTCTGAAAAGTAGGTGTGATCACTTTCTCAAAGCTATCTGCCATCTGCACTGAAAACTGTTCCGCCATCTGTTTCATGGCTTCTGTCTGTGTCTTCTGGCTGGAAACAAGGAGATTCCAGGACTCATTCTCCGCAGTAGGGAGCACCAGTGCGTGAAAACGATCCAGAAAATCTTGCATCGCCTGGGACATCGCAGAATATCCGCTTTTCATCCCAAATGTGTACACAACAGAAAGTGCAACTCCATAAATGGAAGTCAAAAACGCAACTTTGATACCATCTACAAGAGCGGATACCGAGCTTGTCATCACTTCATAATCTGTGGGCTGGAAGTTCTTAAGTCCCCACACAAGACCGATAAATGTTCCAAGGATACCAAGGCTTGTAAAAATGTCCGGAGCCATCTCAAGGAGTCTCTTGTGGATATGTACATCTACATCCTCAATATTCACAAAATCCTCTACTTCAGCGATCCCTTCTTCCGTTCTGCTGATGCTGTCAACAAAATCATCCATCTTTTTGTCGAGATAGCGGTCACCGAAAATCCCTCGCAGCTGCCCAATCTCTTCTTTTCTGGCTCTTCCCGGAAGCTGAAACACTTCTGTGATCTCACCAGAGCCATGCTTCAGTGCTCTTGACAGGTTATCCATCCGATATAAACCTGCAAAAAGCCCCACTGCGTATATGATCAGCATAAGTCCCAGAAATGTAAAATTATAAAGCAACACATTCCCGGAGCCTTTTCCAACATAAGCAGTCAGGGTTGCCGCGGCCACTGTTACTGCCAGAAACAGCACTGTATTCATAAACTTTTTTCCCATAATATGCCTCCCCTGTCTTTATTTTTGAAAAAAGTTACTCTTTTGTTCCCATACTATCATAACATCTTCCCTAAAACAACCAGAAAGGACAATTCCTTCGCCAAAAGAATTGTCCTTTCGTCTTTTTTCTATTTATACTTTTATTTATACTTTTATACGGCAGGCTGCATCATCGCTGATCAGGATCCTGCGTCCGCAAACACCTACGATCACTCCGCCAAGTATCCTGCTTATGATCTGTACGGTCTTTCCTTCACTGACATCATATTGCCTGATCTGTTCCATAGTCTCCGGCATTCCGGTCATCCACTTGATCGTGTAGCTTTCCCCTGCTTTTGTCTCATTTAATGACTGCATATACTCACCCCATTCCATATATCACATCGCTATCAGTAATTATCCTCTATCCGTAGGCGGATATTCGCAATCCGCACTTGGTTAAATGATTTCATATAATTCCAACACAATTCTGCTTCTTTATATAATTAGTAATGTTTAACTTTTATTTTTCTGAATTATCCATTACTTTTATATATTTTATCTCATTTTATCTCAATTAGTCAATCATAACCTGTGAAATTCCACCAATAAAAACAAGCAAAAAAGAAACGCAGAACAGCCATTACAGTTATTCTGCGTTTCTCATTATTTTCTATGCATAAACTCTATCTTCTTCCAGAAGCGTTGTCTTTCCATTCTTTACTTCCACAAGATTAACACAGCAGTTTGGCGGCACGGAGCCTCTCCAGAAATTCTCCGGATCAGGATCTACATTCTGAAGAAGAGCACGGACTGCACATCCATGAGAGGCAACAAGAATTGTTTTATCCGCAAGAGTCGGATCTGATGTTATTTCATCCCAAAAATCCTTTGTCCTGGCGATTACATCAAAAATATCCTCGCCCTTTTCCGGTCGTTTAAAATTTACCGGATCACGGAAAAAAGTCTCGATCTGCGGATCGATATAATTGCCATCTGCATCTCTTACCTGATCACCCTCCAACACACCAAAATCGATCTCCTGGATCCGCTTATCCGGTATGATCGGAACATCACGTTTCCCCAGAACATATTCTGCTGTCTGTTTTGCCCTTGAGAGCGGACTTGTAAAACAGATATCAAACTTCACATTACGGAGAGCTTCTCCGGTTTTTTCTGCAAGAAGGATTCCCTCCTTCGCAAGAGGTACATCCGCTGCACCCTGAAGCTTTTTTAATTTATTCCACTCAGTCAGGCCATGTCTTACAATGTAGATCAGCATCAGCTTCTCAGCTCGATTCCAAGTCCGTTAAGACCATTCATGATCTTTTTCATTGCTGCGGAGATCTCGTTTTCACCAAGAGTCTTGTCATGGGCACGGAATACCAGAGAATAAGCCATGGATTTGAAACCTTTCTCAATCTGTGCGCCCTCGTAGATATCGAACAGCTGATAACTCTCAAGAATATTTCCGCCTCTCTGATCAAAAATCTCCTCAATCTGTCCTGCGAGAACTGCATGGGGAACTACAAGGCTCAGGTCACGAGTTACAGCCGGATATTTGGCAATTCCTGTATATTTGTGGTTGAAACCAGCAAATTCCAGAACATCCAGAATGTCGATCACTGCGATATATGCTTTTTCTCCGATAGAGTAATTATCTGCAACAGCCGGATGAACCTCACCTAAGTATCCAACTACCTTACCCTCGTAGATCATGTTAGCCTGTCTTCCCGGATGAAGGAATGGTTTTCCGCTGTTTGGATCGTAGGTAACCTTTTTCTTCATTCCAATCTTCTCGAAGAACTCCTCGCATACACCCTTCATATCAAAGAAATCGCCTTTTCCGTACATTCCAAGTGTAAACATGGTACGCTCATCCGGAAGCTCTGTAATCGGAAGGGACTTCGGAAGATAGATATTTCCAAGCTCGTAAAGACGAACATCTTTATTACGTCTGTTATAGTTTGTGGAAAGGGATGCCAGCATACCGTTCAGTGTGCTTGTACGCATGATACTGTAGTCCTCTCCAAGAGGATTGCTGATGGTGATGACTTTACGAAGATCACTGTCCTCAGGAATACAAAGCTTGTCAAATACCTTCGGGCTTTCGAAAGAATAGGACATTCCCTCTGAGAATCCGCAGTATTCTGCGATATCTCTTGCAACCTCCTGGATACGAAGCTTAAATGGCAGCTTACCTGTAGTAGCCTCTCCTGTAGGAAGTGTCATCGGGATCTTATCATAGCCATAGAATCTTGCAACCTCCTCTGCAACATCTGCATTACAGTGGATATCCTGACGGAATGTCGGTGCAACGATCTCGTCTGTTTTTTCATCATAAGCCAGTTCTACACGTCCAAGATAATCGATCATCTCTTCTTTTGTAAGGCTGGTTCCAAGAAGCTTGTTGATCTTCTCAGGCTCAAATTTTACTCTAGATGGCTCTCTTGTCTCGCTGCAGACATCAACCATTCCGCCTACAACCTCACCTGCACCAAGCTCTTCCATCAGCTGGCATGCACGGTCAATTGCAGCCTGTGCATTGTTCGGGTCAAGACCCTTCTCAAATTTACCGGATGCATCTGTACGAAGTCCGATCCTCTTGGAAGAAAGACGGATGCTGGTTCCATCGAAGCACGCCGCCTCAAAAAGAACAGTTTTTACATCGTCTGTGATCATGGAATTCTCTCCACCCATGATACCTGCGATGCCGACAGCCTTCTCACCGTCACAGATCATCAGAACGTTCTCATCCATGATACGCTCCTGGCCATCCAGTGTGACGAATTTCTCATCTTTTCCTGCACGGCGTACAACGATCTCCTGATTTGCGATGGTATCCAGATCATATGCATGCATTGGCTGTCCAAACTCTTCCATTACATAGTTTGTGATATCAACCAGGTTGTTGATCGGACGGATTCCATTGGAAGCCAGACATCTCTGCATCCACTTCGGGGACGGACCGATCTTGACATTTTTTACAACTCTTGCGCAGTAACGCGGGCAAAGTTCCGGATCCTCTACAGTAACTTTTACATAATCGGAAGCTTTCTCATCATTTTCCTTAACCTCTACAACCGGCGGGCAGAATTTCTTCTGGAAGGTTGCTGCTGCCTCTCTTGCGATTCCAAGAACACCGTAGCAGTCTACACGGTTGGAAGTGATCTCATACTCAAATACCACATCGTCAAGGCCAAGTGCCTTAACAGCGCTCTCACCCACAACTGCGTCCTCAGGAAAAATATAGATTCCGTATTCCGGTGCTTCCGGATACATTTCTCTGGTGCTTCCAAGTTCCTCGATAGAGCACATCATACCAAAGGACTCAACGCCACGGAGTTTGCCTTTTTTGATCTTGATCCCTCCGGGAGTCATTTTTCCATCATGGCCACCTGCAACACGTCCGCCATCAAGAACAACCGGAACCTTATCTCCTTCTTTTACATTTGGAGCGCCTGTTACGATCTGCACACTCTCAGTTCCGATATTTACCTGGCAGATGATCAGCTTATCTGCATCCGGATGCTTCTCGATCTTATCGATCTGGCCGATCACGATCTTATCGAGATCTGCATCCAGCTCTGTAAAGCCCTCTACCTTTGTGCCTGTTAAGGTCATGGCATCTGTATATTCCTGTGCCGTTACATCCAGATCCGGCACATATGTTTTAATCCAAGATAATGAAGTATTCATTTTGGTTGTCCCTTCTTTTTTCTATATTTACTGTCAGACGGATACTCATGATCCGTGTTCACTGTTTTAGAACTGTTTCAGGAATCTGCTGTCGTTCTCATAGAGAAGACGCATATCATCGATCTCATATTTCAGAAGTGCGATACGCTCCAGACCTACACCAAAGGCAAATCCTGTATACTCATCCGGATCGATCCCACACATACGGAGAACATTCGGATGAACCATACCACAGCCAAGGATTTCGATCCAGCCGGAACCTTTACAGAAACGGCAGCCTTTTCCGCCGCATTTGAAGCAGGAAACATCAACCTCAGCGCTCGGCTCTGTGAACGGGAAATGATGCGGACGGAATTTGGTCTTTGTCTCCGGTCCGAACAGCTCTTTTGCAAACTCCTGAAGGGTTCCCTTAAGATCTGCAAACGTAACATTCTTATCAATAACAAGGCCCTCGATCTGATGGAAGGAAGGTGAATGTGTTGCATCTACCTCGTCAGAACGGAATACACGGCCAGGTGCGATCATACGGATCGGAAGCTTGCCTTTTTCCATCTCACGTGCCTGCACCGGTGATGTCTGGGAACGGAGCAGAATGGAATCATTGATAAAGAATGTATCCTGCTCATCTCTTGCCGGATGATCCTCCGGAATATTCAGCTTAGTAAAGTTGTAGTCCGCATACTCAACCTCCGGACCTTCCACAACCTCATAGCCCATTCCGATGAAAATACGCTCAACTTCTTCCAGAGCGATAGTATTCGGATGGCGATGACCGATCTTCGCTTTCTTTGCAGGAAGTGTTACATCGATCACTTCTGCCTTCATTTTTTCCTCACGGACCTTCTCCTCGAAATCCTTTTTGGAGGCTTCCAGAAGTTCTTCGATCTTAGCTCTTGTCTCATTGACAAGCTGTCCAACCTTCGGACGCTCTTCCGGAGCAACATCCTTCATACCTTTTAAGATTGCAGTAAGCTCACCTTTTTTTCCAAGATATGCAACACGCACATCATTCAGCTTATCCAGGCCCTCGGATTCCTCGATCCGTTTTCTGGCATTTTCAGCCAGTTCCTGAAGTCTTTCTTTCATATCCATGGTCTATTTCTCCTTTAATTAAAATGATCAAATGATCCGCCGCCCACCCCGAAGTTCCAGATATGGGCAATAAAAAAACCGTCCCTCATAAAAGGGACGGAATATCCGCGGTACCACCCAGTTTCCCATGAAAAGATCACGGGCACCTCTTGTCTGCTTAACGCGCAGCTTACGTCATCTCCTACTGTTACTTCAGAGAGGAAGCTCCGGTGGGAAATTCAAGAACCATCTGAACCCGGGGAAGCTTACAGCCGGTGACTTCCC
>ERZ1673736.3897-NODE-3897-length-13180-cov-6.199771_pt1 | contig 13180 bp, 9 predicted proteins | sample MGYA00580212_ERZ1673736 | MGnify/ENA primary metagenome ERZ1673736 (study PRJEB41218, sample SAMN15661752) | gut metagenome | host: Homo sapiens | place: Canada: London | collected 2015-08-20/2019-03-30 | study: EMG produced TPA metagenomics assembly of...
TGCCGCCGCCCGCCAGAAAGCTGTATTGTTCCTACTAATTGGGGATAACACAGCTCATGGCTGGCGGTGGTGTCGCCCTGATCGGCACTACCCTCGTACCTCTGCTTTCCGGACTTTTTGGTTAATCAGCATAAAGGAGGTAATCGCCTTTGGACAGCATACTCCAACAGATAACAGACTGGCTGAAAGAAATGCTCGTTTCAGCCATCATGGGAAATCTGTCGGGGATGTTTGAGTCCGTCAACAACCAGGTTGGCGAGATAGCAACCTCCGTTGGCATGACCCCGGCGAATTTCTCGCCGGGTGTCTTTGCCATGGTATGCAACATCTCCGAGTCAGTGATTATCCCGATAGCAGGTTTGATACTGACATTTATCGCCTGTTACGAGCTAATTCAAATGATTATCGACCACAACAATCTGGCGAATTTTGAGACATGGATTTTTTTCAAGTGGGTGTTCAAGACCTTCGTTGCGGTCATGTTAATCACAAACACATTCAATATCACAATGGCTGTTTTCGATGTGGCACAGCACGTTGTAAATGCCAGTGCCGGTATCATTGCTGGCGATACCGCCATAGATGCGGCGGCGCTTGAAACGATAGAAGATACGCTGATGGCAATGGATCTCGGTCCGCTGCTTGGGCTGTTCCTGCAATCCTTTATTGTTCAGGTCACAATGTCGGCATTGGCAATCGTGATCTTCGTCATTGTCTATGGACGAATGATTGAGATTTATCTCATGGTCAGCCTTGCCCCGATTCCTTTTGCTACCTTTGGGAACAGAGAACAGAGTAGCGTTGGTCAGAATTATCTGAGGTCACTCTTTGCAATCGGGTTCCAAGGCTTTCTGATTATGATCTGTGTCGGTATCTATGCGGTGCTGGTGCAGTCGGTCGCTTTCAGCGAGGACATTATCGCTTCTATCTGGGGTGTCATGGGATACACAGTTCTTCTGTGCTTCACCCTCTTTAAGACCGGTTCTCTTGCAAAGGGCGTGTTCTCTGCCCACTAAGGAAGGAGGTTTTCAGTGGCAGCATATATCCCGGTACCCCGTGACCTGACGAGGGTAAAAACAAAGGTGTTCTTCAATCTGACAAAACGACAGCTGATCTGTTTCGGTTCTGCGGCACTCATCGGGGTGCCGATTTTCTTTCTGGTCAAGGGAACAGGAAATGTAAGCCTTGCGGCATTGACCATGATTATCGTCATGCTCCCTCTGTTCTTTTTGGCAATGTACGAAAAGGACGGTCAGCCTTTGGAGGTCATCGCAGGACATTTCATTCAGGCAAAATTTGTCCGTCCCAAGGTTCGCCCTTATCAGACGGACAACTACTACGATGCTTTGATGCGTCAGCACAATCTTGAAAAGGAGGTAAACGCTATTGTTTTTCAAGAAGAAAAAGCAGGAACGCCAGGTAAGAGTTCCCGCAAATCTCAACGCAAAACAGCAGAGAGAGGTTAAATCTGTTGTTGAGAAAGCAAAAAAAGACAACGGTGTTCCGCAGACAGCCCAGCAGTCCATTCCCTTTCAGAGAATGTTCCCTGATGGTATCTGTCGAGTCACCGATAGCTACTACACCAAGACTATTCAGTTTCAGGACATCAACTACCAGCTGGCACAGCAGGAAGATAAGACTGCGATCTTCGATGAGTGGTGCAGCTTCCTGAACTTCTTCGATAGCTCCATACACTTTGAGCTGTCCTTTATGAACATGAGTACCGATGCGGAGAGCTTTGAAAAGAGTATCCGTATCCCGTTCAAAAAAGATGCGTTCAATCCGGTTCGTGCCGAGTACAGTCAGATGCTGAAAAAGCAGCTGTCCCAGGGCAACAACGGCCTGACAAAGACCAAGTACCTGACCTTCGGCATTGAAGCCGACTCCATGCGGCAGGCAAAGCCGAGACTTTCCCATATTGAGAACGATCTGCTCAACAACTTCCGCCGCCTGGGTGTTATTGCCACACCAATGAACGGCAAGGACAGACTTCGGCTCATGCACGCTATGTTCCACATGGGCGAGAGCGACAAGTTCTTCTTTGACTGGAAGTATCTTGTGGAATCCGGACTGTCCGTTAAGGACTTTATTGCACCCACCGGCTTAGCGTTCAAGACCAACCGTACCTTCCAGATGGGCAGTCTTTACGGCTCCATGTCCTATCTGGCAATCACCGCTTCGGACATCAGCGACCGTATGCTTGCCGACTTTCTGGATATGGAGTCCAGTCAGATTGTGACTATGCACATCCAGTCGATTGACCAGACGGCGGCAATCAAGACCATCAAGCGAACCATTACCGAGCTTGATCGTTCCAAAATCGAGGAACAGAAAAAAGCAGTCCGTTCCGGATACGACATGGACATTATCCCCTCCGACCTTGCCACCTATGGTAAGGATGCCAAGGCGCTCTTGAAAGAACTTCAGAGCCAGAACGAGCGAATGTTCATGGTGACATTTCTGGTGATGAATACCGGTCGTACCGAGCAGGAACTGGAAAACAATGTGTTCCAGGCGCAGAGTATCGCCCAGAAGCATAACTGCAATCTCCGCAGATTGGACTTCCAGCAGGAGCAGGGGCTTATGAGCAGCCTGCCGCTGGCACAGAACCTTATTGAAATCCGTCGTGGACTGACGACCAGTTCCACGGCTATTTTTGTACCCTTCACCACACAGGAACTGTTCCAGTCTGGCGGCGAGAGCCTGTACTATGGTCTGAACGCTCTGTCCAACAACCTGATTATGGTGGACAGAAAGAAGCTGAAGAACCCCAACGGACTTATCCTTGGCACTCCCGGTTCCGGTAAATCCTTCTCCGCAAAGCGTGAGATCACCAATGCGTTCCTTGTGACGGATGATGACATTATCATCTGCGATCCGGAAGCCGAGTATGCGGCTCTGGTTCACAAGTTCAATGGTCAGGTGGTGAAGATCAGTTCTTCCAGTACCAACTTCATCAACCCGATGGACATCAACGCCAATTACTCCGAGGACGATAACCCGGTCGCCCTGAAAGCGGACTTTATCTTGTCCCTCTGTGAGTTGGTTGTGGGCGGTAAGGACGGCTTGCTCCCTGTTGAAAAAACGGTCATTGACCGTTGTGTGCATCAGATCTACCAGAAGTATTTCGATGACCCCAAGCCTGAGAATATGCCTATCCTGGAGGATTTGTACAACGCACTTCTGGCACAGGAGGAAAAGGAAGCCCACCATGTAGCGACTGCCCTGGAAATCTATGTTAAGGGTTCGCTTCGTCTGTTCAACAACCGCACCAATGTGGACATCAATAACCGTTTGGTGTGCTACGACATCAAGGAGCTGGGCAATCAGCTGAAGAAAATCGGAATGCTGATTGTTCAGGATCAGGTGTGGGGTCGAGTGACTGCCAACCGCAGTGCCGGTAAGTCTACCAGATACTACATTGACGAGTTTCATCTGCTTTTGAAGGAGGAGCAGACAGCCACCTACTCCGTAGAAATCTGGAAAAGATTCCGTAAATGGGGCGGCTTGCCCACCGGTATCACCCAGAATGTCAAAGACCTGCTTCGTTCTCCGGAGATTGCCAATATCCTTGAAAACTCCGACTTCATCTATATGCTGAATCAGGCAAGCGAGGACAGAACCATTCTGGCGAAGCGTCTGAACATCTCTCCCCACCAGTTGACCTATGTGACCAACTCCGGCGAGGGCGAAGGACTTCTGTTCTATGGCAATGTGATCCTGCCGTTCATTGACCGGTTCCCGACTGATACGGAACTCTACCGCATTATGACCACGAAGCTGAACGAGGTGGTGGCAACAAAGGAGGCGTAAGGCATGGCGAAGAAACCGACACGACTCCGTTTCACCGAAGATGACCTTGCGGATTCTCAGGTGAAGAAAGCTGCTGACCGTGCGTATAAGGCGGCTGACAAAGCAGAAAAAGCGGTAGATAAGCTGGCTTCCAAAAAGAAAGCAACCAAGCTGCGTCAGGAAACGGATGCCGCTGGTTCCAGGAAAGCAAAGCTCCGTTTTGGCAAGGCGGACAACAGCGTGGCTGTGGAGCGTCCATCAACGGCAAAACAGCTTGCGACCCGTGGCACAGTTGCGGCGCTCACCTCCAAGGCACATCGGGCAGTATCTGAATACGAAGATGATAATGTCGGTGTTCAGTCAGTTCAGGAAACGACAAAGGCAGTGGAATCCACTGCCTACACCGTCGATCACGCCATCTACAGCCACAAGCTGAAAGCCCATGATAAGGCTGAGAAGTTGGTGCAGAAGTCAGATAAAGCCAATGTGAATGCGTTGTATGAGAAGTTCAAGAAGGACAATCCGGATGCAGGTTCCAACCCGTTTTCCCGCTGGCGGCAGAAACAGGCAATCAAGAAAGAATACGCAGCTGCCAAAGTCGGTAACAGTACGGCAAAGACAACAGCTGCCAAGGGTGCGGAAAAAGCAGCCCAGAGAGCCAAGACAATCACAGAAAGAGTCACGGAGTTTTGCACCACGCACTCCAAAGCCATTCTGCTTGTTCTGGTGGCGGGACTGCTTTTTATGATTATTTGCAGTATGTTCTCGTCCTGTACTGCCATGTTCCGGGGTGGAACACAGGTGATTCTGGGGACTTCCTTTACTGCCAAGGACGAGGACATTATCGGGGCGGACAATGATTATAAGGCGCTGGAAGCTGCCCTGAGAAATCAGATCAACAACATTGAGCGCACTCACAGCGGTTACGATGAATACCGTTATGATCTCGATGAGATCAACCACAATCCCTATGAGCTGGCGGCATATCTGACGGTGAAATTTGAGGATTACACCCGTGAGGAAGTGCAAAGCACTCTGCGGTGGCTGTTCGATCAGCAGTATGAGCTGATTTTGACAGAGGAAGTGGAAATCCGAACCTGCACAGAGACCCGTACCGGCACATCGACATCCACAGACCCGGAAACCGGCGAGACCACGACGGAGGAATATGAGTACGAAGTTGAGGTTGAGTATGAGTATTATATCCTGAATGTGAAGCTGGTAAACAAGGGCTTGAACCGTGTGATCGGAAGCTCCGGTCTGACAGAGGATGAAATGGAGCGATACCGTGTACTCCTCCAGACAAGCGGAAACCACCCGGACATCTTTGGGGACGACATCTATGCAGTCACCGGCGAATACACCGACTATGACATTCCGGGCGAAGCTCTGACGGATACTCGATTTGCCAACATGATACGGGAAGCTGAGAAGTATCTGGGATACCCGTATGTATGGGGTGGAAGCAGCCCCTCCACTTCCTTCGACTGCTCCGGTTTTGTTTCGTGGGTCATCAATAACTGCGGCAATGGTTGGAGCGTTGGCAGATTGACCGCAAACGGTCTGATGGGTGTATGTGACATTATCCCCCGAAGCTCTGCAAAACCGGGAGACCTTATCTTCTTCCAGGGCACTTATGATACCTCCGGCGCATCGCACGTTGGTATTTATGTCGGCAATGGGATGATGATTCACTGTGGAAACCCGATTTCCTATGCTTCGATTGAAACAAGTTACTGGCAACAGCATTTTTACTGCTTCGGCAGAATCCGGAATTAAGGAGGTCATTCTATTGGGTGCCAAATTAGACAGAATTGGTGCAGACCTTGAGAAAGCCCGAAAGAAACGGGCTGAATGGGATGCCAAAGTAAAAGACCTGGAACGCAGATACCGTGAGGAGGAAAACTCCGAAATCCATGAGATGGTTCACGCTGCGAACCTGACCCCTGACCAGCTTTCTGAGCTGCTCCGTATGTTTGCTGCGGATATGGCTCCGAAGCCTGCGACAATCAACGCTATGAACGAGGAGGAGATGCAGAATGAAGATTAAAAGAATTAGCGCCGCTTTTCTTGCGGCTGTGATGTGTATGAGCGTGTTCTCGACAACAGCTTTTGCCTATACCGGGGAAACGGCGGTTTCCAGTACCGAAGCTGTGGAGGTTTCACCTGAGGAAACCACGGAGCAGACTGCGGAGGAACTTCCTTACAGCGTATCCGTAGATGAAGATGGAACTGTGGTATTCTCCTTCAACGGCGAGGACTGGAAGTATGATGCCGGGAAAAACGAGGACGATGGCATGGGAACTGGCAAGGTGGTCACGAACGGTTCCCGGCTGAATGTGCGTACCGGTGCAGGCATGAATTATGAGATCATCGACCAGCTTCGCCCCGGCGAGGAAGTAAAGGTGATCGGTGTTGATGGCGACTGGTATCAGATCACGGTTCCTGAAAAGAATGGCTATGTCCACAGTGACTATCTGGAGCTGATTGAGCAAGCCGAGCAGAACAGCGAAATGGATATGGCGCTGCTTATGATGTTCATGAGTATGTTTATGCAGAACATGGATACCGGCACAGATGCCAGTGAATCCGCCCTCACTCCTGATGGCAACCTGACTTTGGTTGATGATGTCGGCTTGCCTGACAAAACCGGCAAACAGTTCATTACAGCGGTCACGAAGAACGGCAACTACTTTTATATTATTATCGACCGTGATGATGAAGGAAACGAGACGGTTCACTTCTTGAATCAGGTGGACGAAGCCGACCTTCTGATGCTGATGAGTGAGGAAGAAGCTGCCAAGTACACCGGGCCTGTGGTTGAGACCACTCCGGAACCGACCGAGACGGAACCGGAGCCTGAGGTTACAGAGTCTGCGCCTGTGGAGAAGCCTAAGACCAATATGATTCCGGCTATCCTTGCTCTGCTTACACTTGCTGGCGGCGGTGGTTTCTTCGCCTTTAAGAAGTTGCAGGAAAAGAAGAAAGAAAAAGAAGCGGCAAAGCCTGATCCTGACGCTGATTATGTAGGCGATGACGAGGATTACGGCTACAGCGAGGAATACGATGACGAGGATGTTGACTTCTCTGCGGATGAGGAGGATAACAAACCGGTATAATCCGTAACAGGCATGATGCTTGGGGCAGCCTTCGGGTTGCCTTTACATAAGTGGATGCTATTTCATAGACCACATATTGCCACAATTGCTATTCCGTCATATAATTTAAAGAAATAAAAGCTGATACACGAATCACATTGTAAATATATTTAGAACGAAGGAGGAAAGACAATGAAATTGAATCTTTTTGAAGATATTAAGGGTATAGATGATACAAAACAGCATCCCAAGGTGCGCTTGTTAAAAAACAATCTGCAATTAAAATCCGAGAAAGAAATGTTAATTGATTGGACGGAAGGATTGGTTGATAGAGATAATAAATTTGTCCGTGAGTTTCAAGAAACTTTTCATTCAAGCTTTTGGGAAATATTTTTATATAAGCTTTTTATCGAAGCAGGATTTGAATTAGATCAATCGCATCAGATGCCTGATTTTATTATAAAGTCGCCTCAAGAGGTATATGTTGAAGCCGTTACTGCCAATATACGAAGTGGAGGTGTTCCTGAAAGTGAGCGAAGCATAGAGGACCAAATGTCTATGATAATCCCTCCATATTTACAGGAAGATTTTTATCAGGTATTAAATGAGGGGATTATTAGAAGTGCAAACGCTATTAGAAGCAAACAAAAAAAGTTTTTAGACGAATATATAAAACGTGACTGGATTAAAGATAATAATCCATTTATCATAGCAATGGGGTCATTTGATCAAATAAACTATGGCAGAGAGTTTATTTATTCTATGCTGGCATTGCTGTATGGTATGTATTTTAATGCGGATAAAGAAATATATACGGAAAAACTGGAAATAGAAAAACCACAAACAGGCTCAACTATTCCCATTGGGATATTTAGAGATAGCAGTTATGAGGATGTTTCCGCAGTAATCTTTACGTGTACACTAACATTAGGGAAGTTAACGTCATTATGTCTATCTAATGGCGCTTATTCGCTAAATAGTGTATATAACATTCGTCAAAACTGTGATACAAATAAATATCTGCTCCAAATAGTTGATTCTTCTTGTCCAGAAAATATTGCAGATGGAGTTTTTGTGTTTCATAACCCCAATGCTAAAAATAAACTATCAGAAGACTTCTTTGGAAAAATTGCTGTAATGCAATTCTTTTTTGAAAATGGTGAATTGATGTGTTCTGGTAATCTTACTCCTATAGTGGCAAGATTGAATACCAGCAAATTATTAAATCCTATTGTATTACCTCAAATCCAGGAGTGTATAAGGAAATACAATAGATTAAATTTTTCTGATTTTTATGAAGTCAAAGAAGTAACAGAGTAGCTGTGGATTCACTACATAGCAGTCATGCACTACGGTGTGTGGCTGCTTATTTTTTTGGAAAGGAGCAGATGCGAATGAAATTAGTATTGGCTGAGAAACCCTCAGTCGCACAGAGCATTGCCAAAGTGCTGGGTGCAAACAAACGTGAAGATGGCTACCTTGAAGGCAACGGCTATGTTGTCAGCTGGTGTGTCGGTCATCTGGTGGAGCTGGCACAGCCCGAAGCCTACGATGCAAAATACAGCAAATGGGCGTATGCTGACTTGCCGATCTTCCCGGCTGACTGGCAGTATGAGGTTTCTACCGGAACAAAGAAGCAGTTCGGTATCCTGAAAAAACTCATGGCCAGAGATGATGTCGCCAGCCTTGTGTGTGCGACAGATGCCGGTCGTGAGGGCGAACTGATTTTTCGTCTGGTGTATCACAAAGCCGGGTGCAGAAAGCCATTTGAGCGACTTTGGATTTCTTCCATGGAAGATTCCGCTATCCGGGAGGGCTTTGAAAATCTCAGGTCTGGAACTGAATATGATGCTTTGTATGAAGCAGCACTGTGTCGAGAGCGAGCCGACTGGATTGTCGGTATTAACGCTACTCGACTTTTTTCAACCCTTTACGGGCAGACCCTGAATGTTGGTCGAGTCATGACTCCCACCCTTGCGATGGCGGTCATGCGTGAAGCTGCCATTGCCGCTTTCAAACCGGAACCCTTTTACACGCTTCAGATTGCTCTGGATGGACTCACGGCAACAAGCGAACGCTTCAAAAAGAAGTTGGATGCCGAAGCGGTCAGCAAAGATTGCTTTGTCGCTACGGTCAAAAAGGCGAAACGCAAGGAGAAAAGTGAAAAGCCGCCTGCACTTTATGATCTGACCAGTTTACAGAGAGATGCCAACCGTGTGCTGGGCTATACGGCACAGCAGACCTTGGATTATACCCAGAACCTCTATGAAAAGAAGTTGGTCACTTATCCCCGTACCGACAGCAGATACCTGACAGACGATATGACACACAATCTGCCTGACCTCGTAAATATGGCTTTCCACACATTCCCCGCCCCAGATGTGGATAATGTACCTGTCCATGCGGGACAGGTTGTGGATAACAAAAAGGTCACAGACCACCATGCCATTATCCCTACCAGAGAATTGAAGAAATACAATCTGAACGAGCTTCCCAAGGGCGAGCTTGCAATTTTACAGCTGATTTCCACCCGCCTTTTCGTGGCTGTGGGAGATCCACACAGATACGCAGAGACAGTCATTGAACTGGACTGCGGCGGCAATGCGTTCTCTGCCAAGGGAAAAACTATTCTGCATAATGGTTGGAAAGCATTTGCCAGAAAAAGCAGTTCGACAAAATCTGACGAAAAGGAACAGGCTCTCCCTTCCGTTTCCGTTGGCGATGAAATAGCTGTCATCAGCACGGAAATTAAGGAAGGAAAAATCTCCCCTCCGAAGCACTACACCGAAGATACGCTCCTGCAGAGCATGGAAACTGCCGGGGCGGACGAGATGCCTGATGAGGTGGAGCGCAAAGGTCTGGGAACCCCTGCAACCCGTGCCGGTATCATTGAAAAACTGGTGCGTATCGGTTTTCTGGAACGGAAAGGCGATAAGAAAACCAAGCATCTGATTCCGACCCACAAGGGTACAGCTCTGGTAACAGTCATGCCCGAACAGATTCAGTCCCCATCTATGACAGCGGATTGGGAGGAAAAGCTGCTTCTCATTGAGAAAGGCGAATACGCCAGCGAGGACTTTATGGATGAGATCAAAGATGTGATTGCCGGTCTGATTCAGAATTACGAGGTCATTCGGGATTCTGAGGTTCTGATGTCAAAGGAAAGCAATGCCGTGGGGAAATGTCCTGTCTGCGGCAGTGCTGTAGAAGAAAAGGCGAAAGCATTTTTCTGTTCCAACCGGAGCTGTAAGTTTGCCCTCTGGAAAAACAACCGCTACTTCGAGAGTATTGGTAAGAGCATGACCAGTGCCACGGCACAGAAGCTGCTCGGCTCTGGGAAAATCAAACTGAAAGGCTGCAAATCAGGCAAAACCGGAAACACCTTTGACGCTACGGTGTATATGTCCGTCTCGGATGACGGAAAGACACAGTTCACGATGGAATTTGATAACGGAGGAAAACGTAAATGAGAAATGAGTATAACCCGGACGGCAAGGACATCCGATTTATCGACAGCCACTATAAGGACTTGTTCCGTATTCCTGACGGCGGCTGTGTCCAGATTCATTATCCCGATGAAACTGTCGTGAAACCCTGCAAATTCATCGACGAGTACCACACCCAGGTTGGCTACAATGTGTTCCACATCTGCCAGTTCGCAGAAATCATGGAACGTAACGGCGCAACCTATATGGCAGAGCCTGGGATTATGGGGGATGAAGCGGCATGGAAAGTCGGTCGTGACAGAATCCTGGCGGTGCAGACCTGTGAGGATGGCTACGATTATACTCTGTTGGATGAGAACTACAACGAGATAGATGGTGGTCAGCTGGATAACCCGGATTTGTCCATGATTGAAGCCAGAAAAGAAATTCTGGAATCCTTTGGTCTGGAACACAGGGAGCTTCGTGCCATGGTCTATGAGGATGTGATGGAACAGGCTTTTGAGGTTGGCAGGCAGGCGGTTGTGGTGAACGACCCTATTGCAGAGCTTGCGTTCAAGCTCGACCGTTTTGCTGAGAACTTCGACCCCTATGAATATATGGATCAGGTCGATGATATGCAGGCGCATATCCAGGAAATCAAGGCAGACCTTGCCGCAGGCAATACTGCACCATACCGTGAGTTTCTGGATACGGCCATTGCGGAGTCTCGTGAGGAAACTGCCGTAGAGGTTGCCAAGGTGCTGAGAAGTCAGCTGGATAAGCTCAGCCCGCCAAAGCGTGAGTCGGTCATGGAAAAGCTGGCGCAGGCTACGGAAAAAATTGCCCCTCCCACGCCCCCGCATAAGCACAAGGAACCGGAACGATAAGGAGGTTGTCTATGAAAATTGAAAAATGGGATGATGTTCATGGAAATACCACCCCCGATGACAGAATGGTAGCGTTTCTGGAAAGTTCCACGGACTCTTACGCTGTCCTTCAACTGAAACACGTTGACGAGACCGATGAGTTTCGCTTCATGCCGTATTGGCACATTCAGAAGCTGGAAAATCAGCCGACCATTGACCATTATGAGGTGGTTTACAATGGCCCAATTGAGCAGTCCGCCGGTGCTGCCGAGCAGCTGGAAGCTCTTTATACCAGGTTCAATATTGACCACCCGGAGGATTTCAGAGGGCACAGTATGTCGGTCAGCGACATCGTTGCACTCAAGGTCGCCGGTGAGGTATCCTGTTATTACGTTGATGCCTTCGGTTTCGTGGAGCTTCAGAACTTTATGAAACCCGAAAACTATCTGAAGAATGCAGAGATGGCTATGGAGGACGACTATGGAATGTTGGATGGCATCATCAACAACGGGAAAGCTCCCGCTGCGGAAGAGCGCCCTTCCGTGTTGGAACAGCTGAAAGAAGTGTCGGTTTTCGATACACCCCATAAACCGCCCAGAAGCCACCCGGAAAGGGATATGGAATGATGGATTTCACACGAGACGAATTGAACTTGATGATGCTTTACAGCCCCGGCACAAAGCCGGGGCTGTGCGAAGCACTCATACAGATGAAGGAGCAGCTTTCCGAGGAGGAAGCCGAGCTTTGCGCCCTGGCTGATTCTGTTCTCAATAAGATATCCAAAATGGATGATGAGACTTTTGATGAGCTGAACCTTTATCCGGATTTTAAGGATTGGAGGGAAAAGATGAATGCTAAAGAGCGATTTTATTCCGGGCTGGCGAAAGAGACCATCGGGAAGATCACATCGAATAAGGATAACTGGACTTCCTTTCTGGTAACGGTGTCCCGGAATTATGAGTTCACCTATCCGGAACAGGTGATGATCTATGCCCAGCGCCCCAACGCCACTTTCTGCAAGCCTTATGATGAGTGGAATGACGAAAACTATCGCAGATATGTCAGACGGGGTTCCACGGGCATTGCATTGTTTGTGACCAACAGGGAAAAGCCATATCTGCGTTATGTGTTCGATGTGGCTGATACCGGTGTTCGCCGTTCTTCCCCTGAGCTGAAACCATGGGAGGTTACAGAGGAAAATCGAGCGTATGTGATGGGTGCCATGGAGCGTACATTCGGAATCGCCTCAGACGGATTACTGGAAGCACAGCTTGAGGACATTGCGCTGTCTCTTTCTGCTGAGTATTGGGATGACTACAAAAAGCCAATCCTCGACATCGTTGCGAATAGCTTCCTTGAGGAGTATGATGAACTTAACATCGAAGTGGCTTTCAAGAGGGCGGTTGCAAACAGCGTATCCTATGCGATGTACTGCCGACTGGTCGAAAACCCTGACAACTACTTCGAGCATGAGGATTTCCTGAATATCTTTGACTTTAACACCCGCCAGACGGTAAATGCCCTCGGCACCGCAGTCAATGCAATCAGCTCACGGATGTTTAAGGAAATCGAAAAAGCGATTGGTGAATACGAGCAGAACAGAACTGCTGAAAGGAGCGCAGATTATGAGCGAAATGACTTACAGACAGGCCGGGGATTATCAAATCCCGAATATCAGGCTGGAGAACGAGGAAGCGAGACCGCTGGGCAAGTACGGCAGGATGAGAAGGACGTTCCTGGAGCAGAACAATCCGATGCTTCTGAACGACATGATTCTGACGGAGACCCTGTTCCCCCACCTGTGGGAGATCGAGGAAACGGCGAAAGCCAGAGTGGAACTCCTGATGAACCAGTACCTGAAGAACAACCCCGCACCGGACAAAGAGACACAGCAGATGGCGTGGGTGCAGCACATGGAAAGCCTGAAAGCACAGGCGGAGGAAGTCGTGATGACGGAGCTTATCAACAGCTGACCCTAAACCTTTTCCTCACAGAAGAA
>ERZ1673736.3899-NODE-3899-length-13167-cov-15.530964_pt1 | contig 13167 bp, 10 predicted proteins | sample MGYA00580212_ERZ1673736 | MGnify/ENA primary metagenome ERZ1673736 (study PRJEB41218, sample SAMN15661752) | gut metagenome | host: Homo sapiens | place: Canada: London | collected 2015-08-20/2019-03-30 | study: EMG produced TPA metagenomics assembly of...
GGTTACATAGAAAATGGTATTTTCATGCTTTTCCTTATTCTCATCCAGGCAGTCCTGTAAGGTCAGATACTTGCCCTCCAGGTTCTTATACAGGATATAGTCGCCCATCTTATCTGCAAACTTCTCATCCTTGATATAGCCGAACTTGATGAAGGGAGCAATATCATCCCAGTATTTCTCATAGGTCTCACGGTCTGTCTTGCACATACCGGACAGCTTGTCCGCTACCTTCTTTGTAATGTAATCGGAAATCTTCTTTACAAAGCCGTCGTTCTGCAGGGCGCTTCTGGATACGTTTAACGGAAGGTCCGGACAGTCGATCACACCCTTTAAGAGCATTAAGAACTCAGGGATTACTTCCTTGATATTATCTGCGATAAATACCTGGTTATTATACAGCTTGATGGTTCCCTCGATGCTCTCGTACTCCATGTTGATCTTGGGAAAGTACAGAATACCCTTTAAGTTAAAGGGATAATCCATGTTCAGGTGGATCCAGAATAATGGCTCCTTGTAATCTCTGAATACCTTGCGGTAGAAATCCTTATACTGCTCCTCTGTACACTCGTTGGGATGCTTATTCCACAGAGGATTGGTGTCATTTAACGCTACAGGACGTCTTAAAATCTTATATTTTTCTCTGGACGGCTCGATCTCCACGGTTTCCTTGGTACCGTCCTCCTTTTCCTTCTCCTCGGTCTTTGCAGGCTCGATAACAGTCTCAACTACCGTATCCTTTTCGGTCAGTTCGTCCTTTTCGATGGTATCATACTGAGGCTCTGCAGTCTCATTCTCCAGGAAAATGCTTACAGGCATGAAAGCACAGTATTTCTCAATAACCTCTCTTGCACGGTACTCGTTGGAGAACTCGGTGCTGTCCTCGTTGAGGTATAAAACAATGGTCGTACCAACCTCTGCCTTTTCTCCCTCTGTCATCTCATAGTCAATGCCGCCTTCAGACTCCCAGTGCACCGGCTTTGCATCCTTCTGATAGGATAAGGAATCAATGGTAACCTTATCTGCCACCATAAATGCGGAATAAAAGCCCAGACCGAAATGGCCGATGATCTGGTCTTCATTTGCCTTGTCCTTGTATTTCTCCATGAAGTCCTGAACGCCGGAAAATGCGATCTGGTTAATATATTTGTCAATCTCTTCCTCCGTCATGCCAAGGCCATTATCCCTGATGGTAATGGTCTTTTCATTGGGGTTTACGCTGACCTGGATCTTATACTCCACATCCTCAGGCTTTTCGTACTCGCCCATCAGCTCCAGCTTTTTAAGCTTGGTGATCGCGTCGCAGCCATTGCTGATCAGCTCGCGGTAAAAGATATCGTGATCGGAATAAAGCCACTTTTTGATCACAGGGAAAATGTTCTCGCTTGTAATAGATAAACTGCCTTTCTTTGCCATAATATGCGCCTCTTTCTTTTGATTTTTCTTTTCTGAAACTCATATGGTCTGGGACTTCCAAAGTGGTTCTGGAAATATCCCTTTATTTTATCTGCTCACAAATTACATTGTAGTACCACTTTGGAGAAATGTCAACAAAAAATTAGCACTCATTCGAAATGAGTGCTAGCAATTTTTTTAGCTTCTAGGGAAGAAAATCCCTTATTTTCCTGCTCCTGGACGGATTTCTCAGTTTTCTTAAAGCCGCCGTTTCAATCTGGCGGATACGTTCTCTGGTAACCTTAAACCGCTTTCCCACTTCCTCCAGTGTCATGGGATGGCCCGATTCCAGGCCAAAGCGCAGGATAATGACCTCCCGCTCTCTGGGGTTTAGGCCCTGGAGCATCTGATCGATTTCTTCTCTTAAAAATACGCTCTCAGCCTTTTCCTCTGTGGATGCGTTAGCATCGTCTGCCACAAAATCCCCCAGATTGGAACCGTCCTCATCACCCACCGGCGTCTCTAAAGATACTGTGTCGCCGGAAGACTGCATCAGCTCTGTGACCCTCTTTTCCGACATTCCTATCTCTTTCCCGATCTCTTCATTGGAAGGTTCCCGGCCCAGCCGCACTGCCAGCATCCTCTGAGCCCTGCGCACCCGGTTTACAGCTTCTACCATGTGAACAGGAAGACGGATAGTTCTGGACTGATCCGCCAGCGCTCTTGTTACAGACTGTTTTACCCACCAGGTAGCGTAGGTGCTGAGACGGTAGCCCTTTGTATAATCAAACTTTTCCACCGCTTTCATCAGGCCGATATTTCCCTCCTGAACCAGATCCAGAAAGCTCATCCCGCGGCCTGTATAGCGCTTTGCAATGCTGACTACCAGCCTGAGATTGGCCTCTACCAGCTTCTGGCCTGCATGCAGGTCTCCTAAGGCCTTGCGTTTTGCCAATTCCTGCTCCTGCTCCTGGGTAAGAAGAGGAATGGAGCCGATTTCCTTTAAATATTCCCGGATCGGATCCGTACTGGCTACGCCCTCTAACAGCTGTTCGTGAGAATTTTCCTCATCTTCCTCATCATTGTCCGCAGATGGAGAAAAATCCTCATCATCTGTCTCGGAATCCTCCCTGTTCCAGCGGTATTTGCTGTTTATCAGTTCTGATACGGTATCCTCAGAATCATCCCCATCTTCTTCCAGAAGAAGTCCTTCATCCTCAGACGTATCCGTTCCCTCTTCTGCCAGAATCTGTACGCCCCGCTTTTCCAGTCTGGCATATACATCTTCCATTTCCTCCGGCGTTACTGCTTCATCTGCAAAGCAGTCTAACACCTGGGTCATCTCAAGACGTTTGTCATGAGCTGCTGCCAAAGCAGTCAGTTCATCCAGTTTCTTCATCAGCTTTGTCTTATCCATATTGCTCCCTTCCCTGTTTTAAGAGCTTGTCCCTCATATGCTTTCGATTTTTCGCTCTGCTAATTTACCCCTTCCTGTGTGCACGGAATCTGACGGGAACGGAAAAACTCCCTCACAGACTCATCCCACTGAACCTCCAGGGCCTTGTCCAGAGTAAAAAATTTAAGTGCGGTTCCCGTAATACAGTATAATTCCCCTTCTTCATACCGGATATTCAGATACAGTCCCTGGATCTGATCCCCACTTATTCCGGTACCGCTTTTCGAAGCAAAACGCTCTGTCTGTCCGGCCGGAAGCTGCAGTACGATTTTAAAGCTTTCAGGCAGCTTTTTTCCTTTGATAAGAGAAAAACAAAACGGGCGCAGCTGTCTCCAGGAAGAAAACTCCCCGATCCTTTGCTCCTCCCGCTCCTCTTCTGTATAATACCCGGATCTGATATGTCCATCCATGGTAAAACTGTTGTATGTAACGATATTCACCTCCCGCACCCAGAAGGAATCAAAATCCTCCTTTATAAACAGTCGGGATGTAAAGGACTTTACGTCCTCGGCCTTTAATGCGATCATAAGTTCTCTCCTGTCCGGCCTATTGTGTCTAAATTTTCCAAATCTTATCTAATTATACCTTTTTAGCCGAAAAACGTCAATCAGTTTAAAGGAAGTGTCGCAAAAATTGTCGCAAAAACCGCTTCTGTTCTCTCAGCTGTATAAAATGCGGCAGAGAGAAACGCTTCTCTCTGCCGCAGCATCAGCTCTTTTAACCTGTACCTTTAAATTCCCGCTTTCCGATAGCGCTCTGCCATTTCTTCCAGAGATACCTGCTCCACAAGAGGCGCTTTTCCAAAGGAGCCAAACTCTACGATCAGAGTCCCCACAACCTCTTTCACACCCCGTTCGATACAGTCCACAATGGCTGCCCGATCCTCATCCTCTACAACACCGTACATCACTGTGTCCATAATAGGAGGAAGGAATACTCTTGGATCAAACTGATCCTTCTTTTTCTCCAGAAGTTCATAAATTCCTCCTACCGAGGGACTGGTGCGAAGCTTTGGCCGGGCTGCAAACAGCTCCTTCATATTGCGCGTCACAGCCAAACGGATATCCGTATCCACATTGATCTTATTAATGCCGCAGCGGATCGCTGCCTTTAACTGCTCAATGGAAATACCGTGGGTATCTGCAAGCTCCCCTCCCAGAGCGTTGATTTCATCTACAATGTATCCGGGAACGGTAGATGAGCCATGGGAAACAAGAGCCCCAAAAATCCCCAGATGGTTCATACACTCACGGATTGCCACCGGGATTTCCTTACGGAGCTTTACATTTTTCCCCTTTGAGGCTCCATGCATGGTTCCATAGGAAATCGCCAGTGCATCTACCCCTGTTTTCTGGAAAAATTCCACTGCGGACAATGGATTCGTATAGGTGGAGGAAGCTGCAAACACATGATCCTCCACACCGGCCAGAACTCCCAGCTCTCCTTCTACGCTGACGCCTCTGGCATGAGCGTATTTTACGACCTCTCTGGTCAGCTCCACATTTTCATCAAAGGGAAGGGAGGAGCCGTCGATCATGACAGAGGTATAGCCTCCCTCTATGGCTGCCACGCAGGAGTCAAAGTCTCTGCCGTGATCCAGATGGAGCACCACAGGAATGGCTGCTGTCTGAGCATATTTTTTTACTGCGCCGGCAATATTTCTGGCTCCGATCTTCTTATCCTCCAGAGTAGCGTGGATAAAATCCGTATTTCCTCCCATAAAGCCATTTGCCAGATCCGCCCCCTGCAGGATAGCTGCAGAGCGGAACATTTCATGGACCTCTATGGCTGCCTTTGCCTGAGCAACCGCATTTACGTTAAATGCTCCCTGGCCGAAGCCGTATTTCATGGAAGCCTCCAAAAGAGGCCGCAGGGGAATTAAAGACATGGATCTCCCTCCTTCATCATCAGATGGACTGCTCCCAGCTTAAAGGTCTTTGGCAGAGCCAATATATTTGGGTTTGGTCCTACAAATTTTTTCTTTGCGTCCTCCAGGGCCTCCTCAATGGTGGCTCTGGTCTTAAGACCCATTCCTCTGGCATAGCCGGGTTCCTGGGCACCGCATACATAAATTGCCGACGTATTCATTTCTGCAATATGGGCCGAACTCATCATGGAAAAGCCGTGGAACGGATGGAAGGCATTGCAGTAGCGGTACTTGCGGATATATTCCTCATTGGTGGCAAAATATTCGCCGTAGCGGTTTAAATCCGGCAGGATATTCATGTAATCCTTCTGAAACATATCGTAAAGCTCTCTCATATAGGGCCATCTCTCATCATGGAAATAGCCGTTGCAGATGGAAGCGCAGATAATCACGCAGTGATCGCTCATGACCCGTTTATGGCGCACTACCTGTGCGGAAATTGCCTGCATCATCATAACAGGATTGGTTCCCATGCCGTCGCCGTAATGGAACTTCTGCGGAAGGCCGAAAATCATTACATCATACTTCTTTTCAGCCCAGGGGATATAGGTCCGCTTGTCGGCCGTAATCCAGGAGTGTGGCTGCATCACCTTTGCATAGCCGCTGTTGATCTCAATCTGTCTGGAATACGTATCCAAAACCGCGTCGCAGCAGAAAAACTTCTTTCCCATGCATTTTTCCATGTGCTGGCCGATCTCATCAAACTTGGTCCGCATAAGGGAGTGGCCGTTTACCGGGGTAAAATCCTTCCGGTGCATAACCTGAGGCACATGATGGGATGCAATGGAGCGCCAGTGGGTAATTCCTGTAGAACAGTGCTTATATCCTCCGGAATAGCCGCCGTAAGGATTTCCCTGGGTATGGCCGATAAGGATCGCCACATCACTGTCATACACATACTTATTCATAAGAACAGGGTCTCCCCGGTCTGTCGTTCCCAGATCAACCATGTGTTCATAATCCTCGCTGTCATGGCTGATGATCTGGTGGGTATACCAGAATTCGTGGAACAGCTCCTCCCCCAGGATATCGCGGATCTCCTTTTCCGTACTTCTGGGATGAAGGCCGTTGGAGCAGATCAGCAGGATATCCTTTTTTTCTACCCCCACAGAGTACAGTTCTTGAAGGATCAGCTTAATGGAAATCTTCCGGTGAGCCGTGGGCTGAAGCCCTCCCTTTACAATATCCGGGAAAATAATGACCACCTTGGAACCCTTGTGGGCTAACTCTGTTAAAGGCGGCATTCCCATAGGGTTGCGGATGGATTTTAAGGTTTCCTCTTCTAATTTATCTTCCGGAATACAGGGCGGATCCGGCACCGTCTCCCCTGGGATAAAAATGTCTGTAGAATCCGGCAGAACGGCATCTACCATGCCCTGCCCGTATTCAAATGATACTTTCATATAAAAACTCTCCTTCCCAAATGCTTTAAGCTTTTTCTGCTGTCAGGTACAGCTTTACGATTTCCAGATATTCCTCCGGATAAAATCCGATCTCACCTGAAAAACGGGTCAGCGCAATCAGTCCGCCATCCATATCCGGAACAGAGGCAAGCATAGCGGCATTGTCCTGCTTTAATCCGCCTCCGTAAACCACATCCATGTCCCCGGTAATCTCTTTTACAAATGCTCCGATCTTCTGGATATACTCCTTATCCGGCGGGATTTTTCCCGGCCCGATAGCCCATACGGGTTCATATGCAATGGTTACGCAGCTCTTGTCCACATCCTTTAATCCCTCCTCCAGCTGCGTCCTTAAAACCTCCTGCCACCTGGGCTGCTCCTCTGAAGTTTCTCCGATGCAGTAAAGCACCTTCAGACCAGCCCGTACAGCCTCTCTGATTTCCTGATTTAATATTCCGTTTACAGCTGCCGGGTCTCCTCCTCCCGCTGCAAGGATCCCTGCCTTATCCTTTCGTTCCTCACAGTGGCCGATGAGCACATAACTGCATCCCAAAGCTCTGGCTGCATTAGCTGTGCGGCTGGTAGTAAAGGCTCCGAAGTTTCCCCCCACTGCCGTATCCTGGCGGAATACTCCCTGGCAGCCTACCTTTACCGGACTGCCTTCGCAGAGAGTCCCTGCCGCTGTGAGTATGTGGGCTTCGGGAAAAAACATGGCAAATTCCACATCCTCTGTTCCATACTCCATAAGCCCCTTCTGAGTCTGCTCCACAATATAGGAACCCCAGTCCTTCACGGCAGCAATAGCGTTTACGCCGCCATACTCCTTTGGAATATCAAAACGCTTCAGATTTAAAAAGATATGCTTCATTCTCTGTCCTCTCTTCTTTCCCTGTATATCTCCTGAAAATCAATATAGTCCGGTATTTCCTCTCCGGCAAGAGGGCGGCACCAGCTTACAAAGGCATCCGTCACATCATTTCCTCTGTTATTGATATAGGAAGCCGGAACAGTCCGTTCTGTAAGCATCACCTGTTCCACCGGAATACGGATGGGGCAGACCTCATATTTCTCCTGCTCCCTGCGCGCAAAGCCGATCATAATGCCCGTACAGCCCTCCATTGCAGCCTTTAAGGCTTCTCTTCCTGCAAGCACCGCCTCCTTACGGTCCACCGGGGACTGAAGGGAGATGGATGCTCTGCCGCAAAGCCCTGGCTTTTCGCTTCTGGCCTTAATTCCCAGCTTTTTGATCACCAGCTCTGCCAGATAAGCTCCCACGTCTCCGTAGTAGACGGAACGGCCTGTCTGGAAAATGGGAGGCACGATAGGCTTTCCGCTTTCATCCTTTAAGCCCTCGCTGGCGACCACAACCACGCCGCCCAGCCTGTCATACAGCTCCTTCACATCTGCCAGAAATTCCTCTTCCTTAAAAGGACGCTCCGGAAGATAGATCAGGTGCGGCGCATCCCCGTGTTTTTTCCTCGCCAGAGCTGAGGCCGCTGTAATCCAGCCTGCATTGCGCCCCATGGCCTCTAAAATACACACATGAATGGGAAGAGATTTCACATCCGCCCCTATCTCAGCCGTTGTTCTGGCTATATACCGGGCCGCGCTGCCGTAGCCCGGAGTATGATCTGTAATGCCGATATCATTATCAATAGTCTTTGGGATTCCTGCCACCCGGATATCTGAGTCTGAACCTAAAGCCCTCACCAGCTTTCCGCAGGCGTCCATCGTGCCGTTTCCCCCGTTAAAAAGCACATATCGGATATGGTGCTTACGGAAAATGGCCTCCATTGCCTTATAATCTTCCTCCTCCAACGCATATCGGGAAGAGCCAATGGCAGTTCCCGGCGTGGTAAGGAGCTTTTTCAGCTCTTCTTCAGGAAACCGGGACAGATTTAAAAACCGTTCCTTTAAAATTCCCTCGCTTCCGCCGATGGCTCCGTAAACTGCGCCCACTGCGCCGCTTTCCCTTGCTTCAAGAAGTACGCCGTACAGCGATGCATTCAGCACTGCCGTAGGCCCTCCTCCATGAACAACCAGTACATTGTCCCTCATAAACCAACCTGCCTTTCTTCTCAGTCAGACAGAGCTGCCACATAATCCGTAAAGGTAAGGGTAAGATCCGGGTGGCTCTGGAGCAGGCTTACGGGAAAATCAGAGGACGGTTCACCGTATGCGGCCCTCCGCACCACTGCCCGATGCCAGTTTCTAAAGCAGCCCAGACGGATTTTTCTCGCATGAGCGATCTCATAAATACCAATGGTTACGCAGTAATGAGGCATATCCTCAAGAGCTCCGTTAAAATCTCCGATGGCATTGGCCGTCCGTGTTTCAGGGGTAATTGCAAGTACACGGGTCTTCTGAGCCAGAAATTCCTCATTGGTCAGCGACGCATCTGCTTCATTAAAAGCCACATGGCCGTTAATGCCGATTCCTCCAAAGGCAATATCCACGCCTCCCAGCTCTTCAATCAGTTTTGGGACCCGTTCCGTATCAAAAGGATCCGGAAATACCCGCTGTTCTTTGGGCATCACAAGCTCTGGGCGTATCCTGTCATATACGGTACGGTTCATAAAACCCCGAAAGCTCAGGGGATGATCCTCCGGCACCCAGCGCTTCTCATCATCCAGATATTCGTCCATATTGATAAACCATACATTTTTAAGACTGATATTCTGCTCATTTACCAGATCCACAAAATACGGATACTGTCCCACCGGCCCTACCGGACAGATAAAGACGGTGTGCTTTCCCTCTGCATTATGAGCTTTGATCTCTTCTGCCATCTGCTCTGCCATCTGTTTAAATACAGCAGCATTATCCTCCAAGCAAAACAGCTTCATTTTTGGATTTTCCAAAAGCTGCTCTTTTGTATAGCTGTAATAGTCGTGTTTCATAACTGCTCCTTTCCCTGTCACGCCGGCCCTTCTGCCATTTTTCCGCCATAAAGAGAGCGTCCGGCGCCCCAACCGGCCCCCAGGACGCTCCCTGCAATGATTTTTACTTACCTGCTTCGATCATATTGTTAAGCATTACATAATCTGCTACAGGAACTTCCTTTTCTACCTGTCCGCCGGCAATGAAATTCTCCTGCTGGATCTTGTAGTAATTCTCTACGGTTCCGTCTGCTGCACCTTCTGATACTTCCTTTCCGGTCAGCCAGTCTGCATCGCCTCTCTGGTCAAATACGCTTGCTTCGTCTGTCTTTGTGATATCGGCAACTGCCTTTGCAGTCTCCTCATAGTGATCGTCTGCCGCATAATCCATTCCCTTAAAGAGCGCTCTTGTAAAACGAAGGATGGTATCCTGATTCTCCTCTGCATACTTTGGAGTTACGATCCAGCTTGCCAGAGAAACGGTAGTATCCTTAAAGGTCATATTGTCAGCCAGCTTGGTTGCCTCCGGAATCTCTTCCATGATCTTTAAGCTGTTTGGGGACCAGGTAGCACAGGCATCTACACCGCCGGAAATCATTGCCGTAACAATACCGGATGCATCCATATCAACGGCCTGGATATCGCTCATGGTCATACCGGCCTTTGTAAGTGCATTATTTAAAATATCCTCACTGGAGGTACCGGAGGAATAAGCCACCTTCTTACCCTTTAAATCTTCCATGGTCTTCACACTTGGTCCGCCGATCACAGCGTCGCCGTTGGAAATATGGGATAATGCAAAAATCTTGGCCTGGCCGTTGACACAGAGCTTGTGAGCGCCCTGGCCGATATAGCCCATGTCAATACTGCCTGATTCCATGGCCGCGATGATGGTAGGACCGTCTGCAAAAGATACCAGATTCAGTTTAATCCCTTCTTCTTCCATAAATCCCTGAGCCTGTGCAGCTGCCACAGACCAGAGGCTTCCATAGTTTGGCATATATGCAATATTTAATGTAATGGGCTCTGCCGCTGCCTCTGTCTTTTCCTCTTCTGCCTTTGTCTCCTTTTCAGTTTCAGCCTTGGACGTTTCCTCTGCCTTGGATGCCTCCGCAGACTCCGGAGCCTTTGTCTCAGGAGAAGAACTTCCGCCGGAGCAGGCTGTCACGGACAATGCCATTACTGCTGCCATCGCTGCTGCTAAAAAACGTTTTTTCATAGATTTGTATCCTCCTTAAAATAAATGATATAGTTTTGAAACACTTACCCTTTTGCTTTCATTACTTTCTTACTTCCAGATACTCCTTATATACCTCACCCCAGATATACGTCTTAAGATCCAGGAACGGAAGCTCCATCTTCATCTCCTGTGTTCTCGGATACGGAAGGTTGATATCTACGATCTTTTTGATCCGGCCCGGCCTTGCACTCATAATAATAACCTTGGTTGCAAGGATAACAGCCTCCTCTACATCATGTGTGATAAAGAAACAGGTCTTTTTCTCCTCCTGCCATGTTTTGATCAGCTCTGACTGAAGCTGCGTCCTTGTCTGGGCATCTAAGGCTCCGAAGGGTTCATCCATCAAAAGCACCTCCGGCTGTACCGCATAGGCTCTGGCAATGGCTACCCTCTGCTTCATGCCGCCGGAAAGCTCCTTTGGATAAGCGTCCACAAAATCCTCCAGCTGTACCATCTTTATGTACTTCATGGCAACCTCTCTTGCCTCGTCATCCTTCATCCCTTTTAATTTAAGGCCGAACATGACATTTTTAAGAACGGTCAGCCATGGAAATAATGCATACTGCTGAAATACCACGCCCCGCTCGGTTCCGGTTCCCTCTACCTTCTTTCCGTCTACATATACAGCTCCGGAGGTAGGCTCCAAGAGGCCTGCAATGATATTTAACAGCGTGGACTTTCCGCAGCCGGACGGGCCTACCACACAGATAAATTCATTTTCCATAATATCAAGGTCCACGCCGTTTAAAGCAACCATACGGCCCTTGCGTCCATCGTAGATCTTTTCCACATGGTCAATCTTGACCTTTACACGTTTCTCGTCTCCTGCCATCCGGTGAACCTCCTTTCCAGATATTTAATGATCTTTTCACTGGTAATTCCGATAATGCCGATCATGATAATATAAAGCAGCATAGGCTCCACTTCAAAGGTGTTATTTAAGGAACGGATTCTCATTCCCATACCTGCGATCGCGCCTGTGGACTCAGCGGCGATCAATGTTGTAAGAGCTACGGATACGCCCAGGCGGACTGCAGTAATGATAAATGGGGTCGTGGCCGGGAAAATAACCTTTACAAACAGATCGCTGTCCTTTGCGCCCAGCACCTTTGCAGCCTTGATCAAGGTCTCGTCTACGTTGCGCACACCCTGATAAATCGTCACGGTCATAATAAGGAAGGTTGCCAGCCAGATCACGATGACCTGAGGCCGTCTGCCTACTCCGGCAGAAATAACCACCAGCGGAACATAGGCCAGAGGCGGGATGTTGCGGATGAACTGGATCCACGGCTCTACAATGTAGCGCACCGGCCGGTACCAGGCCATGAGAAAGGCTACCGGAACCGATGTAACAAAGCCAAGGACAAAGCCCATCACCACAGAAATCATACTGCTGCTGAAATCCTGCCACAGTACCCCCCGCTCGATCATGGTACCCAGGGATGCCAGCACCTCCGGCGCAAAGGGAAAGCTGCGGGCCGTAGTCGGATTCACAGACAGCCATTTCCACAGAAGCATCGCTGCAAGAAAGGAAATAAGCAGCCAGCCCCAGTTTGGGATACGGCTGATGATATCCTGCTGCGCATGATCCTTCTTCCTGTTTTCATCAGAAGCCATAATTTTTCCTCCTGTTTTTTATTTTTGGCTCTCATTTTTGTCGTCTTTGCCAAATCATTTCTGTTTCTTATGGTTTCAGTATATCATGTTGTACAAAAAAGTCACTGCCTATTTACCCAAACGTTTGCCTTGTTTTCCCTTCTCTTTTCTTTTATTTTTGCGTTTGGCTCTGTTTTTTTGTGTTTTTATCATGTATACTTACATCATATCATCAGTGGGTAAGGAGGAAATCGCATGACACTGAAGGAAATCGCTGCCGAGGCAGGCGTATCCATTTCCACCGTATCACGGGTAATCAATAAAAGCAGCAAATCTCCGGCCGGAAAAGAGGTTCAGGACAAAATCTGGGAAATCGTCCGGCGCACCGGCTACACCCCAAATCATACAGCCAGGGAACTAAAAAAAGGCTCTTCCACTGAGAAAGAACCCTTATCCCGCTCACTTGCTTGTCTGTTTGCCAGAGTAGAGGACGGAGCCGCCGACAGCTTCTTTACTCCTCTTGCAAGGAGCATCGAAAAAGAGGCGTTCCGCCACGGCTATATATTAAAATATACCTTTTCCGCCTTTGATATCCATCATCCCAGCACCTTCCGCCTCATTGAAGACAATCAGGCAGACGGTGTAGCGGTCCTGGGACGGTGCGATAAAGAGCTGTTAAAGTTTTTAAAACAGTATTTTAAGTATGTTGTGTATGCCGGACTCAACAGCCTGGACGCCAAATATGACCAGATTATCTGTGACGGCGGTCAGGCCGCTTATGCTGCAGTCAGCCGTCTCATTGAACTTGGACATAAAAAAATCGCCTATATCGGCGAAACAGATAAAGAAGAGCGCTATAACGGATACTGCCGGGCTCTTGAACATGCAGGAATCCCTATTTTAAAGGGATATATCAGCAATGTAAAGCTCTCCTCCGAAGGCGGATACCAGGGAGCCAATATCCTGTTCGACAGAGACTGCGATGCCACAGCCTGGTTCTGCTCCAACGATATGACCGCGATCGGGGCCATGCGTGCCGTAAAGGAGCACGAACTTCAGATACCGGAGGATATCTCTATTATCAGCATCGACGATATTGATACGGCCCAGTATCTGACCCCCATGCTCACCACGGTCCACATCCCTATTGAAGAGATGGGAAAAATGGCCGCAAAAACACTCATCGACCGAATCGAAGGCGGCCATACCCTGCCGATGAAAATCAACTTTCCGTTTTATATTGCAGGAAGGGAAAGCTGCAGGGAGTATCGGGG
>ERZ1673736.3911-NODE-3911-length-13127-cov-4.906824_pt1 | contig 13127 bp, 19 predicted proteins | sample MGYA00580212_ERZ1673736 | MGnify/ENA primary metagenome ERZ1673736 (study PRJEB41218, sample SAMN15661752) | gut metagenome | host: Homo sapiens | place: Canada: London | collected 2015-08-20/2019-03-30 | study: EMG produced TPA metagenomics assembly of...
GTTGCCGGGGCTGACGAACTTGTACGCCTTTCCGCCGATCCGACGGATACGGTCGCGCAGATAGCTTTCGATTTCTTTTTCTCGCATAGTTCTCCTTCCTCGCGCGTGCGCACACGCGTATACGCGCACCACATATTGCGCACAGAGGGTACAGGCGGTAATATTACTCTCTATTCCCTCTAATTTATACTTACTATTAAAAAGATTGTTACTTTGTTACCTTTAGCGTTTACAGAACAAATAAATTATGAAATTCAGTCATTTTTCTGTGTTTCAGCTTTTCGACTACGGTAACAAATGAGGGTAACATTCTCAAAAAGATTGTTACCATTGTTACCCCCGCCTGAGATTGTTACCTCAGATTGTTACCTCACTATTCTGAGATTGTTACCGTTCTTTCAAAGCCTCTCTGCGTCTTACAGTATCCGAATTTCGCCGTTCGGGTCATCCGTTTCCACCCCGGCACAGCGGCCACAATGCTGTTGATCTCCGCCGCATCCGAGTTGCGGATAAACCGCGGATCCCCGCCCAGTGCCTCGCACCAGATCTCCAGCGCACACACTCTCTCGCGGGGCACCAGTCTGCCGTCATGCTTGACCGCGCCCTGCCAGAACATACCGCGCTGGTCGAGCTTCCAGGTGCTCCAATCTTCGGGCACCTGCTGTTCGAGGAAGTCACGGATAATGCCCTCACGGACAGACGTTCGGCGGTGGCCCTCCTGCTTCTCGGCTGCCTGCTGACCGACCTCACCACTCAGATACAGCGGCTCACCCAGACGATAACGCATAACAGCCTCCGCCCAGATCTGGCTGACGGTTTCCTCGTTCAGCTCGTTCCAGATGCTCTTAGCCGCCCTGCGTACGCCCACGTCCACCGGCAAGAACCGGCGGTTGCCTGTGCGGTCGCTCAGGAACTCGCTCTCGTTGGTCGTGCCGAAGAACACGCAGCGGCGCGGCAGCTCCTTGACGTGTCTGCCGTAGGCGGCGCGGAAACGGTCGTGTTTCTGGGACAGGAACTGCTTGACCCGACCTACCTCGGCCTTATTGAACGCCTCCAGCTCGCTCACCTCGACAAGCCACACGCCCTGAATGACCTCGCACGCCTCTTTGCCCTCGAACGTCCGCAGGCTGTCGTTGAAGTAGCCGCGGCTCATCACGTTCAGCAGCGTTGACTTGCCGATGCCCTGCGGACCGGCGAGAATGGTCATGCAGTCGAACTTACAGCCGGGTTTCAGCGCTCGCGCAACTGCCGCCGTAAATGCCTTGCGGGTCACAGCGCGGGTGTACGCGGTGTCCTCCGCGCCTAAGTAGTCAATGAGCAGCGTGTCCAGCCGTGGTACGCCGTCCCATTGTACGCCTTGCAGGTAGTCCACCACCTCGTTGAACGCATGGCGGTTGCTGTGCAGGCTGAGTGCGCCGTCTACTCTGGCCGCGCCGGTGATCTCGTACACCTTCTCGAGGTACCAGTACAGACCCTGATTGTCGTTGTCCTCCCACGCCCGGCGCTTGCCGCGCGGGTCCCATGGCGTAACACCGAGGATCTCACCGCGCCCGGCGAACTCGTTGAGCGCGAACCGTCCTTTGAGCTGCGGGTCATTCTCGAGGATGAGCCAGATGTTGTCTATCGTGTTCAGCACCTTGCCGCTCTTGGGGTGAACGGCAAGCCGGTTCAGCCAATCGTTATTCGGCGGCTGCTCTGTGTCCGTCTGCTGTTCAATGTCTGCAAAATCAGCCTGCACCTGTGCCAGACGTTCCGCCTGCAATTTGCCGGAAACTTCGGGGTCAGCTACCGCCAGACGGCACATGGCATCGAAGGACGGCAGCCGGTTGACCGGTGTACCCTCCTGCGCGTCGTCGTCCTGGGCGCCGAACTTATGCAGCCGCACGAGGTCGAATGCGTTGACCAGAACGCCGCTGCACGGGTCGGTCGCATGATGGGAATACAGGAATCTGCCGTCATCGTAGAGCACCGCGCCGCCCGCTGTGCTGCCCTCTGCATAGGTATAGCGGTCGGGCACATCGGTTTCGCGGTACACGCCCGGCAGGAACTTCTCCATTGCCGCAGGCACGTCATACGTTCGGCAGAATGCACCGACAACGCCGGACTTCTCGCGCGGGTCACCCTGCTTCTTTGCGCTGCGGTCGCGCAGCTTCGCCTCGCCGGGCACGGTCGCCCAGCTGCTGACGTTCCGCCAGTCCTCGTACAGACCGAGCATACCATCAGCAGACAAGAACGGCTTGTCCTCGTACCGGAAAACATACTCGGCATCCGCGCAGGCGCTCGGCCAGTACATCAGGCGCTCGATCTGGAACGTGGTCGCATCGAACCATGTCATTTCCGGCTGAATCAGCTCGGCCAGTCTGCGGCTGATCGGCTCGTACTCGTCCGGCTGCATGGTGCGGTCGGTCGGCACAACGATACGCAGACGCGGTGCTTCCGGGCAGTGCTTGCGCGTGGAATACACGCAGTAGCCGACACCCAGACCGGCACAGCGCCGCAGGACCTCTGCTGTCGCGCCCGGCGGCAGGTTGTCGAGGTCGAGGGTCACGAGATCGCGCCCCTGCACGTTTGCTTTCTTGCGCCGTCCGGCAAGCTGGCCGCCGACAAAGCCGCCGATGTCCTTGCGGTTGTCCCGCTCGGTCTTGCTCATCTTCATATAGGCCGCGAATGTTTCCTCGCCGCGGATCGGCGTGCGCAGGCGGTCGTACAGTTCTCCAAGGGTCATGACCGCCGGCTGCCAGTTCGTACACTTGCGCCCGGTACCGGTTGAAACCGTAATACTGCGGTCGTTTATGATTTGCATGGAATACCTCCCTCCTCTGTGGCCTTTGCGCCACATCGGGCCCACCGAGCAGCGTTCAGAGGGTCCCATCTGGTTCAAAGATCGTCGTGTAAGTATTTGATGTCGCGCCCGGACACTGTTTCCGCGCGGATACGCAGTTTCTCGAACGCATAGTCGTCGTCTACGCTCTCGCGCATCTTCTGCAGTTCGTCCGAGTTGCGCTGGTACGCCTCGAAGAACCGGTCAAGGCGCTCTTTGCCGAAACCGTAGGCATCGGATAGGCTGCAAACCGTCAACCAGAGCGCCCGCTGCATCGCCCGTTCGGTCAGCAGCAGCGCGGCTGCGTCCAGCTTAACGGCGTTGATGGCTTTTCGGCGTGCCAGCATATCGGCGTAGTTCATGCCGCGCGGCTTGCCGGGTCGCTTGTTCTTATTCTTTGCCATGGTCAGCCTCCCTCTCTTTGGCACGCCGTTCCGCGCCGTGCAGAATGGCCTGAAGGGTGTATGCGTCCAGCAGTGTCATAACCGGAATGATCTTCCTGCATAGTTTCAGCAGGGTTTTCGCTGTTTTCTTGTCTACCGGGCCACTGAAATCGTTCATTTCTTGTCCTCCTCTCGAATCGTTCGCGTCAGCTCCTCGTGCAGCTCACGGAATTTCCCGTCCCAGAAGTTGACCCGATGCAGCACAATGAAGAACAGAACCAGCCACAGGATACAGTCCAGATTGACCAGCAAATCAGTGATTGTCATTCCTGCACCCCCGGCAACTGCGGCAGCGGCCGCCAGAACAGCACATCGGCTCCGGCTTTCAGGCCGCCGACAAAATACGGCTGCTCATCCCAAGCACGCAGTGTTTCCACTCGGGCACGTCCCCACTTGTTGTACGTCAGCACCGGCACGCCGCGTTCCGGCAGGCGCTCCTTTGGGTTGATCCAGCCGTTCTGTTCGATCAGCTGGGTCACTGCCTCGCGGATCAGGGCGCAGCCATGCACACCGCAGTTATGCTCATGCCCGCAGCCGAGGCACGCCAGAGAGCCGGTCTGCACTTTCAGCTGTCCGAGGGCTTCGATAAGTTCATCAATTTTCATACCCGGCCTCCCAGTTTTTTCAGCCGTACCATCGGGCACTGCTCGCATTTGTCCACCAGTGCCTCATAGTCCAGTTCAAAAGGAAACTTACAATACTCATCGCAGATCTCACCTGCGTACTTGTTCACTGCCTGCATCCAGCAGGACGGGTGGAACACCGGTGCAGCCTTAACCGGCTCCCCGCAGAATTTACACTTTGCCATGATTATTCCTCCCGCAGAGATCCATCAGGAAGTCAGTCCCCGGCACGTCACAGAACTCGTCCTTGTTACGGCCGACCACAAGAATCGGACCGACGAAATCCACGCCGAAGAACCGGCAGTTGTACGGCATTCCGAGCAGCACTCCTTCCTCGTTGCAGATAACGACGGCATCCGATGCAATCGTTACGGTTTCGATGTAGCCGCCGACCTCCTGCTGCAAGGCTGCCAGCGTGTTGTCGATGTCGATGATCTCCGGTGTGCAGCCGGGCTTTTTACGGATTGCTTTCATAATAAGTCGTCCTCTCTTACTGCTGCGATTTCTATGCTGACGATCATGTTCAGCATGTCTTTTTCGTCACCTTCAACCATCAGCGCATCTCCGGCCGCATTATGCAGCATTGCCTCGAAATACGGCATTTCCTCATCAACACAGCGAAACCGGCAGTCATTCTCCGTAAACAGATAATCACCCTCCAGCACATCGTTCGGGTCGAGCAGATTACCGCCCTTGCAGTTACCGCCTACCTCATAGGCGATGTGACCCGTATAATCGTCCTGCATCAGTGTCACGCGAATGGTATGCACCAAACTGCCCGTCTCATAGGCATTGTATTCTTTCATAATCGTATCTCCTTAATCCTTGGTAAAATAATCTCCGACCCAGCCGTCGGCAGCGAGCGGCAGTCCGGGCGCCCACTCGATCGACTGACCCATGATGCGTGTCACCTCGTCCAGATCGGCTCTGTCCTCCGGCACCTCAATAACCACCTCGTCGTGGATGTGGAACACGATCGGAAAACCTGCGTTCTCCAGCCGTTCGATGTTCACCGCCAGACAGTCGCGGGCGATGGCCTGCACGATGTTCTCGGTCATATGGCCACCGTAGGTTTCAATTGCACTCCACTTTTTTGTCATCTGGTTCATGCCGTAGTACCGCAGCTGTTTGCCACCCCACTGGTTGACGCCGAAATGCGGCTGCGCGTAATACAGCTTGCGTCCGGACGGCAGCCGGATAGTCAAAAAGTCCAGACCACTGTCGATGTCCGCCTCCCGAGCGAACACTAAGCCATGCGTAGCGCAGGACCTGCCGGTTTCCACCGCCTGAATGGCAGCCTGTTCGACTGCCTTCCAGCAGCGCACGATTGCACGGTTTGCCTGCCGCCAACGGCTCACGATGTCGGGCAGTTCTTCCTCGGTCAGGCCGTTCTTGAGCGCACCCATGGCAATCAGCGCCGAACTGCCGCCCTGATACCCAAGCGCCAGCGTGGCGACCTTGCCCTTCTGGCGCAGGGCATACTCGGGGTTGCCCTTAACAATGCGGTCGAGCGGCACGCCGAACATCTGACTTGCGGTTGCCTCGTAGATCTTGCCGTGCGTGCGGAAAACCTGCAATACCCACTCCTCACCCGCCAGCCACGCGACCACACGCGCCTCGATAGCGGAAAAGTCTGCGTCCACAAACTTGCATCCGGGCCTCGGCACCAGTGCCGTCCGCACCAGCTGCGAGAGTGTACCGGGCACGCTGCCGTACAGCAGCTCCAGCCCCTCGGGCAGCTTCCGCCGGGTCAGATCGCGGGCGGTGTCCAGCATGGCGCCGTGCAGATAAGTACGCGGCAGGTTCTGCACCTGCACAAGCCGCCCTGCCCATCGCCCGGTACGGTTTGCGCCGTAAAACTGCAGCAGACCGCGAATGCGGCCGTCCTCGCACATGGTGGTAACGACCGTGCTGTACTTCTTGATACTCGCCTTGGAAAGCAGCTGTCGCAGCTCCAGCACGCGGGCAACGTCCGGCTCGAACTCGTCCTTGTGCTCGAGTGCATCCTCTACCGTTGCGCTCCGCAGGTCGGGAATGGCAACGCCGTGCCCCTGCAGCCAGGTCAGCATCTGTTCACGGCTCTTGGGATTCTCCAGACCGGTCAGCTCGATGGCTTCCTGCTTGGCGGCTTCCTCGATCGCCGTGCCGCAGTACAGCGCACCGTCTACCAGCTCCCTGTCGGCTGCAACGCCGCGGGCACTGATCCGCATATCGTACTCCCACTCACGCTGCACCCGCTCGGGCACCGGGAAACGGCTCAGGCGGTGCTCGATCTCCATTTCGGTCACAACGTCCTGCCTGTTGTACTCAACGAACAGCTCCCACTTCGCCGGATCATGCTCGGGCAGGTTGCGCGTCCTGCCGCCGTTGGTGATCGTCTTAGCGCACGGCGTGCAGAAATACTTGATAAGAGCCTTGCCGGTCGTCAGCTTCTGCTTATCCTGCGGCAGACCGAGTGCCTTGCCGGCGGCATCCAGACTTGCCGGATACCCGCAGTACAGACTGTGCAGCATGGTGCAGCGCCACTGTTCGAGCGGCAGCTCCCGCCCGAAGTGCTTGCCCAGCGCGTACCACTCAAACGCCGCGTTGAATGCGTGCTTGATGTAGGCCGGGTCGTACAGTGCGGCTTTCAGCCACTCCGGCAGCTCCTCGCGTGTCAGGTCAAGCACCTGCACCGGCGCGTTATCCAGCGAGTACGCAAACAATAAGACCTGAAAATCACGGGACTGCACATATTTGTACAGTCCCGTCTTTGCGATCGGCTCGGAGGAAAAGGTTTCAAGGTCAATAGATAAATTGTGCATGGAACACCCCTCCAATGGGTTAGTTGATTACCACGGCAGACCGGTCAGCGGGTTCACGCCCTGCTGCGGTGCGGCGTAGTTCTGCGGCTGCTGCGGTGCGGCCTGCTCCAGACCGGCGAAGTCGCTCTCTGCGTTTGCACGGCCGCCGAGCGGCTCGCCGTCGCGGGTCTTGCACACGTTGCCCAGACCGCAGCCGACACCGCGGTTGCCGGAAGCGTCATACGGGAAGAAGTTGACAGTCACGCGGGCGTACATACCGGAGTAGACATCGGTCGGCAGCAGGTCGGCGTGGACGTTGGAAATATGCACGCACTGCGGCTTCTGCTTGCTGGATGCGGTGATGACCCAGTGACCCTTGCACTCCGGGCCGAACGGCTCACCGGACGGGCGGGTGCCGTCGCCGTCATAGATGACCGGATAGCGCATCTGCGGACGGCTGCCCTTCCACAGGTTCTTGACGCCGTTCTCGTAGGCAGTGTTCAGCGAGTTCTTGAGGTCCTCTACGGTAGCGACGTCCTTCTTCGGAACGAGCAGGGTTGCGCTGTACTTCGGCTCGCCGCCGTTGTTCGAGTACGGCTGGTCGAGGTGAACGAAGGACAGACGGACTTCGCCGGTGAGGCACTTGGTCGGATTGTTCTGATACATAATGAAAAACTCCTTTTCGATAGATAGATGGTTTACTGTTCGATTGCCGCAAAATCCGCTGCGGCCCGGTTGTAAGGTTTACGGCTGTCGCTTTCAGGAACGAGGGTCGGCTTGCCTGCCGGCTTGACCACATGACCGCCGCACAGCTCTGCGAACTGCTTTTTACCGAGCAGCCGCTCCACGCCCGAAAGGGTCAGCGGCTTGCGCTCGTACAGCAGCGCGTCCTCAATGCCTGCGGCACGGAGATCGGCAAATGCGGCGTCGATGTCGTCGAACTGCCGAACGGAACGCCCCTCGACTGCTTTCCAGCCGGGAATGGTCTTGCCGCCCAAGGCGGCATCCAGTGCGTAGGTCTGCACCGCACCGAACCACTTGAGGAACGGCTCAGCACGGGTCAGCAGCCTGCCGATCTCCTCATCGGTCAGCAGCGCAGGATCCTCGTCCGGCGTGTGCTGCTCGGTGACGGCCATGTTTGCCTCGGCGTAGGCGCGGCACTTTGCCTTTGCCCGGCAGAACCGGCAGTGGTCGCCTGCGTGGAACTCGCCCTCGCCGTTGTACGCCTGCTGCGCTCTCGGCCGGACATACTCGGATGCCCACTTGTACAGCTCGTCCGGCGTGGTTTCCCACTCCGTCGGTTCTCCGAGCCGCAGCTGTGCAATGGAGAGAATCACCCGCTCGACCTTGTACAGCAGGGCGTACTGCGCCAGCGCACCGAGGGCGTACAGCTTCATCTGGGCGTTGTCCGTAACTTCGACCGGCACGCCCTTGCCGTACTTGAAGTCGATCACCCGCAGCGTATTGCCGCCGATCATCACAAGGTCAGCCGTACCGAAGCCGTCCGGAACGTAGCCGCTGAAATTGACCTTAACCTCACAGGCCACGGTCGGCGGTGCCGGAAACTGCATGGCGCAGTCCTTGATGTAGTCGAGGTACGCATCGGTCGCATTGTCCATTTCAGTGGAGAACAGCTCATCCTTGCGGATCTTGTTATACGCACGGGTGTAGGCGGACTTTGCCATAACCGTAAAGTAAGACCGGACTTTCAGCTCCGCAAGAGAGTGCGCCAGCGTGCCCTCCTGCGCGAATACGCCTGCGGTATCCGGGAACTTCTCGCTCAGCCGCACAGACGGCGGACAGGCCAGCCAGCGTTCGGCGCTCGACGCACCGAGTAAAGCGTGTGTAGCAGGTGGCATCAGATCTTCGCCCCCATCTTACGCAGCTCGGCGGCGAAAGCAGCCAGCTTGTCCGCCGGCAGCTCGGGCAGACCGGCAACACCGAACGAGGCGAGCAGCGCCTGCAGCTGCGGAATGGTTTCCGGCGTCATGAAGTCACCGGCGGCCTTGGCGATCTCGTCCATGGTGTAGGTCTTGACGGTCGGCGCTGCTGCCGGTGCAGCCTGTACCGGTGCCTGCGGTGCAGCAGCCGGCGCCGGTACGGACTTGTGCGGCATGGAGGTGATGGCAGGCGGAACGGGTGCGGCCTGAACAGGCTCAGTCTTGGCTGCGGTGCCGACCGGCTTAGCCTCCGGCATAACAGGCTTGCCCAGTGCGGTGCACAGGTGCTCGATTGCGCCGACCAGTGCGGGTGCGTTGATGTTGATGTCGATTGCAAAGTTGCTCATTAGTACATTCCTCCCAGTTTGTTGAACAGTTTCTTATCCTTCGCCTTGAGGGTGCTGTCGTCGGTCACGGTTACATCTCCTCCAGCAGGCTCTTGATGATGTCCTTCGGCGTGCCGCGGCGCAGCAGGTCGGCAATGTCGTCGCCGGTCAGCTTCGCGCCCTTGCGGACGAGTGCTGCGCAGCAGATCGCGTCCTCGCACTCCTCGCCTTCCCATACGGGCGAATCCTTGCTTGCGATGGCGCGGGTCATAGCCGCGCGAAACGCTTCACCTACGCCCTTGTCCTGCTTGCGAATTTCGGTGTACATGTTTGCGATTGCATAGGCGAGCTGCGAAACGATGAGCGACATCTCGCCGGACAGCTCGACTTCAGTCTTGTTCACGTCGTTGTTTTCCGTACAGATAATCTTTACCATTGAAATTCTCCTAACTTCATGCTATTATGTGGTTGAATACATTTCTTTGCCGCTGATCGGGATTGCCGTCCTGACAGCGGCGTTTTTCATGCGCGGATTTCATCATACGCGACGATAGCGGCAATCTGGCAGACCGATTCCTCTGTGTTCGGGTGTTCCCAAACGAGATATGCCAGCTCGTTCAACTGCTTCTCGATGGTCGTCAGCACCTTGCGCCAGCAGCCGGACATCGTGACGAAATCATCTACCTTGCCGACTACGTTGTCGAACGCCGTGAAGATCATGCGGTCGATGTCAACATCAGTTGGGTTAAGGTCTTGCGACACTGGGTTAAGCTCTGGTTCCGGCTCGGCCTCGATGGACGGCTCGGTTTCAGCTTCCTGCTCCGGCTCTGCCTCGGCCTCGGCCTCGGGTACCGGTTCGGTACTCAGCTCCTGCTCGGCCTGCTTGATCTGCTCGCGCACTGCCTCCGGCTTTGCCCGCTGGCGTGCTGCCATGGCGGCCAGCTTGGTGATGACCTTATCGCGGGATACGCCCAGCGCCTCCGCGATCTCGTTCGCAGACTTGCCCTCGTCGCGCAGCGTTGCCAACTGTTCGAGCTGCTCCTCCGTCCAGCGGAAGTACGGGCGCTTGCTCGGCTTGATGCCGCGGCCGTGCTTTTCGGTGTCCTCTACGCCGAACTCGGATGCGACCGAGGCCAGCGTGGCTGCGAAATTGTTGTTTTGCATTGGATTTCCTTCTTTCTTAAATATTTACGCTCGCGGCATACGCCTTTGCGCGGATACGCTCGGCATAAGCCTCGATGCTGTCAATGTAGATACGCCGTCGTCCGGCGTGGATCGTGGATGCCAGTTCTCCGGCTTTGCAGAGATTCAGGATCGTGTTCTTGCCACAGTCAAGCATCTCGCAGGCGCCTTCGTAGCCGACAGTTTCCTGGATAAGACGGCTTTTCATTGGAATCACCTCCTCCGTCAGGTATCAATCTGTAATACCTCTTTGATCGCTTCGGAGATTTTCGGGGCCGCCCGCTGGCCACTTAGGATTTTGTACATATATCCGGTGTCAACGAACAGCCCTGTGCGTTCGGAAATGATCTGCTCCAACTCTTTCTGTGTCATGCCGAGATCGAGCAGTCGTTTCTTAACGCACAAACCGAACTCCGTAAATTTGGGCGTTCCCACAATAATTCCTCCCCTCTGTGAAAAAGTGTTGACGAGTACGTCATAACGTACTATAATGTAATCACCACAAAACATCAGTACGTTTCTACGTCCTCGGTACGCTTATATCTTAGTACGTCTTTGCGTACACGTCAAGGGTATTATGTACTTTTCTGCGTACTTTGTAGGAATGCACAAAACAGGGGCGTGTAACATGAACACTTTATACGAAAGAATAGAGCAGCTTTGCCAGGAGCATGGGATAACCCCAGGCAAGTTATGCAGCGAGATCAATATCAGACGCAGTGTGTTGAGTGATTTGAAAGCCGGGCGCAAGAAAGGTCTGTCCTTTGACACGCTCTCGCGAATAGCGAATTATTTCCAGATACCTCTCGACAGTTTACAGGAGGGTCACACCTTTGACCTGAGTAAAGTAATAGCGGCTGTCACCTGTGTCTCAGAACACGAAAAAGCGCCCGCCCTCACAAAGAAGGACAAGCGCGATATTGCCCGCGATCTGGAACGGATCGTATCCGATCTTGAGAATGGCGGCGATATGATGTTCGACGGCGATCCAATGACTCCTGAAGCCCGTGAGAGCATCGTGGCCGCTATGCGTCTTGGCCTTGAGGCTGCCAAGGCAAAAAATAAGGAGCGCTTCACTCCGCATAAATATAGAAAGGACTAACGCATGACTCAGAAGGCCCTCGCAGACAAAACGGTTCGTAAATACGGCACGCGGGACCCTTTCCGCATAGCGGAGGGCATGGGCGCTATGGTGTTCAAAGTGCCGTTGAATGGTATCCGCGGATTTTACCAGTATATAAAGCGCTGCCATATCATTTATCTGGACGCAACCCTGCCAGATGATGAACTTCGCTGGGTGTGTGCGCACGAACTCGGTCATGCACTCCAGCATAAAGGGTTAAACCGGATTTTCATGGACACCCGTACCAACATGGTAAGTAGCCGTTATGAAAAAGAAGCAGATCGTTTTGCCATTGATCTGCTTTACTCGGACGATGATCTCCACGATCTAACCGAACAGTCTATTGACGTCGTAGCGAATTGCTTGAACGTCAGCTACGACCTGGCCGCATACAGAATGAGCAGCGTGCCACTGTCATATTAGCATTAAACCGGTCAATTTCGACCAGTTTAAGACACCTCGATTTCGAGGCAAATAAAAAAATCCCGCCCCGGTGCGCCAACACCGGAACGGGACGGGGTACTGATAAACCTTCCACAGCAATCAGTACCCCTATTTTACCATACTTTTTTCATGGTGGAAAGGGGTTTTTCTTATATGGTATGGAATGAAAAAGGAAAAGGCTGGGGCGCTCGGGCAAGCTGGTTCGACGAATCCGGCAAGCGGCACCGCAAGTCAAAGACGTGGTTCCACACCAAGCGCGAGGCAGTCGAGTGGGAACAGCAGTATCTCAGCGACCATGCGGACCGCGCTCCGGATGCCGACAACATGACCGTGCGGCAGCTTCTGGATGCATATATCACCTCATGCAAGCTGCGCGGCCGGGAACCCAATACAATCCGCGGTTACTCGCATTGTGCCGAGCGGCTGAACCGGCACATCGGAGACAAGCCGATCTGCAAGCTGAATCGGATCCTGCTCGAAACCGTCTATGCTCAGATGCTTGCACAGGCTGTGGATAACGGCAAGCCGATCCGCGCCGGCACGATCGCCTACGCGCACCGCGTACTCAAGGCCGCCTGCAATTACGCAGTCGAGTGTAAGCTGCTGACGGATAACCCGTGCAGCAAGGTCATGCTTCCTCGGGATGACGAGCCGTTTGTGCCGTCCATCCTTGGGGCGGAGCAGGCGCACAGTGTGCTCACGCTGCTTGCCGGGCATGACGGTCAGCTGTATCTTGTCGTGCTGCTGTGCGTTGTCTACGGCCTGCGGCGTGGCGAGGCTCTCGGCCTGCGCTGGTCTGACATCGACTTCGAGAATGAAACCATCACAGTCGCCGGGCAGTACACTTACGACGGCGATGAGAAACCTGTCTGGAAGCCCAAGCTGAAAACCTCCAAGAGCCGCCGCACGCTGTACCTTGTGCCCTACATCAGAGAGGAGCTGCTGGCCGTGCGTGCCGCCTTCCCCAAGGACCGCATCGTGCAGTATGTCTGTGAGCTGGACGGCGTGCTCCCTACGCCGAACGCCATCACGAAGCGCTGGGAAAACTTCCGAGCGAAATACGGTTTTGACCAGGTGCGTGTGCACGATCTGCGGCACTCCGCAGCGACCATGCTCATCAAGTCAGGCGCGGATCTGAACACCGTCAAGAATATGCTCGGCCACACGAAGATCGAAACCACCGAACGCTACCTGCACACCGACTTTGAAACGGCTGCTGCCGCCGCCCAGAAGGTCGTTGCCGGTATCTTCCCCGAAACAAAAAACGAACAAAAAGAGAAGTCCTCCGGCTCGTAACCGGAGGACTTTTTCAGTGAAGTTGGGCCATTTTTGGGCCATTTTCGATTTTTACCCTGTGTCTGTCAGAAATTTACTTGCAACTTTTCCACGCCGCAGATAAACAAAAAGAGCTGAAACCTTACGATTTCAGCTCTTTATGGCGG
>ERZ1673736.3922-NODE-3922-length-13081-cov-5.076616_pt1 | contig 13081 bp, 10 predicted proteins | sample MGYA00580212_ERZ1673736 | MGnify/ENA primary metagenome ERZ1673736 (study PRJEB41218, sample SAMN15661752) | gut metagenome | host: Homo sapiens | place: Canada: London | collected 2015-08-20/2019-03-30 | study: EMG produced TPA metagenomics assembly of...
TATGAGCTGCTGCAGACTTTTCGGCAGCATTTCCAGCACCGGCTGCATCCCCTCGATTGACAGGTCAAGCTGTGCGAGCATGGAGTTAACGAACATCAGCAGCGGGAACATGGAAAACAGCAGAAAATACGAAAGCTCTGCCGCAGACTGCGGAATGCCGTCATCAAAAAAGCGGTAAACCATGCGCTTGATCAGATATAGCCATCGGTTTTGACCGTTCATTGCGTCCCTCCCCTGTGTCGGTAAATTTTGCTGTACTTATCATATCAGCTTTTTATCAAATTTACAACTTGCGTTTTGGCTTCATCTATTGTATACTGATAAAAACAGAACATTTGTTCTGATCGGAGGGTGTGTCATGGCAGATCTGCGTCCGGTGACCTGCTGTTTTTCCGGCTACCGAATTGAAAAAATGCCGTTCCAGAACGAGGACTGTCCCGCTGCGCGCGAGCTGTTCGCCGCACTCGATGCTGCGGTCGCAGAGGCCGCCGCTGACGGCTGTACGCGGTTTCTCTCCGGTATGTCCACCGGCTTTGATCTGTGGGCCGCCGAAGCTGTTCTGCGCGCGCGCGCCGCACTCCCGGTGCAGCTGCTGTGTGCTGTGCCGTTCGACGGACAGGCCGATCGGTTTCCGCTCGAGTGGAAACGCCGGTTCAACCGCTGCCTGCTCGCCGCAGATAAGGTGTACGCACTCTCGCGGAGCTATCACGCCGGGTGCTTTGCCGCGCGCAACCGGTTTATGGTGGATGCATCGTCAAGGCTCATCTGTTACTATGATGGACGGGCGGGCGGTACGGCACAGACCGTGCATATGGCTGAGCAGAGCGGACTGAAAATTGTAAATCTCGCGGATGGACAGCTGTCGCTGCTGTAAAAAGGACTGACCGGTGGATCAGTCCTTTTGTTTTGGGTTAACGCGTGCCGAATGGAAAATTGAGAATGGAGAATGGAGAATGGACGTGATGGTTTGGTTTTCCGAACCATCTTGTTATGGTGCACGTTATTCGTCCTCGCCCATTTAACGTGATGTGGGAGCGCAATGCGCTCCCCTACGGTGTAGTTTGTGCAGATGAATTTACATGCGGTGCGCCGAGGTCGGCGCACCCTACGGTATACCGTAATGCCTATTGTATGCACGTTAAACCATTTGCAGACGCGCAAACGTAGGGGCGGCCATTGGCCGCTCGCAAAAGATATACCGTTACGTTAATTCTCCATTTTCAATCCTCAATAATTGCATATTGCATCCAATTTATCGAGAATCTCACTGCCGTTTTTCAGATTATGTACCCAATCTCGGTACACAAAGTTAATCTCGCCGATATCGAGGAAGGTCGGTGTATTATTGTACACCGCAACAATTTCGTAGCTGACTTTATCCATCGAGAAGCTGTGCTTCGGATTCGGTACACGGCTGGCTTTAACCTGCGTCAGCACCTCTCGCAGAGCGTTTTGATCGAACTGGTCTGTAATTTCGGTCTGGTCACTACCGTCTATCCGCCAGATGCTCACATTCTGGAAGCTGTTCACATCCGGCATGGGCGTGTACGGCACAAACACGAATGCCGCGGCACCTGCACAGATCAAAATGGCGATCAGAATAGCTATCGTCCTTCGTTTCATTGTAATTCCTCCCTTTTATGTGCTTCAATCAGAGTGAAAAGCTCCCCTCAGGCGGCACAGTCATCCTCCAGAGGACCTTCTCTTGCCCTACGGGCAATTCACCTTGTGCCGCCCACTGCGTTGACTTTCCGATATGTGTAGCAGTACGCTATCCGAGAACTGCGAATATTTTGAGAAACAAACGCTGATGTAACCCGACTGTCGTTCTCCTTCTCGAAGCGGTCGCCGCTCTACCATTTTCGCCAGACTATCTAACAAGGGAAACGGGAGTCCCAAGAGGGTAGTACTCATTTTATCCGCGCACGGCGCGGGAAACAAGGTTTAGTGGCCTACGGGCAAACCGTAGGTGTCTACCCTTTTGGTTTCCGCGGTGAAACCGCCGCCGTTCCCCTGCTTTATCAAGCAGAAAATTTTTCCTGTCGAAAAAAACAAAATCCGCCGACGCGATTGAATTTTCACGTCGGCGGATTCCTTACTTATGCAATTATGTGTGTGCTGAAATTACTTCAGGCCAGCGGTGATGATCGCCATCTGGTAAACCTCGTCAGCGTTGCAGCCGCGGGACAGATCGTTGATCGGCGCATTCAGACCCTGCAGAATCGGGCCGTAAGCAGCGTAGCCGCCCAGACGCTGAGCGATCTTGTAGCCGATGTTGCCAGCCTCGATAGACGGGAAGATGAAGGTGTTAGCCTGGCCTGCAACCGGAGAGCCCTTGCACTTGGTAGCAGCAACAACCGGGGATACAGCAGCGTCAAACTGCAGCTCGCCGTCGATCGCCAGCTCCGGGTTCATCTCCTTAGCGTACTCGGTAGCCTCGCGGGACAGAGCAACCGTGCCGCCCTTGCCGGAGCCCTTGGTGGAGAAGGACAGAACAGCAACCTTCGGGTCGATGCCGAAAGCCTTAGCGGTGTTTGCGGTCTCGATTGCAACTTCAGCCAGCTTCTGGCTGCCCTTCAGGGTTACGTTGCCTTCCTTGTCGACAGAATCCGGATAGTCGATGTTGATCGCGCAGTCGCCCATAGCCAGCTTCTCCTCTACGCCGTCCTTCTCGCGGACCAGAATAAAGCAGGAGCTTACGAGGTGTGCGCCCGGCTTGGTCTTGATCAGCTGCAGAGCCGGACGAACGGTGTCAGCGGTGGAGTAGGTAGCGCCGCCGAGCAGAGCGTCAGCCTTGCCCATCTTAACGAGCATGGTGCCGAAGTAGTTGCCCTTGGACAGTGCAGCGCGGCAGTCTTCCTCGCTCATCTTGCCCTTACGGAGCTCTACCATCTTAGCTACCATAGCGTCCATCTCCGGGTAGGTAGCCGGGTCGATGATCTCCATGCCCTCGATATCGAAGCCGCCCTTTGCAGCAGCAGCCTTTACCTCGTCAACATTGCCGACCAGGATAGAATCCATCAGGCCGTCCTTCTTCAGGCGTGCAGCCGCTTCGAGGATACGAGCGTCCGGGCCTTCGGTGAATACGATCTTGCGCTTGTCAGCCTTGAGTGCTGCAATCAGATTTTCAAACATATTGCATTCTCCTTCGTTTTCAATCGTCTGTATGCAGTGTGACGCTGCAAACAGGCATTCTCTTGAATTTATTATACACCCTTTCCCCCTATTCCCACAAGAGGGAATTTCTGATGGACGCAAAACGCTTTCTCGGTTCCATATCACAAGGCGAACGTGAAATTTGTCGAATCTCCGGCCCATGCAAAATATTTCGTCGGTATATTTGAACGGAACCGCGGGGAAAATCCAGATAGTATCCTCATAGTGACGACCAACAGGAGGGAATTTTATGCAGACAAAAGTTGAGATCTGCGGTGTGAATACATCGGGACTGCCGGTACTCTCCGCAAAAAAGACGGACGAGCTTTTGAAAAAATCCGCTGCCGGAGACAAGCAGGCACGCGATGAGCTGATCCGCGGCAATCTGCGGCTAGTGCTCAGCGTTGTTCAGCGGTTTCAGGGCCGCGGCGAATCGCCGGACGACCTGTTTCAAGTCGGGTGCATCGGCCTGATGAAAGCCATCGACAATTTTAATACCGAACTCGGCGTGCGCTTCTCCACCTACGCCGTACCGATGATCATCGGCGAAATCCGCCGCTACCTGCGCGACAACAGTGCCATGCGAGTCTCGCGCAGCCTGCGCGACACGGCGTACCGCGCTCTGCAGGCCAAGGAGGCGTTCATCCGCGAGCACCAGCGTGAGCCGGACATCGTGGAACTGGCCAAGCTGATGGACGTGCCGAAAGAGGAGGTCGTGTTCGCGCTCGACGCGATACTCGACCCAGTGTCGCTGTTCGAGCCGGTGTTCCACGACGGCACGGACACGGTCTGCGTGATGGATCAGGTCGGTGACACCAAAAACACGGACGACAACTGGTTGGCCGGTATTGCTCTGCGGGACGCTATGCGCAGCCTGAACGACCGCGAGCGCCGTATCATCCGGCTGCGGTTCTTCGAGGGACGCACCCAGATGGAGGTGGCACGCGAAATACACCTTTCGCCAAACAAAAGGAAGGAAGATTCCGATCCTTTTCTTACTATATATAATGTACGAGCGGCAGAAAACGCGAGGATAGGTGCAAACGGTTTGCGCCTATCCCCATCTGAATATCCACACAATATTTGACGCTTCAAACAGGATATCTCATGGCTATTGATAGATTGATCTGCTCTCTTCCGAATGCAATGGCATCAAGTTAATTCGCAAGGCGCTCAACCACTTATGACAGCGGTTGAGCGTCTCAGTCTGTCCAGAACCTTTGTTATTTCAGCATTTCCCGCTTGATTTTCCCAATCCGCATATAATACCATACCAGATTGAGCGCTGCCGCACACACCCATGCTGCGCCTTCCGCAAAGAATACGCCGCTCTGCCCGATGAAGGTCGGCAGCACGAGCGCCGCGCCCATGCGCATGAGCATTTCCGCAAAGCCGGAAAGCGTCGGCACAGTCATCTCGCCCAGTCCCTGCAGTGAGGAGCGGTATGCCTGCAGCATGAACAGTGCAAACAAAAACGCCATCAGCACCATGAGATACTGATAGGCCACCGCCAGCGCCTCTGCCGCGCCCGCCTCCTCGGTCGAAAGAAACAGTCCCAGCAGCGGTTTGCCCGCAACAAGCATAGCCGTCACGATGGCGGCTGTAAATTCGGCGGACAGCACCAGTACCGCCCGAATGCCTGCATCAATGCGTGCCGCGTTTCGTGCACCAAGGTTCTGCCCCATGTAGGCTGTCATGGCATAGCCAAACGCCACCGATGCACTTTCGAGTATGCCGTACAGCTTGTTGGCCGCCGTATAGCCCGCCACGAACACTACGCCGAAGCCGTTCAGCACGGACTGCAGCACCATGCCTCCCAGTGTGATCATGCTCATCTGCAGACCGGTCGGAATGCCGAGGCGGCACAGGTGCAGCAGAATGGCAGGGTCGGTTTTCCAGTCGGCCTTTGTCAGCTGCACGAACGGCAGCCGCCACAGAGAACGCAGACAAAGCAGAAACGCAATCAACTGCGCCAGCACGGTTGCGAACGAAGCTCCGAAAATGCCCCAGCCAAAGCCCATCACAAACAGCAGGTCGAGCGCAATATTAGCAAAGCTCGCCGCGATAATCGCAAACAGCGGTGTTCTGCTGTCGCCCAGACAGCGCAGCACGGCCGCCGCCATGTTGTACGCAATGATGATGAGCGAGCCGCCGAACTGCACATATAAGTATGTCTGTGCTCCGCCGAACACTGCAGGATCGGTGTGCAGCAGTGTGAGCAGAGGTCTTACCAGCAGCAGACTGGTGATCGTCACCGCAATGCCGAACCAGCACGACAGCTTAACGATCATAGCCAGTACACGACGCAGCCGGTCGTATGCGCCCGCGCCGAACTCCTGCGCCGCGAGAATCGCAAAGCCCTGCGTAAAGCCCTGCAGTCCCCATAAAACCAGCCAGTTGATCCAATCCGCCGCACCGATGGACGCCAGCGCCTGCATGCCGACACCGCGTCCGATGATGATCGTATCCACGATAGTATACAGCTGCTGAAACACGCTGCCCAGCATCAGTGGCAGCGAAAACAGCAGAATCAGCCGTATCGGACGGCCGTGTGTCATATCGGTAACGCGCACCATATCGCACCTCCCTTGCGAAAAATCATAAAACCCAAAGCGCAGAAGGAGACGAAACTGCACTTCGGGTTTCAAAACGACGGTACCGCAGAATGCTGTTGATTTACCGCACGGTAAGATAAAACACGGTACCGCCGCCGTTATGATCAGGAATCAGAGAAAATCGCCGCACAGGCTGAGAGCTGCCTCATCTGCGATAACGATCGCGTCGTTGTGCAGCTGCAGAATCGAACCGGGCACCTTGGGCGTTACCGGACCGAAGCAGGATTCACGGATAGCCCACGCCTTGTCCTCGCCGCTGGCAACGACCAGCACTTTTTTTGCGGTCATGATGGTGTGAATGCCCATCGAGTAGGCACGGCGCGGCACCTCATCCTCGCTGGCGAAAAAGCGCTTGTTTGCCTCGATGGTGGACTCGGTCAGCTCCACGCAGTGCGTGCCCTTGGCGAAGCAGTTGTCCGGCTCGTTGAAGCCGATATGGCCGTTGCGGCCGATACCGAGCAGCTGAATATCCACATCGCCCACACTGCGAAGCACCGCATCATAGCGGGCGCACTCCTTTTTCTCGTCCGGCTCCATGCCGTTCGGCAGATTGATACGCGACGGGTCGATGTTCACATGGTCAAAAAAGTGGTCGTGCATGAAATAATGATAGCTCTGGTCGTTTTCCGGCTTCATGCCGTAGTATTCATCCAGATTGACCGTAGTCACATCCGCAAAATCCAGATCGCCCTTTTCGTACCACTTGACCAGCTGCTCATATGTGCCGATCGGCGACGAGCCGGTGGCAAGACCGAGCACGGAATCCGGCTTGAGGATGACCTGCGCGGAAATGATATTTGCCGCCTTGCGGCTCATGTCCTTATAATCCTTTGCACGAATGATTCTCATAACGAAAAAGCCTCCAAACGCTTATAAATCCTTATACTTTTCACGCAGCGCGAGCAGCTCGCTCTCCTGCACATACTCGGTCAGGCAGCCTACGCCGGTAACACTCTTGCCGCCTGTGATGTTGCCGAACCGCACACAATCCGCAAACGGATAGCCGTGGTACAGACCGTACATCAGTCCTGCAAGGAACGCATCGCCTGCACCGGTGGAATCCTTACAGGTGAATTCCGGAATATTGCGCAGCAGACGCGGCGTGCCGTCCTCGAGAATGAGACAGCCGTCCTTATCCAGCTTGACCAGCGGGTGCTCAAAATACTCAGCCAGTACGCGGAGCGCCTCCTCCGGCGTGTCCCTGCCGGTGATCTTGAGTGCTTCCTTGGTATTCGGCGTGTAGTAATCCGCCAGACGCAGATAATCGCCGTATTTCTCAAAGCTCAGTTCATCATCCCATCCCATGTCGAAAATCAGAATGGTGCCTTCCTCGTGCAGCTTGCGATATACCGGCAAAAAGCCCTCCTGCATCTGCACCAGCTTAGCGCCCTTAGACATGGTATATACCCGCTCGAGCAGCTCGTCCGTGATGGCGGTCGGCTTGCAGTAGGTCGCAAATGTACGGTCACCGGGCGTGAGCATGGCACTGGTGACATTCACCGGAATACCAGTCTCGCCCTCCGCCGCCAGATTGTACGGAGAAACGCCGTTCTGCTCAAACTGCGCGCGGGCAAAGCCGGAAAACAGATCGCTGCCGAGATAAGTCGCCAGACGGGTCGGAATGCCCAGCCGGGCGGCGTTTACTGCCGTACCCGGTGCACCGCCGCCGAGCAGCACGCGGAAATCCTGCGAAAAGATCTCCTCGCCCTCCTGCGGCACGCGCGGCATGCCGACATACATCAAATCCACATTGGTCACACCGACCGAAGCGAGAAACGACATGCGTCAGTCCCTCCAGTCCCCGATATACGGCGCGTTGAGCTTGATATACTCGTCGGTCAGCTTGCTTGCCAGCGAGTAAGAGCCGACCAGCGGGTGCATGGTCAGGCACTCGGTAATATCCTTCCTGGAGCGGTTGACGATACCGCGTGCCGCCAGACGTTCGTAATATTTTACGCGGCGGATCATTTCGAGGTTGCTCTCCGGAATGTTCTCGATATGGTGCGGCTTGCAGCCCTCGCGGGAGATATCGCAGGTAACCTCGATAATATCGGTCGGCTCGAGGCCTTCGATGGCATTGCCGTTCGGTGCGCACAGGATCATCGTGCCCATGCCGCCGGAGGCTGCAATCTCGATGAACTTGAGCGCAACGCCTGCGTAGCCGCCCGCGTCCTTGGAATACACATCAAACGTCCACGGCTTGTCGCGGTGAATACCAGTCTCATTGGCCATGTAGTTGTTCTCGCGGATGCCATACCACTTCTCAAAGCACTTGAGACCCGCCTCAAAGTCGTTCTCGATGTCGATCTTGGACAGCTCCTCGGTCATGTGGCGGTTGATATCGCAGATCATCTCGCCGCGCGTCTGCTTGGCGTTCAGAATGTTGGCAACCGCCTTTTCACGGTAGTAGAAGTAGTACAGATATTCATTCAGCACACAGCCGCGGTCCTCGAGCAGACGCTTCTCGAAAAAGCGCATATCAGTCTTGGCGTAAGCCTCGTCATTGGCGATCAGCTCGGGCATAATCTCCTTTCCGTCCACCTTGATGCTCTGGAAGTAGGACAGATGATTCAAACCGTAGCACTCGCCGTAAATGCGGGACGCATCCACGCCGTACAGGTCGGCAAACTGGTGCAGCATGCCGCTCGGCGCGTCGCAGATACCGTAGGTGAAATCATATCCCATATCACGCAGCGCCTGTGAAACCACGCCCGCCGGATTGGTAAAGTTGAACACCTTGACGCCCGGCTTTGCCAGCTTCTTAATCAGCTCGCAGTACTCAGCCAGCGCCGGAATCGAGCGCATGGCGAACGAAACGCCGGCCGCACCTGTGGTCTCCTGACCGAGAATACCCAGATCAAGCGCCAGCCGTTCATCGCGCACGCGGGTCGCATCGCCGCCGACACGGATGGTCGTGATGACGTAATCCGCATCGGTTACCGCCTCCTCCGCACTGGAGGTCAGCGTGAACTTCATGGTCGGGCACAGCATGCGCGCAACGTGCGCCGCCAGACCGCCGTAGATGCGGAGCTTTTCCGGATCGTTATCCATAAATACCAGCTCGTCGATATGCAGCTCCTCCGCACGCTGTGCAATGCTCTTTGCGAGGAACATGGAGCGTACACCGCCGCCGCCGATTACCGTTAATTTCATAAAAATACCTCCTGTTATCGAATCAGATACCGTTTGCAGCTGGACCAGCCGATCATGCCCGAGGCAAATCCGGACAGACCGCACGGGAACAGCAGCACATACGGCAGAGAAAGCGGGAAAAACAGCACTGCAGGAATCAGCAGCAGCGCATTTACGCCCAGCCCCAGCACGGTCATGCCGGGACGGAGCAGACACAGCAGCCACGCATTTTTCGCCGCTGCCGCAAACGGGATGTCCACCGCCGCCTGTACTGCCCAGAAATTCTGGAAAAACGCAGCCGTGACGCAGAGCTGCAGCATGCCCAGCAGCGCCGGGAAAAATCCGTCCGCCGTTACCAGCATCACGCCCATCCACAGCAGCGCAAGCTCGGCCAGACCGCACAAAAGATTGCGCACCGTATCCTGCCGCAGCGCCGCACGGAAATCGGTCCACACGTCGTTCGGCACATCACGCGCCATATTGACCGTACAGCGCGCCATGGCGGCTCGAGCCGCACCGAAGGTCACGACCGGCAGACAGCACAGCAGAAACAGTACATTCAGCTTGACGAGCTGCCAGAACTCCCGCGCAAGGGTCTCTCCGACCCATGCGGCGCCGGTTTTTTCCGGTGCATCCTTGGCAACGCCCGGACCTTCCTTCAAATAGGATGGACGAAACACAGATTTTCCTCCTGTCAGAACGCGATCGCGCGTTCGGTCTGCTTATCGAACAAATGGATGCGGCTCATATCCACAGCCGCGGTGATGGTGTCGCCCGCATGAATCGGCTCACCGGACGGCGTACGCACGGTAACGGACGTACCGTCACAGGTGCAGTGCGCGTAAATCTCCGCGCCCATCAGCTCGGCAATATCCACATGCATGGTGAGCGTATGCGCCGTATTCTGCGTAAACTTTTCACCCGAGGTGTGCAGATTCTCCGGACGGATGCCGAACACGACCGTCTTTCCGACGTACTCACTCAGCGCATCGCTGCCCGCAAAGTGCAGGCTCTGGTCCGCAAAGGTCAGCTTGTAGCCGTCCGCATCGCGTCCCAGCTCGGCGTCCATGAAATTCATCTGCGGCGAGCCGATAAAGCCCGCTACGAACAGATTGCACGGATGGTCATACAGCGTCTGCGGTGTGTCCGCCTGCTGAATCTCGCCGCCCTTCATAACAACAATACGGTCGCCCATGGTCATGGCCTCGGTCTGGTCATGCGTAACGTAAACAAAGGTCGTATCCAGCTTCTGATGCAGCTTGATGATCTCGGTGCGCATCTGGGTGCGCAGCTTGGCATCCAGATTGGACAGCGGCTCATCGAGCAGGAATACCGCCGGGTCGCGCACCATCGCACGTCCGAGTGCGACACGCTGCCGCTGGCCGCCGGAAAGCTGCTTGGGCTTGCGGTTGAGCAGATGCTCGATGTCCAGCACCTTAGCCGCCTCGTGCACTTTGCGGTCGATTTCGTCCTTAGGTGTTTTTCGCAGCTTGAGCGCGAATGCCATGTTCTTGTAAACCGTCATATGCGGATAGAGCGCGTAGTTCTGGAAAACCATCGCGATATCGCGGTCCTTCGGCGCTACATCGTTCACCTTGCGGTCACCGATGTACATTTCGCCGTCCGAAATCTCCTCCAGACCCGCGATCATGCGCAGTGTGGTCGATTTACCGCAGCCGGACGGTCCGACCAGTACGACGAACTCCTTATCCTTGATCTGCAGGTTCAGGTCGGAGATAACCTCGATATCACCGGGGTACACCTTCTTGATGTGATTCAAACTAATGCTTGCCATGTAATTTCACCTCGTTTATTCTTTGACCGAACCCGCGGTCAGGCTGGAAACGACCTGCTCCTGGAAGATCGCAAACACGATGATCGAAGGAATGACCGCAATGGTAACTGCGGCAAACAGCGCCGTGTAGTTAAAGCTGAACTGGCTGGTAAAGTAGCTGAGCGACAGCGGCAGCGTGCGGGCACTCTCGCTGCTGGTCAGGATCAGGGAGAACGTAAATTCGTTCCATGTATTGAGGAAGCACAGCACAGCTGCGCTCGTAAGACCGCCCTTGGCGCACGGCATCATGATCTGGAAGAACGTGCGCAGGAAGCCCGCACCGTCGATGTAGGCGGCCTCCTCAATGGCCTTGGGGATAGACTGGAAAGCGCCGCGCAGGATGAGCAGGCTCATCGGCATATTCAGTGCGGTGTTGACCAGAATCAGACCCGCCTTGGTATCATACAGACCCAGATTGTTGACCACGCTGTACACCGGCTGCAGCAGTGCCGTCATCGGGATGACGAGCGACAGGCTGAGCAGCATGTACAGCAGCTTATCGCACGGAAAGCGAAACCGCGCAAACGCGTAGCCTGCCATAGCGAAAACGAGCACATTGAGTACCGTCGCGCAGCAGGTGACGATCACGCTGTTGCCGAAGAACTTGAAGATCGGCGCCATATCCAGTGCGGATTTATAGCCGTCAAACCCGAAGTGCGTCGGCAGCGAAATGCCGTTCGACAGGATCTCCGCATTCGTCTTGAACGAGGACAGGATGACCCAGATGATCGGGAACAGCGCAACGACCACGCACAGCGCCATAAACAGATATTTGAGCACAAAGCACAGGCGTTCTCTGCCGGTCATTGCACCGAAGCTGGTTTTCATTTGTCGAACGCCTCCTTAGTAGTCTTCTTCGTTGACACGCATCGCCTTGTTGATGAGCGTCATGCAAACGACACCCGCGATGACGATGCAAACGCCGATCGCATTCGAGTAGCCGTAGTTGTTTTCGTTCTTGTACACGCTGTACAGCATGAGCGGCAGGTTCATGGTAGTCGAGCCGGGGCCGCCCTTGGTGGTAATGTAGATCAGGTCGAACATCTGCAGCATATAGGTTGCCGCCATGACCATGGTCGTGCCGATGATCTTGCGCAGCAGCGGCAGCACAACGAACATATCGGTCTGGAACGAGGTCGCACCGTCCACACGGGCCGCTTCGAGCACCGAATCGTCAATGGTCAGCGCCTCGGCGAGCACGAGCGTCGTGGTGTAGCCCGCAAACAGCAGCCACGTCATGGTGACGGACGGGAACGCCGTTGTGGTATCCATCAGCCAGTTATGCGTCAGGCTTTCCAGACCAACAGCCTTGAGGATGGAATTGACCACGCCGTACTGCGGGTTGAAAATATTGAGGAAGATCATGCCCATTGCAGCGTTGGAGATGATATTCGGGATCATGTATGCCGTACGGACAAATTTCCAGCCGCGCGGCTTTTTGTACAGTACAAGCGCCAGGATAACGCCGATGGAGACATGAATAATACAGTGGATCAGAATCCAGACGACCGTGTGGCCGCACGCCTGCCGGAAGGTCGCATCGCTGAACAGCTGTGTATAGTTCTGCAGACCGATGAATGTCATCGAGTCGCCCGTCAGCCGGTAATCAAACAGCGAGGAAACAAACACGATCACCAGCGGAACAGCATAGATCAGCAGGAACAATGCGACAGCCGGAAGCAGGAATACCGGCAGCCAGCCCTTTTTACGTTTCATAAAGCGGTTTCCTTTCTTGTTGAGGAGAAAAACAGGGACCCGTTTTTTGACGGGTCCCTGCGGTAAACAGTTTACTGGTTCTTCGCTGCAGCGTCCGTCAGCGTCTGGCAGAAGCCCTTTGCGTCCAGCTCACCCGAAGCGAGCAGCGGGAGCTGCTGGCTCATAACGTCGAGCAGGTTGGCGTACATCGTAGCCTGCAGAGTATCCGAGCGCTTTTCGCCCTCAGTGGTTGCAAGGTCAAGGAACTCAGCAAGCAGCGGGTACTTGTCCTTTGCGGTGTCGGTCAGCTCTACCGTGTTGGAGGCCGGAACCATGCCCTGTATCTCCATTGCGGTCTGCTGTGCCTCAGCCGAGGTAAAGAACTTGACCATCTCAATGGCAGCCTCTTCTACCTTCGGGTCGTCCTGCTTGGTAACGATGTAGCCCTGAATCGGTGCATCGTATACGAAGTTGCCAGGGAACAGCGCTACGCCGACCTTATCAGCGAAGCCTTCCTCTGTCATGGAGGTATCAGAGAAATCACCAATCATCCACGGGCCGTTTGCCAGCATTGCGGTCTGGCCGGACAGGAAGTTGTTTGCAGCATTCTCATACTTGCCGCCGATTGCATCCTGCGTGGTGTAGTTCT
>ERZ1673736.3924-NODE-3924-length-13079-cov-9.261594_pt1 | contig 13079 bp, 15 predicted proteins | sample MGYA00580212_ERZ1673736 | MGnify/ENA primary metagenome ERZ1673736 (study PRJEB41218, sample SAMN15661752) | gut metagenome | host: Homo sapiens | place: Canada: London | collected 2015-08-20/2019-03-30 | study: EMG produced TPA metagenomics assembly of...
ATTGTATGGTTTCTGTATTTGTCATAGACATCTATAAATATAATGCAAAAATAGCTATTTGTTTGGTAAACGCTTTATTAATACAGCTTTATTTATAACTCTGGATTTTAACTGCATTATTTGTATGTCTTAATCTTATTTGTGTTTCACAAACAAGAAACGTGATTTTTATTCACTGAATAACAAACACTTGAAAGAAGTATAGAAAGTAATGGGTGACAATCATAGAAACAAGCGAATATAGTAGTTCTTTTTAGTATCTTTGCAATTATAAAGCATTTAACATGGATAAATTCAATGCGAACGAGAGTTTAGATACCGCGAGATTAGAAAAACTATTTCTTGAAAATGGTATGCTGAAAATACTTAGGAAAAATGAATATATGGTTCGTCAAAACGATAAAACGAATCATATAGGTTTTGTGGTATCAGGTATATTTCGCCTTACTCGCATTGATACGAATGGTAACGAATGGATTGTTGGTTACAGTTTTGAAAATGATTTCGTATGTGATTATCCGTCTTTAATAAATAGACGAGGTGCAACAGTTAGCATACAGGCAACAAATGATTGCGAAGTTTATTTGCTCACTTTGGGCGAACTTAATCAGTTTTGGGAAACAGATATGAATACGCAGCGTTTAGGCAGACGTATTGCCGAAACTATGTTTGCAGAGATATACCAACGTTTATTAGGGTTCTACTGTGATACTCCCGAACAACGCTATCAGGCATTGATGAAGCGATGCCCTGATTTGCAAGAACGAATATCCCTAAAGGAAATAGCACTTTTTCTCGGTGTAACTCCCGAAACATTAAGTAGAATCCGCAAAAAATAACAGAAAAAATAAAGGTCTTGACTTTCGTCAAGGCTTTTTTGCTTTCTACTGCTTAATATTGCCGCCATAATAATAAACATAATTATTATGGTAACTTATACTCATTTTGGTAAACAACCTGATGTTTTAAAGCATCTTATTCTCTGCGAAGTTCTTCAAATCGAGAAACCGCAGATGTATGTAGAAACAAATTCAGCTTGTGCTATCTATACAATGGCACATACGCCTGAACAAGAATATGGTATTTATCATTTCTTGAATGAAGCGAATAGATTTGCTATATTGAAAAATTCCCTTTACTATCGACTGGAAAATGGATATATAACAAATGGTAGCTATTTAGGCTCTCCAGCATTAGCCATGAAAGTATTGGATAACGATATTAAAGGCTATCTATTTTTTGATTTAGAAAAAAGTGCGTTGGAGAATATCGAATCATTTGCAAAACATCAAACTATTGCGCCACTGATTAAAACCTATAATTGTGATTCGATTGACGGAGTATTAAAATTATTGTCAGCCCTACCCCAATCTACGTTCCTACATATTGACCCTTACGAAATAGACAAATGCAATGACAGCGGACAGACTTATCTTGATGTATTAATCAATGCAACCAAATTAGGGATGAAATGTTTGTTATGGTATGGGTTTATCACAGTTAGCGATAAAAAGGAACTTAATAAATATGTGTCGGATAGATTAAGCAAGGCAGGAGTTAAGGGTTATGTGTGTTCGGAATTGATTATGAACGTCATCAAAAAAGATGCTGTAGTCTGTAATCCGGGCGTATTAGGAAGTGGAATTTTAGCGACTAACTTATCACAAAAATCCAATAGAATAATTCTGAATTACAGTAAAAAACTGGTTGAAATCTATAAAAATGCTCGATATAAGGGTTTTGATGGTAGCTTATACAATGATACCGTTAGTAAAAAACAGAATATCATAATCAAAAGACATCGCTAATCATACGAATCATGAAAGAATTATCTAAACAGAGCTTCTTCCGATTATTATCGGAATGCTCACAGCGTAAAGTTTCCGTATCAGAGTTTATGGAAGCTATTGAGGAATTGGCTATTCAATAGGCTGATTTTAGCACTAACGAGCAGGATTATAGCATTTTATTACGCTATTTTTCTTTCGGATTGCATAGACTTAAATCGTATCATGTACGGTTTGAGCAAGAAAAAAATGCCTTATTTGTATCTTGTTGATGAAGCGATAGGATTACTGAACAATGAAATACGCCTTGTTGAATGGCGCATTAAGTACCCAGAGCAATTCAAACCACACTTTAACAAACAACCTTTTTCCCCTCTTTATTTGGCAGACAAAACAAACCTGATTGATATAATGGAAATTGTCAGCGGTTTATTCCTTTCCAAATGTATCGTCTATAAAAATGGCAAACCTGCTTTCTTGTCCGACTTGTCTAAAGCCTTTGAATGGGTGTTTAACATCCAACTGAAAGACTATCACCAAAAGCATGAGGACGTAATAAAACGCAAGCCGGGCAAAATAACCGAATTTCTTAATGGACTATCTGACCTTATCCGAAATGAACATGATAAAAAAGGATATAGATAATCAATGACTTAGCTTTAATTTATAGGGGATTCCATGTGCTACCCCGTAATTTCTTTGCACTGGTTTTCCGAACTTTGCTTCATCAATCGATTGACAATCATTAATGTATAATCTGAAAAATGAAGCAAATATGTATATAGAAAACTATGATTTCAAGGAATGGATGCAAAAGCTATTTGACAAATTGGATGAGCTTTGCAAGGATGTACGAATATTGCGCAATGCAGATAAAGTGCTGCCCGAAGATGATAACCTACTGGATAATCAAGATTTATGCCTATTGTTCAAAGTTAGCATTAGAACTTTGCAACGTCTGCGAAGCAAAAACGAGCTTCCCTATATGTTGATTAGCGGAAAAGTCTATTATCGGGCTTCGGATGTCCGGAAGTTCATCAAGGAACGATTTAATGCGGTCATGCTCCGCAACTTTGAAAAACAGTTTGGGGAAAAGAAGTAAGACGGATAAGCCGGAGTAGTGGGTATCACTTGCTCTGGCTCTCTCGTTTCTATGGCTTCCCTAACTTATTCGCTTCCTTTTTTAACTGTTTGGCTTGCTCGTCCAACCGCCTTGCACGTTCCAACGCTTCCGCTTGCTTACGGCTACGATATTCAAAATCAATAATCGTATCTGTCAGATGTCGGATAAAACTGTTATCCCGTTTCCGACTGAAATTTATTTCCAGCAAATCTAAACTGCTACCGTCTGCTTTTCCTTTCATCAGGAGATAACGGTATTTTATATCATTGTCCTGTAACTGCTGCATCCGTTCCGCAAAACGGATATTCAGGACTAACGACACAAGGCTAATGATTATTCCTGCTGAAAAAAGAAAGAACTTCGGTTGTAGATAGGGAGTAATCCGGTTTATAAATTTATCATATAAAGAACTTGATTCTGCCCTTTCCGATTGTTGTGTGTCAGTCGGAAACAACACCTTTAGTTTTTCCTTGAAATACCTGTGTGAAGCTACGATAAGCCTCTTTATATCTTCAAGGTCTTGTTTTTGATTCTCGGACTGTCCTTTCTTGATACTGGATATTTGATTTAGAATTTCCTGTACCATGTTTTCAGAAATGACAGGCTTTCCCTGTAATTCCAAAATACGCTGCTCGATAACATCCAGTCGGTTTATCGTTTCCTCTCGGCTGGCTGGTGTCACCTGTTGTTCCTGCTTCTCTTTCAGTTCCGTAACCATAGAGAGAAGCCCCTCTAAAATTAAATTCTCTTCCATACGCTTACAACTTAAATTGTCGTTTCTTTTTCTTCTTCTTTCTCAAATCGGGATTGTCGGGCGTTTCATCAACCGGAGAGGACGAAACAGAAAACAGACCGCCTAAACCTGCCAGTAGCAAATTATCACTTTTGTTTATTGCTGGCTCTCGTGTATGTGCGGTAATCATCTGTTTGTTGCTTCCGGCTGTTGTCAACCTTGCATCCTCGAAATATTTATTCAATTTGGAAAAACTGAAACTGCGGTCAATCTCCGAGCCTTTGAACGTGTATTCACCTTGGGAAAAGGAAATACCCTGTATCTCATCCGTCTGTCCTTTGTGTTTGAACTGAATGCTGATACCTTTTTCCGTTAACTGCTCCTGTAACTGCTGCCAGTTCCTTGATTTTCCGATTTCATTCTTTACAGCCGTGTAAATTTCGTATTTCGTTTTGTCCGGCTCTCTTAGACGGTGTTGTTTTACCTGTTCTTTCCCTTTGGCAAAATACATTCCATGTTTTTCTTTCAGCTTCTTGCAAACTTGCTCGTTCCGGTACATATCGTTGCTGTCTGAAATGGTTTTGCCGTTATTATCTATCCGATTGAATACGATATGTACATGCGGATGTTCCCGGTCTTGATGTCGCACGATAATATATTGCGTATCGGTGATTTTCATTTCACGCATGTACTCCTGTGCCAACTGTATTATTTTCTCGTCTGTTAGTTTTGGGGCATCCACTACCGAATAACTTAGGGCAATATGTCCGACTGGCTTCTTCAAACCGGGATTCATTTCTGTTTGCATACAGAAACTACGGATAATGTCCTGCTTGCTTTCGGCTAACACTCCCTCCGCATGAAGCAAAACTGCCTTTTCCTTGCCGAGTATATAGTTCACGCAGCCTTTAAATCCGCTTCCCTTTTTTGTTTTTCCAATCATCCGACAACTGATTTATAATTTCAATAATCCTGTTTTTCAGTTTCACAAGCTCCATAGCCACGAGTGCAAAACCTCCTACATTGGCACGGTGTGCAAGCTGGTTGAGGTTGTTGGCTTCTCCTGCCAATTTGCGGATAGTGTCTGCATCCTGTCTGTTCAGCCGGGGGATTACTTCTGCCGAAACAACCGCTTGCCGGACGTATTCGCTAATAGGCAGACCGGATTCTCCGGCTCGCTTCTTGATGGCGTAGTACTGTAACTCTGTCAGCTTCGTACTGATTACCCGTTTTTGTTTGTCTATCCGGTTCTTTGCCGGGCGACCTCCTGATTTGTTTCTTATCTCTGTCATACGTTTTTGCTTTTTAGGTGGTATCTTAGAAATTGCGACCAACGGGAGAAATTTCCTTTTGCGATGAGCAAAGTAAGGGGTTTCGGTCTACCGAAACATAACCTTGCTCCCCTAAATCACACCGCTTGCCGTTGGTATGCTTTGCCTGTTCTACTAATTACAACCGCCTGCCCCTTTTTCTTTTTTCATCGAGAATTTGTCTATTTTTATCTTCCTGCTGTTGTTGCTTGGCAGACTGTTTTTGTTTCTCCGGTTGCGTTTATTGGGTTGATTGTTGTATCCTATTCTCTGCTTGGTTGAACTTCTTCCCACACAGATAATCGTTCAAGTCCTTGTATTCACTGTACAGATGTGATGAATCACGTACATGCCAACAATATTCTTTTTGTATGGCTTGGGTAGCTTTACGCCCTGCATCGTCATTATCCAAAAGGCAGTGGATATGTTCGTATTCGGCTAACGGGTATAGGGCTTTATCTACATTTGTGGTTGAGTTCAGGATAACATAATCCTGCCAGTCAAGACAAGGATAGGTAGGATTTGTTTTCTGCCGGATGGCGATAAAAGAAAGATAGTCCATAACTCCCTCGAAAGCAAAACAGCTATCGTTCTTTTTGCCCGACTGCCGTATATGTGTGATGTCTTTGGGTGATGTACTACCTTTGAAACGTGGATTGCGAAGCTCGTAACCTCCGGCATCGTTCTTGAAAGCGAGTGCAAAATAAGGTTTGTCACCGATACGGTAATACATTTCCTGCACATAGTGTGCTGCCATTTGAGGTGGAATGTTCCTGCTTCTCAAATAATCCATGAGTGCCGGATTCTGCAACGGCTGGATTTTACGGAGTTCTATCGGGCTGGTTGGTTGTTTCCTTTCATGCTGATTCTTTTCTGAAACCTCTTTCCCTTGAAAAGAAAAAGAATTTCCGGATGAATACTGTTCCAGCCGACAGATAGCACCGTAGGCGTTGCACCCGTGCTGCTTCATCACAAGGTCAATGAGTGAACCGCCCTCGCCTGTCCCGAAGTCACACCACAGGTTTACACCGTAATCTACCTTGAAACTGGGCGTATCATCCTGACGAAACGGGCTGTGGTACATGCCGTAATAATATTTATTCACTGCGGGTAGAATGCCCAATGATTTCAGATAGTCTTTGATACTGATATGGTTAGCTTCCTGATAAGTCATAATCTTTATTTTTGAATGTTTGTAAATCGTAGTAATGAAGTAAGAAGCGAGTAAGAAGAAAAACTGTCAACTTTCTGCACCTATCTCTTTTTCTTTCAACGGATTATACTCTATGCAGTAAGATAAGTAAGTCATTCTATACAAGAGAGATAGAAATGTTACCTGTGTTGTTTTTTGACTTTTCTTTTTTCTCAAATTTCCTGAAAGTTCAGGGTTTTATCTTACTCCTTACTGCGTATTGTATAAATAACTGGTATTCAATGAATAAATTACAGTAAGATGTTTTTAGGTAGTTACTGCATGAGCAGTACCAACCAATTATAAAACGCTGTGTTAACCGTAATCGTTATCGGTGTAGGGTATGGAAACAGGCTTTATTCTGTACCCATATACCGAATAATTCCAGTTGCTGATGCGCTTTTGTACCCGTTTGAATCCGGCTTTCCGCAATGCTTCCCCCAACCGCTTTTCAGATAGCTGCATAGGGCAGACATCCCGTAAACAAGTGAGGATTTGCGCTGTTGTCATAAAGAATAGACTTTCTTCTTCCTCTGTGGGCTTTTCAAAATACTGCATCAGCATTTCAAACTCAATTGTTTGCACCTCAAATTCCGCATTTGTCAGGTGCAGTTCTTCAATCTCCGCATCATTAAACCAATAGCGTACACCTTGCCGATACAAGTACATGATTTCGGAGTAGACATTATCCATGTTGATACTTTCTGCTGTCGGTTTATCAATGTGCAGGACTTCAAAAGGCAGAAATCGTCTGTTCCCTGTCGGGTCTGTCAAGAACTCGTTACCGTTCACTGAAGCCATGAAGCTGGCTAAATGCGGATATTCCTCTATGTAAATATCATACGGTCTGCGGTATTTAACTGCCGGGGTGGTTATCAGGTTCTTTAATGCGTTTTCATTCTGCTTGTTGAGTTCCTTTAGCTGGTCGTCAATGTTGATAAACAGATATTCGGCTATCAGTGTCAGAATATCTTTGCTCTGTGGGTCTATCTTCCCGGTAAATAGATAATTTTTTAGCGGTGACGGGCAAAGGTTATCCAGCCACCATGTTTTAAACTGTCCCTGCTTGTCGCCAGTAAGGACTAAACAAGTATGGTTTTGACAGCCTGTATCATTCATGGCATTAGCTACCACACCGACAAGCCATTTCGTAAAATACTCCTCCCACTTGCCGGGATTGGCTACTTGCACCGTGTTCAACAGTCTTTTGATATATCCATGTCCGGCAGGATTCAACAAGGGTAGGGCAGTAAGGTATTCCCGTATGGGATGCACCTTATTTGCGAAATCGCTTTCCAATATCATACGGATGTTTTCGGCAGAGGTGGCAACACCTACGGTAACATCCAGTTTGCGCCTGAAAGAGTTCAAAGCAAACTTCGTGACTGGCTGATACAAACCGGAAGTATTTGCAGCCCGATATTCTGTCCTGCTTTTCACAATATTAAACCGGAAGTCGTATAAGGAATTAAGCTGCCTTTCGATGCGCTCGTTCTTGGATAGCCTACCCTCGATGTGTTCCGCTTCGTTATCTCTTTTCTCTTTCATCGGATAGTTTGTTGGAAGCTGGTACATATTGTTGCTGCATCCACCGCTGCAACTCGTCCACATCGAAACGTAAGGAGCGTCCACGCTTGACACATGGTATCGCTCCGCTGCTGGCTAAGTGGTAGAGGTAATTAACTGAATATCCGGTTATCCGGCTGGCTACGGATATTTTGACTAAAACAGATTGCCTGCTGTCCGGTTCTTCGGATGAAGAACTGATTACGGGGGAAATCATCTTTTCGATGTTTTCCAGCCGCTTGAAAATTTCTTCAAAAGGATTGTTCATGATGCTTTGTTTTTTGAATTAGCACCACAAATAAAATAAGAAAAAATGGTAAAAAAACAAAGTGTCAGGCGTTTGGAATTGCTTTGCTCGGCTCTGCTTCAAAATACTATCAGACCGTGAAAGTTCGTTTGTGTTCTTCACCTTATTATAATAGAGAATGAAACGTGAACGAAGTTCTTTATATCGATTACCTTTTTCGGTTTTTCTTATTCTTTTCTCTGTGCAAGTGGGACAAGTGAGGACATATAAGGACATCTGCGGACAGTCTGAAATAAGCTATTATTCAAGGCTATATATTTGCATCAAACAAGAAAAAAGAAGTAATATCAAAACATAATGAAATATGGAAATAGTAACCATTGAAAAGAAAACATTCGAACTTTGGCAGGAAAAGTTTAAGCACTTTATCAATCGTATGGATGCCCTGTGTATTCCTTTGCGGAGAAAACAGGATAAGTGGTTGGATAACTGCGAAACCTGCCGTTTGCTGAATGTGTCTGCCCGGACGATGCAAACCTATCGTGATATGGGAAAATTGCCTTATTCACAAATCAATAACAAGATTTATTATAAGGTTTCGGATGTGGAATCCTTTATGCAAAATCACGTGAAGAATAACTCTAAAAAATAGAACCTATGGATTTGATAACGAAAGATTCCAATACAACACAAGTATTGTTTTCATCCCTTGACCGGATGTTGGAGAATGTGGAATACATGGTAACGAATTATCATCCGGTACTGGGTGGCGAACATTACCTGACAGGTGAGGAAGTCTGTCAAAAGCTGTGTATCAGCAAGCGAACTTTGCAGGATTACAGAGATACAGGACTGTTGGGATATGTACAGCTTCCAGGAAAGATAATTTATAAAGAATCAGAAATTTGTGTCCTTTTAGAAAATCATTATCGAAGAAGTTATTAACACATTTCTTTTATGATCGTATAAAATAGGCTAAAGAGTTTGATTATTATGTGCAGAAAAAGAGCTACATTTGTCTTATGTTACTTAAATATAAATGCTTATGAACATTAGAAAGGCTTTTCTGCACCATATTGAACAAAGTTTGAATACAATCGATGCTGTAGATCTAACAGAACATTATAGTGATATTGAGCCAATAGTGCAATCAATTCTAAATGAGATATTCTCAGGTAAGAATAAGAGAGCTTGTTTGATTCCTCCTGATAATAGACTCTTGAGTGCTATTGTTGAAGGAATTGAGAATGATATTGTAGAAATACAAAATTCATCTGTTACCATTAGTGCCGAAAGATTGCTTCGTAAAGAAAAAGATGCTCAAGAACTATATGGCTCTATTACACAAATACCTAAAGGTAGTTTATTTCATTTGTTGGTAGAGGACGATGGTAAGACTTATTTCATAATAACTAAAACTGAACATGATAAATTTCTCGATGAGAGAGAGCTGTTGACTAGAAGAGGCATTCCATTGAATAAGAAAACGTATAAATCATTCTTTTGTGAGATAGTTGATAATCAGTTAATCAATGCTTTTATCTATGATCCTTCAGGACGCTCGGCTAGATATTGGTGGGAAGGATATTTGGATGTACAGCTTTGTAATTCTGATGCAAAGAATACTGAGAAAGTATTGACGCATTTGATCGATAAGATTATCTTTTCGGTGAAAGTGAAAAGTCCAGATGATTATAGAGTACTACGGGACAATACAATTTATTATTTTAGAAGTCATGAGGAGTTTAATTTATCTGAATATCTGCAACATGTTTGGGAGCATTATACTCCAATTCTTGAAGGGCTCTCTCTTGACAGGTGTAAGGACAAGGTAAACAAAATGTCTGAAAATAAAAATTTCGATACATCTTTTTCTATTATACCTGCAAGTATAAATCGTAGAGTTAAAAGAAATATTCCATTAAGTCCAAAGTTGAAATTGCAAATAGATGATATGAGTTTTCAAGAAGAGAAAAGTCTTATTATTCCATTAAAGAATGAAGATGGAAAATGGATTCAGATAAAAACAGATTCTGGATATGATTATTTTAAACGCAATGAAACTGATTAATCTTATTTCGACAACATTTGGGATTGGTGTACAAGATCTCTTATTGAAAGAATCATTTAATGAAGTTGAGGTATGCTTTCGATTACCTCGTCCATTTTGTGTGATAGCTGATGATATAAACTTATTTTATGCGCAAATACTGGATGATTGTCAGTTTGATTTTTTGTATTGTGGCAATTCTGAAATAACCATTAATTCTTTGCATAGTATAACTGATGTAGAAAACTTTGTAAGTCATATTAGTGATAAACTTGCAAGTTTAGATTTAAATGATCCTGATGATATAGAAGTTGTAAACTCTTTCTCTATTCTAGTAAAAATTAGAAAAGAAATTAGAGAAAGGGTATTGAATATTTATGATTTTATAGCTTTATGTAATTATTGGAATGACTTGACATGGGAAAACCGATTATTTGTTTTATCAAAAGAAGAGTTGAAGAGGGGGATAGTCTTTTATCTTTTGGAGGATGATATATGTTCTTTTAAAACAGAGGGGTTCTATTTCTCCCACAACAGGGAAGAAAAGCCTCATATAGTAAATTGTTTAGAGGATATTAGAGAAAATGTGTATTGGGGAAATCTTGATGTATACAAATTGACCCCTCTATATTTTCATATAACTCAAAGAAGTAATGTGGAAAATATATTTCAAGAAACATTTGATGTTCTATCGGCTGTTTTTTCATTGTGCTCTATTTTAGATATAGTATCATTGAATGCAAAGGATGGAAAACTGGTTTACAAACTTTGTGGTTATAAGAATATTAATGGAGAGTTGAATATTGATAATTCATTTTCATTACTAAAAAATACCGAAAACGAGTATTTTAAAATATTTAGATGGATTTATATTGGAGAAGGTAATAAAACAGATAAGATCGGTATTGCAAGAAATGTATTAAGCCTTTTTATTGTAAATGATAATATTGCTATTGAAGATAATGTTTTTATTTCTATTCAGTCTTCATTTAAGACCTATTTAAAAGAAAATCTAGATAAATATGTTGCTATTAGAAATCAGATTTATCAAGAACTTGATGCTATAATCTCTTTGTCTTCTGCTGTTAAAAAAGATTTTTTAGAAGGGTTTAAACACAATCTTCTTGCCTGTATTACGTTCTTTTTTAGTACTATCGTTTTAGAAGTATTAGGTGGTAATTCTAAGTCTTATTTTTTATTTACAAAGGAAGTTTGCATATTGTGTTATGCCGTCTTTTTTATTTCATTTTTATATTTACTTTGGATGCGAGGTGATATTGAAGTAGAGAAGAAAAACATAAGCAATCGATATGTTGTTTTAAAAAAACGATATTCAGATTTACTGATCCCTAAAGAGATTGATATAATATTAAGAAATGGAGAAGAACTAAAAGAACAAATGGGATATATTGATTTGGTAAAGAAAAAATATACAGCTTTATGGATTTGTTCTTTGTTGACTTTATGTGTTATCGTAACAGTTCTGTCTCCTATTGGAAATATGTTTGCTGGAATGATATTTGCTTTTAAATCAATAATAGTAATATTCGGACTATTGATTTTTTTACTTGTGAGATTGGGTTCGTTTATTTTGTAATTATTGCTATACTGTAGGGAGAAGATGAACTTCATCTTCTCCCTAATATGTTACAGTAGTAATAGATTTTCAACATTTTGCATATCTTTCAAAATACTTAGGTCTAATACCTTTGCGTAATGCTGTGTCATTCTCGTAGAAGAATGTCCCAACATTTTAGACACATTTGGAAGTGATACATTGTTAGCCAGTGCAATGACGCTTGCGAAGCTGTGTCGGGCGGTGTGCGTGGTTAGATTTTTTCTAATTCCGCACAGGTCGGCAATTTCTTTCAAATAACTGTTCATCTTTTGATTACAGGGAACTGGCAACATAACGCCTTTGTCAAGGCAATACGGATTGTCCTTGTATTTGTCAAGTATCTGTTTCGGAATACTCAGAAGTGGAATATTACAAAGATTGTTTGTCTTTTCACGAGCTTTTACTATCCACAAGTTGCCGTTGCTATCCTCTGAAATATGTTCGGGACGTAAATTATATACGTCTATAAACGCCAGTCCCGTGTACACACAGAAGATAAATACATCCCGTACCAGTTCCAGCCGTTCTATTTTGAACTCTTTCTGCCATATCTTATTTATTTCGGCTTGGCTAAGGAACTGTTTGTTTACTTCTATCTCGTGAAACTTGATTCCGGCAAATGGATTTTTTGTTATCCATTCATTTGCAATGGCAAGGTTTATCACTTTCTTGAAACACTTCATATAACGGATAACAGTATTTTGTGCGCAATGCTTTTCCGTTTTCAGGTATAAATCAAAGTTCCGCACCAATTCCCCGTTTACTTCACGTAGTAGAATATCATCTACCTTATAATCTCGTTTCACCAGTTCCATAAGATATTTAAGGCAATTATCGTAACGTCTTACGGTAATGTCGGCATAATCCGTTCCGATTAGCTTCCGGCAGTTGTCGTTATGCTCCTTGAATACATTATATAATGTTTTGAAAGTTTCGTCCTTTCCCTGATAGCGGTTTACTATGGCACGGGCAGAAATAATCTTTCCCTCCAGTTCTAAATCTTGATAGATTTGATAGAATTTCACACGTAAGGCATCAATGTAATGGTTTAGTTCTATGGAATTGCGGTCTTTGCCTATTGATTTCTCTTTGTCCTGCGACCAAAGTGGGACTTTTACGCTTCGTTTTAGTTGAAGTTCCACATACAAGCGGTCATAAGTAACACGCACACGCACGGGAGCTTCCCCGTTTTTTAACAGTTTGCTTCTCTTGATGAAGAACAAAACACTGAATCTTTTTCTTTCCATACAGCTCAATTTTTAATGATACAAAGTTAGGAAATCGAACCGAGGACTCTGTTGTGTAAAAAAGCGCAGCGTGCTGTAAAAGAATGAAGTAGCTATTGTGCAGTGGAACATTCAAGGCTTTCTAAAACTGTCCCCCGAATAAGGACGTATAGTGGATCAACGTAAAACCCTGAGGAGTAAATTTCTAAATTAGTATCTTTGCCTTC